>Ga0335075_10000798_pt1 | contig 53253 bp, 47 predicted proteins | sample Lox_Sample_24_FD_206723 | JGI IMG/M metagenome (GOLD analysis project Ga0335075, IMG submission 206723) | Soil microbial communities from Loxahatchee National Wildlife Refuge, Florida, United States - Lox_Sample_2.4 | ecosystem: Environmental > Terrestrial > Soil > Wetlands | place: USA... | reverse complement strand
GCCTTCCAACTCATCAACACACCGATACCCCTCACGGCCGCGTAGCCAGAACAATCACAACCAAGACCAGCAAATCCCCAGCTCAACCGAGGATTCATTCACATCACTCACCGTAACTTCGGCCTAGTCGTCGTCGGCGTGGTAGGTGAGAACACCCACCGCCGCGCCATCGGCCTCATACCAGAGGGTGAAGCCGTCGTCGTGTTCGACGAGGCGGGCCCGGTCAAACCCGTCTCCCCATGCGTGGTACTTCAAAGTCGCCTCGCCGATGGTGGTCCAAAAGCCGGGAACACCATCCCATTCGCCGGTTTCGCCGGCCGCGCCGGCACCCGCGATTTCGCCTTGGTCCACCGCGTCTTGCCAGTGTTCCACCGCTAGCCGCCGTCCGGCGGCGCTGTTGCATGCCAGCGCGACATCTCCAGCGGCATAGACGTTTTCAGCCGACGTCCGCATCTGCGCGTCCACGACGATCCGCCCGTCGCTGGTGTCGATGCCGGCCGCCGCCGCCAGCGCAGACTGCGGCTGCACACCGGTGGCCGCGAGAATCAGATCACAGTGAATGGTGACGCCATCGTCGAGGTGGACCGCTCCGTCGCCGACGCCGGTGACCGACACCGATCCGGCATAGCGCGCCCCCGTTGCGCCGAGCAGACGTGCGATGCGCTGGCCGGCGTCGGTGCCCAAACGTTTGGCTTGGGGTACCGGATCGGGAGCGACGAGCGTGGTCGCCACCCCACGCATGGCCAAAGATGCCGCTGCTTCGCAGCCGATGAATCCCGCTCCGACCACCACGGCGGAATCAGCTTGCGCCGCAGCGTTGCGCAGTGTCTCTGCGCTGGCCAGGGACCGCAGTTGCAGCGCTTTTTCACCGCCGGGCACCGGAAACGGCGACGGTTTCGCCCCGCACGCGAGGACCAGCCATCGATACGGGTACCTTTTTCCTGCCGCCGTCACCCGTTGTTCGGCGAGATCAACAGCTTCGACACCGTCCGTCTGGACCAGTTCGATCGCCCTTTCGTCGAACCACTGGGCGGGATGCAGCTCGGCGTCGGCTACCTCGGCGTCGCCCCGCAGGAACTCTTTGGACAGCGGTGGTCGCGCGTAGGGCAGCGCCGGGTCATCGGTCAGAATGCGAACTGTGTCATCTGGATTCTGTCGGCGGAAGGCCTCGGCTGCGCTTACGCCTGCCGGACCGCTGCCGACAACGATCAGTCCCGGTGAGGTCATATCTGGCCGACTACCCCCGTCTCAGGCGGTTTACGCCGTTCCCCGCACGTCTTCGGCGCGCCCGCCGCCGCCGCTGGGTAGTGTCATGGCCGGTCACGCAGGACGGAGGTAGTAGCGGTGCCCACGGTGCCCGTCGGGCTACGCCCGGCCATCGTCTTGGGCGTGCCGCTATCGACGCTGGCCGCGCAGATAGGTGCGGTACCCGCCGCGGGCAGCCTGGTGCCCGCTCTGCGCATCACCGGAGTCACGTTGCGTGCCCAGGACGTGCAATCGGGTGACCTGTTCGCTGCGCTTTCCGGTGCGTCGACTCACGGCGCCCGCTATCTCGGCGACGCGATCGAACGTGGGGCCGTCGCGGTGCTCACTGACGCCGCCGGCGTCGCCCACATCGCCGACCAAAGGTTGGCTGCGGTGCCGGTGCTGGTTCATCCCGAACCCCGCAGCGTGCTCGGCGAACTCGCCGCGACCGTGTACGACCATCCCTCACAGCGTCTCGCCGTCGTCGGTGTCACCGGAACGTCGGGCAAGACGACCACGACGTATCTGATCGAGGCCGGTCTACGGGCGGCCGGTCGCAAAGTGGGCCTGGTCGGCACGATCGGGCTGCGGATCGACGGCGTCGACGTGCCCAGTGTGCTGACCACCCCCGAAGCACCCGCATTGCAGGCCCTGCTGGCGGCAATGGCCGAGCGTGGCGTCGACACCGTGGTGATGGAAGTGTCGAGTCACGCGCTGACCCTGGGCCGCGTCGACGGCGTGCACTTCGCGGTCGGCGGATTCACCAACCTGTCCCGCGACCACCTCGACTTCCACCCGACCATGGCGGACTACTTCGAGGCCAAGGCGCGGTTGTTCGACCCGTCGTCGCCGCTGCGCGCCGGTCGCGCGGTGGTCTGCGTCGATGACGACGCCGGTCGTCTGATGGCCGCCCGCGCCGACGCCGCGATCACCGTCAGCGCGCAGGGCCGGCCCGCGGACTGGCGCGCCGAAAACGTGACCGCTGTTGGCGGCATGCAGGAGTTCACCGCGGTTGACCCCGCCGGCGTGCACCACCGGGTCGGCGTCCGGCTGCCGGGCGAATACAACATCGCTAATTGTCTTGTAGCACTAGCGATTATCGACGCGCTCGGGGTTTCCCCGGAGCAGGCGTCGACCGGGTTGCGGGATACCCGCGTCCCCGGGCGACTCGAGCAGATCGACCGCGGCCAGGATTTTCTCGCACTGGTCGACTACGCGCACAAGCCGGGTGCGTTGGGCGCGGTACTGCGATCGCTGCGCCGGCCGGAGGGCCGGCTGGCTGTGGTGTTCGGCGCCGGTGGCGACCGAGACCCGGGCAAACGGGCGCCGATGGGCCGGATCGCCGCCGAGCTGGCCGACTTGGTGATCGTGACCGACGACAACCCCCGCAGCGAGGATCCGGCGGCCATCCGCCGCGAGATCTTGGCCGGCGCAGCCGAAGCCGGGGGAGCCGCACGGGTGGTCGAGATCGGCGATCGGCGCGAAGCGATCGGTCACGCCGTCGCGTGGGCGGCTCCTGGTGACGTGGTGTTGATCACCGGCAAAGGCCACGAAACCGGCCAGACCCGCGGCGGCCAGACCTTCCCGTTCGACGACCGGGTCGAGCTCGCCCTGGCGATCGAAGCCCTCGAGGCCCGCAAATGATCGACCTCACCGTCGCGCAGATCGCCGAGATAGTCGGCGGCGAACTGGCCGACATCTCGGCGCCGGCGGCCGCGGAGCTGCACGTCACCGGGACCGTCGAATTCGACTCCCGCAAAGTCACACCCGGCGGGCTGTTCTTGGCCCTGCCGGGAGCCCGCTCCGACGGGCACGACCACGCGGCGTCGGCGGTGGCCGCCGGCGCGGTCGCGGTGCTGGCGGCCCGGCCGGTCGGGGTGCCGGCCATCATCGTCAGCCCCGTCGCGCCCGCACAGCACGGCGGACTGGCCGGCGTTCTCGAGCACGACAATGACGGGTCTGGAGCAGCCGTCCTGGCCGCGCTGGCCAAGCTGGCCGCCGCGGTGGCCGCCGAGCTCGTGGCCGGCGGGCTGACGATCGTCGGGATCACCGGCTCGTCGGGCAAGACGTCGACGAAAGACCTGTTGGCCGCGGTGCTCGCGCCGCTCGGCGAGGTGGTGGCGCCGCCCGGGTCGTTCAACAACGAACTGGGCCACCCGTGGACCGTCCTGCGCGCCACCGCCGGCACCGACTACTTGATTCTGGAGCTCTCGGCGCGCCATCCGGGCAACATCGCCGAGCTGGCGGCGATCGCGCCGCCGGCCATCGGCGTGGTGCTCAATGTCGGTACCGCGCATCTGGGCGAGTTCGGCTCACGTGAAGCTATCGCACAGACCAAATCCGAACTGCCGCAGGCTGTTCCGCGATCCGGAGTGGTCGTTCTCAATGTCGACGATCCGGCGGTGGCGGCGATGGCCGAGGTGACTGCGGCTCGCGTAGTGCGGGTCAGCAGGCGGGACCACACTGATGTGTGGGCCGACGCGGTCATACTCGACGAACTGGCCAGGCCGCAGTTCACCTTGCACTCGGCCGACGTCGACGTCGACGTCCGGCTGGCCGTGCACGGCGATCACCAGGTGAGCAACGCGCTGTGTGCGGCGGCGGTGGCGCTGGAATGCGGCGCCACTGTCGAGCAGGTGGCCGAGGCGCTGGCGAACGCCGGCCCGGTGTCGCAGCACCGGATGCGGGTGAGCACTCGCGCCGACGGGGTCACGATCATCGACGACGCCTACAACGCGAACCCGGATTCCATGCGGGCCGGGCTGCAGGCGCTGTCCTGGATCGCCCGCGGCGGCAGCGGCGACGCCCCCCGACGTAGCTGGGCGGTGTTGGGCGAGATGGCCGAACTCGGCGAGGACGCGATATCCGAACATGACCGCATCGGCAGGCTGGCGGTGCGCTTAGATGTGTCTCGACTCGTTGTCGTCGGAATGGGGAGGTCTATGAGCGCCATGCACCACGGCGCGGTCATGGAAGGGGCACGGGGCGCAGAGGCTGAAAATGGGGCTGCCATCGTCGCCGACGCCGACGCCGCCCTGAGCCTGCTGCGGGCCGAACTGCAGCCCGGGGACGTGGTGCTGGTCAAGGCTTCCAACGCCGCCGGCCTGGGGGAACTGGCCGACTCGCTGCTCGCCGACGCAGCTGACGGCCAGGGCGATCGCCGATGATCGACATCCTGATCGCCGTCGCGATTGCGCTGACGGTGTCCATCGTCTTGACCCCGATGCTGATCCGGCTGTTCACCAGGCAGGGCTTTGGCCACGAGATCCGCGAAGACGGCCCGCCGAGCCACAAGACCAAGCGCGGAACGCCGTCGATGGGCGGGGTGGCGATTCTCGTCGGCATTTGGGCGGGCTACCTGGGCACCCACCTGGCCGGTCTGGCCTTCAACGGCGAGGGCCCATCGGCTTCGGGTCTGTTGGTGCTGTTCTTGGCCACTACGCTGGGCGCGGTCGGCTTCGTCGACGACCTGATCAAGATCCGCCGCGCGCGCAACCTTGGCCTGAACAAGACGGCCAAGACCGTCGGGCAGATCACCGCCGCCGTGCTGTTCGGGGTGTTGGTGATGCAGTTCCGCAATGACCCCGGCCTTACACCCGGCAGTGCCAACCTGTCCTATGTGCGTGAAATCGCGACCGTCGCACTGGGTCCCGTGCTTTTCGTATTGTTTTGCGTGGGCATCGTCTACTCGTGGTCGAACGCGGTGAATTTCACCGACGGGCTGGACGGGCTGGCCGGCGGCGCCATGGCCATGGTTTGCGCCGCCTACGTACTGATCACCTTCTGGCAATACCGCAACGCCTGTGCAGTCACGCCGGGCCCGGGTTGCTACAACGTGCGCGATCCGCTGGACCTGGCGATCATCGCGGCCGCGACGGCGGGCGCCTGCATCGGGTTTCTGTGGTGGAACGCCGCACCGGCCAAAATTTTCATGGGCGACACCGGATCGCTGGCCCTGGGCGGCATCATCGCCGGAATCTCGGTGACCAGCCGCACCGAGATCCTCGCCGTGGTGCTCGGCTCGCTGTTCGTCGCCGAGATCGTCTCGGTCGTCATGCAGGTCCTTGCCTTCCGCACCACTGGTCGCCGGGTGTTTCGGATGGCGCCCTTCCACCACCATTTCGAGCTCGTCGGCTGGGCCGAAACCACGGTGATCATCCGGTTCTGGCTGCTCACCGCGATCAGCTGCGGGCTGGGGGTTGCGCTGTTCTACAGCGAGTGGCTCGCCGCCACCGGCGGCCGCTGATATGAGCAGATGAGCAGCGACACCGCGCGCGGTTCGATAGCAGACCTTAAGCCCGGCACGCCGGTGCTGGTCGCGGGCGGCGGCGTGACCGGGCGCTCGGTGCTGACCGCGCTGACACCGCTGGGTGTGACGGCAACGCTCTGCGACGACGACCCGTCGACCCGGCAGCAGTTCGCCGATGCCGGGACGACGACGGTGGATTCGTCGACCGCCGCACAGCACATCACCGACTACGGGCTGGTCGTGACCAGTCCCGGCTTTCCGCCGACCGCACCGGTGCCGGCCGCCGCGCAGTCGGCCGGTGTACCGGTCTGGGGTGACGTCGAGCTGGGCTGGCGGCTCGACGCGTCCGGCCACTACGGGCCGCCGCGGCGCTGGCTGGCGGTCACCGGCACCAACGGCAAGACGACCACCACGTCGATGCTGCAGGCCATGCTCACGGCCGCGGGCCTGCGCAGCAGGCTGTGCGGCAACATCGGCAGCCCGGTGCTGGATGTTCTGCGTGAGCCCGCCGACCTGTTGGCCGTCGAGCTGTCCAGCTTCCAGCTGCACTGGGCGCCGTCGGTGCGGCCGGCGGCCGGCGTGGTGCTCAACATCGCCGAGGACCATCTGGACTGGCATGGCAGCCTCGCCGACTACACCGCGGACAAGGCGCGGGTACTGACCGGCCGGGTCGCGGTGGCCGGGCTGGACGACCCGCACGCCGCGGCGCTGCTAGCGGCGAGCAACGCCCCGGTACGCGTCGGCTTCCGGCTCGGCGAACCCGGCGTCGGGGAGCTTGGTGTGCGGGACGGGATGCTCGTCGACCGGGCGTTTTCCGATGCCGGCGCCGAGGACCTCCCGCTGGCCGCGGTCTCGTCGATCCCGGTGCCGGGGCCGGTGGGGGTGCTCGACGCATTGGCGGCCGCCGCCTTGGCGCGCAGTGTCGGGGTGCCCGCAGCGGCGGTCGCGGACGCGCTGGCGATGTTTCGGGTGGGCCGGCACCGCGCCGAACTGGTCGCCGTCGTCGACCAGATCAGCTACGTCGACGATTCCAAGGCCACCAATCCGCACGCCGCCGAGGCATCCGTGCTGGCATACCCGCGGGTGGTGTGGATAGCCGGCGGCCTGCTCAAGGGCGCCTCGGTGCAAGAAACCGTGGCCAAGATCGCTCCGCGGCTGGTCGGGGCGGTGCTGATCGGCCGTGATCGGGCAGCGGTTGCCGAGGCGTTATCACGACACGCGCCGGATGTTCCCGTCGTACAGGTTGTGACAGGCGAGGATGCTGGTATGCATGCGACTGCTGGGTCTCTTGTTACTCATGTGACAACAGTGATTCCTCCGTCGGACGAGGCCGTCGGCATTCGCGTGATGAACGCGGCCGTCGCTGCCGCCCGAGACCTGGCCCTCCCCGGCGACACCGTGTTGCTGGCACCAGCCGGAGCCTCATTTGACCAGTTCAACGGCTACGCCGACCGTGGCGACGCGTTCGCGGCGGCCGTGCGGGCCACGGCCGGATAGCTGGCGTGAACAACAGGTTGACCCGGTTGCTACGCCGGGGGACCAAAGACGGGCAGCCGACGGAGAGCACGCCGAGCGGGTCGGGGGAGACCAGCGCGGCGGAGCCTGACGAAAGCCCGCCCGTTTCGGCCAAGACACCCGCGACGTCGACGGCCGGGCCGCGCAGCCGGTTCGGAGCCTGGCTGGGCCGGCCCATGACGTCTTTTCACCTGATCATCGCCGTGGCCGCGCTGCTGACCACGCTGGGCCTGATCATGGTGCTGTCCGCGTCCGGGGTTCGTTCCTACGACGACGACGGGTCGGCGTGGGTGATCTTCGGCAAGCAGGTGCTGTGGACGATCGTCGGGCTCGTCGCGTGCTATTTGGCGTTGCGGCTGCCGGTGCGGTTCATGCGGCGGATGGCGTTCACGGGTTTTGCGGTGACGATTGCGATGCTGGTGCTGGTGCTGATCCCGGGAATCGGCAAAGAGGCCAACGGATCTCGAGGGTGGTTCGTGATCGCGGGCTTCTCGATGCAGCCCTCCGAACTGACCAAGATCGCCTTCGCGATCTGGGGCGCCCACCTGCTGGCCGCCCGGCGCATGGAGCGTGCCTCGCTGCGGGAGATGCTGATTCCGTTGGTGCCCGCGGCGGTGATCGCGCTCGCTCTGATCGTCGCGCAGCCCGACCTGGGCCAGACGGTGTCGATGGGCATCATCCTGCTGGGGTTGTTCTGGTACGCCGGACTGCCGCTGCGGGTGTTCCTGACTTCGCTGTTCGCCGCGGTCGCGGCGGCGGCGATCCTAGCGGTGTCCGCGGGTTACCGGTCCGACCGCGTGCGCTCGTGGCTGAACCCCGGCCAGGACCCGCAGGACTCGGGGTATCAGGCCAGGCAGGCAAAGTTCGCGCTGGCCAATGGCGGTATCTTCGGCGACGGTCTGGGTCAGGGCACGGCCAAGTGGAACTATCTGCCCAACGCCCACAACGACTTCATCTTTGCGATCATCGGTGAGGAGCTCGGCCTGGTCGGAGCGCTGGGCCTGCTGGCGCTATTCGGGCTGTTCGCCTACACCGGCATGCGCATTGCGCGACGGTCTGCCGACCCGTTCCTGCGGCTGCTGACCGCGACCACGACGATGTGGGTGATCGGCCAGTCGTTCATCAACGTCGGCTACGTGATCGGCCTGCTGCCGGTCACCGGTATCCAGCTGCCACTTATCTCAGCCGGTGGAACATCAACGGCCACAACGCTTTTGATGATCGGCATGATGGCGAATGCAGCTCGCCACGAACCCGAGGCCGTCGCTGCGCTGCGAGCCGGGCGCGACGACAGGATGAACCGGCTGCTGCGGTTGCCGCTGCCCGAGCCCTACGCGCCGACGCGGGTCGAGGCGCTGCGTGACAGACTGCGGAGCCGGCCGCAGCCGGCCAAGCCGCAGCGCAAGGCGTCCGCCACCCGCGCCGCGCGGCCTCCGAGACCGCCCGCGGTGGAACCTCGCGCTTCGCGGTCAAGGCATCATGTAGGCGGACAGCGGTACACCGGCCAGCGTCATGCACACGGCCGTCGAGCATTGGAAGGTCAGCGCCACGGGTGAACGACTCGGTCAAAGACTCCTCGTTGTCGGTCGTGCTTGCGGGGGGCGGTACGGCCGGCCACGTCGAGCCTGCGATGGCCGTCGCCGACGCCTTGGTGGCTCTTGATCCGCAAGTCCGCATCACCGCGCTGGGCACCGCGCGCGGTTTGGAGACCAAGCTGGTGCCCGAGCGTGGCTACTCGCTTGAGCTGATCACCCCGGTGCCGTTGCCGCGTAAACCCACTGGCGACCTGGCCCGCCTGCCGCTACGGGTGTTACGTGCCGTCCGGCAGACACGGGCGGTGCTGGACAAGGTCGACGCCGATGTCGTGATCGGCTTTGGCGGATACGTGGCGCTGCCGGCGTATCTCGCCGCCCGCGGCGCGGCTCGGCGGGCGCGGCGCGTGCCGGTGGTGATCCACGAAGCCAACGCCACCGCCGGGCTGGCGAACCGCATCGGCGCCCGCAGCGCCAAGCGGGTGTTGTCGGCGGTCCCCGATCCCGGCCTGCGGCACGCCGAAGTGGTCGGTGTGCCGGTCCGCGCCGCCATCACCTCGCTGGACCGCGCGGCATTGAGATCGGAGGCCCGCGCACACTTCGGCTTTGCCGACGACGCGCGGGTGCTGCTGGTGTTCGGCGGTTCGCAGGGTGCGGCATCCATCAACCGCGCCGTGGCCGCGGCCGCCGGCGACCTGGCCGCCGCCGGGGTGGCGGTGCTGCACGCCCACGGCGCCAACAACACCATCGACCTACGCACCCCCGAACCCGGCGACCCACCGTACGTCGCGCTGCCTTACCTGAGCCGGATGGATTTGGCCTACGCCGCCGCCGATTTGGCGATCTGCCGGTCCGGCGCGATGACCGTCGCCGAAGTGACCGCCGTGGGCCTGCCCGCGATCTATGTGCCGCTGCCGATCGGCAACGGCGAGCAGCGGCTCAACGCGCTGCCGGTGGTCAACGCCGGCGGCGGGCTGCTGGTCGCCGACGCCGACCTGACACCGGGCTTCGTGGCCGATCACGTCGGCACGCTGCTGGGCGACGCGCAGCGGCTGGCGGCGATGACCGAGGCCGCGGCGCTGGTCGGTCACCCGGAGGCCGCACAACAGGTGGCGCGCGTCGCGGTGGACGTCGCGCGCGCAGCGCGCGACGGGAAGCGGGTGAGAAAAGGGCGGAGTGCCCTGGCCGTCGCGAAGCAGGCGCGCAGCGGAGGTGGCGTACGGTGAACGCCTCTTCGCTGCCCCCTGAATTGCAGCGGGTCCACATGGTCGGCATCGGGGGAGCGGGCATGTCGGGTATCGCCCGCATCCTGCTGGACAGGGGCGGACAGGTGTCGGGGTCAGACGCCAAGGAGTCCCGCGGTGTGCGCGCGCTACGTGCACGCGGCGCGCTGATCCGGATCGGCCACGACGCGTCGTCGCTGGACCTCTTGCCGGGCGGCGCGACCGCCGTCATCACCACGCACGCCGCAATCCCGAAGACCAACCCCGAGCTCGTCGAGGCCCGGCGACGCGGCATTCCGGTGGTCTTGCGGCCGGCGGTGCTGGCCAAGCTGATGGCCGGGCGCACCACGCTGATGGTGACGGGCACGCACGGCAAAACGACCACCACGTCGATGCTCATCGTGGCCCTGCAGCACTGCGGACGCGACCCGTCCTTCGCGGTCGGCGGCGAGCTGGGCGAGGCCGGCACCAATGCTCATCACGGCAGCGGCGACTGCTTCGTCGCCGAGGCCGACGAGAGTGACGGCTCGCTGCTCGAGTACACCCCCAATGTCGCGGTGGTCACCAATATCGAGTCGGACCATCTGGACTTCTTCGGCAGTCCCGACGCCTACACCGCGGTGTTCGACTCGTTTGCCGAGCGCATAGCCCCCGGTGGCGCGCTGGTGATTTGTATCGACGACCCGGGAGCGGCCGCACTGGCCAAACGCACTGCGGCGCTGGGGATCCGGGTGCTGCGGTATGGCTCTGGGTCTGACGGGTTGGACGGAACGCTGTTGTCCTGGGAGCAGCAGGGGACCGGCGCGGTCGCGCACATCAAGCTGCGCGGCGAAATCCATCCGTGGGTGATGCGGCTGTCGGTGCCCGGCCGGCACATGGCGCTCAATGCGTTGGGCGCGTTGCTGGCCGCTATCGAGATCGGTGCTCCCGCCGACTGTGTGCTCGACGGGCTGGCCGGTTTCGAAGGGGTGCGTCGTCGCTTCGAGTTGATCGGCACCGCGGCGTCGGTGCGGGTGTTCGACGACTACGCCCACCACCCGACCGAGATCAACGCCACCCTGGACGCGGTCCGCACGCTGCTGGAGCAGAGCGGCTCCGGCCGGTCACTGGTGGTGTTCCAGCCGCATTTATATTCGCGGACAAAGGCTTTCGCTGCCGAATTCGGTCATGCACTCGACGGGGCCGACCAAGTTTTCGTGCTCGACGTCTATGGCGCACGTGAACAACCCCTCGCCGGTGTGAGCGGGGCAATTGTCGCCGAGCACGTCAGTGTGCCGGTGCAATATCTGCCCGACATGTCATCGGTCGCCGTCGCGGTGGCCGAGGCCGCCGGCCCCGGTGATGTCATTGTCACGATGGGCGCAGGCGACGTCACCATGCTCGCACCCGAGATCGTGACCGCGCTGCGGGTGCGGGCCAACCGCGGAGCGCCGGGCCGGCCGGGAGTGTTGTCGTGACCGAGCACGACGACGGCGGGGTGCCGGACGGTCGGAGTGGCGGCACCGGCGACGATCCGTCACCGGAAATCACTGTCACCGAACCGATCGCGGCCGCTGAATCCGGCGACGACGCGGGACAGCCGCAGGCCGAACAACCCGACGTCCTCGAGGGTCCCCGTCGGCGGGCGAGGCGGGAACGCGCCGAGCGCCGCGCGGCGCAGGCACGCGCGATGGCGATCGAGGAGGCCCGCCGGGAAGCCAAGCGCCGCGCCCGCGGGCGCGCGGCGGACCCGGCCAAACCTGCTCCGCGCGGGGCTGTTCGGGGCTTGAAGCTGGCGCTTGCCATATTCGGGCTGACCGCTCTCACCGTGGCTCTCGGGTTGGTCCTCTATTTCACACCGGTGATGTCGGCCCGCAGCATCATCGTCATCGGGACCGGGGCGGTGACCCGTGACGAGGTGCTCGGCGCCGCGCAGGTCCGGCCCGGCACGCCGCTGCTGCAGATCGACACTGACGGCGTCGCCGACCGGGTGGCGGCCATCCGCCGCGTGGCGAGCGCGCGGGTGCAACGCCAGTACCCGTCGGCGCTGCGGATCACCGTCGTCGAGCGGGTTCCGGTGGTGGTCAAGGACTTTCCCGACGGCCCGCACCTCTATGACCGCGACGGCGTCGACTTCGCGACCGCACCGCCGCCGCCGGCGCTGCCCTACCTCGACGTCGACAACCCCGGGCCGACCGACCCGGCGACCAAGGCCGCGCTGGCGGTGCTGACCGCTCTGCGCCCTGAGATCGTGGCCCAGGTGGGCCGGATTGCCGCGCCGTCGGTAGCGTCGATCACCTTGACGCTCACCGACGGTCGCACCGTGATCTGGGGGACCAACGAGCGCACCGATGAGAAGGCGCAGAAGCTGGCGGCTCTGTTGACCCAGCCCGGCCACGTCTACGACGTGTCGAGCCCGGACCTGCCCACCGTCAAATAGCGAAATTCGCCCGAAATTCGCCCGCCGCTTCTCGGCGCGCCTGCGTCGATCGCACGCGCGGCGGCAATACCGTTCTGTTTGCGCGAAACAACTTGACATAACTCTAACCCTTTAGTTGAGGTTGAGGTTTGCCAGGTTGTTACGCACCAGGCCAAATCCCTCCAGGGAGGAAGACAGAATGATGACCCCGCCGCACAACTACCTGGCTGTCATCAAAGTCGTGGGGATCGGCGGTGGCGGCGTCAACGCCGTCAACCGGATGATCGAGCAGGGACTCAAGGGCGTGGAGTTCATCGCCATCAACACCGACGCGCAGGCGTTGTTGATGAGCGACGCCGACGTCAAGCTCGACGTCGGGCGTGACTCGACCCGCGGGCTGGGTGCCGGCGCCGACCCCGAGGTCGGCCGCAGGGCCGCCGAAGACGCCAAGGACGAGATCGAAGAGCTGCTCCGGGGCGCCGACATGGTGTTCGTGACCGCCGGCGAAGGAGGCGGGACCGGCACCGGCGGGGCGCCCGTCGTCGCCACCATCGCCCGCAAGCTGGGCGCATTGACCGTCGGCGTCGTCACGCGGCCGTTCTCGTTCGAAGGAAAGCGGCGCGGCAACCAGGCCGAAGCCGGTATTGCCGCGCTCCGCGAAAGCTGCGACACCCTCATCGTGATCCCCAACGACCGGCTGTTGCAGATGGGCGATGCCGCGGTGTCGCTGATGGACGCGTTCCGCAGCGCCGACGAGGTGCTGCTCAACGGTGTGCAGGGCATCACCGACCTGATCACCACGCCGGGCCTGATCAACGTCGACTTCGCCGACGTCAAGGGCATCATGTCGGGCGCGGGCACGGCGTTGATGGGCATCGGTTCGGCTCGCGGCGACGGCCGCGCGCTCAAGGCCGCCGAGATTGCGATCAACTCGCCGCTGCTGGAAGCCTCCATGGAGGGCGCCCAGGGTGTGCTGATGTCGATCGCCGGCGGCAGCGATCTGGGGTTGTTCGAGATCAACGAGGCGGCGTCGCTGGTGCAGGACGCCGCGCACCAGGACGCCAATATCATCTTCGGCACCGTGATCGACGACTCGCTCGGCGACGAGGTGCGCGTCACGGTCATCGCGGCGGGCTTCGACGCGAGCGGACCCGGCCGAAAGCCGATCGTCGGCGCCAGCCCCGGCGCCGGCCAGGGTATTACGCCGGGCCAGGCCGGAAAGGTCAGTACGAGCTTGTTCGAGCCTGCCGACGCGGTCAGCGTGTCGGTGCCGACCAACGGGGCAACCTTCGACATCGGCGGCGAGGACGACGACGTCGACGTGCCGCCCTTCATGCGGCGCTAGCCGGATACTGGATGTGTGAGCGTTCGCATCCGGCGTGTGACCACTACCCGCGCTGGCGGCGTTTCGGCGCCGCCATTCGACACCTTCAACCTCGGTGACCATGTCGGCGACGACCCGGCCGCGGTGGCGGCTAATCGGAAGCGGCTGGTTGCCGCCATCGGCCTGGGCGCCGACCGGGTGGTGTGGATGAACCAGGTTCACGGTGATCGCGTCGAGGTGGTCGACGGGCCGCGCACCACCGCGGTCGCAGACACCGACGCATTGGTGACCAGCACGCCGCGGCTGGCCTTGGCGGTGGTGACCGCCGATTGCGTGCCGGTGCTGCTGGCCGACGCGCGGGCCGGCGTCGTCGCCGCCGTCCACGCTGGTCGGGTTGGAGCGCGCGACGGTGTGGTGGCCCGCGCGGTCGAGGCGATGGTGGCCGCGGGCGCGCATGAGCCGGACATCTCCGCGCTGCTGGGCCCCGCGGTCAGTGGCCGCAACTACGAAGTTCCTGCGGCGATGGCCGAGGAAGTAGAGGCGTTGTTGCCCGGCAGTCGCACCACAACCGCGACAGGTGCGCCCGCATTGGACCTTCGCGCCGGAATCGCCTGCCAGCTCAAGGCTTTGGGCGTGAGCGCCGTCGACATCGACCCGCGGTGCACGGTGGACGACGTCAGCTTGTTCAGTCACCGCCGCGAGGCCCCGACCGGTCGGCTGGCATCGGTGGTGTGGATGCAATGAGTGCGGCGGCGTTAAAACTTTCACCGCGACCGGAGCGGGAAACGGAATTGGCCCACGCTTTGACAGCGTTACGATCCCGGCTCGCTGCGGCGGCCAAAGCGGCCGGCCGCAAAATCGACGAAATTCAACTTCTGCCCATTACCAAATTCTTTCCAGCAACCGATGTCGCGATTTTGTCGCGTTTGGGATGCGGCGCCTTCGGCGAATCCCGCGAGCAGGAGGCGGCGGCGAAGGTGGGCGAAGTCGCAAGGTTGCTGGGCGGCGCATCTGGCCCACAGTGGCACATGGTGGGCCAGATCCAGCGCAACAAAGCGCGATCATTGGCGAACTGGGCGCACACCGCCCACTCGATCAGCAGTACCCGGGTGGTGCGGGCGCTCGACCGCGCCGTGGCCGCGGCGCGCAGTGAGGGCCGTCGGGAGAATCCGCTGCGGGTCTACGTCCAGATCAGCCTCGACGGCGATGTGTCCCGGGGCGGCGTCGACATCTCCGACGCGAAAGCCGTCGACGAAGTCTGTGCGCAGGTCGAGGCCGCGGAATCCCTGGAACTGGTTGGCCTGATGGGCATTCCGCCGCTGGACTGGGATCCCGATACGGCGTTCGCGCTTCTGGAGTCGGAGCATCAGCGGGTACGTCGAGCGCATCCAGGTGCGGCGGGGTTGTCAGCCGGAATGTCGAACGACCTCGAAAGCGCGGTCAAACATGGTTCGACGTGTGTGCGTGTCGGTACCGCGTTATTGGGCAGGAGACCGCTACCGTCACCCTAATTAGTCACTCCAGTCACATCTTCATCACAGACACCGAAACTCCCAGAGCCTAGAAGGGGTCCAGGCGATGAGCACACTGCATAAGGTCAAGGCCTACTTCGGTATGGCTCCGATGGAAGACTACGACGACGAGTACTACGACGACCACGCACCGAGCCGGGGCAGCTACCCCCGGCCGCGGTTCGCCGACGACGGGTACGGCCGCTATGACGGGCGCGACTACGACGATCCGCGCGGCGAGCCCGGCGATTTCGTAACCGCCGGCTATCGCGGCGGTTACTCCGACGAACCCCGGTTCCGCGGCCATGAGTACGACCGCGGCGACCTGGCCCGGCCGCGGTTCGGGTCGCTGCGTGGCTCGACCCGCGGGGCACTGGCGATGGATCCGCGCCGGATGGCGATGCTGTTCGACGAGAGCAGCCCACTGTCGAAGATCACCACGCTGCGGCCCAAGGACTACAGCGAGGCCCGCACCATCGGGGAGCGGTTCCGCGACGGCACCCCGGTGATCATGGACCTGGTGTCGATGGACAACGCTGACGCCAAACGGCTGGTCGACTTCGCGGCGGGGTTGGCTTTCGCGCTGCGCGGTTCGTTCGACAAGGTCGCGACCAAAGTGTTTTTGCTCTCACCCGCCGACGTCGACGTCTCCCCCGAGGAGCGCCGTCGCATCGCCGAGACCGGCTTCTACGCCTACCAATAGGGCTCGGCCGGCTCGGACTACGGGCCGGCCCGTTGCTGGGCGAATGTATATGGCCCGCTCGAGTCGGTAGGCTGGCGTTGCCGCGCTGGCTGCAGCCGGGGCTGTCGTCAAAGTCACATCTGCTTCATCACTAAGGTCGGGCTCTCGTTGACGCTGTTCGTGCACATCGTTGGTTTTGCGTTATTCATCTTTTGGCTATTGCTGATCGCTCGGGTCGTGGTCGAGTTCATCCGATCGTTTAGCCGGGACTGGCACCCGCGCGGCGCCACCGTGGTCATCCTCGAAATCATCCTGTCGGTCACCGACCCGCCGGTGAAGCTGCTGCGTCGGCTGATACCGCAGCTCACTGTTGGTGCCGTCCGGTTCGACCTGTCCATCATGGTGCTGCTGCTCGTAGCGTTCATCGGCATGACAATGGCGCTGGATTACCACGCCTGAAACCGCGAGCCTGCCACGGGTTGGTGAGCACTGCGGGCCGGGACGGTTTGCCGGGCTGGATTTCGTTCGCTTAAGGCGTCGATTTGCGGGCTCTTAAACTTTGAAATTCGGTCTTATTTATCGGGCGAATCGGCAACCGGCGGGTCTGGTGTGACAGGATGGGCGGCAGTTGCAGTATGGCTACAACAACGTTTGAACAGACCTACACTTTCCTGGTCGGTTTGACCGTTCACACCCAAGGGGGCTACGAATGCCGCTGACACCCGCCGACGTCCACAATGTGGCGTTCAGTAAGCCGCCGATCGGCAAGCGTGGTTACAACGAAGACGAGGTCGACGCCTTCCTCGACCTCGTCGAAAACGAGCTGACCCGGCTCATCGAGGAGAACTCCGACCTGCGTCAGCGGGTCAACGAGCTGGACCAGGAGCTGGCCAGTGCCCGGGCCGGTGGCGGCACGAGTGCGCAAGCCACCCAAGCCATTCCGCTCTATGAGCCTGAGGCGGAGCCCGTCAAGCCGCAGCAACCCGCGCCGCAGCCCGCCGCCGCCCCCGCGCCCAGCGCACTCGGCGAAGAGCATGCCCTGAAGGCGGCCCGCGTGCTCAGCCTGGCCCAGGACACTGCCGACCGGCTGACCAGCACCGCCAAGGCGGAGTCGGACAAGCTGATGGCCGATGCCCGCGCCAACGCCGACCAGATCGTCGGCGATGCGCGTCGCGAGGCCGAGACCACCGTCGCCGAAGCGCGCCAGCGCGCCGACGCGATGCTGGCCGATGCGCAAACGCGTTCAGAGACCCAGCTGCGCCAGGCTCAGGAGAAGGCCGATGCACTGCAGGCCGATGCAGAGCGCAAGCACTCCGAGATCATGGGAACGATCAATCAGCAGCGAACTGTGCTCGAGGGCCGCCTGGAACAATTGCGGACTTTCGAACGCGAGTACCGCACGAGGCTCAAGACGTATCTGGAGTCTCAGCTCGAGGAGCTTGGCCAGCGCGGATCGGCCGCACCGGTCGACTCCAGCGCCAGCAATGAAGGCTCCGGGTTTAACCAGTTCAATCGAGGCAATAACTAACTCGGCCGGAAATGCGGGCGACGCCGGTGGGTATCCTGCCATGTTGGCAGAGTTGCCCAGCCGGCTGGAGGTTTACCGATGCTGATTATTGCGCTGGTCTTAGCGGTGATAGGCCTTGCCGCGTTGGTGTTCGCGGTTGTCACCAGCAATGAGCTGGTCGCCTGGGTATGCATCGGTGCCAGTGTGTTGGGCGTTGTGCTGCTCATCATCGATGCGCTCCGGGAACGTCGGCGACGCGACGCAGGCACAGCCACCAAGGAATCCGGCGCGGCATCCGACGATGACTCGCACGGCGGCGAAGTAGCCGCGGAACCGGTGGACGAGGCCGACGAGCCATCAGCAGCTGAGGATGCGGAATCCGACGCGGAGGCCGCAGAGAGCGTCAGCGACGACCACAACACCCGTTAGGGCGCACGACCCGTTAGGGCTCAAGCCGCCGAGGCGGGGTGGCGAGCAGTTCCCGGACCTCGTCGTCGGTGACCTGACGGAAGTCGACAAAAACCTGTCCCACCGCCTCGAAGTCGCTGGGCATGGTCGCGCACACCACGTCGTCGGCCTCTCGCGCCAACTCCTGGCAGACTGACCGCGGACCTACCGGCACCGCGACGACGATCGATTCCGGGTCGTTGGCCCGCAGTGCGCGGACGCCCGCGAGCATGCTTGCGCCGGTGGCGATCCCGTCGTCAACCAAAATCACGGTCCTGTTGCGCGGGTCGGCGACTGGGCGTCCGCCACGATAGGCACACTCCCGCCGGTCGAGTTCGACCGTTTCGCGGTCGATGACCGCGCGCACCTGATCGTCGCTGATGCGGAGGCTGGCGACCACATTGTCGTTCATGACGACACCGCCGCCGCTGGCCAGCGCACCCATCGCCAACTCGGACCAATGCGGCACGCCGAGCTTGCGTACCAGGAACACGTCGAGCTCCGCCTGCAGGGCCGCGGCGACTTCCCAACCGACCGGAACGCCGCCACGGGCCAGCCCGAGTACCAGCAGGCCGTCCCGGCGGCGGTAGGCCGCCAGCTCCTCGGCCAGCACGCGGCCCGCCTCCCGACGATCGTAGAAGGTGCGTCGGGAAGCTCGCCGCAAAAAGCCACCGGGTCGATTCATGCGTCGTACTAGCCGTTGTCTGTCCTCGTTGCTTCCTCGCAGCTTACGACCGTTTCGCCGCGCCGAGCCGGTTCGTTGTGCCTTGGCTTCCCGCGAAAGCATAAACAGAAACCCCGCGGTGCCTTGAAATATGTCATAAAGAATGCCACTATTTGTGGCATGAGCACATCTGTCGAAGAGTTGATCCAGGCCGCGACCGACGCCAGGCGCATCGCTCAAAAGGCTATCCAGCTGGCCGTGCGGGAGGCTCGCGCCGCTGACTGGTCCTGGGATCAGATCTCTGCCGCGTTGGGCGGAAAGCCGAACGGAGAGACGTTGCGCCGCAACTTCGGCTCCGGCCAATAGCGGCCGACCCCGGAAGGCGGGTGACTCGACGATCCTTGAGCCTCTACCTCGACCGTGGCATTTATGTTACGCTTTCTGCATCCTGCCACACAGCCGAAAGAGGTGATCGCCATGAACGACGTGTTCAACACGTTGCTTGAACTCGAGGGTCGCGACCCCGAGTTCGCCCGCGCGTACGCCGCCGAGTCGGCACGGATTGAGGCGATCGATTCCATCATCAACGCGCTCGACGAGGCGCGGGGGACGGAGAAGCTGAGCAAGGCGGCTCTGGCCCGCGCGATCGGCTCCGACCCGAGCACCGTGCGTCGACTCCTGTCGTCCGAGTCGGTGAATCCAACGCTCAGCACCATCGCCGAGGTCGCAGCGGCGCTGGGCATGAAAGTGACGCTCACGCCGATGTCGGAGGACGAGCGCACCCGCATCACCGAACCCATGCGGGCCTGCGGCTAGCTCGCTCCCATCGCGGCCCGGACGTCATCATCGGTCGCGAGCGACCTCGGATTGCGCCCGCGGCGGTCGTCGAGTCTCCGGACCCGGCGACCGCCGGCCGTACGCCCAGCATGGGCATTCGCTTGGAGCCATTACCGCTTCCGGTTCTGCGACGGTTGGCCACGAACTGGCGTGCGACGCGCTCAAAGAGTGGCTACGCCGCGGCGGCAAACCGGCCCGGCTGATCGACATCGCGTCCCGGCTACCGCGGGCAAAGACCCCGGTCCTGCAGGCATTGGAGCTGCTGGGGTGAGCTCCGGCGAGGAGGTATGCTCCGCTCGGCACGGGCCGCCGCGCACCATCGCGGCGTCACCCTCGAACCCGTGGCTCCGCACCTGGCCGGTTACGGCGCAGTGCCGGCGATGGTGTCGGCGACCTGCAGGATGGTGTCGGCGGCCCCGGCTAGCCGTTCACGGAGCTGCGCCAACGCGTGCGGGCTTTCCACGTGGTCTTGGGCGATGAGCCGCAACAGCTGTTCGCGGGCGATCGTCGACACCGGTAGCTCGCGGACCCGGGCGATACGTTCCAGCGACTCCAGTTCTTCTGGGTTGAGCCGGACTTGCAGTACCTTGCTGCGTGGGTTGCCGCGGGTGATCTTCACGTGCGCGGGGATGGGCTTGTCGGCCTGGTCGGCTTCGGCGGCCTCGGCCTCGTCGCCGATTTCGGCCAGCAAATCGTCAAGGTTTTTGTTCATCTGGACCTCCCTCGCGGTAGTAGTTGCGGTCACGGTTATTGGATTTCCATGCGTTGACGCCCCATACGACGCCTTCCTTGTCGAGGGTGATCACGCTTAGGACAGTCTGGGCGCTGGGCGAGTAGCCGATGGTGCGGACCTGCTGGCCGCTTATGGTGTTGTAGTCGGGGTCGAAGGTGACTGCGTTGGCATCGTTAAGCGCTTCGTCGGCTTGCTCAGGTGTGACTTGGTGCTTGGCGATGTAATCGCCGCGTTTGGACCAGTCGACCGCCACGCCACAAACGTAATACGTGATTGTATTACATTTCAAGCGCTCACGCGACTGTGGGGTCCTCGCGCACCATCGGAGTCGGTCACGCGGCCGGCCCGTGAACCGTTCGCGCCGTCGCCGGGGACCACCCGCACGGTCACGTCGCCCTCGGTGTCGCCGAAGAGTCCCGACGTCGTCACCACGTCGGCGAAGTCGCGAGCGCGGACGTATCCGTCGGCTCTGAGTCGTGCAGGGCGCTTATGCCCGTCGGGAGCAAGCCGGCATCGCGGCTCCAGCCGTGTCCGTCACCGGGCCGCGATCCAGTCGGCGAGGTGCTCCGGTGCGCCGTCGCCAAGGTCGGTGCCGGCAGTGAGGTCTTCGAGTGCCACCACCGGGTCCGCGGTGGGAATGCCGGCGGGATCGCCTTCGGCGTGCCGGCGCCACCATGTCGCTGTCGTCCAGACCGTGGGATCGGCTGGCACCCGCACGGTCAGCGTGGCCTCGTCGGCGGTGGCGGCTACCAGGTCGGAGACGGATAGGTCGATCAACTCCTCGGCGTAGACCAGTCCACGGGTCGGTACTCGCCAGGGCCGCTGTGCGTCGGCGGCGACCTCGCCGCCGGCGAGGATGCGCACGGTGAGCTCTTTGCCGAGTGTGATCGCGTCGCGCACTTGCTCAACAACGGGTGCCGTGCCGTACCAGTAGGTTTCGACGAGGCCGTCGTCGGCGGGGACCGACGAGAGCGCGGCCAGACACTCACGCCGCGCGGCCTCGGTCATGGGCGTGTCGGGCAACGGGCCTTTTCCGCCATCAGAGACACCGCCTGCTGACTGACGCCTATCGCCGCGGCGATGTGGCGTTGGCGCAGGTGTTCGTGTGTCAGGACGCAAACCCGCTCTGCTGCGTGCCGGCGTCGTCGGCGCTGGCTGACCGCGCGGCGTGGATACCCCGGCGCGGGTGTCCGGTAGACCTTTCCGGAGAGCACCAGCTCACCGGTATTGCCGACGCTCAGGTCCACCGCGCCGTGGTGGAGGAGCGCCGACCGGGCGGCGTCGGTGATGGTTTCGCAGGCGACCAGGACTCGGTGGTCGGGCCGGCGGCGTAGATGGTCGAGCACCGGTGTTGGGGACGAGGAATCCTCCGCAGCCCCTCTCAGCCGACGGGGGAGCCGGCGACGCCGCCTCGGCCGCCGGCACCGCCGGTCCCCCCGCTGGGGGGGGAGCCAGCGAAGCCGGTGCCGCCGGTGCCGCCGCCGCCGGTGCCGTCGCCGAGGCTGCCACCGGTGCCGCCGTGGCCGCCGGCCCCGCCGTGGCCGCCGGCCGCGGTGCCGTCGCCCGTACCGCCGTCACCGCCGGGGCCGCCGTCGCCACCGGGGCCGCCGGCCCCTCCGAACTCACTGCCGTCACCGCCGTCACCGCCTCGGCCCCCACCCCCGCCGTCTCCGGCCGCCCCGCCGGCGCCTTGGCTGCCGACCTGGCCCACTGTGGCGGTGCCGCCGGCACCCCCGTTACCGCCGGTGCCACCGGTGCCGCCGGTGCCGCCGGTACCGCCGGTACCGCCGAATTCGCCCCCGCGGGTGCCGTCGGCGCCCGCGCCGCCGACCCCGCCGCCGGCGCCCGTGCCACCGGCCCCGCCGTCACCGCCGTTGCCGGCCTCTGTTCCGCCGTTGCCGCCGGTGCCGCCGTCTCCGCCGGCTCCACCGGTCTGACCGAGGCTACCGCTATCGCCCGGGTCGGTGCCGGTGGTGCCGGGCGCGCCGGTGGCGCCGTTGCCGCCGGTGCCGCCGTCTCCGCCGTTGCCCAGTGATCCGCCGTTGCCGCCGTCACCGCCGTCGCCGCCGTTGGCGCCGGCGATGGCGTGGGGGTCGGTGGCGGCGTTGTAGCCGGCCGCGCCGTCACCGCCGTTGCCGACCGGACCAGTGACCGCGGTGCCGGTGCTGCCGGTGCCGCCGGTGGTGCCGCCGCCGCCGCTGGTGTTGCCGGCCGCGCCGCCGCTACCGCCGTTACCGGCTGTGCCGGGGTTACCGCCGTCACCGCCGGCCCCGCCGTCGGGGGTGACGGCATCCCCGGCCGTCCCCGACCCGCCGTTGCCGGGCGCCCCGGCGTTACCGCCATTGGCGGCGTTACCGCCGTCACCGTTGGTGCCCACCACGGTGCCGTTTTGGGCCAGCCCGGCGTTGCCGCCGGCCCCGCCGGCCCCGCCGTCGGCGCCATCTCCGCCATCACCGCCGTTGCCGCCGGCCGCGCCCGCGGTTGCGGTTGGGTCGGTGCTGGCGTCATAGCCCGCCCCGCCGAGCCCACCATCGCCGCCGGTGCCGCCGTTACCGCCGGTGCCGCCGTTACCGGCGGTGTTGGCGGCCAGGTCGCCGCCGGACCCGCCGTTACCGCCGGTGCCGCCGGTGCCGCCTTGTGTGCCGTTTCCGCCGTCGGTGGCGTTGATGCTGTTCGCCGTGCCGTCGGTGCCGGTGGTGCCGGGCGCGCCGGTGGCGCCGTTGCCGCCGGTGCCGCCGTCTCCGCCGTTGCCCAGTGATCCGCCGTTGCCGCCGTCACCGCCGTCGCCGCCGTTGGCGCCGGCGATGGCGTGGGGGTCGGTGGCGGCGTTGTAGCCGGCCGCGCCGTCACCGCCGTTGCCGACCGGACCAGTGACCGCGGTGCCGGTGCTGCCGGTGCCGCCGGTGGTGCCGCCGCCGCCGCTGGTGTTGCCGGCCGCGCCGCCGCTACCGCCGTTACCGGCTGTGCCGGGGTTACCGCCGTCACCGCCGGCCCCGCCGTCGGGGGTGACGGCATCCCCGGCCGTCCCCGACCCGCCGTTGCCGGGCGCCCCGGCGTTACCGCCATTGGCGGCGTTACCGCCGTCACCGTTGGTGCCCGCGGTACCGAAGAGGCCCGATGCGCCGCCATCCCCGCCATCCCCGCCGTTGCCGCCGGTTCCGCCGTTACCGCCATCACCGCCGTTGCCGCCGGCCGCGCCCGCGGTTGCGGTTGGGTCGGTGCTGGCGTCATAGCCCGCCCCGCCGAGCCCACCATCGCCGCCGGTGCCGCCAGCCCCGCCGTTACCGGCCGCCCCGCCATCACCGATCAGCAGCCCACCGCTACCGCCGTTACCGCCGGCCCCGCCCGCCCCGCCGGCCTGACCGGCCCCGCCGGCCGTGGCATCGGGACTGGCAGCCGTGCCCTGGGCGCCCGGCCCGCCCTCGGTGCCCGCTCCGCCGGCCCCACCGGCACCGCCGTCACCGCCGTTGCCGAACCAGAAACCGGTGCCGTCACCGCCGGCCCCGCCGTCACCGCCATCAGCACCCGCAAGCCCGGTCCCGCCAGCACCGCCGGAACCGGCGATGCCGAACACGGTATTACCGCCGGCTCCGCCATCAGCACCAGCACCGCCCATCCCACCGGCCCCGCCGTTACCGAAGTCGGCAGCCCCGCCGTTGCCGCCCGCCACACCGGCCGCAGTCTCGCTGTAGCCAGCTCCGCCGTCACCGAACCACAACCCGCCCGCACCGCCAGTGGGGTCTGCCGCCGTTCCGGGGTCGCCATTGCCGATCAGGATGCCCTGGCCACCAAGGTCCTGCCACAACGTATTGAGCGTGGTGTCGATATCGAATGGGTCTGCTCTGATCCAATCCTGGTCCAGGGTGTGAATCGGCTGATAGATGAACGTGTCGTAGAGCTGCGCAAGTGATGGCTCAGCTGCGAGCACCCCAGCCAGCGGGTCAGCCGAGGAGCCCAGACCCGCCACCTCAGCGGCGCCCGAACCCACACTGGCTACATCCACACCCGCCGCGGCATCCACACCGGCCAGGGCATCGACACCGGCCGCGGGATCCAGCAAAGCCGCCAACGGATCCACCACACCGGCCAGCGACCCGGCGATGGCATTGATGATCGGATCAATGATCACGTCAAACTCGTCGGCATGAGCCGCCGGCGCACCACCTAACGGGGTCATCCCGAACGCCAAAAAGGCCCCGGCACTCGTCCCCAGACCCACCGCGCGACGGCGACGACGGCCCGTGGCGTCGCCCGACCGACGATTCCGCTTGCTGTCGTGTTGACCAGCCATGGCCATACGCCTCTCCCGGGGGAGGCTTGATCACTCAGGTTGCATTAAGATAGTCCTTACCTAGCGCCTCGGGGACCCAAATGTACAAATGCCTCGAAGGTTCTTGCGGAGCCCTGAGCGATTGCGGCCGACAAGGCCGCCGGTGCGGCACATGCCGCCGGTGCATCAGGTATCAAGGATTGTCGTCCCAAACCGCTGGGGCTTTCGCCGATGTACACCGGTCCCAGGTTGAACGGGATATACCCGGTATTCATCAGCGACGGCAGATCTGAGTCGTGTCGCCGGATGTGTCCGAGGGGGGACTTGGCCATCTGCGACACGGGTTCAGGTCTTTGAGTTGAGTCGCTGACCCGGTCAAATGCCGTCCCGCCGTTGACCGCACGCTGGAGCTGGCGGAAGGGGGGTGTGGCACGCCGACGACGTAAAGGGCGGCGGTTGCTCGCACGTTCGTTCGCCGTGTGAGCTGCCGATCGGGGGACTGCCAGGTCTGTGGGCTGTGGTTATATACACAACTATATTGGTAGCGCTATAGTTGTGTGCATGTCAGATATGGTCACCGCGGCCCAAGCCGCGGAGCGCCTAGGCGTGAACCCGTCCAGGGTACGCGCTCTGATCGGTGCTGGAACATTGACCGCCACCCGGGCCGGTAGTCAGTGGCTCGTCGACGTCGACAGTCTCGATCGCCAGTACGAGTTAACGGTCGCGGGGGCGACTGGACGTCCGTTCGCGCCGCGTATCGCGTGGGCGGCGGCCGCTCTGTGCGACAGCAGGCGAGATGGGCTGGGTCCGAACGAACGGACCCGATTGCGGCATCGCCTAGCGGGTGTCGACGTTGAGGGCAGTAACACCTGCGCGCAGGTTCAGCGGTGGTTGGCGCGGCGTGCGCTGTCGGTGTGTCGCTACAGAATTGGTGAACGCGATATCACGGAGCTGCTCGGCGCCGATGGTGTCTTGGCCACCGGGATCAGCACCGTCGAGGCCTACGATCTCGGGCTGGGTAGCGGCGGTTTCGCCGACGCGTATGTCGATGAGCGTGTTCATCGCAAGCTCGTGAAGGATTTCGTTCTGATCGAGAGTGTGCGAGGCAATCTCACGTTGCGGACTACGGATTCCCGGTTGTCCGATGCGGTGTTTGAGAGCAAGGTGGCGCCGCGGCTAATCGCCGGCGTCGATCTCGTAGAAGACACCGACACGCGCACCCGGGCGGCTGGCTGCGCCCTCGTGAGCCACGCGCTGCGCGCCGTGCACGCGCCACGTAAAGGGTGAATTTGGTGGGCAACACGATCGACATATGCAACGCGACTGCGGTGGCGGCCTTGGCTGCTATCACTGGCCAAACGGTGGACGGTGCTACCGAAATGTTTTGCGGGATTGTCGAATCCGCGCCCGACCATACCGTGGCCGGCCGTGGGGACATCGACCGTGCGGTGAATCGGCTCTGCACTCGTGTTGGGTTGGCGCCCGCCTTGGACAAGGCTGAGCGAGACCGGCATATCGGTGCGCTGCGCGGGCTGGCCGCCGACGATGTGGTGGCTCTTAGCTACGGCGATCTGCAAGCTTGGGACGCGATCCTACGTAGCGTCCCGGAGAGAATTCCGACCGTTGACCGTGAACCGGTGCTGCTGCCCGACATGCCCGAGCACCAGGCGGCGATGTGGTCGACGCTGCTGGATTTTGAGGAGACCGATCCGCCACCGTGGGTCCTTGTGGGCGGCCAGATGACAGCGCTGCACCTGGCCGAACACGGCATTACAGTGCACCGGCCCACCGACGACGGGGACGTCATCGTCGGGGTATGGACCTGCCGTGATGCCTTGCGCACGACAGCGCTCTACCTGACGGGCAATGGATTCGATGAAGTAAAGACCGGCGACGGCTACGGGTATCGGTTCACCCGTGGCAAGACTGCTATCGACGTGATGCTGCCCGAGGGCCTCGGTCGCCAAGACCGTTACCCCACAACGGCATCAGGACGCCCCGGTCTGTCGGCTGCCGGCGGCAACCAGGCGCTCACACGGGCCGAACGGTTGCCGGTGAACATCGGTGGGCGCGTCGGCCATGTCCGCCGTCCAACTTTGCTGGGCGCCCTGGTCGCGAAAGCCCACGCGCGGATGGTGGATAGTCGCGATCCTGAACGACACGCGCAGGACCTGATTGCGCTGGCCGGATTGGCGTTGTTTGATCCGCGAGCGGTGATTAGCCAGGCACGCCCCGATGACCGCCGCGCAGTCCGACGCGTGTTGCGTGACCTTCCGGCCGGTCATCGCCTGTTGCGTGCGGTTGAGGATCCTGAAGCGGTCCATGAGTTCTTGAAACGTCTGGCCGAGCCGACTGGATAGATCCCGCGTACGGGTCCGCGGGCTAGCGAATGCTGTGTAGGGGACAGAACGATTCGTCGCCCTTCTCGATCCGGATGGTGATCTCGTTAATCGCTGCCGTGTGCTGGTCGACCAAATCCAGGTCAACCCGGGCCGAGAACCCATGATGTTTGGTGAACCGACCGCTCAACGCTTCGGTCAATGCCGGGATCTAGCAGCGCAGCCGGCGTTTGGCCGGATCGGCCAGTATGGCGGGGTCCTTGTTCCCGACGATCAACGACTCCAGCATGGCGCGTCCCAAGACGCCGAGGATGTTGAAGGCAACTGCCGATCCTTGGGTACCACCGGCAGATTTTGGGCACAAAAAAGCCTCGCGTGTCGAACTCGACGTTCGACCTACGAGGCACGAGGTGTCGCGGCGGGGTTTGGCTCGCACGCGTTAGTTACGGCATCGCGTACCCCTCTTGCACGTGAGGTCGGCTACTCGCATGTCAGTTGCCCACCGGTCGGTGAATGACTATTTCCGCCAGAGCTTGGCGAGGGCGTGCAAGACCGCTACCAAGCGTTGTGTCGGTTCGTCACGGCGACTGAGGATGGCGATGTAGACCAGCGGCACGAAAAGCGCAACCAGAATCCATACATCCTTGATAACTGGCACGGAACTACCTCCTGTGAAAAGCGGCTTAGCGCTGAAAAGCGAGAGGCCGCCGGTGGTCCCGCCACGACAGGCGGGCACAAAAAAGCCGGGCATGGCCCGGCTCATGGACGCCCGAGGCGCCCGTCATCGTGGTGATGTACCACGACGAAACTCATATTTCGTTCACTAGCAGTCACATTCGCGACCAAAAGGTGTCATGACTACCAACGTGGCTCGATAGCGTCGGCCGAAGCCACGAAAGGCATGGTCGGTCGGCTACGAGGAAGAGGTTTGATCGGTGTTGGCCCTCAATCGCGCCCACTTTCGGCGGACAAACAATTGCAGTACGTCTGGATGACTTGTAAACAGTTGGGAGAGTATAAAATTCGCCACAGTCGGCTCGACGTGAGCGCAAACCCCTTGTGCGTTTAGCCCTCTGCGAATGTTGTCCGCGGCTGGCCACGCACAGTCTCAAACTGTGCTCGGACCTCCGGTGAGTAGCGCCGTAGACGACCCGCACGCGCGGCAGTGGCATGGGCTGCCCGAGAGACGGCTCGGAAATCGTAGAGCTTCTCACGGCACCCGTTGATTTCCAATGCTGGCAGGAAGCGCCGCGAGCCGTCGCTGTCTTTAAAGCCACGCGAAGCCCAGGATCGAACGGTGCTTGGAGACACATCAAAGAAATCGGCGGCCTGCCTGACCGTAATCAGCTCGACCTCATCGAAGTTGTAACGGGGTTCGTTGTCGTCGCCGACACGTCGGTGCAAGCCCGCTGGAAATAGCTGCAGCGCGGGCTGGCCCATCAGCCGGCGCAGATCGTGAAACGCGAGCTCCTCAACTTCACGTAGAACGACCAGCACGCGGCCGGCCTCGTCGTGTCCACAGGACGTGAGCTTCCCTCGTTGGAGCCACTTTCGGATTGTTGCCGGTTTGACTTCACATCGATCAGCGGCAAGCTGTGCCGTGACAATCCCCTGCTGTCGGCGCCTCTCCTCGGCACCCGCTGGAGAATAATCGACTGGAGTAGAAAGCTTGGTGCGAAGGGCGGCCAACTTTGCGTCGGAAGCTAGCGAACGCGATGTAGACATCATCCAACCCGTATTTGGGCGCAACTATCACGCCTGTGAGAGCATCGCATTGTCACAGCGCGAGGTCAAGGACCGAGCGTCTCGGCGCGCCGTCAGCTAGTCGGACCACCCTCGTAGGCTGCACGACGTGGATACAGTTGATTTCGCCGACGAGTTAGTCTGCAACGCAACCGCGCTGGAATTTGAGGTGGCAACGCTCGCGAGTTGTTTCGCCGCCACCTCATTCTTCGGTGACAATCGCAACTTCTCCCATGCGCACTACGGCTATCTCATGGCCAGCATGGGACAACTCGACGTCATGTCCCAATGTTGGAACGGCCCAAGGGAGCCGAAGGGCGGACAGACTGCGCGGATGCGCAGTTTCATGCGCGAGTATCTCGACGATCGGAAACTAGAGGAGCACCGGATCGCCGTTCAACTACTGCGACACACGACGATGCACACCGGTGCACTGCGTCCGATTTACGATCCGACGACTGACTGTGCCTACACGTGGCGCATCCACTTCGGAAACACATTTCCGTCAGATGTTCACCATTACTCAGTGACACCGTTGCCCTCGGCAGAGCAGAAATACGTGCTCGATGCCATGTCTGCGGCGACCAGCTGGGTGCCGACGGCGGTAAAGGCGTTCAATCTGCAGTTGACCACATTCGTCACCGACATTCGGCGCGCCGCAGAGCGCTACACGTCCGACATGACGCGCAGATCGGAACTGAAGGGTAAATGTCAAGGCGTCCTCGCTGGGATCTGCTTTCAAGAAGTCAAGCTCCGTGCCTGTCAACAGCCCCAGTGCGGGGGAGCAGCATTCAAAGTGCCCGGAGCGCAGAAAGTCTCAAGCGGCACAGGAAGTTTCGGACTGAAAGCCCCGACGTACGTGAACATTTACGAATGTGCGGACTGCGGCGCTGTGTTCACGGCACCTGCGTACCGCGCCTGAGTAGGGGAACGACGTCGCGCTGCGGCGACGAGTTAGCTTGCAGCAACGAGCTTTTGAATTCTCTGTTTGAGGTGCTGTGTGCGATCGCCTTCATTGGCTTTCTGTTGCCAGCGACCCGATTTAACAACTCTCCCAGTAGTAACAGTTGGCCTGAGTCGCCAAGAATCTCGATATCCCTTGGATCGTATTCGTATGACGGAGCGTGCTTCAAGCTGGTGTAGGCGTCCCAGAACAGTTGGCTCCACTTGTCTAGGTCACCGACGAAGTCTGAAAAGGCAGGACCAACGTGGCGGCCGATCGACATTGGTAGCGGTTCGTTCGTCTTCTTTCGTAGCCGACGCGGTTGCGCCCAAGCTCGCCCTAGCTTTTTGTGGAGGTTGGTCCAGTACTCCATCCCGACAGCCAGTTCGATTAGATGGACCTCTATGCCGGTGCGGCCGTACCTGTATGTGTTCGTAATCGGACCCGTCGCACGCCCGTGTTCGTGGTCAAGGCGGATCCAGTTGCGGAGGCCTTTAACGCCGCCGATGTGACCGAGGTAGAACAACGGGACCTCCGTCATCGACTTCGGGCTCGATACACCGCCATGGCGCGGCAGCGCCATCAATCGAGAGTTCCAAAGTGTGGCAGAGTCGCGGGGCCTGCCGTCGTCTTCGATCTTGAATTCAACCCTCGCTTGCTCCGCTGGCACGAATCCTTCGTGGGCGAGGTTGATCAGATCTTGGACGGCCAGTAGCGGCACAAGGTGGTCGTGCCACTTCCGCGGTGTGCGGCTTATTGTCCCCACCACGAGCGGTGCATTGATCGTTCGCCGGTCGTCAGGGCCGTCGACGTGCCACGTCGAGTCCAGCTTCAAGTTGAAACCGCGTCTGATCTCCAATTCAAGAGGGTCCACCTCAACCGTTTCAGCCCTGTATTGCTTCTCCCGATTACCGCTGGGAGGAACGATTTCCTCGCGAATGCTGGTTAGCCCCGCCCATCTGGTCACCTTTGGAACCTCAAGCTCGACGGCGAGAAACTTGTCGTCTTTGAGCGCCGCAAGGGGCACGTTCACTATCACGCCGCGTGTCCGAACAGTTTGGGTGGAAGCTCGTTCCCCCATCACATTCGACTGCGAGATGCCGGCGATGTCGAAGAAGATCGAACGGGTCACGTTAGTCATCGCGTAGATCGTGTCTGGCAGGGCAAGTCACTCGCGGTTTGTGCCCAACTCGCTGTTGTGCTGGCGAGTGCGCAAAGCGCCGATGTGGAATAGGTCGTCCTCGGCTAGCCGTACGTAGCCATCTGCTGCCTTGTCGAGGTTGTACACATCGCCGAAATTCATCCAGAAATGGCCGAGGGTCCCATCCATCGTTTCACGCAGTCGATCCCCCATGGCCGGATCGTTGCACCAAGAGGCCGAAAGCGGCACGCGCGACACGCCACCCGACCCGGGCTGCGCGACTTTCCGAGGTCAGTGAAAGTGGGAGGCACGTCGCCGGACCCAAAGACGAATGCTGGCTGGTGGCATCGAGTGGCTACGATCGCGGCGTCGCGCACATCGAGGAGCAGCGCCCGCCGTCCGCGGGCCGGGGTTCACGGACGAGGGTTAACCAAATCAGTGGTCATGTGTCGGTGAGACGCGATGTTCGATGGCCGTCAGCAAACGCCAAAAACCGCTTCAGCCTAGGTAAGGGCTGCTTTCGTACTCATTCAGCTAACAAATTGTGTCCGAGGGGGGACTTGGCCATCTGCGACACGGGTTGTGATCCTGCGAGTGGGTCGATGAAAGCATCGCACGCGGACCAGCCCAACGTGCTCTTCGGCGCGCTCGACCGTCGCGGCTACCTGCGCGGAGTCATAACCGGTGTATCTGGGCGTTTGCTGCGTCGGTTAGCGTTGGTGCGGTCGGGATATATCGGCTTCTAGCTGCGCGGATAGGGTTTGTCGCGTTTTGGCCGGAGCTGGACGGGTCTGGATGTGCTGCGGTATCAACTGCGGTATCGGCTGGACATTGAGACCGGCCGGCTCCCTTGGACAACATAGATCCAGTATTTTCGTCCCTGGCGAAATTTCGGGTGTTAAACTATCGCCATGTCGCTGCGGAGCGAGGCCGGAGGTCTGACAGCGTCTGGGCGCCGTGAGTTGGTGTCTCTGTTACCTGTAGGGGCCCGAACAGTCAGCGTCGAGCAAGCCGCTGTAGCCCTCAACACTTCGCGGCAACAAGCGGCCAGGCGGCTGGCGGGGTGGGCGTCGCGCGGCTGGTTGCGGCGGGTCAAGCGTGGCCTCTACCTAGCAGTTCCGGTGGATGCACCTGACCCCGCCGCCTGGTCGGAAGACCCGTGGTATCTGGCCGATCTCGCATGGGGCCCCTGCTACGTGACCGGTTGGACGGCAGCCAATCATTGGTCGCTCACCGATCAGGTCTTCCGCGCCACCGTCATTGCCACAACCCAGCGTGTCCGCCAGGTAAAGCAGGAACTGGCCGGCAACGCATATCTCGTACACCACGTTGATGCTGAGCGCCTCACCTGGGGGCTGCGTGCGGAGTGGCGTCATGAACGTCGCGTATCGGTCACCGACCCAGCGCGCACGGTCGCCGAGCTCCTCGATTCCCCAGCCCTCGGCGGCGGAATCAGGCATGTTGGCGAAATTCTCGAAACGTACCTGCTGGATGGCGACCCGTCGCTCCTGATCAATTCCCTCGAACGACTTGGCAATGGCGCCGCGTTCAAGAGGCTCGGGTACCTTGCCGAGCAACTAGAAATCGATAACGAGCAGCTCATCCAGCAGTGTGAACAACACGCTACCTCCGGTTTCGTGCGACTCGAACCAGCCCTGCCGGCGTCTGGGCACCGGTCCTCGCGATGGGGGCTACTCGTGAACGTTGAGGTCGAAGTGTGATCACAAGCCGCGAAGTGGCCAATGCCGCGAACCAATGGCTTTTACGTCACGACGTCGTGGAAAAGGACTACGTTCTCGGCTGGCTTCTGGCTGCGATCTCGAATCACCCTGTCACCAACCGCTGGGCCTTCAAGGGCGGCACATGTCTGCGCAAATGCTGGTTCGAGACCTATCGATTCTCTGAGGATCTTGATTTCACCGTTCCGGCCGAGGATCTCGAAATAAGCCTCCTGGCTGAAGCATTCGGCGAAATAGCGGAGTGGCTGGTCGACCGAAGCGGCCTCATTATAAGGATCGACTCCGCTTCCTTCCGGCAGCGCAAGAACAAGCGCAATCAGCCAACGATCCAGGGGAGGATCGCCTACAACGGCCCCCTGGCGTCCCCTTCGCCACCGAAGGTGAAACTCGATCTCACCGCCGACGAGGTATTGGTTCGGCCGTTGGAGCGTCGCGCCGTCTTCCATCCCTTCTCTGATCAGAGCGCCAACAGCCTTAGGGGGAACCATTTTGCGGACGTGTTGTCTTACTCGTTGCCTGAGCTGATGGGTGAGAAACTCCGAGCACTCGCGGAGAGATGCCGCCCCCGAGACCTCTACGACGTCATCCATATGCACCGGCACCCTGACTTGACGGGTCACGAAGGTGAAGTGCGAGCTGTGCTTGATGCGAAGTGCGCTCACGCTGGTATATCAACGCCCACACTTGAATCCATGCGGGCCACCGTTTTTCGCGCGGAGATCGAGGCCGAATGGGACAACATGCTTGGCCACCAACTGCCGTTCCTGCCGCCGTTCGATGGCTTTTGGTCCGAACTCGATGAGGTATTCGCGTGGCTCAGCGGACGAACACCCGCGCCAGTCCTTGAGCCGGTTCCCGTAGGAAGCGACATTGCATCTTGGCGGCCAGCGCGACACATGACAACCTGGCGCTCCGGTGCTCCGCTCGAACTCATCCGATTCGCCGGCGCAAACCGGCTCAAAGTCGTGCTCGACTACTGGCCGGAGCATGGACGGATCGGCCCACGTGTAGTTGAGCCTTACTCGGTACGGCGCACACGGGACGGAAACCTGCTGCTATTTGTTAGAAACGACTACGGACAGTTGCGCAGCTACCGCGTCGATCGCATCCGCGGCGCCAACATCGAACCTGAACTATTCACACCGCGCTATCGAATCGACTTCTAGCATCTCGCTCGCCGGATGATCCTAAGGACTTTCCGACAGAGACTGCCGCCCGACGAGAAGCACTCGATGTGGACATTTGTCAGGCTAGGACAATCGGTGACCGTCGCACGCTTACTGGTGTGGGCATGGCTGCCCAACCTTCTGGGTCGCGTGCGGCGATCTCACCCAGCTCCGGGGCGCGGGCCTCGGTCAGTTTTTCGCCCTGGTAGGTGATGTTGAGCTCGTCGAGGTTGACGTCCTCGATGTCGTCGTCGCCGATGATGTAATCGGCCCGGGTTCTTCCTCATCCCAGGCTGCCTAGGTCTTCCGCTGTGCGTAGTTCGCGATTGATCAGGTCGATCGCTGCGGGTATGTCGCCAGCGGCCTTGATGACGTAGCCGCCGAAGGCGACACCTACGAGCGAGGTAACGATGTCACGGAGGTGCGGATCGGCCATCGTCTGGTCGACGGCCTTTTCGAATTCGGCGCCCTGGCCAGGGAATGCGGCCAGCAATCGGTACATCCCTCCACCGCTTTGCTCGACGTCGCATTATCCGAGGCCGGTGGCCATAAGGGCGATCTGCCAGGCGCCGTAGTAGCCGTACTTCTTGGCTACGGTGAGCCGCACGATGAGTTCGACGTTGCCGACATGATGCTTAGTGGTGTTTATTAGCGGTATCGATGGTCAGAGGTTCGAACCGGGATGCCCGAGCTGCTGGGTCTGGGCAGCCCGGACAAGCGGGCGCGCGGGGCGGGCTTGCTCACCGCGTGCCCATAGACGCGATGGCCGCTGCCGCCCAGCGTGGTGATGCGGCGGCGTTCGCCGACGAGGCCATCGGGGCCGCTGATGCGGTGACGGCGCTGCGGCTCTGATCGCTTCGGCTATGCGGTAGCCGTGGGGGCGGATGTGGCGGGCTGGGTGCTGCTCACGCACGACCTGGTCGGCGGGACGACGGCGACCCGATCGTTTGGGGATGGAAAACAGCTGGGCGAGTTCGTTTTCCAGCAGGCCGCGGCGGACTCCGGCGAGGACGACGGGGTGCTGATGGGCTTCGTCTACGACAGCGCGACCGATCGCAACCAGCTGGCCGTCCTGGACGCGGCCGCACTGGAGGACGTCGCGAGTATCCACCTGCCGCATCGAGTGCCCGCCGGGTTCCACCGCAACCGGGTGTCGACCGGCCAGTAGCCGCCCTTGCCGCGGGGGTGAACCTCACGACGCGCCGCGGCGCCGTCGTGAGATTCGCAGTGGGCGGGAAGGTGGCCGCGTCGACGATGACCGACGCCGCCACGCCTGCGCAGAAAATCTGCCGCACCCCGCCTTAGCCGCCGCCGCCGTCACCGCCGGGCAGGCCGGCGCCGCCGCCACCGCCGCCTCCGCCGCCGCCCTCCGGCAAGCCGCCGGCGCCGCCGGCGCCGCCGCCGCTGCTGCTGCCGTTGCCTCCGCCGCCGCCGCCGGTAATGCCGCCGCTGCCGCCGCCGCCGCCGCCGCCGCTGCCGGTGCTGAGGTCGCCGCCACCACCGGGGCCGCCGGGGTTGGGGCCGACGACGCTGCCGCCGCTGCCGCCGGCGTTGCCGCCGGGCAGGCCGCCGCCACCGCCGCCGCCGCTGAAGCCGTTGGTGGCGCCGTTGTCGCCGGGGCCGCCGCCGTCAGCGCCGGCACCGGCGCCGCCGCCGCCGCTGCCGCCGTCAACCCCGACGCCGTTGCCGCCGGGGCCGCCGCTGCCGGTGATGGGGTTGCCGCCGGCGTCGACGCTGTCTCCGCCGCCGCCGCCGGTGCCGCCGAGGCCGTTGGTGGCGCCGACGCGGGCGCCGTCGGTGCCGGCCAGGCCGCCGCCACCACCGCCGCCGCCGCCGGCCGCCCCGACGGCGTCGCCGGCGGCGTTGCCGCCGCCACCGCCGTTGCCGCCGTTGCCGCCGTCGCCGTAGAGCCCGCCGCCCCCGCCGGCGCCGCCGCCCCCGCCGGCAGTGGCGGGAACGGTGGCGGGATCGGCGGCGGCGTCGTAGCCGTTCCCGCCGCCACCGCCGTTGCCGACCGGGGTGGTGAAGTCGTCGCTGCCGGCGCTGCCCGGGGTGCCGTTGGTTCCGCCGCCGCCGGCGGTAGTGCCGGCGTTGCCTACCGCGCCGGCGCCACCGACCGCCCCGGGATTACCGCCGTTGCCGCCGTTACCGCCGGTGGGGGTGCTGGCATCGCCGGCGGCGCCGTCGCCGCCGTCACCGGGTGTGCCGGCGTCACCGCCGTTGCCGGCGTTGCCGCCGTTGCCGTTGGTGCCCACCGTGCCGTGGGCGGTGGTGCCGCCGTTGCCGCCGGCCCCGCCGTTGCCGCCGGTCCCGCCGGTTCCGCCGTCGCCGCCGTCGCCGCCGTTGGCGCCCGCGACGCTGCCGGTGGCCGCGTCGTAGCCGTCGGCGCCGGTGCCACCGGTTCCGCCGGTTCCGCCGTCGCCGCCGTCGCCGCCGTTGCCGGCGGTATTGGCCGCCAGGTCACCGCCGGTCCCGCCATTACCGCCGGTCCCGCCGTCGCCGCCGTCCTGGCCTGGGCCACCGTTGGCGCCGGCAAGGCCACCGGGCGAGCCTTGCGCCCCGGACGCGCCGCCCCCGCCGGTGCCGCCGTTACCGCCGTTGCCGACCGACCCGCCATCCCCGCCGTTGCCGCCGTTGCCGCCGGCGGTGCCGTTGGTCAGGGCGCTGGCGTCATAGCCGTTGCCGCCGCTGCCGCCGTTACCGGACGCGACGGTGACCGGGCTGCCGCTGTCGCCGGTAGTGCCGGCGCTGGCTCCGGTGCCGCCGGCCGCCCCGCCGGCGCCGCCGGCGCCGAACGTTCCCGGGTCGCCGCCGTTGCCGCCGGCCCCCCCGTTGGGGTCGTTGGCGGTGCCGGCCGCACCGTCGCCGCCGTCCCCGCCGGCGCCGGCATTGCCGCCGGCCCCGCCGTCACCGCCGTCGCCGTTGGCACCCGCGGTGCCAAAGAAGGTGCTGCCGGTGCCGGCAGCCCCGCCGGTCCCGCCGGTCCCGCCGTTGGCGCCGTCACCGCCGTCGCCGCCGTTGCCGCCGAGGCCGCTGGCGGCGTTGGCGAAGGTCCCGGTCGCGCCATCGGTACCGGTGGCACCGTTGCCGCCGGCCCCGCCGACCCCGCCGTCACCGCCGCTGCCGCCGGTGCTGAAGAAGGACAATGATCCGGCGTCCCCGCCGTTACCGCCATCACCACCGGCACCGCTGACGGTGGCTACGCTGGTGGCCGTGCCGTCCACTCCGGCCACGCCGTCACCGCCATCGCCGCCGTCGCCGCCGTCGCCGTAGAACAGCCCGCCGGTGCCGCCCGCACCACCGGCCCCGCCGTCGGCGCCGCCGCCGCCGTCGCCGCCGTTGCCGAACAACACGGCGTCGCCGCCGGCACCGCCCTGGCCGGCCGCGTCGGTAGCGCCGTTGCCGCCGTTACCGAACAACAACCCACCGTCTTGGCCGCTGGCCTGCGCGAGCGTTCCGTCTGCGGTGCCGTTGGCGCCGTCACAGATCAGCCCGCAGGAGTCGGCCAGCCCGGGATCGGTTTGGGCCGCCCACGTGTTGAGCGCGCTGTCGAGCTGCGAACCCAGCGGGCTGTTGATCCAGTCCTGCTCGAACCCTTGCCATAACGTGGTCAACGAGTCGGCACTCGACGCCGAAGAGCCCACGTCAGAAACCGCGCTGCCGGTGGACAGATCGCCGAGCCCAAAACCGGCCAGCCAGGCCGACGGCGACGTCGCCGCCACATCGGCGGTACCGGCGCCCACAGCGCCCAGATCCAGCCCCGCGCCGGGATCGATCGCCGCGGCCGGCTCAGCCAGACCCGCCAGGGCATTGATGATCGGGTCGATGATCGCATCAAACCCGTCGGCGTGAGCCGCCGGCGCGCCCGTGAGCGGGGTCATGCCGAACGCCAAAAACGCCCCCACCGCACTGCCGGCACCGAGCGCCCGGCGAGCGCGCCGGTTCTTGGCCTTGCATGCCCGGCTCGTCCGACCACGACCACGATATCCAGACATGGGTAACACCCCCAGGCGATAATGAGGACCGACTGAACTTTTCTCAGTTTCCGCTTAGATGGCCCCTTACGCGCCCGTTTTGCACTACCTGTTTTTTGCGCCCTGCACCGCGGCGACTACTCACACCACGGCAGCGACTACGCACGGCGGGCGAACCGGGTAGTCGGCGCGCACCGGGGCCCCATTGTGGGTAGTCGGTGGCGGTAGGCGGCCGGGATTCGGGTAGTCGGACCCGGATACCGGGCGTGGCCGACGCGGGCACGGTGGGTGGTGACCGCACAACAACCACCGCCGCGGGGAGGGCCATAGTGAGTGCTCACGACACCGAGCGTCGGTATGAGGCCGCGCTGCGGCGGCTTCCCGAGGCGCATTCGCTGGCGCTGCGGCTGCGCGACGCCGGCGTCGCTGATGAGGTGATCTGTGGTTACCTGCAGATCGAACCCGAAGGCTTGGACAGCGTCTTCGAGGTCGCACAGCAAAAATTGCAGGCTGAACTGCACAAGATTCCTGAGTGATACGTGTGAGTGCCCTGAGGTGGCTATGCTCGGCGAATGAGTGACCGCTGGCCCCTGACGGGCCGCGGGGAAGAGCTCCGGCTCATCGGTGAGGCGCTGGCGGACAGCGACCGCAGGGGAGTGGTCATCGCCGGTCAGGCCGGCGTGGGCAAAACCCGGCTGGCCCGCGACCCGCAACTTCAGCGAGTCACGGCGACGGCCGACTTAAGTCGTGTCGCCGGACGTGTCCGAGGGGGTGTGTGAGGGGGGACTTGGCCACCTGCGACACGGGTTGGGGTGTTTGAGTTGAGTCGTTGACCAGGCAGTTTCCGGCACCTGTCGATGCTCTGCGCGACCCTTGCGATCGTGCCCACCGACCCGTAGTGGAAAGTGGTGGACGGTTGGTTCGATCCCCGGTCCGAGTGGGCGAATCGCCCGCGTGTGATGGCATTAGGCGACCGCTTCTACCAGTGTGAGATGCTGCCGCGGGTGGAGGAGGAACATACGCGATCCGTCAAAGACCATGCGGTTGCCTACAACCTCGTACTTCTGGTGCTGGGCGTTCTCACCGCTGCAGCGGCCTTTGCAATTAACCTTGTCCCACCTGGTAACTGGCTGGTGGTAACGCGCGCGCTGGCCGGTGGTCTTGCTGTGTCGACGGCGGCGGTCGGCTACTTCAAGTTCAGGAATGAGCGTGCGTTCAAACGCCAGCAGGAGGGTGAACGGATCGCCCTGGATCAGGCGCTGAAGGCGGAGTCTCGTCGCACCTCACTGCTGATTAACGGGGCTATGCTCGGCACGGCAGATAAGTTGCGGCGTCTCGCCGTTCTCGATCAGGCATCGAAAGATGCGGAGATCAGTGGTTTCCGTACGTCCATCGTGAGCAAGGTGTGCGACCTTGTTCAGAGTGAAGCTCCTCGTGCGGCGTACTTTCGCGTGCAGGACTTGGAAGTCCAATCCAGAGTTATGCGTTCGGGTCCCTATGCCGACTCACGAAATCGCGAGGACTCGTTCACCAGCGAGTTCGTCGAGGGTCAGGGCGGTGATCAGGGTGTGTGGAACCTGATAGATCGTGGCGACATCGAGTGGAGCAACGACACCAGCGCCACCGTCCCTGATTCTTGGGATGCCGCTAGAAATCGCCAGTACAGGTCATTCGTATCGGTTGCGGTTCGTGCGGACGGGATCGCTTTCGGAATGCTGACAGCCAACACGCTGGAGGTTGACGGGTTTTCCGACTCGGATGTCGCGTCGATCAAGGTGTTGGCGCATCTGCTCGCCGCCGCCGAGGCAACCACGATGACGACCGTCCGTATCGGTCGGGCGAACCAGCGGCGGGCGCACTAAGCTGCGCCTAACGCATTTTGTCGGGGAGCGTGGCTATGCTGGGCGTCGTCCGAGAGGGGTGAAAATGGCGAAGACCGTGGACTTCCACGACGCTGACATGCGGCGTGCATGGGAGGAAGCTGACGCCGCCGAGCGTGACGCCGAGAAGAATCCTGAGCGCATCGCGGAACGCCGCCGTCGCTTGATCAAATGGGTCGAGGCACGCGCTGGCGCGTAGCAGCTGGCTGTCCCACGCCTGGGATCAATCAGGCGTAACGGGCCGGTAGGTTATCGACCATCTTGGATCAAGGCCCCGGCGGGAAATCACTGTTTGCGCCGATACTTCTTCGCTGCTCGCTGAGCGATGACACGGGTGCCGGCCATTCGCATCTGGGCGAACTGCTCGCGTGCAGGCGGGGACGCTTGCCTGGCTGAATGCCGCGATGTCGAGGGTGATGCGTGGACGGTCGGTCTTCGCGCCCTACCTGATCCCGCCCACGCGACACGTTAAGTACATGAACCCGAAACGAAGCGTCGGCAACCGCCGGTAAGTAGGCTCCCAGCCGGTGGCGGCCGGAACATGGAGCGCGATATTCGCCGGGGTTAGTGCAGTAGTGGCCCTGGTGTCGGCCGTCGTGGCCGGTGTGTCGGCGTTGCGGTCCCGTGAGGCAAAGCGGGTCGCCGAGAAGAAGAGGGATGAGGCTGTCGAGGCGGCGAAGAATGTCGCGTCCGGCGTCGATCGTCTTGCGCGAGTGGAGGAATCGCGTCAGACCGCCGAGGAGTCAGCGCAAGCGTCCAGCGTCGTGCTTGTGCTATCAGAGGTGCAGCGTGGTTTCAGTGGCTGGCGGGTGCAGAACGACAGCGACCGGCCAGTGACGAACGTGGTGGTACGCGACGCGACCGGCGCACAAATCGTCGTCTACCGAGGTTCGGGACCGGAGCCCCTGCCCGAGTATGCCGAGGAGACGATAGGCGCACATCAGCAGTCTCGGTTGATGTTCCGGCCCACCGGCGCGAATGCTGCCCAGGCTGACCCCAGCGAAGTCGAGCGTATGTCGTTGCGGTTCAACGACTCGCGTCACCAGGCCTGGGAGCGGATCGGCGCTCAGCCGCCTCGCCGGGTAGACCCGTGATCGATTACCAGCGGCGCCGCGATCACCTCTCCAGTGCCGCCGAGGTCGACAGGCCGAACCGTTGGCCCTCGGGTTCCGTGCATGACCCAGGTTGATAAAGTTCGGCAGCTGGACTGAGCCTGGCAGGAATGCCGGGTCTGGCACTGACCATCTTCGTGGTGGCTGTCCTTCTCAACATTGTCCCGACGTTAGTGTCTCGTGCGCGAGGCTGGATGCTGAAGGAGGTGGTGAGTATGAACAGTGATGTGCTGTCTGTAACTGCATCTGTCGGCTCCAATTTTTTGGTGGGTGTCGCCGCCACTGCAGTGCCAGGCTGAGTCCAGCATCGGCGGCCGGCCTTGGTGGGGATGCAGTCCATCGCGGTAGCACGGACTGTGATCGGAATTGGTCCGCGCTCCTCGATCCGACATGGCCCCGTGATCCTCGATCCCCGGGTGTTCTGACAGGGTCGGCTACTTCTACCGCGCGCGCTGAATGAATAAAGGCCGGTGGAACCGCGGGCCGTCCGGGTGATCGAACCGCTCCCATCCCAGTGAAGCCCAGAAGTCGTGCGCCTCCTCGCTGTACGCGAACAGCCGCCGGTCCCTGTGTCGGTCTTCGAGAGCGCGCACCACCCGCGTGCCGATACCGCGGCTGCGCGCGCCGTTGGCTACCTCGATGAACTGGATCTCCAGGCGCTCCGCCCCGAGCTTCGGAACATCCGAGTACTGCGGGTTGACGCCGCCGGGGTCATCGAGTTCGACGCGCGCTACTTCGTCGTCGCCTTCCAGCACCTGCACAAACCACGGCTCGCCGACGTAGTAATGGCGCGGTTCATCCCACCAGCGCCCGTTCTCGTAGGCGACATTCCAGTCGAACGGCGGGAGCCAGGAGTACTGGTCCGCCGAGCCTCTGCGGTGATGATCGACGAGTTCGATCGCCATGGCCGGGTCAGTCCTGCAGCTCGAACGGCACCGAGGAGTAGTACCGATCGAACTCCTGGTAGCCCGCGATACCGCTGAGAAGTCGCGCCACCGAAAGTCCGTATTGCGTGATGCGAAGTCCCTGATGTCCGCCACCGAGTGGCACGATCCCTCGGCCGCCGTCGACGTACACGTAGTTCACCCGGTCGACCAGCGAGCCGCGCCAGAAGATGTCGGCGATGCTGATCTCATGGATCTCGGAGTCCGGGAAGTTCGTCGACCACTCGAACGACAGATTGCGTTCGTCCTGGCTCTCCGGCATACCGTAAGCGATCGTTAGGTCGATGTCCGGGCGGTACACGGCCAGCTCGGCGTGGCTGTCGTGATCGATGCCTGAGGTGCCGTCGGAGGGGCTGCTCCACGAACCAAAGCGATCACGGTACGTCGGCCCCGCTGCCGTGATCCTCGACCAGTCGCGTGGCGCGGAACTGGCGATGATCGTGCGCAGTTCATCGAGTGTCATGGTTTCCTCCCAGGATGCACCGGTGCCGCAGGCGTTCACGCGGCGTGGCGACAGGGTAAGCGCCAGTACCGACAGATCATCGTCATTGCGCCCGGGCGAGTCATCCCGCGGTGCTGTCCACGTACTCCCACCGCTCCCACGTGCCCGCCGTATATGACCGCAGCGCCACCCCTAGGTAAATGATTTCGAGAGCGCCTTTGTTCTCTTCGCCGCGCAGTCGCTCCACTTCGAGGTGGCGGGTGCCGGCGATGTGCTCCACCTCACCGGAGCGCAACCACACCGTGACTTCGCCCCGGTCGGACATCAGACACTCGGCGTAGTAGTTGGAGTCGCACTCCATCACTGACGTGGCCATCGGCCCCGACGCTGCATAGAACCGCTCGGCTGCCGTCACGTCGCTGCTGCTGCTCACCATGACGACAAGGCTACTTCTGCACGGTGCATTCGACTTCGATGACAGGTTGGTGATGCCAAGGACTCGACGAGTTTCGTCCATCCGTCGGGTGGAAATAGCCAGATCCAAACTGCCTGCGCAAGTGTCGAATTGGTGGTGCCGATAGGCGATGCGCTCGGTGCTGCGCGGTGCTCCTATTAGGCTGAAAACTCGCCTGTCTTGAGTAGCTTTCGCATGTTGTATCCCAACATGTGCGTTCGGTGGCTATGACAGAGCACCTTCATCGGAACCTTGTTGCCTGCAACCCTATTGAGCAGCGCTCCGAGCAGCAGAAGCTCCCCGATGTCGCCGAGAAGCTGAACTTCGGAAGGGTTGTATTCGTAGTTAGGAGCGTGTTTCAAGCTGTTGTAGGTGTCCCAGAACTTTTGACTCCAAATGTCCAAGTCACCCACGAACTCGGCGAAAGCGGGGCCGACGTGACGCCCAATAGACATTGGCAATGGCTCCTTGGTTCTTCGGCGCGCTCGCCTTGGCTGCGCCCACGCGCGGCCCAGCTCTTGGTGGACTTTCGTCCAGTACTCCATTCCGGTGGCGATCTCAATCAGATGGACCTCTACGCCGGTGGTTCCGTACCTATATGCGTTGGTGATCGGCCCGGTAGCTCGCGCATGTTCGTGGTCGAGCCGAATCCAATTGCGGAGACCTCTGACGCCGCCGATGTGGCTTAGGTAAAACAGCGGAATCTCGTTCATCGACTTCGGTTTTGGCACCCCACCTTGGCGCGGCAGCGCCATCAATCGTGAGTTCCAGAGTTCGGGGCTTTCACGCGGCCGCCCGTCGTCGGCGATCTCAAATTCGACAGTGGCGCGCTCCGCAGCCACGAATCCCTTATGCGCCAAGTTAATTAGATCTTGAACTGCGAGCAGCGGTACGAGGTGGTCGTGCCAAGCTCGCGGGGTTCGGCTTGACGTAGCGACGACAAGCGGCGCATTGATCGTTCGCTTATCGTCTGGGCCGTCCACGTGCCAAGTCGAGTCGAGCCGCAATTTGAAGCCGCGTCGAATGTCAAGCTCGAGGGGTTCGACGTCCACCGTCTCGGCCCTGTATTGCTTCGGTCGATTACCAGCAGGATGGTACGTCGATTCCCGAATGCTGGTCAGCCTTGCCCATCGGGTTACCTGGGGAATCTCAAGCTCCACCGCGAGAAACCTGTCATTTTTGAGTACCGCGAATGGCACTTTTACGACGACACCGCGAGTGCGGATCGTCTGTGTCGAGGCACGCTGGCCCATGACATTTGACTGAGAGACGCCGGCGATATCAAAGAAAATTGAGCGAGTACTCGACGTCATTCCGTACACGGCTTCGGGCTGCGGAAGTCGGTCCTCGTTCATGCCGAAACCGTCGTTGAATTCGCGCGTGCGAAGAGTGTCGATGTGGAAGAGATTGTCGTCGGCCAGTCGTACGAAGCCGTCCATGGATTTATCAAGGTTGTAGACGTCAGCGGGACTCAGCCAGAAGTGGCCCAGCGTTCCGTCCAGCGTCTCGCCCAGTTCGTCTCCCATTGACGGGAATAGTCGCATCCGAGCCGTGGGGAGTCGTGCGATAGTCCCACGGCGTGTCGCTCGCTAACTTCTCCCTGTACTCGGGACGTGCGCGGCCGCGTGCGTTTCGAGGCCGTATCGACTGCGGCACGGGCCGTGCATCTCGACGGGCCTCTTCGTTGCGCCACTGAGGTGACTACCCCTATCTCCAGACCGCTCCCTCGCTGGTAGGTGCCGGTTTGCGCGGTGGTTCGGTGGCGGTCAAGGTTCGGCGTCGAGCCGACCGCGAAGCGGCGTGGCCTTGATGGTCAGCGGACCACCGTTGAGCACCATCTTAGGGCCGGCGAGGGAATCATTCAGATAGACCACCTCAGGTTCGAAGCAAGTGGTGGATTGGAGCCGATGAACGCTGCGATTCTCGCGCACGTGGACTGCGCCGCCGGCCCAGAAGGAGGACCTGCCGAGCCTTCGGAGCCAGGGAGCGCGACTTTGCTGGCACGTGCCAAATAACGGGTGATCGCTTTCTTGCCGGGTCCTCAGGTGGGGCTCCGGCGCAGGGTGAATTTGGTGCGTTATCCCAGGCATGAACTAGCGGCAATGGGATGTTTTGGCCCGTTGCCCCGGCAGTAGATGGGTATTCATCGTGCGTCCAGGCGTATTTGCCGCTTTTAGGCCAGCTGTGGTCGGCGTGCGAGGCTACATGCCCTAAGAACTAAGGGCTATACAGCAAATACACAGGCTGTGTATCGCCGTGCTGACATGCGTAAAGCAGTGGCTCAGCTATTGCTGAACCCAGACTGAACCTGTTCTAGAATCGCCCTCCGTGATACTTTCGCCCTGAACTATCCCGAGGCCGCCGCGCATTTGCTGGTGGAGCCCCCTGGTCAAGTAACCAGCAACTTTCGGCCCGCCGCAGATTGCGGGCCAGCGGAGCTGCACCGCGAATCAGAAAGCACTGTGCGAAAAGCTGCCGGTTCTCAGCCCTGTCTCAGATACGTTTTGGCCTTGTCTTAGCCGACAACCGACCGAGGAGGCATCGTGCAGCTAGCACGCAACACGACCGCAGCCTCGGCGTCGTTCGGCTCAGCCATGACATTGAGCGCATCGATTCACCACAGCGAAGGGACCCCATCCATGGCTCTCAGCACGACATCCCCGCGTACTTGCGCAACCGTGCGCGCCCAGGCCGGGGGGGGGGGCGTCTCCCTGCCTAACTAAGCTTCGCCCCTTCGCGATCGCCGGTGCCGCTCTTGTTGGCGCCGGCCTTGTCATCTCTACGCCCTCGAGTGGGGGCAACTTGCCCGATATCGGCACGTTCCGCGACGTAGCACTGACGTCCGGCGAGGAGACTCTGCCTGACATCCTCGCTCCTTGGATCGACCAGTTCAACACGTCGTCCGCGGACGCCACGACTCTGCTCAACACCTTTTACGACGCGCCCTATATCGGCCTGCAGCAGCCCATCGCCAACCTGTCCGGCTTTTTGCAGGACTTCTTCAACGACCCGTCGAGCAGCAATGCCATAGCCCAGCAAATGCAGTCGAACTTGGATGCGGTGTTGACGGGCTATGGGCTGCAGAACGCGGACGCGGCCACTACGGCGACCGTACTCAGTCATACCTTGGATTCCGTCGGCGAAGCCGACGGCCATGCGACACTCTTCAGCGAGATTCCTGGTTACTTGCCGGCCAGTGACGCCGCTGAGATTACCCCGATCATCAATTTCTTGGGGTCACCCGAGAGCGGCATCATCATGGGTGAGATTGGCCCGTGGATCAGTCCGTGGATCGCTCTGGGGAACAGCATTACCGATGGCGATAGCTTCAACGAGATCCTCGCCAACATGACTGGCGCGTTCTTCAACGGTGCCACCCTTAACCTCGACAGCCTGCTACCGACGATCAACGATGCGGGTTATTTCCCGGCGGGTATGGCCATGACCAATCTGGACATCGGGTTTGGTGGTCTGCTGAGCACCGGCAGTGTGGGCTCCAGCGCTGTGCTTGGCGACGGCGGGGTGGGCGGCTCGATCTTCAACAGTGTTGGCATTGATTTGACTGGTGTTCCCGTCGTGGGCTCCATCGATGCACCCAGTCAGGCGGTCGGCCCGTTGGGGGCGTGGGAGGGCTGGGCACAGACGATCGCGTCGCTGTTGGGCTGGGATGGTTCGGGGTCGCCGTTAGCTGATGTCACGCTGCCGACCATTCCTGACGGCTTCCTGGATGGCGGTACCGCTGCGGCCAGCGTGGGCGCGGATCTGTCGACCGCGGCTGCGGACCTATCCGGTCTGTGGCAAGACCTTCTTGCCGCGTTCTGATCAGCCCAACCCAATCCCCCCTTCTCTCTTGAAGCTTCAACGGCCCGCTAGGGCTGTTCTCACGAAAGGTGTTCGCAGATGAGTCGTCGTCACACCCGCAGCCAGTCCGGTGCTCACCGTAAGAAGGCGCGCCGCCGTAACCGGGTGATCGGTTCTGGTGGCGCGGCGGGCGCGTTTTTGGCGTTCGGCCTGGCCCCGTTGGCGGCCGCGCCGCCGGCGCAGGCCGATGTGCTGGATACGATCCTGGATCCGATCATCAATTCCCTGGCCGGTATCGATCCGATTCTGGGTGTTGATGTGACCTCGTGGATCGATAGTTTCGATCCGTCGTTTGTCGGCGAAAGCGTGAGCACGGCGGCGTCGTCACTGGATGCTGCCGGGGCTGCGGCGACCGCTTCTAGTTCCACGTCGATTGACTTTTCCCAGTTGTTCGACACCTACATTTACACCCCGATCAACAACGATTTGCAGGCCTGGATTAGCAGTCCGTTCGGTGAGCAGGTCGACAACGCCCTCAATCAGTGGGCCGGGGTGGATTTGATCGGTAACGGCGCTGCCGGAACGGCGACCGATCCCACCGGCGGCGACGGTGGGTTGTGGTTCGGTGACGGCGGCGCCGGCTACGACGCGGCCGGCGACCCCGGTGTGGCCGGCGGTGACGGTGGATCTGCGATCGGGTTGATCGGTGATGGTGGGGCCGGCGGTGACGGTGGCGCCGGGGCTGCCGGCGGTGACGGCGGTGCGGGTGGGATCTTGATGGGCAACGGCGGTGTTGGTGGCGACGGGGGGATTTCCACCGACGTCACTGTCGCTGGCGGCAACGGCGGGGCTGGCGGCGACGCGTCTGGCTGGCTATTTGGCAATGGCGGCGCCGGCGGGACAGGTGGCGAAGGTGCCGCCGGTGCGGACGGCACCTTCGCTGACGGTGGAACCGGCAACGGCGAGGCGGCCAGCGCCGGCGGCGCCGGCGGCGCCGGTGGTCGAAGCGGGTATCTCCTCGGCGACGGCGGTAACGGTGGTGTCGGTGGTATCGGCGGTAACGGTGGCGCTGGCGCAGAGGGCATGGCTAGCAACGTGGACGGCGGTAACGCCGGCGCCGCCGGTGATGGCGGTGCGGGCGGTGATGGTGGCGCCAGGAGTTCCCAGTACTTCGGTGCCTCGTCCTATGGGGTAGCCGGAGAAGGCGGTGATGGCGGCGACGGTGGCACCGCCGCTGCCGGCGGTTCTGCATACCAAGATGCCAATGGCGACTATCTGGGTGACGGCGGCAACGGTGGTATCGGCGGTACAGGTGGTGAGGCCGGTGCTGGCGGTGCCGGAGCCACCGTCGGCACCGGTGGCACCGGTGGCACCGGTGCCGACGGTGGTACGGGTGGTGACGGTCTCAGCGGGGGCAACGGCGGTAGCGGCGGTGCCGGCGGGGCCTCTGCTGGGGACAATGCCGGCGGTGTTGCTGGCGCCGGCGGTACAGGCGGTGATGCGACCGCCGGCACCGCCGGCAATGGCGGTACGGGCGGCGCGGGCGGCGGCAGCGATAGCGGTGCCGGCGCCGCTGGCGGTGCCGGCGGCAATGGCGGTACCGGTGCTACTGATGACTCCACCATCAAGACCATCGGCGGGAATGGCGGCGGCGGCGGTGCCGGCGGTGGCAGCACGGACGGTACGGGTGGTGCCGGTGGTGCCGGTGGTGACGGTGGCACAGGTACGTACGCCGGTGGTAACGGCGGTTACGGCGGTGCCGGCGGCGCTTCCGCAAACATTACCGGGGTGGGTGGTGCCGGTGGTGCGGGTGGTGCCGGAAGTACCAGCACAGGTTGGGACGATGTGAACGGTACCGAGTTCCCGGCGGGCACCATCTTCAGTCAGGGTGGTGATGGCGGTTCCGGCGGTATTGGCGGCACGGCCGGCGCTACCGGCGGCGCCGCTGGCGCTACCGGCGGCGCGGGTGGCGCGGGTGGCGCAGGCGCTGACGGTGCTAGCGGCAGCGGAGTCGTCAGCGTCGGTGGTGACGGCGGTTCCGGCGGTGCAGGCGGACTCGCTGCGGGCGGTACAGGTGGTGATGGCGGCGCCGGCGGCGCCGGCGGTGACGGCACGGCGTCCGGTGGTGCCGGCGGTGATGGAGGTTCCGGAGGTACCGGTCGGGTCGTGCTCGGTGGTGTCACGAGTGGCCCAGGCGGGGATGGCGGCGTGGGCGGTGCCGGCGGCAACAGCGGTGGTACAGCGATGCCCACGAACACGCTGGGTCTCGAGCCCAGCCACGCTGGTGACGGTGGCGACGGCGGTAACGGCGGAACTAGTGGCGGCGCGGTCGGTGGCAGCGCTGGCGCTGGCGGTGCCGGCGGTGATGGTGCTGGCGGTGTCGACGGTGGTAACGGTGGCGCCGGCGGCGCCGGCGGCTACGGCGGTGTGGGCACCGTCGGCAATAGCTTCCCGGGCGAGGCTGGCGGCGCAGGTGGTACCGGCTTCGCAGGTGGTGCAGGCGGCCAAGGTGGCGCTGGTGGCACCTCGGACACCGGCGCAGGCGGCGCCGGGGGCGGTGGTGGCAGCGGTGGTATGGGTGGCATGGGTGGGGCCGGGGGGACTGGCGGCGTCAACAGCGCCGGTGACGGCCTCGACGGTGGAGCCGGCGGCACCGGCGGGGTCGGTGGTGACGGCGGCGCCGCCGGAGCCGGCGGCGTGAGCACCAGCGGCGCTGACGGCATCGATGGCAACGGTGGCTCCGGCGGGACGGGCGGGACTGGCGGCAGCCCTGGGGTCGCTGCCTCCGGCGGATCCGACGGAGCTACCGGGACCGGCGGCCAAGGTGGCGACGGTGGCGCGTCGGGCACCGGTAACGGCGGTAACGGCGGCCAAGGCGGCCAAGGCGGCGTCGGTGTTCTCGGGACCGCGGGCAGCAGCTCCGCGACAGCAGCCGGCGGCAACGGCACCGACGGTGCCCTCGGCGGCCAAGGCGGTAACGGCGGCACCGGTGGTACCTCGGTCAGCGGTAACGGCGGTAACGGCGGCCAAGGCGGCACAGGCGGCGTCGGCGGCAGCGGCGGTAACGGCGGTTCCGGCGGCACCGATAGTGCCGGCAACGGCCTTGACGGCGGTAACGGCGGTAACGGCGGTAACGGTGGCCAAGGCGGCACAGGCGGCACAGGCGGCGTGAGCACCAGCGGCACCAACGGCACCAACGGCGCCGGCGGGACCGGCGGCACCGGCGGTCGAATGGGCGGCGGCGGCGCAGGTGGCGCCGCTGAAGGGGTCGGCAACACCGGCGGGAACGGCGGTGATGCCGGGACCGGCGGGACCGGCGGGACCGGTGGCAATGGAGTTGACGGCGCCGCAGGCGGCCAAGGCGGTTCCGGCGGCGGTGCCATCAGGATCGGCACCGGCGGCGCCGCTGGCGCTGGTGGCGCCGGAACCGGCGGCGCCGCCGGCGGGAACGGCGGGAACGGCGGGACTGGCGGGGTCGGCGGGACCGGCGGTGACAGCTCTACGACGCCCGGTAGCGGCGGCCCGGGCGGTCTCGGCAGCAAGGCCGGCGCTGCTGGCGCCGGCACACCCGCTGGCCAGCCCGGTACCGCAGGCACGACCGGTGCCACCGGGCAACCCGGCCAACTAACCGGTTAGCACATGGGGTTGCTCGGCCACACCCGCCGAGCAACCCCATCTACAGACGTGGCTCCGGCACGGCGGGTAGTCGATGTGAACAATCTCTAACTGCTACGGAGTCACCTAAAACCGGCGGTCGTCGGGTCCTCGGACCCGGCGACCGCCGGGCTAGTAACGCGGTAAAGGACGACCATGTTCGTTGGGCCCAGGGTCGATTCGACGGCCGTGGTTGTAGCGCATAGGGGTTGAGGTCACGGGATTGGCTGCGGATGCCACGCTTACCGCGGACACGCTGGTGGAGTTGTTGGCCCAGCAGGCGTCTCGGTTGGGGGAGAAGGTTGCGTTTAGCTTCTCCTACCATGGTGATGGCCGCGGTGGCGCCCAGGTGACGTATCGGGAGCTGGACACCCGGGCGCGCGCGATCGGGGCGGGGCTGCAGCGCTCGGGTGTGATCGAGGGTTCACCGGTGTTGGTGCTGTGTCGACCCGGATTAGACAGCATCGCAGGCCTTTTCGGGTGTTGGTATGCCGGCGCAGTGGCGGTGCCGATCGCTGAACGGGTCGGGCCGGGGGTGGCGTCGGTGATCGCCAACGTCGGGGCGGGCTTCGCGCTGGCCGCGCCAGCGGCGCCGGGCAGCATCCGCTCGGCGGTGGACATCCTGGCCGCGCGGGTGAGCGGGGAGTCGTTGGTGTGGTGTGGCACCGACGACGGGGATGCCGGCGCGTGGGAGGTGCCGGTGATCGACGCGCACACCGTGGCGATGGTCCAGTACCCGTCGGCCCCGACGCGGGCGGTACGGGGTGTGGTGGTCAGCTACGGCAATCTGATGGCGAGTCTGGAGGCCCTCGGCGACGCCTGGCCTGGCGATCACCGCGACGTTGTGGCGTCGTGGCTGCCCACCCATCATGGGATGGGCCTGCTCGGCGGGGTGCTGGGTGGGGTGTATCGGGGGTGTTCGACGGTGGTGATGTCCCCGTCGGCGGTGATGGCGCGTCCGCTGTGCTGGCTGGAGTCGATCTCGCGGTGGCGGGCCACGATGACGGTGGCGCCGGATGTCGCTTACCGGTGGTGCGTGGCCCGCTCCACCCCCGCGGAGCGTGGGGGCCTTGATCTGTCGAGCCTGTCCACCGCGATGAACGTTGGGCAGCCGGTGCGGGCGGCCACCATGCGGGCGTTCACGCAGGCGTTCGCCCTGGCCGGGTTCCGTAGTGAGGCGTTCCTGCCGGTGTATGGGCTCACCGAGGCCGGCGGGTTGGTTTCAGGGGGTGCGGCGTCGCCGCTGCCGGTGGTGCGTCATCTCGATCAGGCTGCGCTGGCCTCGGATCGGGTGGTGGATGTCGCCTCCGATGATCCCGCCGCGGTGGAGGTGGTGAGTTGTGGGCGGACCCGCGCGCAGGTGGTGATCGTCGACCCAATATCTCGGCGGCCCTGCGGGCCGAACGACGTGGGTGAGATCTGGATCGCCGGGCCCGGTGTGGCTCGAGGCTATTGGGAGGCACCCGCGGTGACTGAGCACACGTTCGGTGCGATGCCGGCCCGCGCCCACAAGGGCCCGTTTCTGCGCAGCGGGGACCGCGGGTTCATCCGCGGTGGGCAGCTGTTCGTCATCGGGCGCTGCCACGACCTGGTGGTGCTGGGTGGGGCGCACTACTACCCGTATGACATCGAGGCCACCGTCGCCGCCTGTCATCCGCTGTTGGTGTCCGGGCGCGGCGCGGTGTTCACCGTCGCACCACCCTCGGGCGGCGCCGAGCAATTGGTCGTCGTGCAGGAGGTCAGCCGCCGCGTCAGCGACACCAAGTACGCCGACCTATTCCACCTGATCCAGGCCGGGCTCACCGAACACCATGACATCCAAGCGGATTCGATCCTTCTAGTGGCGTCGATGCGGCTCCCCACCACCCCGGACGGCGCCATCCAGCGCAGCGCGTGCCGGGACCACTACCTCGACGGCGAGCTCGACACTCTCGCCCAATGGCCCACGCCCGGTACGGCCAGCGAACCGGGGGAGACCAATGTCGTCGAGCTCACCGAGGACGTACTGGCGCGCCGGCAGCGCGCATCCCATTTGTGAAGGTGCATAAAGCTTTCATTGCCGCATCTGGCACTGATGCCCTGTTCCACCAGCAGGTTCGGAGCCCTGCCCATCTTGATCCCAGTATCGAAAATTCTCACCAACTCGGTCTGACAGTTCCGCGTGCCCGCCATAGGGATCGGCGGCCGGCGCCGTCAGCGGCGGTCGCGTTCGGCGCCGACCGTGCCGGTCATCCTGCGCAGAGACTTCTCGCACCGCGGGCCGGAGCTTGTGTCTGGGCTTATTGGGTGGCGCTGGCCGGTTTGTTGGGCGGCGGCGGACGGGAGCGGCCAAGCGGACGGTAGCCGCCGCCCTGGCTTGGTCGGCTATTGCGGTGCGGTGAGGATGTTCAAGAGCGTTTTGGCATTGCGTCCTAGGTGGTCGAGGGTTTTTCTCCCCTTGGTGGCGGTGGCGCGGCTGGGGTAACCGATGACGCCGCTGTCGGCGTAGGCCGCGATGCCGAGGGTGGTCAGGTAGCGGCGGTCGTCGGCGATGTGGTCGGCACCGGCCCAGCCGTCGCGCAGATATTCGGGGTAGGCCGCCAGCAGTATTGACGTTTCGAGTTCTCCGGCGTGCATGTCGTCATGGCTGGTGCTGGTGATGTCGGCGGCTTCGCGTGCTTCGGTCCAGTCGTCACGGCTGGGGTACAGGCCGAGTCGGATCGGTGCGCCGGGATAGTTGCCTTGCTGGACAACGTTGGTCAGGACAGCGTTGCCACCATGCGCGTTGACGATCATGAGCCCGCGGACATGTTGCGCGGCCAGGGAGTGGGCAATGTCGCCGATAACAGCAGCCAGGGTGCTGGCCGCGACGCTGACAGTTCCGGCGAATGCGGCGTGTTCGTGGGAGCAGCTGAAAGTGACGGGTGGAAGCTGAAAAATGTTGTGATGTACGCTGATTGAGCTTGCAATGGCGACCGCAACGAGCGTGTCGGTGCCAAGTGGCAGGTAGGGGCCGTGCTGCTCGAACGAGCCGACTGGCAGGACCGCAAGCTCGGCTCGGGCGTGGTCGCTGGCCGTGGTGATATTGGGGATGACGGTATCGGTCACGGGGCGATCCCTTCGGTTGCGTCATTGATCTGTCCGAAAAGTTGTTGCAGCACTGGGCTTTTGTCGTGTCTGCGCCGATCACGCAGGAGGGTTGCGCAGCTGGCGAGATGTCGCCGTGCGCGTTGGGATGGCGCGGCCAAGTAGCCGCGCAGGGCTTCGGCGGCGTGAGCGCAGGCGAGTTGGTACTCGCGGATCGCAATGAGAGCGTGCAGTAGCCGGATGTCGGCGACGGCCCAGTCGCGATGCTGATGGGAGGTCCAGGAGGGTTGGTGCCGGGTGAGCAGCTCCACGGCCTGCCGTGGGTGGCCCAGTTCCAGGTATCCCGCGGCGATATCGCTGGCGACGAATCCAGCGTGGGCGTAGGTGGCGCGATCATCGGCGGCGGGGTTGATATCGCCGAGTTCGAGTGCATGCGCGGCGTGCCGCAAGAACCCCTGTTTGTCCTGGTTGGCGATCGCAGCGAGGGCCTGTTGACGGGCGATGCTGGCTTGCAGCCGTCCTACCTCGTGGCCGTCGATCAATCGTGCGGCATCGGCGGCGAGTTCGACCGCCAGATCGGGGTCCTGGCTGGCGATGATGTTGGATTTGCGCATCCACACCATGGCGCGTAGGTCAGGCGCGGCGGCCCGCAGGTGATCGGCGGCCCGATCGGTCAGTTCCCGCGCTCTGGGGTGGTCCCCGAGGTCTTGCGCTATCC
>Ga0335075_10000797_pt1 | contig 53277 bp, 45 predicted proteins | sample Lox_Sample_24_FD_206723 | JGI IMG/M metagenome (GOLD analysis project Ga0335075, IMG submission 206723) | Soil microbial communities from Loxahatchee National Wildlife Refuge, Florida, United States - Lox_Sample_2.4 | ecosystem: Environmental > Terrestrial > Soil > Wetlands | place: USA... | reverse complement strand
ACCGAAAATCTCGCGCAGGCTAAGGGAACCACCCCGCAACCGTCTGCCGCAGATGTCCCGATTAGTGAACATAATTGACCAATACAGAAATTAAGTTAGCGCCTATGCCCGCTGGGAGAGGGAGAATTGTCGTCCGATGGTTTGACACGGCGAACAATCATCCCGGTTTAGGATCATTTCAATCGCGATCAGCCTTTTGCGGTTTTGGCGAGTTCCGAGCCGGGTCTGGCGATGCCGAGTTTCTCCATCAATTCATAAATGGTTGGGCGGCTTAGGCCGAGTTCGGCGGCCGCGGGAGCAATTTTTCCGGAATATTTTCGAAGCGCCTGCTGGATCATTTGCCGCTCGACGGCTTCGCGCGCGTCTTTGATTGTCACCGCGCCATTGGTATCGATGCCGCCGGCGTTTAATTCGAGGTCGCGGGCGCTGACGCGCGTGCCTTCGGCAAGAATGACCGCGCGACGCACGCAATTTTCCAGTTCACGCACGTTTCCGGACCACGGATGTTTATTGAGGGCCTTCAAGGCGTCCGTGTCGAAGGCGAGGCCGGATTTTCCGGCTTCGGTTGCAAAGCGGTGCAGGAAAAACTTTGCGAGCAAGTGAATATCATCGTCGCGTTCGCGCAGCGGCGGCAATAAAATTTGGACAACGGCAAGCCGGTAATACAGGTCCTCGCGAAAGGTCGCGGCGGCCATGTTCTTCTTTAAATCAGCATTGGTGGCGGCAATGACGCGGGCATTGACGCGGATTTCCTCGCGTCCGCCGACACGTTCAATTGTTTGATCCTGCAAAAACCGCAGCAACTTGACCTGGAGAGTCGGGGGCATTTCGCCGATTTCATCCAAAAAGAGGGTTCCGCCGTTCGCCGTTTCAATGCGTCCGGGACGCTGGACATGGGCCCCGGTAAAGGCGCCGCGTTCGTGGCCGAACAATTCGCTTTCCAAAAGGTTTTCGGGAATGGCGCCGCAGTTGATGGCCACAAATGGATTTTTATGCCGGTCGCTTTTTTTGTGGATGGCGCGCGCGACCATTTCCTTGCCGGTTCCGCTCTCACCGAGAATGAGAACGGGGGCGTCGGTGGTGGCCACTTTTCGGATCATTTCGAAGATGGGACGCATGCGGGGGCTGTTGCCGAGAATGCCCTCGAAGGTTTCGCCCCCGCCCATCAGGTTTTGCAATTCGGCAAATTCCCGTTCCAACGTCGAGACGTGAAAGCAGCGTTTCAAGAGGTGATTGACTTCCCCCATTTCAATGGGCTTGCACAAGAAGTCGTAAGCGCCGCCGCCGATGGCGCGGAGGGCGATATCCTTTTCGTTTTGTCCGGTGATGACAATGACTTTCACGAACCGGTCCGCCGCCAGGATTTCAGACAAAGTCGCCAGGCCTTCATCCGGAGTTCCCGGGTTCGGGGGCAAGCCGAGATCCAAAAGGACCGCCGAAGGTTTTTCCGCGCGACAAGCCTCAATGGCGGCGTGACGGTCCGCGGCGAGGAGGATTTCGTAATCGCCGGAAAGGGCCCATTTCATTTGGGCGCGAATTTCTTCGTCGTCGTCAACAATTAACAATCGTGGGTTCATGGTCTTTATCGACCGGCAAATAGACACGGAAGGTGGTGCCTTTTCCGGCCTGGCTTTGGACTTCGATTTTGCCGCGGTGGGCCTCGACGATCATTTTGCTTTGGAACATTCCAATACCGAGGCCGTTTTTTTTGGTCGTTTGAAAGGGCCGGAACAGCGAGTGATTTAGAAACTCATTGTTCATGCCGCAGCCGTTGTCCGAGACGGAAAAGACAGCCCATCCGTTCATCTGGCTGGTGGTGACGCAAATTTGTCCGTTGGGCGGGGAAGCTTCCTTTGCGTTGAGGGCGAGGTTGGTCAGGACCTTGAGCAATTGCTCGCGATCGAAGAGGACTTTTGGCAATGGCTGGAGTTCTTTGACCAGGTGGACGCCGGAATTTTTTTCCAATTCACCGAGGGATTTGGAAAGCCAGTCATTGAGATCGCCTTCGGCCGGCGCGATTTTCAATTCGTGCCGAAGAAGGCTCAGCCGTTCGACCAGGCGATTGATGTGAGCGACCGATTTGGAAACACCGCGCAATGCGTCTTCGCGGAAGGCGGGGTCATCGAAATGCACGGGCAAATTCTGGAGCATCAGACTGAGGGTGGACGCGGCGTTTTTCAAATCGTGTACAAAAAAGGCGGACATGGTCTGGAAAGCCTCCAGTTCTTTGGCCTGCAATAATTTTTTGGATAATTGGGTGTTTAGAAGGCTGGCCGCGGTTTCATCGGCAATACACTTCAGCAGATCGAAGTCCTGACCGGAAAAGGGCACGCCGCCGATACGGTCGCCGATGATGATGAGCCCGAGCAATTGACCGCCAACGGCGAGAGGCGCGCAAACCCGGCGGCCGCCACTGGAGAATTCGGCCGGATGAATCTTTTTGAGTGTGGCCGCGAAGTTTTCGCGGGAGAGGTCCACGTCAAGAGGAGCGGATTTCTGTTTAAGGGCAGCGAGCAACTGGCGAGTCTCGTCTTTTTCGAGGTTAAATTCGCCTGACCTGGGTCCGGTCAATGAGGTAGAGGCGGCGACATTGAGTTGCTCGCCGTTTTCATCCACGAGCCAGGTCGTAACGGACAAGGCATGAAAGATATTGGCGGTGAATTTGACGGCGGCCTGGGCGAGATCATTTGTGCCGACGCATGATGCGGTGCTTTCGGTAAATTTTCGCCAGAGGTCGCGGTAATCATACTGGGGCCGCTGGAAATGACGGCTAACAAACCGGGCGGACCAGAGGCGTACGCGGTCCGAGAGCAGCAAAACGGTGAGCAATACCAGGGCGATGAGAACAAAGAAAGCCTTGGCGGCGAAGGCGTTGTCGCCGCCGAGCCTGGCAACGACGTTGGCAAAAATGCCGATGATGAACAAATAGATTCCGGCGAGGAGGGCGGTAAGGGAGCTTTTGAGGATGGAATGCGACGGATAAATATCCACGTCAAAATGGCCGGTTCGGAACAAGGAACGCGAGATCAAACCGCAAGCCGCCAATAGGGCGACTCCATTCAGGGTTTGCAAAGAGATGTCAACGGCATGAAATAAAAGTGTCTGGCTTGCGCCGTAGCAACGGACAGCGAATAAGACGCCCAAACCGATGACCATAAATTTGATTCGCCAGCGCATGGCGCCAATGGCTGCGCGAAAGGTGCGTTCGAGGTTCATGAGAACCAGCACGGCCCCAGCCAGAAAGAGGAGGTTCAGTGTGACGCCCGCAGCCCGGAGTTCAAAGAGGAAATGACCGTTGACCAGGTCGACCTGGGAGATGAGCCGTCCTTCAAAGGAGAGAGCCAGGCCGATGGGGACCAGAAAGGCCGCCCCCAGAATGAAACGCCAGCGGTGCAGGAAATCGCGATAATTGCCGCGCCCGTAGCTCAGGCTGAAAAAGAGCCATGCGCCGGGCAAAAAGGACATGGCCACAAGGCGGCATTGTTCCCAGAATATTTTTTCTTCCGGCAATTGGCTTCCGGAGGCAAGTCCGTTAAAGAGGCTTTCAACGGCCAGCGCAAACATGCCTGCGGCAAACGAACGGTGGACGGTGCCGCGACCGCGCCAGGCGACGCTAAAAGCCAATGCCGCGCTAAAGAGGGCGGCTGTATAGGCGATGAGAACGGCAATATTCATGCGGTTGAAGTTTTTATGGATGCAGAAAAAAGGAATTTTTGGGCGAAAGCTTCCACCCAAAAATCCCGTGCAGATGTTGATTCGCTTAAGCGAGGATCTGTTTCTTTGCCAGACCGAGCGCCAGGATGCCGAGGCCGAGCAACATGGCTGTCGTGCCGCCGTCAGGAACAGCACCGCCGCCGCTGCCCATAGTCGCGTCAGCCGACTGGAACGAGAATATCAGAGTTCCTCCTGACCCTCCGGCCCCCGGGTCAGATGTTGAGAAGCTCCAACTCATTGCTTCGGGGCTTTCGCCATTTCCCATTACCGCGCCGATTCCATTTACGGCAACCACAGCGGGCGAGCCGCTCTGGAAGATAATGTGCGAGGAGGTCAGATCGAACGTAAATCCGCCAACGCTCCAAAGCGGGGTCACGGTTCCCGAATTGAAGAACCAAGGCTGGGTGAACGTCGCCGTGTCGCCAACCGTGCCGGCAAAACTTCCGTCAGCGCTGATGACAACCGGCATACCCGATCCGCCCGTGCCGGTCCATGCCAGCACTTCGGTGGCTGTTCCGGCAGACGACGTGTTTAGTTCAACCCCGCCGGCGAATGTGATATTGCCCGAGATTGGGTCTGGAACTGCCTGGGCAATCCCGCCGATCCCACAAACGACTGCTGCGACAGCCGCGATTATTAACCATTTCTTTTTCATATATTCCCTTTTTTCCTTTCTCCTTGTACTTTGCAATCGTCGGTTTTTAGTTTGAGCATCGAAGGTGCCACTGGATTTGTGCGGGATTTGGCGTGGGTTTCGATGTCAAACCGTCAGTTTTTCCGACGCATTTCGTACACGTTGGCAAATGGCCTTTATTCCCTGTTAAAACCGGCGCTTCTGATTGTGTAAAGTTGGCCGACTAGAAAAGGAATTTTTGGGCGGCGAAAAGCCGCCCAAAAATACTATGCAGTTGTTGGTTCGCTCTTTAGGCGAGAATCTGCTTCTTTACCAGACCAAGTCCGAGGACGCCCAGGCCGAGCAACATGGCAGTCGTGCCGCCATCGGGCACGGCGGCAGTTGTCCCGCTGGCCACCTGGAACGAGAAGACCAGGGTGCTGATTCCCGCTGCACCCGGATCAGACGTGGAGAAGCTCCAAGTCATTGCCTCGGGGCTTTCGCCATTTCCCATGACCGCGCCGATTCCATCGACGGCAACCACAGCAGGTGAACCACCCTGGAAAATAACGTGCGAGGAGGTCAGATCGAACGTGAAGCCACCAACGCTCCAGAGGTCCGCCACAGATCCCGAGTTAAAAAACCAAGGCGCGCTAAACGTCGCTGAATCGCCAACGAGAGCGGAAAAGCTTCCGTCAGCACTGATGACCGTCGGCGAACCCTCGCCATTCACGCCGGTCCATGCGAGAACTTCCGTGGCTGTCCCAGCCGAAGTGGTGTCCAATTCGACGCCGCCGGCGAATGTGATATCACCCGAGATAGGGACCGCCTGGGCAATCCCGCCGACCCCACAAACGGCCGCCGCAACTGCCACCATTACTAACCATTTATTTTTCATACTATTGCTTTCTTCTTATATGTCCTTGTATTTGCAATCGTCGGTTTTGCTTTAAGCATCAGCAATGCCAATGGTTTTGTGCGGGGATTTATGCGTTAGTTTGGGCGTAGCCGTAAGTTTTTCCGACGCATTTTGTGGAAACGATGGGCAACCCTTTATTTGCTCGAAAAACCGGGGGTTTCGGTTGTGTAAAATCCGCCGACGCGTTTAGCTAAACTGTCACTGCAGGAGCGGTCAGTGGAGTTCTGAGAGCGTTTGCCGAGCGTCCGCCGCGTCCTGGCCCGACAGGTTCAGATTCAATGCGCGCTCGAGCGACGTTTTGGTTTCGATGTAATTTCTCAGGTGGTATTCACAGATACCGAGGCAGTAAAAGAGCCGGGCATCGGCTGTGGTCGAATTGGAAATGGTGTTAAACAAGTCAGCGGCGCGCGAGTACTCGCCCTGTTGGAAGAGGACCATGGCCAGAGCCCGCGCCACCTGCGGGTCGTCCGGAAAAGCTTCTCGCGCCTCAAGGGCGACTGGATATGCCTTTGCCGGGTCAACCAGGTTTTGGGCATACAGAATTGCAAGGTTTTTTGAGGCGATGGCACAATGGGGATGGTCGAACAGCAAATTTTCATAGGCGTGTTCGGCGCCCAGCGCATCGTTGTTTTGGGTATCCACAAGACCCTGGACAAAGAGGGCTGCGGGATTTTTGGGATCAGAGGCCAGGGTGCTTTCAACGCGCGATTGATTGGCGGCAGCCTGGTCCGGGTTTTCACAGATAGTGGCCATTTGGATGAAATTTTGGGCCTGTGCCGACTGGAGGGCGGAGAGTCCTGCCTGCACGGCGTTTTGCATATCGGCCTGCGCTTCGGAAACTTTGCCCAGGCAGAACGCCGCGTTTGCCAGATCAAAGAGCGTTTGGCCATTAGTCGGCTGGTCCTGCGACGCTTCGTCAAGCAGACTGAACGCCCATTGATCGTTGCCGGTGAGGAATGCCAGATGTCCGAGTGTGGAGCAAATGACGGGATCATTCGGCGTGAGTTGGTAGGCAGATTTAGCCAGAGCAAACGCCTTTTGCGGGTCCTGGCCCTCGTAAACCCGGGCCAAAAGAAGCAACGCTTTGATATTGTTTGGATTTGCCTTCAGAGCGGATTGGCAGAGTACGGAGGCCCGCTCTGTATCTCCTTCACGCTGATAGATGGTGACGAGGCGGTCGAAAGCAACGGGGTCATCGGGTTGTTCAGAAATTCTCTTTTCCAGGTCTGCGCGGGCCGTATCACCGGCAGTTGCAGGATCGATGTTGAGAATGTCCAAATATTTTTGGCATTCACTGCGATCGGGAAATGGGGCATCCAATCCCGTTGCGCTTTGAAGTTCCTGCCGGGCGGAATCTTCGTTGCCCAACATATAGTAAGCGAGACCGAAATGGAAGAGCACTTCAGGGTTATTGGGCAATCCGGCGGAGCTTTGCTGGAACATATTCAGGGCCTGCGTGTATTGGCCCTTCTTGAAGTAAATCCAACCCAATGTATCGGCCGTGGATGGATCATTGGGGCCTAATTGGTGGGCGCGTTCGGCGAGGGCATAGGCCTTGTCCAGGTCGCCGAGATAATCGGAATAAAGCCACGCGAGGTTGTTCATTGCCAGGCTGAATTGGGGCTTCAGTGTCAAAAGTTTTTCATAGCTTGCGGCGGCGGCGCTGTAATCCTTTTGGTCGGTTTGGATTTCGGCCGCAAACATGAGGAGGTCCGGGTTATCGGGCGTTTTTGACATCACGAGGTTGAGCATGTCGAGGGCTTCGTGGTCCTGCTTGAGGTTAAAATACAACTGTGCCAGCAACAAATTGGCCTGCAATCCGTTGGGAAGGCTGCCGGCCTTCATCAAGGCATCCTCAGCCTGGTTGGTCTGGCCGCGGTCGAGCAGGACTTTGGCCAGGAGGATTTCCGGCTGAGACCGATTAGGATTCGTTGAAACCAGCTTTTCCGCGCGCTGCTGCGCCGCATCGAAATTTTTGTCAGCCAAATCCATTTGAACCAATTCCTCCTGGGCGGTGGCGTTGCCGGGATCAATTTGCAGGGCGCGATTAAATTCCGCGCGCGCGGCGTTCTCATTTAACTGTTGAACGAAGGCCGAGCCGGCCAAAAGGGGGATCTCAGGATTTTTTGGGAATGATTTTTCAAGCTGCTGATAAATGGGCATAGCGTCACTGAAATCGTTTTGGAGCCGATAAACGTCGGCGAGGAGCAATTGCGCTTCGACGAGGTTCGGGTGCCGTGCAATCAATGGCTTCAACAGACCGAGAGCGGATTCTGCGTCTCCTCGTTTGACATCCAGTTGAGCGAGCAAAAAAGCGGCCTGGGCAAAATTCGGATTCAGGTCCACGGTTTCGTGCAGTTGATTGATGGCTTTTTCAGTGTCCCCCCCAACCAGGTAGGCAAGGGCCAACCGGTAGTGGATCTCGGCCGACTGGCGAAAGGTTTTAACGAGGCTTTCGAGCTCGTCAATGGCCCTGGCAGTATTGGATCGCGCGAGATCCAGCCGTGCGGTGAGGAGGCGCGCGTCGAGGCTTTCCGGGTCGCAGTCGAGGACCTTTTGCAACGCGGCCGCCGATTCATCGAAGTCCTTCTCGTCGAGTTTCGCTTCCGCGAGACCAAGCCAGGCCGGCATGTAACCGGGCTCCTTTTGAGTGAGATCGCTAAAAGACTTATCGGCGCCGGCCAATTCACCGGCCTGTATTTCGAACAGGCCATACTCGGTTTGTAATGGGGATGTCGTTGGCGCGCAATCGGCGGCTGCTTTGAATGCGTCACCGGCTTTTTTCACCTCGTCGAATTGCAAGTAGGCATTGGCGAGGGCGGCGTAGCCCGGCGCGAATTTCGAATCCAGGTTCAGCGCCCGTTGAAAATGCTCCAAGGCGCCCTTGAGATCGTTTTGGCGCGTGGCCACAACGCCCAGAGCCGTTTCGAGGGCAGGACTGTCAGCGTTTGTGGTGAGCGTTTGGAAATGTTTTTGCAGGTCGCCGAGTTGAGCCGGTGGAACGGATTCGGCCAGAATTTCCGGGGCATCAGGGTCTGCGGGGTCGTTTTTGAATACAAAGTCCGCATGCTGCTGAGCCTCCTTCCGGTCTCCGACGGCGAGGCAAATCTGAGCCAACTTCACGCGCAGTTCCAAGTTGCTCGAGGACAATTGGCTTCCTTTGTAGAGATACGGCGCGGCCTTCTGAAAGCGGCCCTCGTCAAAGTATATGAGACCGAGGCGTCCTATGGCTTTGGCATTTTCAGGGTCGGTGGCAAGGGCCTTGAGGTAATTGGTTTCGGCCAGGTCAAACTCGCCGGACTCGAAATACTGGTCGGCCGGCCCGAGGTCATAAGTTTTGTTTGCCCGCTGCGAGCATCCGGCGCCGGCCAGCGCCAGAAGGCACGCGGCGGCGAGAATTTGAAAGATATGACTTTTTTTCATAACGATGGTTTGGTTAATGGTTCACGGTTTGGTCGCGGTCGCTCTGTCTTTCTAAGAAACAGCAACAGCAGAAAGAATGGGAGCAGGGACAAAGCAAAGAAAATGGGGCCTCCGTGGTGGTGAATCTGCGAGTCCAGCATCTGTGGGCCGAACGCGATACAAAGGCGGCCCAGTACAAATATTCTGAATCCATTTCGCATAAGGGCCAGGGGGATAACGGCCAGCACGAGTACCGCCCGTTTCCAGGGAGTACGCAGGAAGAGCCAGCTTCCGGCAACGCTCACAATGGTCAATACGAGTGTTGAATGGATTCCGCTGCACTCGGGCGCGACGCGAATGGAGATATCCGGGAGATGGAAAACTAATCCGTCGCGTATAACGGGATCCCCGGCGAGTCCAAAGAACAGAGCGGCAAACGCCGCTGAGCCATGCTGCAACAGCGTTTCGATGCCCTGACGCACGGCGGTTGGAAATGGAACAGCAAAGCCGAGCATTGCAACCGGGAGCGCAAAGGCGCGTATAAACGCTTTGCCTAAAAACACAAAACAAATGCCCACAAACAGAAGCAGCAACGCCAGGATATTCAGTGCCAGAGAATCTTCGCCCGGCGGCGCCGCTTCATGGAACGAAAACCACCCGGCCGCAACGACGACAAGGCCGGCTAAAGAGAACAACGCGGCAGGCACGGGCGCAGGTTCGAAAGACACCGGCATCCGGTGACGCCGCAGCCACACCAGATAGGCACTGACAAACGGGATCAGCGGAACGTCGGAGTACAAATCATCGGTGAACGCAAGCCGAAGCAAATGATAAATCGGGACACTAAAGCAGAGCCCGAGCAAAGCGGTTGCGACCAGACACGCAAAAATCCGGCGTTTATTGTTTTTCCGCGTCGAAATCGGGGCTTCGAAAATAAGCGGACTTTTTCCCGGAGCCAATTTGAGTTCTTTAACAGGCATAGATATCAAAAGCTATAGCTGACCTCCGCGCCGAACTGGTTGCTTGCAAAGGAGTACCCGCCGAAGCTGGAATTATCGCTGCTGTATGCGTAAAAGATGGAAATATTGCCGCGTTGGAGGAAGGAATGGCCCAGCCGGCAGGAAAGCGAGTAAAGCTTATCGGTGCGTCCCTCGTTGAGGGTCTCGAAGGCAATGGTGTTGGTGTTGATTAATACTGGGACAGTGATGGCGGAGGCAACATACTTCTGGTTGCTGTAGCCGGCATCGACACTGAAATAGAATTGTCCGAGAAACCGTTGGCCGAACGATGCGCCGAAGGTGGTGCCTTCGGTGTACTCGCCGACCAGGACCGATGGCGAGACATAGCGGGACGCATAAACCGAGATTTCGGTTTGGGAAAAAGGTTGAAGTTGAAGGCTTCCGCTGTAAATCGGGCTGAATAAGTCGCCGTTTCCCTGGCTTCCCAGGAACTCAGTTTCAACGACGCCGCCGGAGACCTGGAGGCTTAATATGTCTGTGAGCCGCCAATTGACCCTGGCTTGTATCTGCTGGAAGAGAGAGTCGGGTCCATAAACGGCATTGTTGTAACCAAGGCCGGGACCGATACCAAAGCTGATATGGGATTGGGGCGCGTAGTTTAGCCAGTCGATCGTCGACCAGGAATGCATGTTTTCAAAGCCGTTTCCGGAAAAGACCTGTATGTTCTGGTTCAGACTGAGGTCAATGGAAACGCGCGGACTGACTTCGTGATGTCCGGTAACACTTGTGTTATAATATTGCTGGTCTTGCTGCCCGCCGAATTCAACCAACGGTGTGGATGTCAAAAGGACCGATTGCAGGAATCCGAAGATCCAATCTCCGTAAACCGTCTGGCCGGTCAGGGTGATGGAATGGTCCACTTCGGTGCCAAAATTGGTATTGGAGTACAAGCCAAGGGTCAGCGTGTAGTCCAAAGCCCAATGCGGCCCGAGATTGAATAACAGGCCGGGGGAAATTCGTTGAATGGTTGTATCCACCAGGTTGCTTGGGGCCGCGAGAACGTGGTAGGCGTCGATATACTGGTAATCGGCATGGGGCCGAAGCACAAATTGGTCCCACTGAAAGGGCTCGTACGGCGCGGGCGCCGTTGCGGCGGGTTGTCTATTAAAAAGTTGAAAACTGTTGGTCATATATAGCTGCGAGGTGGATTCGACCGGCGGGGCCTGCGGTTGGAGGGTTGACGGGTTGAATTGCTGTTGCGCCCGCGCTGTCGCACTCAAGAGAAAAAACCCCAGGAGCGGCGGCAGGAAAAGGCTTCTAAGGCCCGGGAAAGCCGTCGTTAATTTAAATTTCATCTTATGCAGCAGCGCGATTCAGTTCATCATGAAAACTCTCCCTGCGCCAGTTTTTCAGCGAATCTTCGATTGCCTCGCCGAGGGGGCGCATGGACACGCCCGTGGCGAGCAATTTGGACACATCGAGGACGCAATTGGCGCGCGGCACGCGGTTTCCCTGGCTGTAAAACCCGGCATCGTCCTGCCAGAAGTCGAAATAGCGCGACGGTTTAATGATTTTTTGGATCATTTCCACGATCTGCCGCGTCGTCACAACGCCGGGATTGGCGACGTTGTAGATTCCGAATGTAGCGCTCCGTTCCCAGAGGTCAATACAGGCGCGGACAAAATCGTCTGTATGCGAGCCTGGATTTAGGCCGTCGTAAATTTTCTCACATGTTTGCAACTGGCGCAGAAGATTTTCCGGTTCATCGCGTTCGTTGAACGGCACGCCCATACGCCAGATATAATTGCGCCCGATGCCGCGGATAGCTTCCTCAGCCAGGGCGGCTGTTCCGCTGAAAAAGTTGCACGGCGCGGCGCGAAATGAGAAATTTGGCTCGTCGGATTCGGTGAATCCGCGCAGTTTTTCCGGGGATTCGGCCGTCAATTTCAGGAGTTCGCCGCGGGCCAGTTTTTTTTCCACGATAACGCCGGTGGCCACCACGATTTTGGCTCCCGAGTAAATGCCGCAGGAGGAGACGTGACCCCAGGGCGTGTTGGTCATAAGGCAAACCTGCGAAATGAACCTGGGCAGGATCGTGTTTGTGCGAAGCATTTCTTCGCGCGCGGGTTCGCAGACGTCCATGTTGACGCCTGCATAGCTGGCAGCGTTGATGAGGAATTCGGGCTTTGATTTTCGGATGCAGTCGAACAGCGAGTGAAAATCAAGATAATCCTTGTCCCTGGGCAAGAGATAATCGTGACCCCGCCGACGCAACTCAGCGCAAAAGACGCGGCCAATATAGGTTCCTGCCCCTAAGACCAAAACCATAACTCCTCGATACGTAATCGTTCATCCGGTGTTCGGGAAAACAGCGGGAATGCCGGAACTATTTCAGGTGAGCCACTTTTTCCGGGCGCGGGTTCGGACCAGGCCCGGACAGACCAGGACCCCGGCACAGCGGGCAAAATCACGAAAATTGCCCGCGAACAGAATTCCGTCCCGGGCCAGGGCCCGGGCCACGGGTGGTTGCCCGGCCACGCAGGCGATTTCCGCGCGCCGCGAGATAAAATATCCAAGCCGTTTTCTAATGATGGAAACTTTTTCAGGCGAAATCTCCACGAGTCTCCAGTACATGTGGGCCAAAAGGCGGAGGTACGATTGGCTTCGCCTCGCCTGGGAATCGAGTTTTGTCGAGTATGTCAGGCTATTTTCTGAATTTTCAAAGATAGTCACCAGCGGCCGGTCCACGTAGAGGAACCCGGATAGGAAGGACAGGCGAAAAATCAATTCAGCATCTTCCGCCGCGGGAAAGGACTCGTCAAACAGACCGACTGTCTCAAGAAGCCTTCTGTCCGCAACCATGGTTTGGATCAGGGGATGCCGTGGAGAAAGACAAACGGAATCCACCGCGTTTTCCACGTAAAATATCTCCGGTTCGCGCAAAGTTGACGAAATAAATTCAATGTCCCGCAAAATAGCGTTTTCGTGATTAATGGAGCGGGTGAAGCAGATTTTGCAGTTATATTTCTCCAAAGCGGCGATTTGACGCTCGAGTTTGTCGGGATACCATCGGTCGTCCGAATCAAGAAACGCGATCCACTTTCCACGGGCGGCGCGAACACCGGCATTACGGGCGGAACTGACACCGTGATTGTCCTGGCGTATGAGGCGGATTCTTTCGCCAAATGTTTCGAGCACATCGCCCGTGCCGTCGGAAGAGCCGTCGTCAACGACGATGATTTCAAAATCCTTGAAGGTTTGCGCGAAGGCGCTATCCACGGCAGCAGCGACACAATGCGCGCGGTTATACGCCGGAATCACGACCGAAACCGCTGGCCCGGGTTGCATCATTTCCGCGGATGGACCGCGAATGGCCGTGGCGCTCATGTTGAGATTGCTTTTGGAACAAGTTTCCATGATGAAAGCGTGTCGGTTTTGATGGGCGGGACCCGGGTGCCCCAAACTTTTGCAACGACTTTGGCGATGCGTCCGGCATGGGAGTCCCATGTCGAGTTTTTTGAGAATTTAGCCCAGGCATTGTCTGCCAGCCGCTCGCCTTCCGCCGGGTCCTCGAGAATGCGGAGGCAACTGGCCGCAAAATCGTCGGGCTTGTCTGCGATCAAAATGTCATGGCCGTTTTGAACATCATGACCATAGCAGCCGAGAGTCGTGGACACGACCGGGCACTTGCGGCTGAACGCTTCGAGGATTTTGATGCGCGTGCCACCGCCGACCAACACCGGGACGATAGCCAAAGACCAATTCGCCATCTCGTCTTCCATATTGCGGACCCAGCCCAATGACTCGACGTTCGGGCCCCGGAACATGCCTTCGCCACGCTCGCCTGCCAGACGCAGCCTGGCGTTTGGAAGCCGCTCCAGGATTCGCGGCCACACTTTCCGGATGAACCACTCCACCGCATCGCAATTGGCCCAGTACACAAACGTGCCCACAAATCCGATTTGGGGCGGTGCGACGGGGTGTCTGGGAGGAATTCCTTGCGGAGTTTCGATGCCGTTCGGAAGCACAAAAACGCTCTCGTGCCCCACCTTTTCCCTGTCCCGTTCGCTGCAGACACAGATGGCGTCAAACCGACGGCGCAAATACTTTTCATTGCGGCGCCAGAGAATCATTTGTGTCCAGTCTTTGCATTTTTGGAGAAACGAATTGGGTTGCGACAGGCGCAGCGCATAGACGCTACTGGGAATGTCGTCAACGTCCACCACGCTTGTTGGCCATCGCCAGAAACCAAAGGCATTGGCCGTTTCCAGGCCATGCACCCACACAAGGTCCTGTTCGGCCATGAAAGCCTGAAGCCTTTCCCTGTCGCTGGTCGACGCCTGGTAGTTTTCGATATCCAGATAATCCGACTTGAGGGCGGCGCGGATTCGGCCCGGGAAAGAATACCAATCCCGGTAAAATTGTATTTTACCAGCCAACTCAAAGCCGGCCTGGCTGGGTTTGGCGATTTGAAGCACCTCCCCGAAGCGGCTGCCAAGTACAACGCGAACCTCGCCGTGCCGGGAAAGGATACGGGCAATATTCCGAATGCGCAGGACACACCCGTAATCCCGGGCGTTCAGATCGTGTGAGGTAAAGAGAAGGATTTTTTTCATTTGTTAAAAACTTTTTCGCGGGCGAGTCCCCAGTTGAATTTCATGGTTTTCAAAAAGCCGTAGCCTCGCGGACGGCGCCAAACGGAGGCGGCGAGCGAATCCACGTCGAGGCTGGATTTAAAACTCATCAATTGCCGCCGGTAAATCATTTGCATAAAAAACCAGTCTTCAAGCAGACCAGCCAGTTCACCATTTGTCAAAGAGCCGTCGGTGGGGTGATTTATCTTTAAGAAATTCGCCGCCCATTCGACGAATTTGCGGCATGCCTGAAATTTTTGTATTGCCATGGCAAACGAATTGTCCGTTGAAATGTTTTTTCCACTCAACCGCCATTTCAATCGTGGTCCGGGCACAACGCGCAGCGGCCTGCGGGCGCCGAGCATTGCGATGAAGGCGTCATCGGACGCCCAGCCGAGCGGGAAGTCGGGAAATCCGCCCACCATTTCCCACGCGGACCGCGAAAAGATCAACTCCTGGGCCGTGCTGGTCCTGCCGCCGCGGAGGCGGGAAACGAGAAAGTCCGGGCCGGTTTCATTTTGAGGATGGTGGGCGTTTTCAGAAATCACGCGGCTTCGGGCGTCAATGGAATAGGTGTTGAAGCGGTACAGTTCGTGACGGGCCGAGGTGGCCCTCAGTTCAGAATAAAATGCTTCAACGCATCCTCCCTCCATCAGGTCGTCGTCCGAAAAGAGCCAGATCCACGGCTCGCTGCTCAGGGCAATGCAGCGGCGCCAATGTTCCGCAAGGGAGACGCTTCCGAGATTTTTTGGAAAGCGATGATATTGGATCGGGAGCCTTCCAGAAAACTCTCGGACGATATCCCCGACTTTCTCGGGGCTGGCGTCATCGCCAACGTAGATCTGAAAATTTCGGCAGCTTTGGGTTGCGATGGATTCCAGGACTTCGCGTAAAAACGCTGATTTGTAAGCTGGAATGACGATAGCCAACGATTGATGATTTGCCATAAATTATGCGGGAAGCGCTTGAATGTTATTTTTCAAGTCAAAGGATGGTTCCAGCGCCGGGCGGCACTTCAGGTCCGGCAAAATAATGGAACCCCAGCCTCGCGGCCATTCGGCCAGCGTGCCGCCATCTCCTTCTTCACGGCGAACTTCGAACGCCAGGGTATCAAGGACAGTGTCAAAATCGATCATGCCCACGCGATGGTCTCCCTTGCCGACGGATATACCACAACAATAGCGGCCATGCGCCAGTCGCGGGCGGGGCACGGAAATTTCAAACTCGATTTCATCGCCATGCCGCACGCCCGCCTGCTCAGTTCCGAAACATGTGCCGATGGGCACTCCCTCCTGTGTAAAAACAGTCATGCTAAAACGGATCCGGGGCACCGTTTCGTGCGCCCGGATTTTGGCGACAAATTGAAAGTCTTCGTCAGGCGAGAAAATGGGCGTGGGACGATCAAAGCGGAACGAGACAAATCGGACAGCGTCGGTCCCCCGGAATTTGCGGGGGGACTTTTCGACGGGGAAAAATACGGTGGAATCATTTCCAATGGATCCGGCATATTTTTCAACGGCTTTTTCGGTGAGTCCGTTGTAGATTACGCGGCCTTTGTCCAACACGACCGCGCGAGTGGTCAACTGTAAAACGGCGGACATGTTATGACTGACAAATAAAACGGTGCGTCCGTGGTTTCTGGAAACCTCCTGCATTTTGCCGAGACATTTCTTTTGGAAGGCGCTGTCGCCGACGGCCAATACTTCATCCACGATCAAAATTTCCGGTTCCAGATGTGCCGCCACCGAAAAGGCCAAACGCACATACATTCCGCTGGAATAGCGTTTGACCGGCGTGTCCAGGAACCGCTCCACTTCGGAAAAGGCCACAATTTCATCAAATTTTCGCTTAATTTCGGCGCGCGTCATCCCAAGGATCGCGCCGTTGAGGAAGATATTTTCCCTTCCGGTTAGTTCGGCATGAAAACCGGTGCCCACCTCCAGCAGGCTCCCAACCCTGCCGGTGATTTCAATGCGTCCCGTGGTGGGTTCGGTGATTCGGCTGAGAATTTTTAACAAGGTGGATTTGCCGGCCCCATTGCGACCGATGACGGCGACCACTTCGCCGGCTTTGACGTCAAAAGAGGCATCCGTTAGCGCCCAAAATTGCTCATCCTCGATCTTTCGGCTTTTCCACCACGCCAGCGGATTTCGCAGCATATATTCGATGGCATGACGCATACCGGGCGGGTTGAATTTCGATGGATCATCCGCGGCCTGCCCTATGGAATAGCATTTGGACAGGTTTCTAACGGCGATGACTGTGTCGGATTGGGACATATCAGTTTAGACAGAGTTTTTAGGCGTTGTGGTGGAATTTGGGGAAGAGAGTGATCATAAAATCAAATGATATCCGCAAAAGTGCGCTCAGTTTTTCTAAAATATCGGAAGCCGGTCAGGAAAATCAGGGCCGTTACGAACGAAGAAACCAAAACTTCGGGCATTCGAATGAAGTTTTGGCCTCCCAGAATACACCAACGAAACCCGTCAATGATCCCAACAATGGGATTGATCGAACAGATTAAGCGCTGGGTTTGATGGCCAGGGTTTGTCATTGGAAACACGCCTGAAACGAAAATTCCAAATTGAACAATGAATGGAACCACAAAGCGAAAGTCACGATATTTGACGGTTAACGCCGAAATCCAAAATCCTGCTCCCGTCGCCAGCGCGACATTCAACAGCACAAAAAACGGGATTAGAACGATCTGCCGCTCCGGCGTGATACGATAATAAAACATCAACGGCACCAGAAGCGCCGCGGCAATGAGGAAGTCAGTGAAACTGACAATAACGCTGCTCGCAGGAACGACAAGTCGGGGAAAATAAATTTTTGAAATCAGATTGGAACTGTTCACCAGACTGTTGCCGCTTTCGGACATTGCGGTTGAAAAGAATTGCCACGGCAGCAGTCCGCAAAAGAAAAAAGGCGCATACGGGCCGTCGCCCGCCGGCAATTTCGCGGCTCTTCCGACGAGGGTCACGGCGAGCATCATCAGCAGGGGACGAAGGAGCGCCCAGGCAATTCCGACCGCTGTCTGTTTGTAGCGGATTAAAAAATCGCGCCAGGCAAGCAGATAGAATAGTTCGCGGAACCTCCAGAGGTCGCGCCAGTACTGCCGTTCGGTGTGGCCGGCTTCGATAACAAGGGTCGTAGTCATGAACTTTGTTGTTAATAGCCGAGTTGAAAGAGTGTCCTGTCCCAATGTCGACCGAGGAAGTGTCTCAATTGGGGCAGCCTTTTTTGGGCCCAAAAGGCGATGCGCTGTCCAAAAATGCCTTCCATCCAGGCAAATTTCCATCGCAGGGGTTCAACGAGTTTCAAACATTTGACTTCACCGCCCAGCGATCTTGCCAACTGCTGCATCTGTTGAACGATATCCATTCTGTGCGGATTAAATATATTGAGCCAGGTCTGTAAAAAGCGGACAGCGGCCCTGCGCGTGCGCTCGCTGTCTTCAAGCCGCCGCAAATATTCAATGTGCAGCCGGATAGAAAGCCAGGCGGACTCCAGTTTTTTGTCCGAACTATCCACGCTGCTTAGACTTCCGGGGCTCTCCCGATAAAACGTTTTGGCGCCCTGCACGAAAGCCACCCCCCTGCACTTCAAAATGACCCTGCAAAAATATTCGCCGTCGTCATCAAAAGACAGCCGCTCGTCCCACGGACCGGCCGCCTCAGACAATTCGCGGCTCACCAGCCAGGCTCCGGGTTGAATCCATATGTTCAATGTCATTTTCCGCAGCAGCCAGTCCAACGGCGGCAGGTCCTGCCACAACTCTGTGTGGATGAATTTGGCACCGCTTGTCCGGTACAGAAACCGTCCCCATTCCGACGACAACAGCAGCCATGGATTGCGGTCCGTTTCGACAAATGCCATCTGCCGGGAGATCTTGTCGGGGGCCAGAACGTCATCGGCATCGAGCCATTGGATATAATCGCCCTGGCAGAGTGAATAGGCGCGATTTCGCGCCGACGATGCGCCGCGGTTGTTTTGTGAAACCACGGTCACACCCTCTTTTGCAAATGGTGACGCGACAGCCAGCGTCCGGTCCGTCGAGCCGTCATCCACAACAATTATTTCCTTGTTGCGCCAGGTCTGGCGGAGTGCGGAACTAATTGCGTCAGATATCCATGGTTCAGCGTTGTATGCCGGAATGAGAATTGAGACTAAAGGTTTCATCGTTTCCTTCGTGCTCGAGGAGCTGGTCTGGATGGTCCACTTCACGCAGCATTCCTTGATAGGCCGCCGTCGTTATGGAAATCACTTCGCTCCACGAATGTTTTTTGTTTGCAAAACTCAGGATCTCACGCCGGCGGGATTCCGGGTGTCGGTACAAATCACTTTGAAAATATTTTTGAATAGCGCGAGTCAAATCGGCGGCGTTTCGCGGCTCACAGATCATTCCGGTTTCGCCTTCGATAATGTCTTCCTTCAGTGAACCGACATCTGTCGCAATCACAGGGAGCCCAAAACTGTAAGCGAGGAAAAAAATGCCGCTTTGGAAAATATGGACGTAAGGCAGCACCGAAACATCCGCCGCCTTAAAATAGACCTCGATCTCGCCGTCTGGAATGTATTCAATTTTATGAATCACTCGGTCGCGCCAGGACTTGCTTCGAAGGGACTCCTGAATTTGGTTCCAATAATCCCCGTGGTCTTTGAGGTATCCGGCAATCATAAGCCGCGCAGACGGGTCGTGCGTGGCAATTGTGTCAAATGCCTCAACCAGATAATGGAGACCTTTGTAAGGCGCGATGCTTCCAAAGAACAGAAGCACCTTGTCTTCCGGACGCAAACCCAGCCGGATGCGGGCCTGCTCCCGGGTCATCCCGGTATGGGGAACGGCATTGTTGATTCCAAACGGGATTCGAACAATTTTGTCCGCCGGAACGCCGAACTCAGAAAGCAATTCGGCTTTCATTTTGTTTGTGTGCACAAAAATCAGGTCGCAAAGCCGGTACTGGAGCCGCAGGGAAGCGCGATTGAGACGGGAATCTGAGCCATCCCGTTGTCCGGCATTGATGTTATGCGCTGTAAAGGCGATTTTTTTGCCGAGCATTTTGTAAAAGACCATCAATAGCGTCCGGTCGAACAGTTCGAATTTGTTGTTCCACAGTATGTGAAAAATTCTCGCTTTCGATCGGGCTGCGTATAGAAGCAAGCGGGCATAATAGATCAGGACGCGGCGCATTTTATTCAGCAAACCCGCGTTCTTGCATTGATCGCCGCGCAAATTTAGAAATCGAATCGCCGGGGGCCATGCGAAGATCTCAAACTCATTGCCGCCAATTAAATCGAGTTGGACACCGGCAGCGGCGAGAGTGGAGGCCAGCCCATATGAATAATGGGGGTCTTTTCCGCCGGTCAGGACACTGATATTTGGATCGAATGTGTTTAGTTTTTTCATCCAGTCAGTCAAATCTCCCGTGACAAATCGCGAAACAGCAATCGTTCGATGGCTTCGATGGTCATCACAGCGTTGATTTCCGCGGAATAATCGCGGCGTCCACTCATGTGGATGCCGGCGAGGCGATCAATAAATTTGGGATTCCAGAATCCATTGCCGCGAACGCGCGGGCTGTTCACTACCTCGCGGACGTATGCCGTCAACTCATTCCGAAACCATGCGCTGTAGCGCAGAAATTTGTGCATCCCCGCGATTCGTAGTGCCTTCACAATCGGCGTATAAATTGAATTGAGAAGGGCAAGAGAGTTTGGCAAACCGGACACCGTGTAATAATCGAGCTTGAAGGTGACCTCGGCAAAGGCCCGGCGCGCGACGAATCGCAGTCCTGAATTGTTGCTCCCGAAACCGCGATCCGTAGGGATTTCACTCAAAGGGAAATTGCTTGCGCGAATGAGGTCGCATGACGGCAGCGACGACTTGCGGAGCGGATCCGGCGTTTGGAAGGCAAGAGCGACCAGGTCATTGTCCAGGTAGGGGCTTCGGAACTGAAGTTGGGAACGGCCCGCGGCAAGGTTCCCGTATAAATGCCAGGGGATTTCCTTGAACGCCGCAACAGTAACCGGATGGGTCCGGGTTCTTTCAAGCGCCAAAGATTCGGCCCTGGCGCTGACCCGCGAACGCCAATCGGCGCTGAAAAGCTGTGGTGAAACCGACGCCGGTTTGAGAGTAGAATGGCCGCGTAGAATTTCGCTCCCAAAATTTCCAGTAAGCCGCACCGGCGCCAACTCCCGGGCCTTGCGATTAAGATAGATTTCATGGCTGTTGAATATTGTGGCGCAGCCGTCGGTGGCAAAAATGGTCTTATCGGCGTGTTCGCCGAAATTGGAAAAGAAGTCCGGATCCAGTCGTACAAGGCTATGCTCCAGATGCGAGGCCGCAGCCACGCGGGCGGCGATTTTGTCGTCCTGCGTCCAGCCGTTATTCCCCGAAAACGTGTAGCATGTGGTGTGGCCATTATTTTGCGGGCGGCAAGCCATAATCATTCGTGTGTCCAGTCCGCCGGTCAGAGCGATTCCGACTTTTTGGGATGAATCGAAATACCGGGGCAGAATGTGTTTGAAAGTGAGTTGAAACCGATCCTCAAATTCGGATGGCGCCAACGGCGGCTGCGTTTCCCAGGTTTCAGGCGAAAAATACTGTTCCTTTCGCAGTTTTCCGTTTTTAAAAGTCCACAGGGACGCGCCGGGCATTATTTCAATTCCGCGGAAGAGGGTCTTCCAGTTCAACGTCGAGCCGAACGTCAGAAAATCTGTCAACCCATCCGGATCAAACTCCCGTTGCCTCGGCAGAATCCTCAACAGGGCCCTGGCCTCGCTGGCGAAATAAAAATTGCCGTCCTGTGCGTGAAAGTAGACACGCTGAATGCCGTAGCGATCATTGAAGAGGAGTATTCTCCGCCGTTTTCTGTCTATCAATATGCCGCAAAAAACGCCATTGAGCTTTTCAACCATCTTTTCGCCTTCGTTTTCATACAGCCGAATTAACAGGTCGACACTGGCCAGCGCCGGGCCGTGGAAACATTCGCCTGAAAATGCCAGCAAAACTGTGTTGCTGCTGTTGGCAAAGATGCCGTCGGAAGAACCTTTTAATCCGACAAAGCCAGAGTGCACTCCCAGTTCCGGAACACAGCCGGCTGAGGACCGGTAAAAGCCTTCACACCGCATGGTTTCGGCCATGAGCATTGCCAGGTGCGAACATTGTTCAGCAGGCAAATGGCCTATGATTCCGAATATTCCTGGCATAGGTTGTTTGGAAGTTTAATGAGCATTCTTTTGTCGGCTTCGACAATACCTTGTTGTAGCCGACAACAATCGAATTGGGGGGAATGCTTTTTGTTACAACGGCATTGGCGCCAACGATGGACCATTCACCAATCCAAATATTTCCGAGGACCCTTGCGCCGGGTCCAACATAAACTCCCTGATCTAAAACTGGATTGCCGTCATCGGGCGAAACCCCGGCATGCGCTGAGCGGCAACCGAGCGTGACTTGATGCATGAGAACGACATCATTTGCAGTGCAGGCATGCGATCCGACCACGATGCCGGTTGGATGCGGTATAAACAGGCGGCGTGGAATTGGGCATCGAATGTCACAGGACAGGGCCAACCCGAGAAAGCGGGCCAAAAACGTCCACTGATGGCGCAGACAGAACAGATACGCTTCGGCAAGAGAGCCGTTTCGGATAGATGGATTTGCAAGATATGAATTTGTCTTCAAGAAGTTGGAGCCGGCGGGAGGAATTGAACGCTCCAACCTGCTGATTACAGATCAGCCGCTCTGACATTGAGCTACACCGGCGCATACAAAGTCAGCAGTTCATCCTTGCTGATGGAGCCGATTGCGAATGGCCAGCGTCGCATTCAAAATCGGCGCGGGCAAAAGACCCACCGGACCCCGATAAAGACGCAACGCCACGGCGAATTTTCCTTTCCACGTCAATGGCACAAAATACCTCGGAAAGTGAATTGGCTCGAAACCGTTCCTCCGTTTGAGTTCGATAAGGGAACTGTGCTTTTTATTTCCATACACATACTGGTCATACACAAAATAGGCGGCGCCTTTGGATGCGCAGACCTCCACGGCTTTGGCAATGAGGGCGTTAATGGGCCGCTTATCGTAATGCGCATTCGCAGCTAAAATGTGGATAATGAACGCGACGCGGTCCACGTAGACCATTTTGATAAATCCAATGAGTTCGCCCTGAAAAAATGCGCCAATAAACTCGCTCCGTTCCAGATAGGTCGCATGCTCGCGACGGATCGTTTCAAAATCCTTGCCATAATGCCAGAACGGCTTGCCCTGGCGGATGGGCGTCTCGCTGCATAGATTGTGAATGCCGCGCGCCAAATCATCGTCGAAGGGGACGTTTTTCACAACGACTCCCCGTTTGGCGGCGCGCCGGGCGTTTTTTCTTGTTTCCTGCGGGACGGATTTCCACCAATTTTCGAACGTAGTAATGGGCACGGCGGCGTAGTTGTCCCAATCAAAATGTAATTTGAATTTTGGGGCGACATCGGGCGGTCTTTGGAAAAAAGTAAAAATATCCGCATTGAGTTCGCTGCCTTTTAGGGCCCGGATAAAGGAGTCCGGGTCTTTTACCAGTTCGCCTTCCACGAGATTTTGTTCGCGGATTGCGGCCAGCTTGAGCCATTTTCCGGTAACAATCACTGTTCGCTCCTCAACATCAACCGAAGGGACCAGTGTTGTCTTTCCCTTGACCCGGACCTCGGCAAAACCAGCAGGCAATGAAGCAGAATTTGCGGGCATAAAATCAGGCGGCTTGCGCGAAGGCGAAATGATTGCTCTGTTGCGAGCGAATGCCTCGCAGCCATTGCTCAAACATGACCAGGCTAAACAGCAGTTTGTGATTATTTTGGCGCCGCGCCCGATGCTGTTCCAGGAGGTCGCGCACCGGTTCGGGCCTGAGCTGTTCAAACATGAGCGAGTCTTTGTCCAGCAGCATTTCCGAAAAAACACTCCCGCCGCGGGCCTCAAACCAATCGTCCACCACGTTCACGGCGAAACCGCGCTTCTTGCGAAGCAGAATAGACGGAGGGAGCATTTTGAAACAAACACGGCGGTGCAGCCATTTACGGACGCCGTAGCGGATCTTTTGGCTGGCTCCGAGTCGCTGGACAAATTCGACCACCGGCCTGTCCAGATACGGCACACGCGCCTCCAGGTTGTGCGCCATGGACAGTTTGTCCGCATACATGAGCAACTCATCAGGAAGCGATGAGCGGATTTCCGCCAGTTGAAAGCCTCCCAACTCGTCCGTCTTTTCCATTTGCCCCAGGATCGGCTCCAGGTAATGAGATAATTCGCTGTCGCCATTTAGGGAGAACTCGGGGCGAAAAAGTCCATTTACCGTTTGGGCAGGGTGCAGTGAGAAAACGCTTTCGTATCGGGCCACCCGGTCTTCGACCCCGAGCGCTCGCACGCCGCGCTTCAGGGTTTCGTTCCGCGGCAGCCGTAAAATTGCCGAACTGACGCGCGAGCGAATGGGCCCGGGCAATCGCCGCCATAGATTTCCATATTGAACGCCCAGGTGCCGGGTATAACCGCCGAAAAGTTCATCGGGTCCCTGGCCAATGAGAGCCACTTTTACGTCCTCTCGCGCCCGTTTGCACACGAAATACATCGGAACAATGGACGCGCTGGCGACAGGCTCTTCCAGGTACTCGACGATCTTCGGAAGCGACCGTTCGAATTCGTTTTGGTCCAATTTGACGGCCACGTGACGCGCCCCCAACCGCAAAGCCGAGAGCGCGGCGGTGTGCAGTTCGTCGTCCGCAAAATGTTTCCCGTAGCCCGCTGTGAAGGCGGGCCAATGCCGGCCGTGCTCATTCATTAATGCCAGCAGCAACGCAGAGTCCAGCCCGCCGCTCAGCAAAATTCCAACGGGTACGTCCGCGCACAAGTGTCGCCGCACAGAACTGCGGTACAGGTCAAGCAATTCATCCGCGGCTTCGGAGTCCTTGAGGATGTTTGGAAAGGGCGAAGGCGCAAACTCGTACCAGCGTTGCTCGCGGCAGGTCCCATTTTCAGCGATCAACATCGTTCCCGCGGCCAGCTTTCTGACGCCTTCAAAGATAGTCAATGGAGAGGGTGTATAACGGAAGCGGAGAAAGAGCGCGACGGCCGCCGGAGCGATTTTTGGAGTTGAATCTTTTGCAGCAAGCACCGGGCGAATTTCCGAGCCAAACGTTAAGTGCCCATTCTCGATCCGGTAATAAATCAGCTTGATGCCCATGGCGTCGCGCGCCACGACGAGCCGCCGCAGTTTGGCGTCCCAAATGGCGATGCCGAACATCCCGTTCAGCCGGTTAAAAATCTCGGTGCCCCATTGTTTATAGCCGTGCACGATGACTTCGGTATCGGAACGGGTTCGGAATTTGTGGCCGCGCGCTTCCAGCACCCGGCGCAGCTCGCGGAAATTATAGATTTCACCGTTAAAAACCACCTGGACCGAGCCTTCGGCGTCAGACATCGGCTGGCGGCCGCCGGCCAGGTCAATAATGGACAGCCGCCGGAAGCCGAGCCCGATCGGGCCGGAAATAAATTCGCCTTCGTCGTCCGGCCCGCGGTGGAGCATCGAACGTGACATCCGGCGAATCGTTTCCGGATCTACCGGCTCGCCTTTTGCAAAATTAAGCTGCCCGCAAATCCCGCACATAAAATTTGGAATCGAGGTTTTCATAGACTTGGGTGTCCGCCTCCTGTGCTTCGTACAAATAAAGCGCCAGGCTGCGAAACATTTGTGATTGTCCCCAACGGTGCATTGGCACGTTGTCCCATCCAAACATCAGCCGCCGGGACCGAAATGAGCCATCGGTCTTTACCCAATCGCTCAAAACCCCGGCCGTCACTGTCTCCAAAGTTTTTTCGAGTTGCGGAAAACATTTTCTCATAAGCAGGCACAGATTGATACACTCGGCGCAGTCATAGAGTTCGCGACGATACACGGTCAGGCGCGGAGCTTTGGCAAAGGGCCGCGGCATCCCATCATCCGAAAAAAGATATTGCGTATAATATTCGATTCCGGGCTTGAGCGCTTTCATGCAATCCTTATTGCCGGTAAGAAGGAAGATTTTGGCAAGCGCTTTGAGAACGAAGCAGGTGTGAAAATGGTCCACGAAATCCCGTTTGGCATCCATGGCATAGGGCCAGGAGCCATCGGGCTTTTGCGACTCGAGCACAAAATTCAGATTTCGACGGCCCGCTTCCAAAAAGCGATCGTCGTTAAGGAACAAGGCCGCGCTGGCCAGGGCAAAGGCCCGGTAAGCCGATGCATTGACAACTCCCATCTTGTCAAACGGTGTGTACGAGCAGGTACTCGCTGTGTCGGTGACTTTAAGGTCCTTGTAGTCTGAGCAGATGTGGCGCGCTATGGATTCCAAAATCCGCTGCCATTTCAAGTGCGGGCGCAATAGTTCGACCTGCAGAAACGCTTCGAAGACATAAGGTGTTGTCGTAATCAGGGGAGTGCCTGCCGGAATCACCCCGGTGCCGGTAACCCAATCAAAGGGATATCCCCAACAAAATTCCTTGTACCCGGGGCATCGTGTTTTTTGGAGGATTTCCAAAAAATGCATCGCTTTTTGAATATAAAATTCATTGCCGGTTGCTTCATACAGCCAGGCGAATCCCATGGCATAATGCGCATCGGCGATGGGCAGCCGGATTGGATGATAAAACCATTTCCGCGCGGACGGAAAAAATGCCTCGCACAAAATCATCGGCGCCACTGCGGCTGTGCCAGCCATTTTATGCCGGTAATAGAGGGATTTTGCAGCGCGCCCGGCCCGCCCGGCAAAGAATGATTGATGATCGTGGGAAACTTCTCCGAAATCTCCAAGCCACGCCGAAAAGTTTTCCAAAACCGTCCGGACGTTATTTGCATGATTGGTCATAAATGTGAATGTGAAAATGTCTTTCCCATCAAGTAGTTGTCTCGAATTTCGCAGAGATACCGGCGGAGCGTGGCTTTCACCCAATAGACCACGTCCGCTCCCGCAAAAGAGTTTTCTTCCGCAAAGCCGTTAGCTGAAAGCTCGCGATACACGATTCTCACGATTTGGCTCTGGCCAGGTTTCAGCATGATGCGGAAGGAAATGCCGTCAGGCGTATTTGTCCAGTCAACCGGTTTGCCTCCCGCCCGAATCTCATCGATGCGGCCAGGGGACGACTCGCGTTTGTAGACGGAAAAATATTTCGTTTCCCCGGCCGGGTTTTCAAGGAGAGCTTCCTTGCCGAACATTTCTATTTTGATCCGGTTTGGCGACAGGTTGCGCTGGCGGAAACTGCGGCGGACAAGTGTGCCCAGGTCGCGCCATTGCAAATGCGCGTTCAAGTGATTAAGCCCGTCGACGAATTCCACAACGTGGCGGCACTGGTCATGGCAATCGTTGTGGTGGACCACCGCAATGCACGGTTTGCCCAATAGGATGTCAAAGGCGAAATTTTCCAGGCCCTGCCACGGATCACGGCGTGTAAAAATGGGAAAGTCATCGTAGTTCATGAGCCCAATACTCCAAAAGTCGGAGATTTTTATGGGGCAAGGCTCGGGATCGACGCTGATCACCTCGGAATTCACAGCCCCAATGAACTCGCTGCCTTTGAGGGCATGCATGGCCGTTCTCGAAAAGATGCCCTGTGGAAAAACCATGACGGGATCGTGGCGGAGGCCTGTCCGGAAATCATGACGTTTCATGCGCTGGGACGCGCAAAGGACTTTCCAGCGCGCCTGCTCACCGTTCTGTATTCCAAATTCGCCCCGCGTATGGTCACAACCGTGGACCGATAGCGATAATCGTTCGGAATTTTTCTTAAAAAGACGGACCACCCGGGAATCACTGCGACGCCAGTTCCATGGAATGAAAGCCAGGCTGCATGTGAAACGGTGGCGCCACAACAAATCATTTAGATTTTGAAAATCCACAAAACCATAGCGCGGTTTCAGCGGCGGATCATCTATGATCAAACAGGCGCTATTTTCGGCCGGCTGAAAACAGGTTTCGGCGAAGGCCCATTTGATATACATCACGACAGGAGTGGCGGTCAGAAAATGGCCGCGAATGTCAAAATCCCGCGCTCCCAACTCCGAATCAATATCAATGACGCCGGCAGTTGAAACAAATATGGGGACATCGTGATACAGGAATTTTGCAAAAACCGGGCCGTCCGCGCACGTGACGATGTCGTCTGCCGTTTCGGCCTTGAGGACATAGACGCCGCTATCGATGTTATTGGCTGAACACGCCACGCCGGCCATTGCCCCACAGAAATCATTCATGCCGCTGCTGACGTGAAATTCCATATCCATAGACGGCTGAATATCCGCCTTGCCTGTCTTCGCAATTTTTTTAGCCAGTGCCGCGGCCATTTCGGCACGACCATAGCTGCAAACAAACACCGAATGAACTCTTCTGGTCCAAACCGCTTGTTCCTGCGCTTCTTCCATATCGCGGAGCAGTTGTAGAACATTCGCGGCTGAACCAAACAGCTTGATATTTGGGCCAATTTCCGGATGTGAAACCATTTGTTTCCAGCCGCCGGCCGAATCGTGAACGTGGGCGCTGAGGCCAAAAAACTCCAACAACCGGCACATATTTCGCGCCGGTGTCTCGTCTCCACATCCGCTTAAGACAATTGCCCGATTCATAATCCAACAAACTGCGTTGAATTCATTCAATTCGGCGTATCATTTCGGCCCGGTGTTTTTCACTCCGGTTTTTTGGATACCACCAGGGACCTCATCGCGCGAGATCTGGCGACAAGGTTCAGCAGGGGCGTCAGTCCGCTGAAGAGGAACGTCATGAACGGTCCGGCGGAGTGGGGAACCCAGCAAAAGTGTTCGCTTCGCAACACCTCGAAGCCCGTTTCCTCAAAAGGGGCCGTGTATTCCTCCAGCGACGGCACGTAGCATTGCTCCACTTTTATCCTGCGAAGGCGATTCTTCAAATCACTGCGGAAACACGGATATCGGTTGTTCATGTCAATCACCACACAGATCCCGCCCGGCGCGAGCAAATGATAAATGTCTCTGGCACAATCCAGTTGCCTTTTTGCGGCATGACAATAACGGATCGTGTTCACGCCGATGATCAAGTGAAATGAATTCGCCAGTTGTTCCGGGCTGGCTGCCATGGCGGCAGACAGGCCGGACACCAACTCCTCGTTTCGGGCCACGTGGAATTCAAGATTATTTGCCTCACTGTCCGGCAGATAGCTTTTGGCTTCCTGATTTGCCGATTCAATCAGGACCGGAGAGAAATCAGTGCCAACGGCCGATTCCACTTTGTAGCCCTTATCATTCAATAACGAAAAGAGTCGAATCAGGTTCATGCCGCCGCCGCAGCCAAATTCAAGGACGCGGATTCCTTCTCGCTTAATCTCAGGCGGCAACCGGTCCAACGCCTGGCTATAAACGTCTCTGTAGCCGTGTTCTAACAGATGGCTAATGCCATAGCCGGCCGTCGCGCGGGTATATTTTCGAATTGCCTGCTGCGACGTGTATTCATCAAAGAACTGAGCGTCCATCGTTTGTATTTTGTCGTTTAGTGTCATAGCATTCGTCTCCTGGGTTCATCCGGGTTACAATTTCTCTCCATAAATCATTCGATGCCATCCCCAACGGCGTCCTATTTGCCGTTCGAGGCCGAGAGGAATGAGTTTTCCAAGGAATGACCAGTGCCGGGAATTGAATTCCCAAACCTCCTGTCGAACATCGGCAAATTGTTTGAAGAGGTCGGCTGCCTCTTTGTAATTGTACACGCGCGCGAGCGGGCAAAATGGGCCATCCGTGTTAATGCTGATCCATTCCTCACAGGTCATTCGGCCTTTTTTGATTAAAACGTCCCTGTGCCCTTCGAGTTTCCATCGGTCGAACCCGGTAAGGCCGGAAATGACGCGCGGCATGGGCTTTGGCAACAGGCACAGCCTGAAGAGCTTTCGCAAAAACATGATTTCCACGCGGTAATTGATGGAGTTGCGGTTATATAACATAACGGTAAACGTGCCGCCCTTTCGCAGGACGCGGCGCATCTCGGCGGTGATTTTTTCCGGGTGCGGCGAATGGTGAATCACGCCAAAGCTGTAAATGTGATCAAAACTATTGTCAGCAAAGGGAAGGGTCTCCGCATTGGCCACGACAAAGTTTCCAGGGACATCGAAAATCGAGAATCGTTCCTCCGCAAGTTCGATGGAATGAGGTGTCAGGTCAACGCCGGTGTAAATGGCGCCGGCTTTGGCAAATTCCAGTCCGTCTGTCGCAATACTACAGCCAATCTCCAGCACATTTTTGCCTTTATAGGCCGGAAAATTGGCGACTGTCGGCACATGCCACTCTCGGCCGTGGTATCGGTTGTAAGATATCTCCTCGAAATATCGCCGTCGTTCTGCCGCGTGTGACAATTGGGATTGGCATGGATTGGCGTTCCAAAAATCCCGTACTTCAGAAAGTGCGTGTTGCATAGATCAAGATTGTTTCTTTTTTCTAAAGTGAGGCGGTTTATCGGGCTGGTTGTTGCGGCCCTTTTTCCGGATTCATGGGGAGACTAAACGGCTCGATTTTGTCGAATCGGATCATCGCCCGAAAGATCGCCCTCAATTTCTGCATCTGTTCCCGCCGGTGAAAGCGGATTAGTTCTGGCGATACCGGGCGCTTCACCCGGTTCAAGGCCGCCCAGGTATAGCCGAAGAGCAAAGCAATACCGCCAAGGATATAGGGTGGTTTGCCGAGCCGGTAAATGACTCGAAATAACTCCCATAGTGGAGAACCTCCGAGATAATAATCTTTCATGCCGTAATCAAATTTGGCGCCGATCGCGCCGCGCCCCGCAGTTCCCATTCTTCGGTGATGATAAAAGCGTCTTTCAGGAAAGTTGCGCGTCTTCCATCCCAACATTCGGGCGGTCGTGACGGCGATCCAATCAACGCCGCCGGACGGACTGGGGACGTAGCCGCCAATTTGCCGGAAACATGACCTGCGGAACAGTTGGCATGCCCCGTGAACAGAGGTTTCACCTTCAAAGCTGTCCGTCGTCGAATCCCAGTTTTCCTCCCTGTATGCCGTTCCGGCGACGCCCAGTTGGGGATCCGCAGAAAGCTTTTGCAAAAGAAATTCAAAATGGTCCGGACCGAACGAAATATCAGCATCGAGGTTTCCCACGATGTCGAATTTGGCCGTTTCCAATAAACTGAACCCGCAGTTCACGGCGTCCGCTTTTCCGGTGAAATGGCGCGTGGGCCGTTTCTCACGACGAACCAGCGAAATCCAGGGAAAGCGCTCGACATAATCCTCGACAATCTCGGCTGTTCGATCGGTTGAGCCGTCGTCCAGGATGACCCAATGTTCGGGCAGTTGGGTCTGGGCAACAACCGATTCCAGCGTTTTGCCGATATACGATTCCTCGTTCCTCGCGGAGGTGATGAGCACGTAGTTCATGGGGCGCTTCTTAACAGGCATGACAAACCGGGACAAAATCCGGGTGTTTTTCACCGGGCATCGCAGGGCGCAATGGACATGCGCGACTCGGCCACTGGGTCCGGTCTTCGTAGATAAATGTCTGGTATTTTTCCGGCAGTGAATCGGACGATCGAATTTTAACCCGGTCAAAATACCTTTCATACCGTTCAAAATAATCCAGCCCAGGCGCCCGGACGTGATATCCCTCATTCGGATTTGGTTCACTATATTCGATTGTTTTCTCGCAGACGATGGGCACAGGCAAAATGGCAATGCCGTTGGGCTTCAAAATCCGGCGGATTTCCAGGAGCGCTTTTCTGTCATTCGGAATGTGCTCGAGCACGTGGGAGGCGAAGACAAAGTCGTATGTTCCATTTTCAAAGGGAAGGTTTTGAATATCCACCCGATGATTCACATCTTTCATGCACAGGTCCGCAGTTTCATAAACGCCGAAACGGCCTGATAAAATCGATCTGAAGAAGGGCTCCGGCGCGAAATGAAGCATCCTCAATCTCGACGAATCGATGGTTCCAAAAAGTTCCATAAGGACCAGATATTGCACCCGGTGCCTCTCGAGCGCGCCACAACCGGGACATTTCGCATGCTTTCTCAGTCCGCCAAAATTCTTCACGTCGGCGAATGCTCCAACGTAATTGCAAATGGGGCATTCAAACTCCTCTTTGCCACGGTTCAGAAGCCTGAACAGTGTCAAAGGCGGATGAAGTTTGTTCCTTAGTCTGTAGAGGAATTGAGCCATGGCTTTTAAGGGTTTGGGTAAATCTGGTGAAGGTTGGTTGGCGGCAGCGGGCCATTGGTTTGCGGCGGAGGCGGCGGATTGGTGCTGACGCCGACATAGGTCACCAGCGGGTGAGGATAAACAAAAGGCGTATAGCCGGGCATCTGTGTATTATTGTAATAGTCGCGCCCGGCTTGAAGAGTGGGGTACATGGAATCCAAATTGGCCGCTACGCCATTGGTGGTATTTCCCCATGCGTAAATACCGTCCAGGGCTTGATTCGGCCATGACGGGATTCCCGTGGAAGTATTAATGGTCAGAAGAACCTGATTGGTCCCAAGCCCAAAGCCCTGGCTCTCCCCATTTGTCGCAACGCCGAGGTCCTCCAACAAGTTGCCCGAACCGCGCCCGGGTTGATCAAGCGCTGCATAAACGCGCCGGATTTGGAACGTGTCACCCATATTGAAGGTCAACACGCTGCAGGCAACAATGCTAGCCGATTGAACAGTGCTTCCGAGGTAATAGATGATGTTTGTCGTGTTAGAGGTAATGACGGAAAATCCGCCGTTGTTCGTGTTCAGGACAGTGTAGCCGTACCATTGGTTAGGCGTCCAATGCGCGCCGTTCACCTGCAAATAGGTCGACCCGCTTGGCGCCGAATTTGTACCGGTTAAGTATAGCGTAGGATCGTTTGAATCGTACCAGGAGAGGCCATTGGCGCCCGCAAAAGGATCCCATTCGTTGTAATAGGTGCACGTGTAACGATAATTGCGCAGGGCAACCAGATCATTATAACCGCTGGCTGAATTACTGAAAATAACTCCGGAACCACCGCGAATCAGCATCGCTGCGAAAATGGGATATGCAACACTGTTGGTTGGGCAGATAAAGGTATTGCCGTAAACTTCAAAGCTGCGCTGGCTCCGGATCCGGCCACCGGATTCAGTACCGTGATTATTGAAACAATCATTCCAGACCGTATTATATCGAAACACCATTCGTGAGCCTCCATTGCCGTCACAAGCCCCGACGCTGGCCACGTATCCCACGAGGTTCGTAAAAAAATTATTCTCGATGTAGAGAACATTGGAACTGTTCAGGCCGTAAGTCGGAGGAGAAGCCCATGACGCATCACCTTCGCCGTCGTTGGGAATGTAGGTATTTGCCGCGATTGAAAGTAGCTTTTCAAAGAAAAAGTTGTGGTCGATCACGGACAGAGAGTTCCCATAGGTGCAAATGGATTTGGCGTAAAGGCCATTGAAGACGCAGTTGTCAATCCGCCACGAACTGCCCGCGAAACCATAAACGGCGATTGCTCCGAAATAATTTGGGCTTGTATTGGTAGTTCCTCCCTGGAGTTGAAGATTGGAAATCTGCGACTCATATCCGGCAGCGGGATAAACCATAATCATTTGGGCGCTAACCGATCGGTTCTCCTCATCGATCAGGATCGTCGAATTAGTGCCCGCCCCGTTCAGAGAAACGCCGTTGCTAAGAATCAATGTTTGACTCCACGTGATTGTGCCAGCCGGGATGTCCACGACATCGCCGGGAGACGCCTGTGCCACCGCGTTGCTCACGTCCGCAAATTGAACACTTGCCGCGTTGATAACCTTTGCATTGCTGTTAACTGCCGCGCACAAAACGATTGCAGCGATGATACCGAAAGGTAAAAAAATGCTTCGTGCTTTCATGACGGGACCTCCTTACGTTGTTTAACAGGAACCTGGGGGCAAAACATTTCGGCTGCGCCAAAAGATTTCGATCATTGGCTCCGAGCAATGCCTATATGCGTTGAGAAATTCCCGCTCCTGGAGCCACGACGGAAATTTCAGCCGGGCGGGCTGGTCCACGAGGCAATTAAATTCGCCGTCAGGCGACAGCCGCTGGAGGAGACGAGCGCATTCCAATCCTTCCTCTCTAAATTCAGGCAGGTTGACTTCAAAAGAAAGAAATGGGACGGGCCGCTTCAGCCCCCGGAGAACGTTCAATTCATGGCCTTCCACGTCTATTTTGATGTAAAACGGAACGCCGTGCGTTTCCATAAGCGCTTCCAGCGTCGTCGTTTCGACTTCTTTCTCGCTTGTAAAATCAAATTGTTGCCCAAACCGGGTCGTATCGCCACGCAGTGTATTTGCCCATTTCGGGCTAAGTGTGTTTAATGCCGAGCCGGGCGCGTCAATGAGCATCCGAACACGGCCCGGCCGATCGCTAACGGCCTTCCCTTCAATGATCACTGGCTTTGGAAAAATCCTGTTCCTCAGGAACTTGCCGCGCAATGTCTCCACGTTGGTTTCGTCCGGCTCAACGGCGAGCACTTTCGCGCCAAGCCTGAGAAATATGTCCGTTTTGGAGCCCTCATTTGCGCCGATGTCAAAGATAAGGTCCCGCTTTTGAAAGCTTGAAAGTGCTGTGCGATAAAATTGAAGTTCCCTTGTCCGGTCAGTGATCATATGCCGGTCCACACAAGACCAATATAAATCACGCATGCGCGATGCCTGGAGGCGCTCATAAAGTCCAATTCCCTTGAGGAATAGTTGCAAGTGCTTCTTGAGCCGGATGCCTGGAGCGAAATCCATAATCAAATGGTTTGTGGTCGCGAAGCGACGAAGAGATCGCCGGCCTGGACAGTCTCCGACAGAGTTCGCCGCGCCATTACTTGAACCCGTTGCATCGGATAATCAATTGCGACCAGGAAAAACATGAAAAATGGAAAACTGTTCAATCGGAATGCTGCCTCCGTCCAGTTGTAAACGATAAACGCAATCAGGTAGGCCAGGCGAAACCGTCCAAATTCAAAGTCGCGAAGCAGCGCCCGGCGTGATTTTGCGTAGGTTGCCAGAAGTATGGCCGCGGTGATGCCTACTCCAACGAAGCCCAGGTTCAAATACGTTTCCAAATAGCCATTGTGCGCTTCGTTGAGAAATGAAGCATAGATCTGCTGAAGTTCGATCCGCCGCTCTCCAAGCCAAAAGCTTTCAAAGCCGGTTCCAAGCATTGGATTGATGGGCCAGTTCCACAAATCTGCCCATATATCCGTCCTGCCTGTCAACGTATCATTCCTGCCGAGGAAATGGATGAAGGTATCTTTCAGGCCAAAACCGTACATGGCCAACACCAGCGCCGCGCTTCCGAAGACGATATAACTGCCAATATTTTGTTTGCGCACCCATCGAAATCCAAGAAACAAGATAGTCCCCGTCGCGAGCACAAAGGCGACCAGCGACGACATGCTTTCTGCCATTCTGAGCAGCCACAAATTCATTCCCATCAGTCCCGCGCATAAAATCAATTCATCTCGCCGTGCCCGGCCGCGCTCCCATCGAAGGACATGCAGCATGTGCCAGAACAGCACCGCGCCCAGAATCCAGCAGTCAAAACCAAGCTCGTTTTTATTGGTGGCGATGCCCGTGTTTAATGGAAGGCCGTTCCACTCATCAAACGTGCGTCCCAGGTACGGGTAAAATTTAATGAATAGAACAGACACGGGAAGCAGCACATAGGCGCAGCGTTTCATCGTCCGGACGATCGCCTCCATTGGGTCGGGTTCCGTCAGAAGCACAAGGGCTATGACCGGATTTCCAAGGAGCTTCATCCATCGCTTTGCGGACACAAACGGGAAATCCGACCATGCGATGGCCAAAAGGCAATACGCCATGTAGATTGTCAACCATCGATTGTTGCGAATAAATTGCAGGACTGAAACCCGGCGTTTGTGGAGAACCATCAGCCCCCCGAAAATCAACGCGGCATTAAACGCGGCGTCCACCGGGCTGCCGTCTTCCACCGTTATGCCGCCGACATGAATCCCGAAGATGTCGAGCCACTGCGAAAAGAAACGCGAACCGCCGCCGCAAACGGTAATCCACAAAAAAGGAATCCAGAGCGCGCCCGTCACGTTCGCCCTTTCCCGAAAATCCCGGACGAACAGGACGGCCATAAAGCCGAGCGTCAACACTAGCGCAAGTGTGGGAGGCATGTTATCTAGGCAAACGAATTTTTCAGTTCAACTGTCGTGGCCGGCTCCTTGATTAAGCCACGAACCATTCCGACAAATTTTTCCTTCTCCAATTCCCAACAGTTCTTTTCATACACTCTCCGGCCATTTTCCACCAATCGTCGGAGTTCGGAAGGATGCTCAAATGCCCATTCAATCCTGGCTGCCAGATCGTTTACATTGTCGGGCTCAAAAAACAGGATTTCGTTTTCATTGAAATAGTCGCCGATACCCCGCGTGCGTGGCACCATCACAGCTTTATTCATCGCCAAATACTCAAAAATCCGGGTTGGAAAATTGATCTGCGTAAAGACGCTAAGACGGTTCGGCACGATACCCAGGTCAGTGATTGAGATATTTCGCGCGATTTCATCCAGCGTCTTGAAACCATGAAACTGGATCGCGCCTGCCAGGTTTAAATTTTTGGCCAGCGCAAGGATTTTCTCCAGATACTCTGTATGCTCTCCGTAAAGATGAAGGGCAATGCCTGGAATTTTTGGTTTCACTTTGGCAAGCGCCTCCACGGCCAGATCCAGCCCATGCCGTTCCACGATCAATCCGTGATACATGAGCGTGAATGTTTTCCAGTCGTTTCGCTGATAACCTGCGCCGGAATTATGACCGTTTATGGTCCCGTTTGTGCCGGAGCAGTTTTTCGAGTTGAAGATGGCCGCTTCCGGCGAATTCATTACAGTTTGGATCTTATTTGGCGGGCAGCTCCTCGAAGTGAACAATTCTTTAAATGCAATATTGGGGGTCAGGACCAGGTCCGCAAACCCGATGCTCTTTTTTTCCATCTTTTGCAGCCACTGGACGATGAAATGTTCCTGTTGCAGGCCGTAAATGCTCCGAAAGAGTTCGGGCATTGGGTCGTGCAGGTCCAAAATAATCTTCGCACCGCGCAAGCGGGGAATCAGGCCGCTAAAAACCAGAAAGTCAGGCATATTGTGCACGTGAACGAGCCGGTAACGTTTCTTGAAACTCCATAGGGTCAACAAAACAAAGGATGCCGCTAAAAAGCAGGCATATTGATAGATATACAACAGTTTGCCGGCGCGCCGGCGTTTTAGAGGTATGCGATAAACGTTTACACCCTGAATGTTCTCAAAGGCCGGTTCAGATCGGTCTTTACGCAGGCAAATGACGTCCACTTCCACGCCAGCCCTTTTCAGCGCCTCGGCCTCCCGGCGCGGACGCGGATCCGATGCATAATACGAGTATAGGACGACCGCTGCATTCGTCTGGAGAACTGTTGATTTTGTGTGGTGGCCGTTGACTCCGTTGGAATGGTACGAAGGTTTCGGTCGGTAACTTTCCTTGAACCAATGGGCCAGTTCCCTGGGTAACGGATTCCAGAATCTGCCGGTATACCGTTCCCGGATGTCTAATAGAAATTCTTCATACCAGGCGGCTGGATATTCACAGGCTTCCAGTTTCTTGCGGAACCCGATGTAATCCGGATGCACGTTGAGCAACGCCATGCCGCCGCGTTCGACGAGCCAATCCAGCTTGGTCTTCCAAATTTCCGGCGATTTCTCGTCCAACACCAGAAAGAGAGTCGAATCCTGTGGCAGGGTGTAGGGCAGCTCCACATAGCCTCCCCCGTTACCATCCGAAATCCAAAACGGAAAAATGGTGTTTGCACCGTCGGGTTGCGGCTCAAAAGGGTCGGTGTCAAACGTCGAAGCGTCATATTCGATGTCCAGATGATGCAATCGCTCGCGGTCGTGCAGCATAAAAGCAGCGCGAAAGCCGCTCGCTTTCCAGTTTCTCAGGTAATTATTGATGCTTCGCGCGCTCTGCATGAAATCATTTCTGCGCCAATAGAGCTTTCCATCATGACGCAAGTCATGAACGCCGACTTCGAACCCGTTTTCCGAAAGAATCTGCCGCATTTCGGGGGGTACTGAATAATCGCCTTCCGGAATGAAATTGAATGAAGAACGAAAACCCAGCCGGCGCTCGAGTTCCATCAGACGAAGACACTTTGTCAGGCCGCCCGCGCTTTCCACGTCGTGCGTGAGCACCAGCGCGAATTGCTTTTCATTGGGCCAGCCCCGCCAGTTATCCGGACGTTGTCCAGCTGCTTCATTAATCGGCCAGACACTCTTGAACGCGTCCCGTTTCCGGCGCGCGACCATGCGGCGCATCCCCATTCGGAGGCGCCAGGGCAAATAGGGTTTAAACCGGTAATAAATCCGGTTACTGAACAGGGGGTCAGGCATTGGGAAATTAAGATGGGCGGCGGGGTTCTTCAGCAAACAGGCTGGAGCCGGAACGCCGCCCGGTGACGACTGCAATCGTTAAAAGTCCGTGAGCGTTTCGCGGTGCAGGCGCTCGGGTATGTACCTGCGGGTTTTATTGAGGACCACGCCAATTTTGGTCTTGGAGTGCGCCAGCAGCCCTATGGCCTGTTGCACGGCGTCCAGATGTGTCTTTTCGGACTGGATCACCAGCAATACCATGTCCATGAATCCTGCCAGCCGTGATGTAATGCTTGTCTGGCTGACCGGTGGCATGTCAAAAATGATATAGCCGTAATCGCTCGCGCGGATTCTTGGCAACAGGGATACAAACAGACGCGGCAATATCCGCTGAAACCGCTCGTCGGGCGATCCAGCCGTAACCACATACAGGTTTTCCTGCACCAGGGCCGAGTCCCGCGTTTCCAGTGCCAGCGCCTCATCCAGCCCGCAACATGGCCGGCCAAGAAAGAATTGCTGCGCCACACCGTGTTCCAGCTTCATATCCACAAGCAATACCCTCTCTCCTGTCTCAGCAAGGGACGTCGCCACGCCGGCGGCGATGGCGCTGACGCCGCAGCCCTTTTCGGTCCCCGTCACGGTAATGAGTTTGGGTTGAATGATCGTCTTCGCGTTCTCAAAATAATTGACAAGCTTGTCACGCAATGCGTCATAAAACGGGTTCAAGCAACTGCTGGTTTCCCAGGACAAAATTCCAGAGTTGCCGTCCGCCTCGGCATCCGGATTTTGGAATTGCAATTGCCTGCGTTCCGCCGCCTGGATTAGCCGGCGGTGTCCGTTGCGGCTGATATCCGGGATCGAAATCAACAGCGGCAGTTTTAACCGGGATTCGATTTCCTTCGTGCGCCGCACCGAAGTGTCCAGGTAAAATTCGATAAAGAATGCCCAGGCCAGACCCGCCAGGATGCCGCCGCCAGCCATCATCGCCATGGCTTTGATCGGTTTTTTCATGTCCTTGTAGGGCGGAGTAGGCGATTCTACCGTGTTGATGTTGGAGACACGTCCGGGCCCAAGCGTTTCATCGATCCGGGATTGTTCCAGGCTTGCCGCAAAATTTTGGTAGTTTCCCTCGAGCATTTCCTTGCGGCGTTCAAGGTCTGCGATTTTCGATTCAGCCTCGTCCACCTTGACGGCCTCTGCCTGCAGTTCCGCCAGTTGCTGTCTCAGGACGCTGATTTTCGCCCGCAACGCGATCGGTATCAGGCGTTGATCAGTTCCCGGCTGGCCAGCCGGCTGTCCGGGCTCTTGTGAAGGTTCATAAGTGCCAACCAAATCCGGATAACGCTGTTCCAAACTGGTTTTGAGCCATTTCGTTTTCGCAATTTCCAATTGCGTTTCCTGCACCAGCCGGTTTTCGTCGGTGTATCCCATCTGCGTATAGTATTGGTTTTGCTGGGTTTGAAGATAGTCGAGCCGGGCGCATACGCGCTGGTATTCTTCGATCCGGCCTTCCGGCACGGTTATGAGGACCCCCGGCGTTGGCGCCTCATCGGCGTTGGTCTGTTCAGGTTCGGCCTTTAATGCGCTCGTTTCAGCCGCAAGGTCCACCTCGGCCTGGATTAACTGGTTGTTTACCCAGCCAATCTGGTCTGTGTAAGATCGTTCCGCGTCAGGGAGCGATATGATTCCCGCACCCGTCTTGGCTGCCCGCAATTCATCCTCAGTTTCGTCAATTTGCGACCGCAACTGTGCGGTCTCCTGCGAGAGGTAATCATCAGACATGCTGGATTGGTGTACTTGCAGGTGCTTGTCCAAATAATCACTGATAATTTCGGATAATACGGGCTGGACGATTGCCGGGTCAGCATCCATATAAACCACGTGAATCACACTGTCCTGCTTGGGAGCTTCTACCAACAGGTTCTTTCGAACAATCTCGGCCGCCTTAAGCGGGTCATTTCCGCCGCCATACTGTGCTAAAATTTTGTCAGGTCCGATGTTTTTGGCGGCCTCTTCTGCAAGATCGAAGCTCGTCAGGATTTCAATCTCCGAATTGATGATGCTTTGTCCCATCTCGTCAGGCGAAGTCATTTGGGCGTTCTTGCCGTCGGCATTGACCGAGTGATTGTCAAGGACGTAACGGATAAACAGCCTCGCCTCGGACTGATAGGGTGGGGGACAAAACCACCAATAGGCCCCGGCCGCGGCGATGCCGGCCAGTGAAAGCAGAATGATTTTCCATTTGTGGCGGAAGAGTATGAAATAGATGTCCCCCGGTGTCATAGCCGGCGGCTCGGTGGTTTGGTCGTAATTTGGCGTCTTCATTTTGTTTCCTGTGTTGTCAGTTTATGCCCAGTGCCGGTATAAAATTTCTCCAGCCATTCTCGATGCCGGAAGCGGCAGCGCCCTAAAGATGCGGTTGTGCCAGCCGGAACCTTCATCGCGCATTGAAATAAATTTCATCGTCCGCAATGAAAAACGAAAATAACCGATCTTCCTCTCCTCCGCGTTCCAGCCGGATTTAAACCGCCGCAAGCCTTCATTTGTCATTGAAGTCCGCCCTAAATCCAATGTTCTGATTCCGTTTCTTGAACACCAGCAAATCGCTTCGCGAAACACGAGATTGTTTCCCCTCACATGCTGGCACGCATCATCCGATGCGCCGAATTTGTAAATCGCCTTATCCCCAGCGTGGAAAAATATCGCTCCTGCCACGGGCGCTTTATTCCAGTGCGCCAAAACAACGAAGCCAAAGTCTTCCGAAAGGACGTGCTTGTGGATATTTTTGAAGAACGAGAACGGCTGTGGCGGCAATCCATGGCGCTTTCGGGTTTTACAATGCAACAGGTAATACTGCCTGACTGCCCTCAGGTCCCGCGAAATTTCCACCCGCACCCCGGATTTTTCAGCCTTTCGAATGGCGCGCCGAACGGCGCCGTCCAATCGTGGGAAGAAGGTGTTTTCGTCCGGCGGGATTTCAATTGAGTGCCCGTAAAATGAGAGCGACGGCGCTGTGGCATTGAAAAATGTTTCGCCGCCGCGGAACTCCAGGTATTTCCAGTCCCGCATCCGGGCCAGCTCAACCGCGTTTCTGAAGAGCTCTGCGAACTCGGATTTATCCAGGCACAGCGGTTCGCAAGTGTCTGTAAAGGGCAGGGCCACCGCCCGTTTTCCAGTCAGGCTGCTTGCGACCTCCATTAGTGGCAACACCGAATGAATTGCCCGTGATGCCTTGCTGACAAAGTAAATCGGCTCGTAACCGTATGTTTCCATCAAAACCTTTGCCCAGACCGCGCTGTGGAAAAAGGAACGGGCAGGGTCATGTTGGCTGGCGATTTGTTTGTCCCAGTCGCAGTGCTCCAGCGGGTTTGCCCACTGCACTCCGACCCAATGCGAAGAGATCCGCTCTCGGGAAGGGGGAATGAATCCGGGCTTACTGATGATGTTTTCTGCAATCACAATGGGAATCCGGCGTATCCAGCCGAAGGGAATCAGGAAATTGGGCAATCCGTATTCGGCAATCCGCAATTGACCGCTGCTCGAATGATGCGCGCGGGATTTCCCGCGACAATGACCCCGCGCGGAACGTCCCTGGTAACAACGCTGCCGGCGCCAACGATCGAATCTTCACCTACAGTAATGCCGCAAAGCAAAATCGCTCCCGAACCGATGGATGCGCCTCGTTTCACCAAAGTTGGGATACACTCCCAATCCCTTTCGGTCTGCAATTCTCCGTTTCCATTGGTTGCACGAGGGAAACGATCATTGGTAAAGACAACATGGTGGCCGACAAATACCTCATCCTCCAGGGTGACCCCTTCGCAAATGAATGTGTGGCTGGAAATTTTGCACCGATTCCCTATTTTCGCGCCTTTTTGAATTTCCACGAAAGCGCCAATCCTCACGTCGTCCCCAATTTCACAGCCGTAAAGGTTTGTGAAATCATAAATGCGGACGTTCCGGCCCAGTCGAACATCGGCGCCAATTCGCCGCCCCGATGCCTCAGGCGCGGTCATTGTGGAAAATTTCCGGCGCCATTACCCGTGAAACTCTTTTGATCAACTTAACGGCCCGTTTTTCCGCGTTAAATTTAGCCACTGGAATTCGCCGGCCCGCTCCCTTTCTTAAAACCTCACGACGGCGGCTGGCTTCGCCGTTCGATGCATCCGCCTTCAACCTGGCTGGCTCAGGCAGGAAATCCACGGGCGCGCCGCCAAGTTTGAGGGACCTCGATGAGGCTTCCAATATCCGCACCAACTCAAGGCCGTTTTTGCCGTCCGTCAACGGCGTCGTCCCATTCTTGATGCAATCGAGAAAATGCTGGCATTCGCTCCGCAGGGGTTCCTCCTGCTTTACATACGGCACATACACATCGCCATAATGATAGGCGTATTGAAATTCGGCGAATGTGTCATAATGGGGCGGGGTTTCGACACGCGCGTCAAACACGCGAATTTTTTCCAGCGGCGCAACGTCGTCGTACACGATCATCCGCTTGCTTCCGACGATCGTCATTTCCCGGATTTTTCGCGGGTCGAGCCAGCTGTTGTGAATAATCGCCGTGCGCTGTTTCGGAAACGACAGGCAAATCATCGTCACATCTTCCACGCCTGGCGTGATGTGTGCGCAGCCACGGCAGTTGACCGCAATGGGAGGCTCGCCCATGATATGTTGAATGATGGATATATCATGGGGCGCAAGGTCCCAGGCTACGTTGATGTCCTTTTGAAACAACCCCAGGTTGAGCCGGCGCGCGCAAATATATCGGATATCCCCGATGTCTCCCTGTTCGACGATTTCTTTGATTTTTCGGACAACCGGCGAATACAAAAACGTGTGTCCGGTCATCAGAATCACGCCTTTTCTTTGCGCGATTTGGATCAACTCCTCGCATTCGGACGACGAACTGGCCATTGGTTTCTCAATAAACGTGTGTTTTCCGGCCAGAAGGCTCGCTTTGGCCATCGGATAGTGCCATTTAACAGAGGTGGCTATGACCACCGCATCCAGGCCAATCCCGTTAAGCATGAACTCATAGTCTGTTGCGCGTTGGACGTCCGGATAAAGTGCTTTAAGATGTTGCAGGCGGTCTTCACTGGTGTCGCACATCATTTTGAGCTGGCAGTCCGGCAGTAAATTGAAGTTGCGGACCAGATTTGGCCCCCAATAGCCGCAGCCAACGACACCGACCTTGATTGCTTTTGACATAATTTGTTGAATGGTTCGCCGCCCGCGATGGTTCTCGCGATGGTATTTTTACGCGGCACTAGAGGAAGGATTCAAATCAATGATTGGCGATACGCGCCGAAAGCATGCTGTCTTCTTCGAGAGGCACACCGTTGGTTGCCGCCTTTTTGCCCGGCGCATCCAGCACCTGGGTTAACAGCGCTGGAATAGTCTTAAAGATAATTTCCAGGTCCAGCCCCAGGCTCCGGCGGCGCGAGTATTCGATGTCCAACTGGATCATTTCCCTGAATGTTGTCCTGTTCTTTCCGCTGACCTGCCAAAGCCCGGTCAAACCTGGAACGACGCTGAAGCGTTCATACTGGCCCGTTTGATAATATTTGAATTCGTAAGGCAGGCACGGCCGGGGTCCGACAATGCTCATTTCACCCCGAAGTACATTGATCAATTGCGGCAGTTCGTCCAGGCCGGCGGCCCGCAACATAACGCCGAACGGGATGATTCGTTTGTCGCCGCCCGTGTCCATTTTGGTCATCGGTATGTTTGATTCAATTAAGCGGCGCAAGTGGCCCTCGTGCGACACACAATTCGAACCGGTAAACATGGTTCGAAACTTAAAGCAGAGAAACTTTTCGCCGCCGCGCCCGATTCGTTCCTGTTTGAATAGAACCGGACCGCGTGAAACCAACCGGATAATCCCGGCCGTGAGCAACGCCACTGGAATTAATAAAGGCAGGGCTAGAACAATCAGTCCGAGATCAAGCGCGCGTTTCCAGCGCGGGGTCCGGGAGCCTGGTGTGATTGCATTGAAAGTGTTCATTTGGTTTAGATAAAAGCTCCGCACTTGTTGTTTTACCAACTTTCCCTCCGTTCGTTTCTTCCTCCCTGAGCGGCGGATTCCGGCCGTCGCCCGATTTCCATCAAACGCGCGCGGTTTCGCGCGCCAAAGCCGGCGCCAATTGCGCCAGCGTGTCTTCCAACAAGACCACTGCGGTCCGATCCACCTCTACTGGTGTCGGTTGTCCGAGAATATCCAATAAAACCTGAACCCGGTGTTTCGCCGGCATATTCCGAAGCACGTGCGCGCGCATTCCGTCAAACGCTCCGCCCGCCACGGCCACTTCACTCCCGGGTGTTAGCCGATTTTCAACCGTCATCAACTCGTCGGCTTCAAAACACTCCTGGAGCTCTTCGATAATGGCGTCCTCCACTGCGGGAATTTTCTCGCCAAATTGCACGAGACTGCTGACGCCGTTCGCATGTTTGATTTCATTCAGCGACTCGGCAATTATAAAGCGTGCGAATAGATAGCACGGGAAGAGCGGCTCAATCGCGCAGACCGCTCCGCGCCTGGTGGCGCGCTCCAAACGCAAACGGGGCAGAAAGGCATCCAGGCCCAGGTTCTTTCGCAGTGTCGCCGCGGCAATATGCTCGTGCTTCGGTTTTGTTCGCACGCAGTACCATGCCGGGCTTTGCATTTGGACCTCCATTTTCATTGGCGCATTCCGATTAACAGGAAATATGCCAATACGATTTTTGCTGATTAATCAATGCTCACTCGCCGCTAATAAGGGCGATTTGCAATTTTTGCGTGCAAGTTGCAAAAGGATAAGGCCTTTCGCCGAAATGAAAATGTTACGGAGAAGGAAAAAAAACGCTTGAGCAACCGTTATGGCGCTCCGGAAAAACAGACAATAGTCACAGCCGTCAGAGTAAAAAACACGCGGGCCGCTTGCGCGGCCCGCGTGACGCACTTGACCAGGATTAATTCGGGTTATAGAACGTGCGGTAAAACCGGTGGCTGAACTGGCTCGCATTCGAATCAACAAAATTGAACGGCGCGGCATTCGTCTGAAGTGTGACCCAGTGGACAAGGTCGGTCGAAGCCTGCACGGTGTATTCATCGCCTGCCGTCCCTGCCACGGCAAAACCGTATTGACCCGCTGGAAGGTTTGCTATCGCGGTGAGGAGCCCAGCCGCGCCCGGGATCGCCCCGGCCGTCACGGAAATTGCCGATGACATTGAGCCCTCTTGGTAGGCGCTGTTGTAGGCGGCCGCCGCGATATAATAAGTTGCCCCGTTCACCAACCCCCGAATCGTGACATTCGTGGCACCGGGCACGATCACCTCGTTGGTGTAATTGCCGCTTGACGGGCCGTAAAAGATGTAATAACCGGCCACGTTCGTACTTGGGCTCGCACTCCAGGCAAGTGTCACACTGCCGACGGATTGGCCATTGGTTTGAGACGCGAGAAGGAGCGCCGCGAAAATACTGCAGAGCATTAATGTTCCACGCATAGATATAGTCTTTCTGTATTGTATTTGTTTGTGTTTTTCGGAATTGCCTGAATTCCGTCGTTTGAAGAAAACGGCACTCGCCGTTTTCGCCTGTTTCAAACGAAGCTCAACAATGTCAAATGCCGCTGCCCAATCCACGCAATCAACCGCGCAGAAATGGCAACAGCTGCCTTAGAAAACCGCGAAGAAAATCAATTGTCGGGAAGACCCATCTTCCACGTGCCTGTCCGCTTCAACAGCTAACTAACTTTACCTGTGAGCGTATAATATCCTAACGCGCCCGGGGTGCAAGCCTTTTTTTCAAATATTCCAATTTTTTTCCAAGCGCTTTTGCAATCGACACAGCCGCTGAAAACTCAAAATTCGCCTCCACGTTGTCCCTGGCTGTGACACCGGCAAAAAATCCGGGTCAAGTGAAGCGCAAATCCCCAGCCCTTGACGAATTCTATTTTGAGGTTACCGTAACGCCGAACAAGGAGTTATGAAAAAAATTATCTGCAACATTTGCCAATTGCCATTTTTAAGGCACTCGATCATCACTTTGGCGGCCCTGACGGTCGCCGGGTGCAGCACAGCGTATTACGATCCCAATAGTTCAGTATCGTCCACGGCCTCCCAGGGGACCGCTTCAGACCAGGGCATCTTTAACAATATGGACGCCTCACAATCAGACTCGCCGCAGCAGCCAACAATTCTTCGACAGGGTGACAGCGTAAAAATTTCGTTCCCTGGCGCGGCCAATCTCAACGAATCCGAGCAGATACGGCTGGATGGAAAAATTGCGCTGCCACTGGTCGGCGACGTCCAGGCGGCCGGCCTGACGCCCGATCAACTTCAGGAAAATCTCGTCAAACTGTATGCGCCGCAGATTTCCTCGAGTGACATCACGGTGGCCATTCAATCATCTTCATTTCCGATTTACGTGACGGGTTGTGTATTGAGCCCGGGCAGGATTCTTTCCAATCAGCCACTCACGGCCCTGGAGGCCATCATGGAAGCGGGCGGGTTCGATTATTCGCGAGCCAATCTCCGAAAGATCCATGTCATTCGCCGGGAAAACGACTCGTCTCAAAGTTACGTTTTGAATTTGAATGCCGTTTTGAAAGGGGATGACAAAGACGATTTCTTCCTGCAACCGAACGATATTGTTTATGTGCCTGAAAAGTTTGCCTGGTTTTAAAGGCCGCTTTGGCCGTAACCAGTATTGGTGACATGTGGCAAATTCAGTTTCTGCTATCCTGACTGTGTTGGTGTTCCACGCAGTTCTCGATGTGGTTGGTTGAAGAGGCCGGAGTAGTGTCCGGCCTTTTTTATTTCTTCGTTGGGGTTGACCTCGTCGTTATCGTCAATCTGAATGTCATGGAATTGCCCCTTGTCGAGTGAACGGAAAATGGCAGTCCCGCCCAATGCCTAAAAACAGGACAGCCGGTACCAAAAATGAATCAAGCGTCACCGGTGTAGTTTTGCTGCCGATGAATGAAATGTTGATGCACCCGCATGGGTGAAGGAACGGAAACGCTCAACGTTTCGCTTCTGGTTTTAGCCCGATAAATGCTGATTTTGTCCTGCATTACTGGGCACGGATCGGGTGAATGAATTATCACTTTCGGTTCCTGATTGGCAGCGGTCTGGTGCATTCGTCGACTTGCTGCCGGACAATAAGCAAATCTATTGCCAAACCCGCGACCATTAGGCCCACACAAATTCAACCGGTATTTGGACGTCCGGGTGCAGGCTCTTGTGGACCGGGCAGGTCATGGCTGCTCGCTCCAGTTTTTGCTTCTGTTCTTCAGTCAGTTTGGCAGGTACGACGATTTTCACACCCAGTTTGCCAATCCGGCGCATCGGCGCGGCCACCATTTCTTTTTGCACGGTTACGCGCGTTCCCTTCAAATCCACGTCGAGAGTCCGGGCCGCGATGCCCATGAGCGTCATCATGCACGTGCCCAGGGCCGTCGCTACCAGATCTGTTGGTGAAAAGCTTTCACCTTTGCCCATGTTGTCTTTCGGTGCGTCGGTGCTCAGGTGGGTTTCTGACGGCCCGTGCACAGCTTCGCAATGCAATTCACCTTGATATTGAATGTCAATGGTTACCATAGTTGGCCTCCATGTTACGTTTTCCCAGGGAGCCATTCAACCCCTGGCTGAGCGTCACTCCAGGCGTCTCCACTGGGTTTCATGTTAGAATCGGGTGAGCTTTTCCAATTCTTTAACCCGCTTGTCGATGTCGCTGCGCTTAACCCTCGTCGTGCGGTTCAGTCCGAAACCCTCACAGCAAAAGGATGCGACGACGCTGCCATAAACCATCGCGCGACGAAAATGATTGTCAACGGCTCCGCGGGCCGTAGCCAAATAGCCCATCATTCCACCCACAAATGAATCACCGGCCCCGGTCGGATCGCAAACGCTGTGCAGGGGATACGCCGGGCATATAAAATGGCCGCCTGGGCCGGACAAAATTGAGCCGTGAGAACCCTTTTTGACGATGACATATTTGGGCCCCAATTTGTGAATTTTTTTGATCGCCCCAAATACATTATCTTCCTTGGTCAATTGGTGCGCCTCGCTGTCATTCAGAACAAAACAATCAATTCGCGGCAGCAGCCGCAGCAGGTCTTCCAGCGCGATGTTGAGCCATAGGTCCATTGTGTCGGCAACCACGAATTTCGGCCGGGTCATCTGGTCCAAAACGTGGTGTTGGAGGGCCGGGGCGATGTTTGCCAGCAATACAAATTGCGACGCCCTGTGGGTATCCGGCAAATGAGGCGTAAAACTCTCGAACACACCCAACTCCGTCAGCAACGTCCGGCGATTGTTCATGTTCACCTCATATTCCCCCGACCAATGAAACGTTTTTCCCGCAACCATTTGCAGGCCGCTCAGGTCAATTTGATGCTTCCGATAGAGTGTGATGTATTTTTTGGGAAAATCGTCCCCGACGACCCCCACAAGCTTGACGGGCGAAAAGAAACTGGCCGCCACGGCTGCGTGGCTGGCCGACCCGCCCAGGAGCCGTGGGTTTTCCGCTTTTGGTGTTTTAATGGAATCTAACGCCGTGGAACCAACGATAAGAACGCTCATTTTTTTTCAATCAATTCAATTTCATACCCTTCCGGCGCGTCAATGAAGGCGAACGTACTTCCGCTCGAGCTGGTTGTCGGGCCGTCGGAGAATTTTATGCCAAAATTCGCAAGGTGTCGTGAAAACTCCTCCAGGCTGTCCACCTCAAATGCCAGATGCGTGAGATCCGGCTGTACCTGGACGGGACCGCCGGCTGGAAAATACGTGATTTCAATCTGTTCATCGCTGCCCGGCGCCTTTAAAAAGGCCAATTCTGACCCGCGTGGAGATTTGCTTCGCCGGATTTCTTCAAGCCCCAGGACGTCACGATAAAATTTGACGGTGCGGTCCAGATCGTTCACGCGATAGCGCGTGTGCAATAGTTTTGTGACCTTGCTCATGGAAGGCATGCTAAATTGAAGCCGGCGTAAATGCCATTCTTTTTGGTCGTTTCGGTCGCTTTTCCGCCGGGTTCGGGGCTGATTTATTGGACTTTTTCGATCTGCATTTGGGACGGATCATTGATTCCAAGTTGAAGCAGGACGGCATTCGTATAGATTTCCAAATTCGGCGGGAACCCCCATGCTCCGGCGGCGCGTCGTTCGCGGTCCAACTCCTGGATAGCGAGAGTATCCAGCGCGACCGGGTCCCGGCTGAACCAAAGCTGATTCAGAACCGTGGAATAATGAAGCAGCACGCTGGCTCCTCCCTCATATTGGCCCATGAGAGCGTCTGTGATATTAAGGGCCACACGGTCGCCCACCGCAGGCAGCGCATTGATTTCCGGAATTGCGACGGCCAGGCGATCGGGATCATTTTCAAAACGTATTGTATTGTCTACACTGCCAAGCGCCAGGCTATAGAGGTGTCCGCAAACCCCAGCCGATGGCTGGTTGAGCAGGGGGGCAATGCTAATAATGCGGGTGACTTCGTGGCTGAGGATTTTGGTCACAAATGACCGGCGTCCGACATTATCGCCCTTCCTGCCAAATTCCAAGTCACCATAGACGAGACTGCCAATGATGGCGCTATCCGGCTGATAATAGTTCGTGGGGTCGAATCCGATTTCAACAGCCCCTTCGACCCGGACACCCAACTGACGGGCGAGCCTGACGAATCCCGCGGCCCGGAGGTCCTCGGCGCGTTTGTCCCATATGATGATGTGTTTTGGCGGCAATCCGGCCCGGAGCAATCCATGCACAACAGCGGCCACGACCGCCGGGCGGGTGCCGCTGATTTCGCCGGCAGCGGAAAAGACCTTGATACCGACAACATCCTGGGTCGAAACCAGCGAACGCCAGGCGGCGCCAACCCCGGCCTTTCCTGTCAAATTTGTAATTCCACGGTCAACCATCGCCTGGACGGTCGCTGGATCAGGCTGAAAATTGAAAATGGCGTCCGAATTTTGGACGATGACGACTCGCGCGCCCGGATTCGACGAAAGAGGGAGGGTTCCGGCTTGAATTTGAACAGCCGCCAGCCACAATAAAACGGACACTAATTGAACCAGTGCTTTTGTTGACACGTCAAAGCTCGAATGATACCACCAGTGCGAATGTTGAGCACCAAAAATGAATTCGGCAATGTGAAGGGGAATGCCGCTATGTTCCTACTTGCTTTTTTAGTCTCTGTTGGGGTGCTGGCGGGATGCACCCCGGCAGGCACACACGCCCTGCTCAAAGGCAAGCAGCTTCTGGATGCCGGCGATTATTCGGATGCCGCCAACGAGTTTAAAGCGGCGACCGAGGAAATGACGACCAACGCGGAAGCATGGAATTATCTTGGCGTGGCTCAACAGCATGCCGGCCAACTGGACGAAGCCGCCAAGGCATATCAGCGGGCCCTTGAGTTGGACCGTGATTTAATGGAAGCCCACTATAATCTGGGCTGCCTGTGGATGGAGGAAGAGAAGCCGGACAGGGCGGTGAACGAATTTACGGCTTATACGTTGCGGAAGGTCAATGAGCCCGCAGGCTGGCTTAAGCTGGGTCTTGCGCAATTGCACACGCGTGACCTTCTGTCGGCCGAAAAAAGCTTTAGTACCGCGCTTTATTTGAGCCCGAACAATGCCGAAGCGCTGAATGGCATGGGATTGGCGCGTATGGAGCGTGGGCGCCCGCAGGAAGCGGAAAAGTTTTTCTACGCCGCAGTCCAATACCATCCCGATTTTGGTCCTGCCATTTTAAATTTGGCAACCGTCGAGCATGAGTATTTGCACAACGACAGACTGGCACTGGACGAGTACCACGCTTATTTGTCCCTGAATCCTCACCCGGCAAACTGGGACGACGTCAATGCGATCGTGAACACGCTTGAGCATTCTTCGGCCCTTGCCGTGGCTTCGGCCTCGCAAACCCGCCAGAACTCTCCAGACCGGCTACCGTCTCCGCTGATGGAACCTGGGGCGCCAACATACGAGCCCCCCAAACAACAACAAAAGCGCAGAGAACGCAAAACACAAATTGCGCGGGCGGAGACCGACTACACCGCGCCTGCGGACCAAACCGACACAAGTCAGGAACCGGCCGAAACCGTTCAAGTTCAGCCGGAAACAAAGGTTGTTTCCCAGCCCGCGGCCGGCCTCAAGCCTGCATCAGAACCGGATGCGTATCGGTCGTTGCAACCGATTCCGCCATCCAACCAATCCAGCGGATTTAATCCATTTCATTGGTTTCATTCCGAGGCACCACAGACGAGCGCGCCCGCCACCCAGCCGGAATTGCAAAGCATTCCGCCTGCCCCCGTGCCTGCACCAGTCCATATCGTTCAGCCGGCTCCTCCGGCTTTTCCACGATACCTTTATTTATCGCCTGACCGGCCCGCGCCGGGAGACCGCCGGGCGGCATCTGCGATTTTTGCGCGTGCCCGCGAGTACGAAATGGAACACAAGTTGACCGACGCGTTTGACGGGTATCGCCAGGCAACGCAGATGGATCCGGCATGGTTTGAGGCCCAATACAACTGCGGGGTGATGGCGTATCGGCTCGGCGATTATCAATCTTCGCTGGGCGCATACGAAACCGCGCTGGCTATCGAGCCTGGCTCCGCCGACGCCCGTTACAACTTCGCTCTGGCGCTCAAGGCCGCTGATTACGTGACCGACGCGGTAAATGAATTGCGGAAGATTTTGGCGTCCAATCCGAATGATGCGCGCGCCCATCTTGAATTGGGCAATATTTACTCTCAAAAATTGCGCGATGTGCCACGGGCGCGGAAGGAATATCTGAAAGTCCTGCAATTGGACCCCGGCAATCCGGAAGCGTCAAATATTGAATTTTGGCTGTCTGCGAATCCGCGGTGATTGCAGTGAGGCAGATCATACGCGCAATAACAAAGGACGGCTTCGCACACCTTCAGAGAAGTTGACTCGACGCGGCCATCGTGCTAAAAAGAGCGCGCAAGCATGATGGGAACCACATTCCTGTTGGCATTCACCAGTAATCATAGCTCAATCAATTATGCGGAGCCGCGCCAGTATCATCTTCTCTTATGCCAAACAGGGCTTCGATCCTGCGCAAATCTTGAACCGTCTGGCCCTGCGAAAAGCGTTGGAAGGCTGCGACAGTGTGCTTGATGTCGGTTGTGGAAAATCCAGGGCTTTACGCGAACTCGGCATCAAGCGTTCCGTCGGAATCGAAGGTTATGCGCCCGACCTTGAGGAGGCGCGCAGGCTGAATACGCATGATGAATTGATTCTAGGTGACGTGCGACGGCTCGAAGACTATTTTTCGCCCGGACAGTTCGACGCCGTCATTGCCATGGATGTCATTGAGCATTTGGTCAAAGACGACGGCTTGAGGCTCATGCAAGGAATGGAGAAAATCGCGCGCCGCAAAGTCGTACTGTTCACTCCCAGTGGTTTTCTGCCGCAGCGTCACCTGGAAAAGGCTGATCTGCAGGAACACTTATCGGGTTGGGAAGCCGCGGAAATGGAGCGGTATGGGTACCAGGTGGAGGGATTGCTTGGGCCCAAAAAACTGCGAGGCGAATTTCATGCCATCAAAGGCAGGCCTAAAATCGCCTGGGCGGTAGTCAGCCTGATCGGCCATCTTTTCTGGACTCGATGGCATCCGGCAAAAGCCGCCGCGATTTTCTGCGTCAAGACCAAATGATATGTTGTCGTTTATTTATTGTCCAGAGAACTGGAGTCGATAAAAGACGCTGGCATTAGTATTTGGCAGTATTATGGACTCTACGTTAAGGCCCGGAAGTGTGAACGGGGGTTGGGTCACGGGAGACCATGGTCCCGATATGAGGTTGGTCGAGGATTCCAGAACAAATCCCGCCGGACTTATGGGCCACGAAATATAGAGTGTGCCCCCGGAGTGAGCGCTCGCGAGTTGTGGCAGGTTTACGATATTAATGGGATTGGCCAAACCGCCATGGCCCGAACCGTCAGCGGCCCTCAGCACCAGGTTTGTAGCCGTTTGCGATACGGCGATTGTTCCAGTCCAAACACCTTTGACAAAATTACTTGAGACAGTCGGAGAAACCGGGATTCCATTGGTCGAACCAATGAATACAATGCCAGTATAGTTAGTGAATACGCCATTGGCCGCATCCTGCGCGATAATCTCAACCTGGAACGGCGAGTTTACGAATCTCGGAGATGGAATCGTGTTCCAGGCAAAATGGTCCACGGTCACGATCAATAGGGCATTGGAACTGGTAATCGAACCATAAAGATTCGTTACTGTGACTGAATACGAACCTTCGTTGGCAAATTGGACATTCGTGAGCACAAGCGCGGAATTAGTGCCGCCGGAAATGGAGTTGGTTTCGTTAAACGTCCATTGATAGCTCAAAGGCATTGAGCCTCCGGCTCCAACACTAAAGACTGCGTTATTTGCGGCCGACACCGTCAGGTTGGTCGGCTGCTCCACAATATATGGAGGCTCCGGCTTGCATTTTCCTGCGCTGCCGGCGTTGTAAATGGCGGCAATCTCATTGGAAGAGAGTGCCCGGTTATAAAGGCTCAATTCATCCATCATGCCCGCGTAGGTGTCGCCATCGCCAATAACCTCTCCCGTACGCCGGCCCAGGTTCACCGGATAAGTAGTTTGGGGCGCAAAACTGCCGAAATCGGACGAAGCTGCCGCAACGCCGTTGGTGTAG
>Ga0335075_10000796_pt1 | contig 53315 bp, 45 predicted proteins | sample Lox_Sample_24_FD_206723 | JGI IMG/M metagenome (GOLD analysis project Ga0335075, IMG submission 206723) | Soil microbial communities from Loxahatchee National Wildlife Refuge, Florida, United States - Lox_Sample_2.4 | ecosystem: Environmental > Terrestrial > Soil > Wetlands | place: USA... | reverse complement strand
TGCGCCGTCACGCGCACATGATTGCCTTCTCGCCGGACGCTCCCTTCGAGGACGTATTGGACGTTGAGGTGCCTGCCGATCTCGCTCAGCTCCACGTCCTTTCCACGAAAGAAGAAGGATGAGGTGCGGCCGGAGACCATCAGCCCGCTTGTCCGGGCCAACGCATTGATGACTTCCTCAGCTAAACCGTCACCGAGGACTTCGTTCTCTTTGTTTGCGCTGATGTTTGCAAAGGGCAAGACCGCGATTGACGACTGGGTCATGCCATGACTTGCCAAAGGAGCGGCGGTCTGCTCGACCGGAGCGATGAACCGATAGCCTCGTTTGGGGAGCGTTTCGACGAATCGCGAATCGTCGGCCGAATCGCTGAGAGCCTCGCGAACTTTGTTCACGGCCACCGCCAGGCCGTGATCGAAATCCACGAACGTGTCAGCGGGCCAAAGTGCGCGGCAGACTTGCTCGCGCGTCACTACTTCACCGGTGTTCTCCACCAGCAGAGCAAGTAGCTGAAACGGCTGAGCCTGCAGCCGGATCTTCCGTCCGTCCTTGCGCAGCTCTCCCGAGCGAAGATCCAGTTCAAAACGATCGAAGGCGAGGCGGGCGGAGCGCGGCGAGGAGAGCAATGGGCCGTCCATGGTGAATGCGAAAGTGACGGAATGCTAACACGGCCAGAAAGTTATGGTCAATTCGAAAGCCCGATTCGGCAAGTACTTAAGATACATAACTTTAGCTGATGATCGACAGTTGATCGAAAGGTGAGCGCCGGCGAATTGCGCGGATTGAGCGTATGAGGCCATAGTGCGCACGCTCGCGGCTGGGGTTCGTCCGGCGCCAGCCGGTCAGGAGCACAAAGAGTTCATGGGTACATTCCAAGGAGAAAACATGACGCAGAAGAAAGTTTCTATTACTGTAAGGGGCGGCCGACTCGCCGTTCTGATCGCATTGGCAGTTGTTGGCGTGTTGTTCAGCGCCAGCGGAGCCAAGGCTGGTTGCGGCTATCCGACAAAGCTGGAAACGGTTCCTCCGATTCCGTCAGCGGCCCCTCACGGAGATCAGCAGAACGGAGGAGGACCAAACCAGTCCACCAGCATCGTTGGCCTATGGTACGTGGTTTGGACCGCGACTTACACCACCAGTGGTCCTTTGCCGCTCCCGATCGTACCCCCTGCACAACCGTTCGTGGTCAACCAATCGTTCAAGACCTGGCACAGCGATGGGACCGAGTTTGACAACGTATTCCTACCGCCTAGCGGCGGGAACATTTGCTACGGGGTCTGGAAGGATATGGGCAATCGGATTGTGAAGGTACGTCACGTCGGTTTGATGTTCGGACCGGACGGGAGCCTCGCAAATATTTTCTGGCAGGAAGAAACCGACACCCTGTCGGCAGATGGTAAGACCTATGAAGGCACCTTCGATCAAAAGCTGTATGACCCGACCGACATCTTCGGCACGGGGCCGGTAGTCCAGGAAATCAGGGGAAGGACGGCAGCAAAACGGGTTACGGTTGATTAGCTTTTGGACGTCACGACAAGGACTCCACCCCCAATGGCGAAGGGGATTGCACTTCTCGTCCCCTTCGCTATGAAGTTGAAGCGGAGGTAACCAGTTCCGCCGAGAAGATAGTCGCCCCGCGTCTGACCGTCCCACCTGAACAGAGAATGGACCACTGGAGCAATGCGCAGAGTATCCGGCGTAGCGAATCAGGCTTGGTCGATGAGGCGATGGTGGATGGCGTAGAGCGCAAGCTCGAGGCGATCGGAAACGCCGAGTTTGTCGAAGATATTGTGGAGATGGTTCTTCACCGTTTGCTCGCTGATGAAGAGTTTCTCGCCGATTTCGCGGTTACGGAATCCTTGCGCAACCAGCTGAACGATTTCCTTTTCGCGGTCGCTTAGCAGTGGTTTTTCCCGCCGCATGCCGGCTTCGGCGGACTTCTTGAACGCGTCGATTACCTCCGCAGTCATGCGGTTATCGAGCCAGATTTCGCCGTCGAACACTTTGTGAATGCTCTTCAGGAGCAAGTCGCTAGCAGATTGTTTGAGCACCACGCCGCGGGCGCCGAGGCGCATGGCGCGAACCACGTCGCGATCGTCTTCCGCCGCGGTTAGCACAATGACGCGAGTCGGCAACGATTCGAAATTCACTTCCTCGAGTACGGCCAGCCCATCCTTTTCCGGCATGCGGAGATCAAGCAGAAGGATGTCCGGCTTCAGTTTCGGGAGCATTTTCGTGCATTCGACGCCGTTCGAAGCCTCCCCGACGATTTGCGTGTCGTCGGAGTCTTCGAGCAGCTTGCGGAGTCCGTCACGAAAGATGGCGTGATCGTCCGCAACCAGGATGCGAATAGACTGCTTCGGTTTGCTCATCGTCAATTCAGTGGAACTTCAACGGTTAGGCGAGCCCCATGCCCGGGACTAGACTCGACCGTAAGCGCCCCTCCGACGCTTCGCGTTCTTTCCTTTATGGAAATCGGGCCGATCCGAAGACGGTCCAGTTCTTCACTCGTGTACCGTCCGGAGAAACTAAACCCTCCGCCGTTATCGTCAACTACCAAATAAATTTTGGCCTCGTCTTGACCCAGTTTTACCACGACGTGACTGGCGCTCGCATGCTTTTTTACGTTGTGTAGTGCTTCTCGGTAAATCTGGAACAGCTCGCGGCAAATGCGGTCTGGAGCGCGCAAATTGCGGTCTTCGATAAACAAATCGATGGCGATCGCGGATTCGTTGCGGAAGCGCTCGGCGAAACCGAGCATCAACTCGCGCATGTCGGCGCTTTCTACGCGCAGGGGGCGCATGTCCTTCACCATGCGGCGGAACTCCTGGCTCTCCTGCTGCAACGTCTGTTGCAGGGCGCCGACCTCTTGCGCCAGCGCCGAGCCGGCGAGTTTGCGCCGGATCACGTCGAGCTGGATGTTCATGCTAAGCAGCGTCTGCAAGATGCCGTCATGCAGGTCGCGGGAGATGCGGCTGCGCTCGGATTCAATGGCGCGCGCGCGCAGGTTGCGTAACAGGAAAATGTTTTCGAGCGGCGGGCCGATGTGCCGGACGATCCTCTCGATCTGACGCAAGTCGCGTGGCGAAAGCCCATGTTTCGGGTTCACGAGCAAGACCCGCCCCGTTGGGCGGCCGCCGGATTCGATGGTCGCCGCATAAAGGCTTTCGGCGCGGAGTTCCTCTCGCGCGGACTCGGGCGGTGCCGGTACCGTCCGGAAGCGCTGGCCGCTGCGGCGATCCCAACCAAAGCCGGAACCCGTGTCTGTGCCGTTGCGGAAACGCCAGCCCATAGACACTTCGAGGGAATCCATTAGAAAGGCTTCCCCTTGAGTGAGAGGGGGAGTTTCAGCGGCGAGCGGTTCGCGCTCGTTGGGATGTACTTTCCAGACGAACAGGCGCTCCAGGTCTTCGTCTCGAACTGCCAGGCACGCCTGGTCACAATCGAAACGGATGGCCAATTCGCCCAGGGCCTGGCGAATCGACTCGCTTAGTCCACGGTCAAATTGGAGAAGAGCCGTGATCCTCTGAAGGAACTCCTGGCCGTCGAGATGTTCCCGTTCGCGAGCGCCTAAAAATCCCATGCCCAAACCCGAGACGACGATGCCGAAGGCAATCAGCAGCCAGTGCGGAGCATTTTGCCAGTGGATGGGTGTGGACCAACCAACTCGAATGATCGCGGCTGCGCTCGTGGCAATCACGAGGATCAGCGCACCACGCGAGTGGCCGTAAGTCGCCAGGGCAAAAACGGCGAACAAAAAAAGGAACCAGAAAGCCGAGAGAGAAGGCGTCAAGTAGAGGAACGCCGCTAAAGCGACGAAATCGGCGGCGATAGGAATGCGCCACTTGCGCTCGCTCGTGAAACGGTCGGCGATCGCATCGGCCAGTGCGAGGACGAGATACACCGAAAGAAAAATCGCGGATCCTCTGCGTGCCGAAGGCGCCGACGTTTCGAGGAGAATGATCAGCGAAAGCGAAACGAGCGTCGCCCGCCCGAGAGTGATCTGGCGGTCGAGATACAGCCGGTCTGTACTGTCGAGGTACATTAGCTCGGCAGGAAATCCCCCGAAGAAGTCTAGCAATCCCGAAATGGCGCGCAACCGCGTGTCCTCTTATGGGTAATGGCAGATTGAGACGATGGGAGTTGGCCGTGGCCAACTCGGACCTACGCTCGTTCCCGAGTGAAGCTGTATCCGCGCAGATGTCTTGTGTTCGCAGAAAAGATGAAATGGCTATAGAAGGACCGTTGGGGCGACACGAAGGCGAACAGAATTCATGGGTAGCTTTCACAGTCAGCCAAGAGGACGCCGACCAATTCCGCTCGGAGCTGAGAGCTAAAATGCTGACGCGATCAGGACTTGGATCTTCGTCCTAGCGCAAGGCACGCTGCAATCGCTTAGTCGTCTTATGCAATTGTTTCTTTAGAGCCTCGACCTGTTTCGAGATTGCGGCGAGTTCCTTTTTTGCGACCGCTCCAGCTTTGGCAACTTTATGGGCTGTGCGGTCAGCTCTTCCCATTGCGGCGCCGATCGTTTCTGCAGTCTGCGTGAGCCTGTTTTTCTTCGCCATTCCTTCCTCCTGAACATGCGAATACCAGACATTCGATGGCCCGATTATGGGCGGAGTGTATCACCAGACGGTGGCTCCCGGCCAACATGGCTGCCGATTCCTCTTCGTCATCGTTGTCCGCGCCACGCCACTGAAGATTTGCACAGGCGGTTGTGGAATTCACACCAAATCCACAGGTGCGATCTATTGACGCGCGATGCATAATCGGTTTCAGTAGCAGGGGCCACATGAGGGGCCGCTGTTGACTCAGCGATTCACGCGACGAGAAGTCGGTCGCATCCTAGGAGTAGAACCGAGCCGCCTTCGTTATTGGGAGCGGTTGCGGTTGGTCCGTCCTTACGCACGGTGGGGAGAGCGATTCTACGGCTTTGGGGACTTGGTCGCGCTCCGAACGCTGCAGCGCCTCACCGCACGCCACATTCCGGCACGACGAGTCCGCACCGCCGTTGCTTCTATCGAACAGGAATTCGGATCGACTGAACTGACGCTGAATGAGCTCACGCTGGTGGACTACAGAGGCGGGCTGGCGGTCGTGCCGCCGGGCGCGAGTGCGCCGTTCGATCCGTTAACGCGCCAATGGTTGCTAGGCTTCGAAGTTGGCGCTGCCGCCGGCGAATTGCGGCCGATGGCACCACACACGCCGGAGGACCTGTTCCAGCGCGCGCTCGAATGCGAAGGCGATCCAGAAACGCTGCCGGAGGCAGCGGCGAATTATCGCCGCGTGATTGAAGCGAAGCCGAACTGGGTCGAAGCGCACATCAACCTGGGTGTCGCGTTGTATCAGATGGGTTGCGTCGCGGATGCAAAGTCGGCGTTCGAAGCGGCGGTCCGGCTCGATCCGGAGAACGGAATTTCGCGGTACAACCTTGGGTGCGTCTTGGAAGAACAGGGCATGATCGATGAGGCCGTAGAGCATCTACGGGAGGCGGCATCGTTGATGCCGTCACATCCCGATGTGCACTTCAACTTGGCGCTGGCCTACGACAAGCGCGGCGAGCACAAGCTTGCGCGAGAGGAGTGGACAGCCTATCTGCGCTACGCGCCCAATGGCCCATGGGCCGAAGAGGCTCGCAGACGGCTGAGGCGGTACTTGCGCAGCAGCAAGCCCAGCGCGCCAATTCCCTTCCCCCGCAAGGCTTAAGGCCCGAAACTCGAACTTCGACAATCGCAATGCGCGAGAGGACCGGTCCTTAGCCCCATCGAGGTCAACGGGGGCGCGAGTTTCGAATTTCGCACGTTCGAATTTCGGTTTTCTACAGTTCGCGGAGAGCCACGGCCACGGGTCGAAGCGCTGCGCGAACGGCGGGCAGCAATCCACCCATTACGCCCATCACGAGCGCGAACGCCACTCCCATCAGCAGAAGGTCGAACGTGATCTTGAACGCGAAGGCGACGTTCGAGAATGTCTGAAAGTTCATCGTTTGCGTGGTCCAACCGTTCAGCGGGAGCACGACGATGCAACCGATAACTCCCGCTATGAATGAAATCAGGAGCGCCTCGAAAAGAAACGAGAGGATCACGTTCCAACTGGAAAATCCGAGCGCGCGCATGGTGGCGATTTCGCGGCCGCGTTCGGCCACAGCGGAATACATAGTGTTGAGCGCACCAAAGATCGCGCCGATGGCCATGATCGCAGCGACCAAACCGCCCAGGACCGTGATCAGGGTTGTCATGGTCGATGATTGCTTGGCGTAATAGTCCACCTCGCGCTCAACCTCAAGATTCAAGCTCGGGTCGGAGGTGATCGAATCCTTGAACTTCTGGAACGCCGCCGGTGAAGTGAGGTGAACGGTAGCGGACTGGAAAATATTGTCCGGGCGCTTCAAAACCTCGTTCAGGATTCGGCCGTCGCACCAGACCTCCGAGTCGAAAGCCGAGCCATTCGCGTCGAAAACTCCGACGACTTGCCACCTTCCGCCGCCGAAATTGACCGTATTCCCGACGGTGAGGCCCTCATACGTCTTCGACGCGTTTTTGCCGACGACTAATTCGTCCAGACCTGGCTTGAACATTCGTCCTTGAACGACCTTCACAAATTTGCGGATTTCAAGCACGTTTGGCGAAACGCCGCGTATCTGCACATTGGCGTCTGTGCCGGTGCTGATCAGCGGTATCGGGATCACGCCGACCACTTCCTGCGTCACGAGCGGTTGCCCTGAAGAGTCGTGGGCAACTCCCGGCTTGTCCTCAACAGTTCGGACCGAGTCAAGCGTGATACCACCCATCATTTCGGACGTGGACCCTGCGCGCATGACGAGCGCGTCATCGGGCGAGCCCGACGCAACCAGCGTGGCCCGGAATCCGCGAGCGAGCGAAAGCATGGCCACGAAAACTCCAACTGTGCCCGCGATTCCCAGGACGGCAACGATGGTCGATGTCCAGCGCGCGCGGATGCTGCGGAAATTGTAGGAAATCGGCACCGACCCGATGAATGGCGCGAGCAAGCCAGCAACGATTCCAGCAATGATGGTCAAAACGAAAACAGCGGCAATCGTAATGACAATGCCAAAAAAGAGCTTTGGAACCATAGTTCAGACCCTCCGCAGCGCAGTCACGACACGCATCCGCATCGCGCCCCATGCGGGGAGAATTCCGCTGGCGAAACCGACAATGATGGCAGCGATTACTCCGTAGATCAGGACTCTAGTCGACAAAAGCAGCGGCGGCAGCATGCCGGCGAGACCCTTGCTGATCCCCGGGACCACGACAAATGCCAGCAAGAGCCCTACGCAGCCGATAATCGCGATCACCAGAGACTCGCCTACAATGAAGCCGAGAATCGAACGGTCGGAAAAGCCAATCGCCTTCAGAACGCCGATTTCGGCCGTTCGCTCGCGGACGGAGATAGCCATGGTGTTTCCGGTGACCAGCAGTAACGTGAAGAACACGACGGTTCCGATCGACATGATCAGCAGTCTGATGTTGCCGAACTGCTTCACCCAGCCCTGCGCGAATGCAGATTCGGTTTCCGTCTTTGTTTCATAGGGGGAGTTCGCGAACGTGTTGTCGATTGTCTTAGCGATTCGCGGCGCGTCGCTGGGATTGGCGATGCGCAATGTGTACCATCCGACTTGGCCTTGCAGTCTGTCGGGCACGCTTTCCTTGAAATACTCCCATTGAATCCAGAACTGGGTTTCGTCGTCCTGCGGTTTTGCGCCGTGGTACACGCCGTCGATGTTGAACTCGAGCGCTTTGTCTTGCAGCCCGTACAGCGTCGTCTTGATCGGGATGCGGTCGCCGATTTTCCAGCCGAAGCGCTTCATCGTGGCCGCGCCTACCACCGCGCCCTGGCGATCTTTCAGGAACGTGTTCCATTGATCGTCGGGGACGACCAGCTCCGGAAAGACCTGCCGCTGGTTATCCGGATCGATCACGAACTGGGGGAAGAAGTTCTTCGGGTCTTGATATACGCCGCCGAGCCAATTGTCGTGCGTGACGTAACTCACGCCGGGAATGTGCGCGATCTGGTCCTGATACGAAAGCGGAACCGTATTGATGATCGACGTGCGATTGATCGTCACCAGGCGATTTGCACTGACCACGTCCGCGCCGCGGGTGAATGCATCATTCACCACGCCGAGGAACGCAAACAGGAAGAGCGCCACCGCAAATGAGCCGATCGTCAGCAGCAAACGAGCTTTCTTGCGAAACAGGTTGGCAAGGATCAGCCGGCTGAATTTCATGACACTCCTCCCGCGACAACACCTTGGCGCACGCCGGCTTCGACCAGAACGCCCTTGTCGAGGTGAAGAGTTGTGCTGGCCTGGCGGGCCACGACAGGGTCGTGCGTCACCATCAACACTGTTTTTCCATACTCGTTCACCAGTCGCTTGATCAGGTCCATCACCTCGTCCGCACTCCTGCGGTCAAGGTCGCCGGTGGGCTCGTCGCACAGCAGGAAGGTGGGATCTGCGACGATCGCGCGAGCGATCGCGACGCGCTGTTCCTGCCCGCCAGAGAGCTGGCGCGGGTAGTGGTGCATGCGTTCGGCAAGCCCGACCACCGAGAGAGCGGTTTCGACGTGCTTGCGACGCTCGGCTTTCGAAAGTTTGGTGAGCAGAAGCGGCAGCTCGACGTTCTGAAACGCTGTCAGCACGGGGATCAGGTTGTACATCTGGAAGATGAAGCCAACGTGGCGCGCGCGCCATTCCGTCAGCTTGCCGCGGGACATATGTGTGATCTCGTCGCCGGCGACGGTGACGCTGCCGCGCGTCGGAACATCGAGCCCGCCGAGCAGATTGAGCAAAGTGGTCTTGCCTGAGCCGCTTGGGCCCATGAACGCAACGAAGTCGCCCTTATCCACGTCGAGAGTCAGCCCCTGCAGGACGTGAATGTCTTCATTGCCGCGGCGGTATGTCTTATCAAGGCCGCGAACCTGTATAAGGCTTCCTGTTTTTCCGTTGCCGTCCACGCTAACCATGATTGACGCTCCTATCGTAAGTTCCGATCGATTCGTTGTGCCGCTGGAACGGATATCCGAGCCGTTCGCTCAGTTCATCTGGGCAGACGCTCACTGTTTGACTTGAACCTGCTGACCTTCGTGCAGGTCGGCAGGACCACCTACGACGATCGAGTCTCCGGCCGTCAGGCCCGCGAGAATCTGCGCCTGCGTACCGTTACTGGTTCCAACCTTTACCGCGTGGCGCTCGACGCGGTTGTCGTTCACCAGGAAAACATACTGCTGCCCGCTGTCCTCGTGCAGCGCAGTCTGCGGAATAAAGACGCCAGCAGGAGCCTTTCGCGCTTCTGTCTTTGCCTCCCCGAGAAATGTGACCTTTACGCCCATGTCCGGCAGAATGCGAGGGTCAAGCTTGTCGAAAGCGATTCGCACTTCGACCGTTGCCTTGTCCCGGTCCGCCGTGGGAATAATCGTTCGCACGTGTGACGGTATTTTCCAATCAGGATACGCGTCGAGTATCGCAGTCACCTGCTGATGAGGCTTTACGCGCGCGATGTAGTTCTCGTTCACATCGACTTCGATCTCGTTCGAAGCCATGTCAACGATGGTTGCGATCCCGGTGCGGGTGAATCCGCCACCGGCTGAAACCGGCGAGACCATTTCGCCCACCTGGGCGTCCTTGGAGACGATGATTCCGTCGAATGGCGCGTGAATCACGCAGTTGTCGACGCCCTGCTGTGCTTCTTTGATCCGCGCGTCCGCCGCGATCACCTGCTCCTGCGTGTAGTCGATGCGCGCGCGCAGGCTGTTCGCGGCCATGCGAGCGTTGTCGAGGGCCTCCTGTGTCTGGACGCCCGCAGCTTGCAATTCCAGCGCTCGATGGAGCTCGATCTGAGCATTTTTCAGCTGCACTTGCAGATCGAGGATGCTTGCCTGGGTAGCATTGCGATCCGCAACGGCCGAGGCTAGCGTCCGCTGCGCGTCAGAATCATCGAGCGTGGCCAGAACGAAACCTTTGTGCACGTGCATCCCTTCGGTGAAGAAGACGCCCGTGACCCGCCCCGTGATTTTTGCTGCAACGGTGGCGCGTCGCTGCGGCGTTACATATCCGCTGGCATTCAACAGCGCTTGCGGTCCCGTAACGGGGGGATCCACGGTGGCCACCTCAACGAACGGCGTTTTATTCATGTATGCGTACACCCCGCCCGCGATTACCGCCGCAACCAGCAAAACGACAGAGATTATCGCAATGCGTTTCCCAGCACTTCCCGAGCTGCGCTTGTGATCGTCGATTCGGAGTGATCCCAGATCGGGCTTTATAGGTTCTTGAGACATAGTGACCCTACGTCCTTAACGTTCCCCTCCCAGTTTTGTTACGCGCGGTCAGAGACAGAAATTTCAGGTCGAGAGCAGACTTTGCAAGCCACGACCACTCGTGGCGCAGAACCAAACCACCCCGCAATATGTGATGTGAGACTTTCTCTGCGGTTGCGAGTCAACGCAAACACGGCGTACAGACTAAGCCCCCGCGCAGCTTGGCATTCGGATAGCAATAGTATCGATCAGTTGCACTTTGCTGTCCAGCAAAGTTCTCGCCAGTGCGGGACCGGTAGAATGCTAGGTGTCAGCGGAATCAGTTGCGCCCAATATGCGCCCGGTACGTCTAAATTAGCGTTTGGGGAACCGGCAGCAATCCGGCCCGATCGAATGCTAGAATTCAACCCGCAAATGAGCGCAGATTCGCTGATCTACGTGAACGAGCTATGTAAGCAGTTTCGCACCTTCAAGCGCCGCGAAGGGGTGTGGGGATCGATCCAGAACCTCTTTGTCCGAGATTATCAGACACTTTCGGCGGTTGACCGCGTTTCGTTCTCGATTGAGGCCGGCGAAATGGTGGGATATATCGGTCCGAACGGAGCCGGGAAGTCCACCACAATCAAGATGCTGACTGGGATACTAGTACCAACCAGCGGCGAGATCCGAGTGAACGGATTTGTGCCCTGGCGCGAGCGCAGCAGATATGTAAAGACGATCGGCGTCGTATTCGGTCAGCGGACGCAGCTATGGTGGGACATTGCCGTAATCGAGTCTTTCAAGTTACTTCGCCGGATTTACGACGTCTCGCAGCGGGACTTCGACGCGCGGATGGAGCGTTTCGACGAGATCCTGAACATTCGAGAATACCTTCACACGCCTGTCAGAAAGTTGTCTCTCGGCGAACGTATGCGGTGCGATCTGGCGGCTGCGCTGCTTCATAATCCTCCACTGTTGTTCCTGGACGAGCCCACGATTGGGCTGGATGTGGTGGCGAAGGATCATATCCGGCAGTTCCTGCGGGCGGTAAACCGGGAGTTTCAAACCACTATTCTCTTGACTACTCACGACTTAGACGATATAGAAGAGCTGTGCCGTAGGATCATGATCATCGATCACGGCAGAGTGCTCTACGACGGCCCTCTGGAGCATCTGAAACAGAAACTCCTGCGAACGAAGCAGATCAAGTTTGCGCTAAAGGATCGCGAACAAATCACCCGCATGGGCGTGTTTGCGCGCGACGGACTTGAACTCGAGCAGGTTGACGAGCTAACCTATCGCATCCGTTTTGATCGAGTGAAGATCGCCACGGCCGACCTGGTTCGCCAGGTGCTGGCCGGTGTTGAGGTGCGAGACCTGCTCATCGAGGATGAGCCCATCGAAGAAATCATCAAGCGCATCTATGCCGGACAGGCGCTTTTGGAGGTGAGTGCATGAAAATCAGATCAGCTGCCAAATGGAGTCTGCTGCTCACGTGCGCTCTTTTGCTCGGCACTGCGGCCGCGAACGCCGGTCCGAAAGACAAAACGATCTTCGACATGTTCGTGCCCGTGGCGCCGCAGCGGATTCAAGGCATGAACTATTGCGGAAACCTCTCGGGCGCCTTATCGGCCGATAATTTTTTCGACGGCCTGGTGCGCATCGAAAAGCGCCACAGCGTCGAGTTCCGCAAATCTTCGCAGCGCGTCAGAGAGTTTCCTTCTGAGGTTTCCGTTGGTTTGGCGGGGAACTTCACTCCGTGCGCCGCGCCGGTAGGGCCGGGCCCTCAGATCGACTTCGTGCGTCCTGGAAACGGATCGTCGCCACAACGCGTGAATGATTTTATCAATGGATTGCGCTTCACGGCGGTTTGGAAGAACCGTTACGGCATTCATCCGGTGCAAAATTTCCAAGTGACAAAGAGCGCGCCGAGCGACCGGCGACGGTTCGGACTGAGCGATCAGTTCGGCAGTGTGAACGACCAGATTCCGTGGCGATTCGCGTTCCAGGTGCCGTCTGAAGGGGTGCCGCTTACCGACCAGCTGGTTATATCTGTGTACGCGCCTTCCGGCGCCAAACTGGCGAGCTTTACGGCGGGCGTGCTGCAACATTTCCCCAAGCACCATACAAAGACGATTCGCGGCGAACAGACCCACGAATAGCCTCTTAGACAGCGCAAGTTAGACTAGACCGCACAAGACGTCGCGCTTCGAGCGTCCGGGCTGCGGAGGGGTGTGCCAAACCTTCGTGAAGCAGCGAGCAATTCCGGCGAGCATCCCAAGTGGGTATTACGCTGGCGATTTTGACGGCCCTCGCATCCAAATTCACCAAAACAAGTCCCGATCTGGCCTTCGATTCAGGCGAAAAGTGCACCGGAACCGGTGCAGTGTTGCTGAACTGTCGAAACGTGCAAAAGTGTGTCGACCAATTCTCGCGGTTTTGTTGATAATACAGGACTTACGCGGACTTTTGCTCGGCAAGCGTGTCGACCAATGACGCCCGGACACCACCTCGAACTGAAAGAGCCAACTCGATACTTGAGGGGTGGTTTTACAGGACTTACCCCGCACCTCGGAGCAGACGTTCGCCTACTTCGATTTTGACCAATCTTCGATCCAGCGACGCTGCTCGTCAGTGTCAGGGACCTGAACACCTCTGGCCCGTTCAACGGCCGCAAAAGCCGCCTCGACGGAAAATCCATTTTCGATGAGCAATGCCGCTGCAATGAGAGAGGAGCGGCCTATTCCTGCGCGGCAATGAACCGCTAAATGCTTGTCGGCTGCAAGAAGAGCGTGAAGGCGATCGATCAATTTGCCGAATTCATGCACCGATGCAGGGACCGACCGATCTTCGATCGGAAACGAGACAAACTCAATCCCACACGATCGGCAGGCACTCTCTTCTTTCATTAACCCGAGGTCCTCCCATTCGGACGCCGTCAGCGCAGAAACAAGTATGTCCACGCCGATTTCCTTCAATGACCTGACATCGTCTTCGAGCCAGTCGTCTCCTCTCGGGCGTCCGACAATCGCCAGACGGGAATGGCCGAGTTCAAGCCAATATAGGTTCACTTGCGCCGATTCGCTTTGCGAGAATTGAGTCGGTCGCGTTAGTGACGACGACTGCCCAAAGTCATGCCCAGAGTTCCGATGACGGCTGGCCTAACGCAAGAAGTGAGCAAGGTGCGGCAGGTACGGGAGGATGGTGCCGGCCCAGGGATGGCCGAAGGGCGTCCAATTGCGCGAGATTTCGTCGGCAAGGGTAAACGCCATCATGATGGCGAGCCAGAAGATCGCAGCGACCATCACGATCCTGGGCATGCCGGTGATGTACTTGACGTGCATAAAGAAGAGCACCACGAGCATCATCTTAATGCCGGCGATGAGCAGCGCAACGACGGTGTTGAACACACCGAGGTCGATGTAGGCGACGCCGGTTGTTGCTGCGGTGAGAACGAGGAGGGACGCCCAGACGGCGATATAAACGCCCACAGGCACGATATGTGGCGGCGATTCTTTGCCGAGTTCATGCACGACCATCAGTGGCCTCCCGTGCTGTACCGCCCGCCGATGAGGTACAAAAGCGGAAACAAAAAGATCCAGATAATGTCGACGAAGTGCCAGTAGAGCCCGCTGATATCGAGCGGCGCCGAATAAGTGGGGCCAAATCGCCCTCGCGCGGTCATGATAATCAGAACGGTGAGAATGCCCAACCCCACAACCATGTGTATGGCGTGCACGCCGGTCATCAGGAAATAAAACACCATGAACATCTGGACCAGCGGACCGTGGGAGCCCCACTCCGGCCTATAAGTAAAAGCGACCCCGGGGACGATACGTTCCAGATAGTCGTGGTACCACTCGAAATACAATTTGATGCCAAGAAAGGCGAGTCCAAACAGCATGGTGACTGCAAGGAAGAAAATGATGCGTCCCTTGCTCTTGCCAGTTTGCGCGGAGTAGATGGCCATAGCCATGGTCAAGCTGCTGCAGATCAGGACGGCCGTATTGATGGCCCCGAACTGCACTTCGAGCAGATGGCTGCCGATTTCGAAGGCATGAGGATGCAGCGTGCGGTAGATCAGATAAGAAGTGAACATGCCGCCGAAGAAGAGGATTTCGGTTGCCAGGAAGAGCCACATGCCGAGCGTGCCAGCTTCGCGCTGCTGCTCGACCGTCTCGAATTGATGGGACAGCTCGGGCGCGTGGACCCGGTGGCCGGAAACTGGATGAGCCATTTCAGACACCGACCACCGCCTTCTTGCCGGGATAATTGTAAGCGTCCTCGGTCACGACGGGTATCTCCTCGAAATTCTCCGTGGGTGGTGGGGATGGCGTTTTCCACTCGAGCCCCGTGGCGCCAAAGGGGTTCGGGCCGGCGACTGGTCCATAGAAGAAAGACCAGATCAGGTAGATCAGAGGAATGACGTATCCGACGGCGAGGACCGAGGCGCCCGCCGACGACATAACGTTGAGGGTCTGAAACTCCGCCGGATAGACGGCGTAGCGGCGCGGCATTCCGAGATACCCCATCACGAACTGCGGGAAGAAGGTCAAATTAAAGCCGATGAAGATGATCAGGGCGGCGAGGCGAGCCCAGAGATCCGGATACAGCCGGCCAGTCATTTTCGGCCACCAGAAATGGAGTCCGCCCATGTAGGCCATCACGGCGCCTCCCACCATGATGTAGTGGAAGTGCGCGACGATGAAGTAAGTGCCGTTCAGGTGGACGTCGGTCGAAAGAGACGCCAAGAACAAGCCGGTCAAACCGCCCATGGTAAACAAGCCGATAAAGCCGAGGGCGTAGAGCATGGGCGCCTCGTATGAAATGGAGCCCTTGTACAGAGTCGCCGTCCAGTTGAATACCTTGATAGCGGAGGGAATCGCTACCGCGAAGCTGAGGATTGAGAAAATCAGGCCGGTATAAACGGACTGGCCGGTGATGAACATGTGGTGTCCCCACACCACGAAGCTGAGTACCGCAATAGCCATGCTCGAATACGCAATCGCTTTATAGCCGAACATACGCTTACGGGAGAAGGCGGTGATCAATTCACTGACCACGCCCATGCCCGGCAGAATCATGATGTACACGGCGGGATGTGAGTAGAACCAGAATAAATGCTGGAAAAGAATCGGGTCGCCGCCGACAGCAGGATCAAAAATGCCGACGTGAAAGAGCCGTTCCATCACCATCAGGAACAGGGTGATCGCGATCACGGGAGTTCCGAGGATGAAGATGACGCTGGTGGCATACAACGACCAGAGGAACAAGGGCATCCGGAACCACGTCATTCCCGGGGCGCGCATTTTGTGAATCGTGACGACGAAGTTCAGGCCGGTGAGGATCGAAGAGAAGCCGGCGATGAAAATTCCGGTGGCTGCCGCGACGACATGAGTGTGTGAGAAGGTGCTGCTATAGGGAGGATAGAAGGTCCAGCCGGTATCGACTCCGCCCGAGATGATGGCCCAGAGCATGACGAGCGAGCCGGTGATGTACAGATACCAGCTCATCAGATTCAGCTTTGGGAAGGCGACGTCACGCGCTCCAATCATCATGGGAATGAGGAAATTCCCCAGGGTAGCGGGAATGGACGGCACCAGGAAGAAGAACACCATCACGATGCCGTGAATCGAGAACAGCTTGTTGTAAGTTTCCGGCTCGACGATGGCGCCCTGCGGCTGAATCAACTGGATGCGCATCATCACCGCGGCAATGCCGCCGACGAGGAACATGAAAGTGATGGAGATCAGATAGAGCAGGGCAATCCGCTTGTGGTCGGTCGTGAATAACCACGACTTCCAGCCGTAGTTGGCGTTGAGGTAATTCGGCCGCGCTTCGGATGGCGCCTGCGGGAGTTCCGCAACTACCGTACTCATTGCGTCGACGTCCTTTCTTCCGATCCCTTTTCCGATCCCAGCGACTTAATGTAAGCGATCAACTGCAGCACTTGCGATTCATCGACCTGCCCCTGGAAGGTCGGCATAATCGGCGGATAGTTTGGCAGCACAACGGAGTTGGGCGAAACGATTGCCTGCCGGATCAGCGATTCATCGACAATTCGCGTCGAGCCGTCCTTCAACTTCTCCGACGTTCCGTATTTTCCAACGAGCGAAGGCCCCTGGCCGGCGCCCGTGGCGGTATGACAGGTGCTGCATCCGAGCTGCGCGAAGAGTCTGGCACCCTCCTGCGCCATCGATTGGTTCTGCATCTCACCTGCGAGCCACGCAGCATAGTCCTGCTGGCTCATTACGTAGACCCATCCGATCATTTTCGAATGCCCGGCGCCACAGTACTCGGTGCAGAACAGGTGAAATTTGCCTACCTCGTCGGGCTTGAACCAGAGGAAGTTATAGCTGCCGGGCAGGACGGCTTTTTTCACCCGAAACGCCGGGACATAGAAGCCGTGAATGACGTCCTGCGACGTGACAGTGAGCTTGACAGCCTGCCCAACGGGGATATGCAGCGCATCAATTTCGCGCGGACCTTCGGGATGCTGGATGTGCCACATCCATTGCTTGCCAATTACGAAAATCTCCGTGGCATTTTTCGGCGGGATCGAGTTCCGGACGTACAGATAGGATGACCAGAAAAAGATGCCGAGGCAGATGACGGAGGGAATCACGGTCCACACGACTTCCAACGGCACGCTACCCTCGATCTGTTCCGCGTGGTCGTCCTCCGAGCGGCGGCGGTACTTGATCATGAAAACGAAAATGGCCCCGAAGATCAGCACGGTGAAAAATATCGTGACGGCCGTCAAGAAATAGAAGACCTGGTCGACCTGGCCAGCGATGCTGGACGCGGCGGGCGGGTGCAACGGAAGGAAAGCCGCCAGCGCGGCCATCGCGTCGAATCCGGCTTGCGCTAAATTCATCATGTGATGTCCGCGACGGTCCTGGGCGCGGGGAATTGTGCCGTCAGACTCATGCGTGGCCTTTCACAGTTCCATAGTGTTCCCGGCGGAGGAGAACGAAAATCAACCCGCCGAGCAGCAGGAGCGTGACGCCTCCCGCGAGCTGAATCACGTGCGAAATAATGACGCCGTATTTCCCAGTCGCTGGATTGTATACGCAGCAGAAGAGCAGCACCGCATCCACCGGCGAACCGATCGTGCCATTCGATGCCTGATCGAGAGCCAGCCGCAAATCGATCGGACGATACGTGATGCCGTAGAAGTAGCGCGAAAGCTTGCCTTGCGGCGTGGCAATCATGATGCCGCTGGCGTGCGCGAACTGTTTTGACTCGGGATCGTACGTGTAGCGGAAGCCTACCGCCGCCGCGAGGGCCTTGATTTCGGGCTGTTTGCCCGTCAGGAAGTGCCAGCCATTGATGCCGCTCTTCCGCCCGTAGATTCCGGTATAGAGCTGGTGCTTCGAAGCAGACATCACGCTCGTATCGGTAGGATCGATACTCACAGTCACGACGTTGTAATCCTGCCCCATATTCAAGGGGACCTGTCTCAGGCTCTCGTCCAAGTCATCGAGAATGCGCGTGCACAGCATCGGGCAGTTGTAATAAACGAGCGTGAGAATCACGGGCTTCGAGCCGAAGTACTGGTTCAACTGGACGGTGCTGCCGCGCTCATCCGTGAACGTCAAGTTCAGCGGGATCTGCGCATTCAGCTTCTGGTCGAGCCCGACGTTCTTTAGGAGCGAAGGACGCACGCCGATGTTCTGCACGGGGACGGGACCGCCCAATTCCTGAGCGTCAGCGGACGCAGGAATCATCGCGAGCGCGCACAATAGGATCCCGCACAGTACGAGCAGGCACCGGGATCGCTCTCTGCTGACATTTGCCGACATACTTATTATCGTTTCGACTTTCACCTCGACTGCCCCTTACTCGGCCCCTCTTGCCGCGCTGTTTTCGCTCTTGTTGTGCCCCGCTCCTGTTTGCGAGCTTTCCTGAACGAACGCGCACTGTCCCCCGATTCCGGTGGCAGGCAACGCGTTCACAGTACCCACAGGAGCAACGGCCTGTTTATCGTAAGAAGGAATTTCGCTTTCCGGCCGGGCCGAAAAACCCTGTTGCATGACGATGTCCATGGCGCGCTCGATCGGGATGTGGACGACCCCGTTCTGCTTGTCGATCCAGCCATAACTGTTCAACTCCTGCATCTGCCCCGTGCAGTAGGAACCCAGGTCCTCGTGAGGCGAGGCCTGCAAACGCGGCCCGGGGGGCAATGGCCGTCCCTGCGCGAATGGAGCGGCCGGATTTCCACGAGGCGATTCGGCCGCCAGCCAATCGAACGTCCATTTCATCGAAAAGAAGACGAACACCAGCACGACGGCGAGAAACAGCCCGAAAAGGAGCAGGCCGCGAACGCTCGCGTCGCGCCTTTCGTAGCCCTCCTCGCGGGTCGGCTGAAAGTCGTCATTCTCCAGCGGCATGTTCCAGCGCTCCTTCAAATCGCGGATCGTTCTGCGGCAAGAGCGGCCATCTCTTCAATTGCCACAGAAATGCGGCCACCTCCAAACCTCCGATGGCCACCAGCAATACAAAATCGAGCGGGTGAAAATAGGGACCGTTCTTCTGCGACCCGAATGCCGGCATGATCAGCCAGTAGACATCGATCATGCTGAGGAAGAATATCCAGGCGGCGATAAGAGACAGCGAACGCAATCGCCGCTTCAGCGGCTTCATCAAGAGCAGGAAGAACGGGAGAAAGAAATGCAGGACGATCAGCACGATCCCGATTCCGGCCCAGCTTCCGAAAGCGCGCGTGACGTACCACGGAATTTCGTCTTTCAGGTTTCCTTCCCAGATGATCAGGAATTGCGAGAACGAGAGATAGGCCCAGAGCAGAACGAAGGCGAGCATGAGGTTGCCTATGTCGTTGAAATCCTCGTGAGTGACGCAGTCCTTCAGGGGGTCTTTGTCCCACAGCGTGCGCAGGACGAACATCACAAAACAAAGGCCAGTCAGGGCCGCGACTACCATGAAAAGCATGCCGTAGATGGTGGAGAACCAGTGCGACTCGATCGACATGATCCAATCGACCGCGGCCCAAGTGAGCGCCAGCCCCCACAGGATCAAACCTGGCGCGCTGAACTTCTCCATGCGCTTCTTCAGACGCCATTCCTGGCTGCCGGGATTGTCCTGCTTCTTGGACCAGCGATTAAGCAGAATCGCGATCCCAATCCAGACAGCGAAGTAAAGAATGGTGCGGCCGATAAACCAACTGGGCGTCAGGAACCACGCTTTGTACCTCAGAATGGGGTCACTCTTCACGACGGCGGGATTGTCCCAGGGATAGAGCTGCCGCATGCCGAAGAGGACAGGTATGACAAGAACTGCCATGAGGCCGAAGGTCCGCGATCCGGCCTCCAGAAGCCTTCTGATCGGGTAGCCCCACCAGCCGCCGGTCAAGTGATGCAACATCAGAATTGCGACGCAGCCCATCGGGACCATCAGCCAAAAAACGAATGCGTACAGATAGGAGCGGAAGAATTGCCCGGGCTCGTGCGGCAGAATGGTAAAAAGCACGACCAATGCGACGCCGACGAAGCCCGTAATGAGAGCTATCCTCTGCGCGCGTTGCAGTTGCGACGTAACTGTGTCTGGTCCGTTCACTGGTTTTTCTGTCCTACACCCGCAGGTTCTCCGCTGGAGCCGCCCTGCAAGTAACCGAGCGGACGCGCAATGCCCGGCACTTCGTTGAGTTTCGACATGTCGGCTTGAGGCACGTCCTTCACAGGCGCGTACTGGCTGAGCTGCAAAGCGCGAATGTAAGCCGCGATGCGCCAGCGGTCGGCCGGGCTGATGCGGGATGCATAGCTATACATCACACCGAATCCATTGGTCATCACGTTCACAAAATGGCCGACTGGCGCCTCGCGGAGACGCTGAACGTTATATGAAGGCGGGTGCGAAAGGCCGCGCTGAACGATCATGCCGTCGCCGTTTCCTGTGTAGTCGTGGCACGGAGTGCAGTAGATATTGAACCGCTCGCGTCCGCGCTCGAGGTCGGCGCGCGTAATCGGGAATGGAAAGGTACTTGATTCGACGCCGTTCTCCATGCCGGTGTACAAGAGCGAGTCGATTCTAAGATGGCCGCGCGGCACAGTGTCCGGAATGAGCGGCCGTTCCGAGCGGCCGTCGGGGAAAAAGCCCGTCGGCTGCTCCGTCACGTACTTGGGCTGCACGTGCATGTCGAGCCGGCAGCCGGCGAGCACGGCGGCAAACAGCACGGCGGCGGCGCCCAGTTCCGCGGCCCTGCCCGCCCGCTTGCGCAGGCTGGAGTTCCGGCGCGCCGATGATTCGACGTTAGGCGTCAATTTCAAAAACTCCATCGGGATCCAGGCTTTGCAGAAAGGCCTTCGTTTTTGCAAAATCAAATTTCCGGTCGCGCGCTTTGATGAGGAGAAAGAAGCGGTCCGTGGAAGCACGCGCAAAATCCGCGAGATTAAATACCGGATGGTAAGGGCTCGGCAATCCGTTGAACGCCAGCATGCCGAAGGTAGCCGTCAGCGCGGCGCCCAGAATCGTCAGCTCAAACGTAATCGGGATCCAAGCCGGCCAGCTGTTATGCGGGCGGCCGCCGATATTCCACGGCCAGCTGATCACGTTGGCGTAATAGCACATGAAAAATCCGAACAGTCCGCCGCATATGCCGCCGCCGAGGACGAAGGCGGGCAGCCAGGTTCGTTCGAACCCGACGGCCTCGGAAAGGCCTTCGACGAAGATCGGCGAGTACGCATCGATTCGGCGGAAACCGGCAGAGTACGTCTTGCGCGCCGCTTCGAGGACTTCGTCGGGCGTCTGAAATTCCGCGATCAAGCCGTAAAGCTGTTTCGGTTTCATGCGCCTATCCGGCAATCTCCGGGTTGGGATTCCGCACGCGCGCCAGGTACGTGGTCCGCGGGCGTGTGTTCAGGTCCGCCAACAGGGTGTAATTCCGGGGCTGGGCCTTCCAGCGCGTGACGTTCGCATTCTTGTCGTTGATGTTGCCGAACATGATCGCGCCCGCCGGACACGCCTGCTGGCAAGCCGTCAGAATTTCCATATCGCGGACGGTACGGTCTTCTTCGGCGGAGCGGATTTTCGCCGCGTTGATGCGCTGCACACAATACGTGCACTTTTCCATAACGCCGCGGCTGCGCACTGTCACGTTCGGGTTGCGCACGCCATAGAGACTCGGCGTCGTGTAATCGGAAAAGAGGAAGAAATTGAAACGCCGGACCTTGTACGGGCAGTTGTTGGAGCAATAGCGCGTGCCGACGCAGCGGTTGTAGGTCATGTCATTGAGGCCCTCGGAGCTGTGCGTCGTGGCTCCTACCGGGCAGACGTATTCGCACGGTGCGTTCTCGCATTGCATGCACGGCAGGGGCTCGAAATACATTTCGGGAGCTTCCACGCCGCCGTGGAAGTAGGTGTCGATGCGGATCCAGTGCATAACGCGGCCGCGATCGACTTCGTCTTTGCCTACAGTCGCGATATTGTTTTCCGAGACGCAGGCGACCACGCAAGCGTTGCAGCCCACGCACTTGTTCAAATCGATGGCCATGCCCCAGGCGTATCCGTGGCTGTAGTCATAATTCTGGTAAAGCGAAAGGCTCTTGTTTTCGGTGCTTTCGGGAACCTGCGCAAAACGGGGATCGCGGCGGAACTCATCGAGCGTTGCGACTTGCACGAGTTCGCGCCGGAAGGCGTTCACGCTCTCGTCGTCCGATTCGACGCCGTTGTTGTTGATGAGCCACTGATGTTGCACCGCGGCAAATGTGTACTTCTTTCCGGTATTCGTGATCTGAACGGGAGCATTGGCGATCCAAGGCGCCGTCGATGTGCGCAGGGTGTAGCCGTTGAAGCCGTATACCGGCCCGAGCTCCGCGTCCTTGCCCATGTCTCCGCCCGAGCCCACCTGCGTGTAGGGTGTGTACGTGTTTTGCCGGCCGTAACCGAGATGCACGGTGATTGCATTATCCGCATGCCCGATGGCCAGAAAAACGCCGCCGCTCACCTCGCGTCCGGCATAGTGCAGCGTTACGTAATCGCCATGATTTAAGTTGTGCTGGCCGGCTGTGAGGGGACTCATCATTACGGCGTTGTCCCATGTAATGCGCGTGATCGGCTTGGGAATTTCCTGCAACCAGAAGTTATTCGCCCAGCGGCCATCGAAAACCGTCGGATCGGCGCGGAAGGTCAGCTCAAATTCGTTTGCCTGGATTCGCGCGGCTGCGGGCTGCTGCTGCAAGAAGTCGCGGTTCAATCCGACCGAAATCTGGGGCAGCGCCGTATTGGCAAGGATTCCGTCGTGCAAAGTGATCTGCCAGAAATCTTCGAAATTCTGGCCTTTCGGCGCACCCTGCGCTTGCCAATATGCCTTCACGATATCGTGAGTGCTGAGCCTATCGTCACCCGTAAGCGTCGCTATCAGGTCGTAATCCGAATGGCCGCCGTAAATGGGGGCGATGAGCGGCTGCTGGATGCCGATCGTGCCATCGTAGCCCGGCGCATCACCCCAGGATTCGAGGTAGTGCGCCGCCGGGATGTGCCAGTTGCAAAGCTCCGCGGTTTCGTCCTTGTACAAACCCCAATGGACGCGAAGCGGCGCCTTCATCAGCACGGATTCGAAATTGAAATCCACCGGCGCGGTGTATACGGGATTAGCGCCGAGAATGACGAGCAGCTTCACCTTGCCGCCATTCAAATCGTTGACCAGTTCGTGCAACGAATCCGTCTGATTCACGGGATTCACTTCGAGCGGCTGCGTGTAATAAACCGTCTTGCCCGCGTTCTGCAGCGCGTCGTTCATCGCGTGCGCCAGCGCGTGAACGATCGGAGGTTGCTGCTCGCCCGCGATCACGAGACTCGCGCCGCGATTTTTGGTCAGATCGCGCGCAATGGCCTGAATTGTTTGTTGCGAGACGGCCGGCTGGCTACCGGACCCGCCGGGCAGCGCGATGCCAATACCAACCGCGAGCTGGCGAGCGAAAGCCTCAATTTCACTCGCGCGCATGCGCAGGCGATGATCCGCCATCGCCCCGGTGCTGGTGGGCATGCTCTCGGCGGTGTACAGGCGATTTAGATTCTGGTTGGTTCCATCAATGCTGCGGCGCGAAGAGAAGTCGCGTGCGTGACGGACGTGCCCCGGACCAGACACCAGGAAATCCGAGTCCAGCGAAACGATGACGTTCGCGCGATCGAAGCGGTAAACCGTGTTAACCGGCTTTCCGAATGCCATTCGAGCGCCTTCGAAGGCCGAATCGCGGTGGCAAGGTTCATACTGGTGCCACTTCGCCTTCGGAAATTGTTTCTGCAACTTTTGAAGTTGCGCGGAAAACGACGGAGACGTAATTGTCTCACTCAACAGATACAGACCTTCACCGCTGGGGGCGAGCGCGGCCTTCTGGTCGAGCATTTCGGCTACAAACTGGTCCCAACTGCTTATGTTGCCGTTATAAAGGACCGTTTGTGACCGCGCCGGATCGTAGACGCCCAGGACCGACGCCTGCAGGTAGATGTCGGTGCCACCGAGACTGCCCGGATGCTCCGGATTGCCCTCGATTTTCGTCGGGCGGCCCATATGGCTTTCGACCAGCAAACCCGTGGCAACGCCCTGCTGCGTCATCGAGGTCGCGTAGAAGAGAGGCTTACCGGGGATGATGTCTTCCGGCTGGCGGACATAGGGAACGATGTGCTCGTTCGGAAGAATTGTGCAGGCGCTAAGCCCGGCAGTCGCCGCCGTTGCGGCCATGATTTTCAGCAGGTCGCGCCGGTCAATCCCGTCCTTGCCATCTTTTCCGCCCCGCGGCAGCTTCGGCGATCCGGCGGGCGTCAGTTGAACAAGATTCTGAGTTTCAGAAAGTTGCTCTCGCAGGTCCGCGTGGCGCAGCCATGCCTCCCACGGACGTGGCCGCTCCGGCTCTCCGACCTCAGAAGGCGCGGCGGCATTCGAGGACAACAGCCGGCCGGGAGCGTCCGGGAGGTCAGAATCCTTGAATTCGCCGCCGCTTGCCGCGAAAAACTCCGACTGATTGTTGAACTCCGCGATGCTCCTCCACTCGCGCGGTGCGTTCGCAGGGGCCGAACGAACAACGGCATCGGGGCCGGTCGGATTGTGCGACTCGAGATTCATCTCCTTGGGGTCGGAGTTCATTATGATTTCACCGATGACATGTGTCGCAGTCCTGTAAACTGGCCACCTTGTAATCCTTCATTAACTGGCGTCCCATTGTCAGCTGGTCCGTATAGGTCACACCGTTGTAACTGACCGGATGCACCGCCGACGGCTGCTGGTAATAGGGGTTGAAAACCTCGGCTCGCGGCCGGAGGTTTTTGGCGGGCTGCCTGTGGCAGTCGATACACCACGACATGTACTCGGTTCCGAAGCGATACGTCAGTGGCATACTCGCGATCGGACCGTGACACGTTGTGCAGCCGACACCCATGCGCACGTGGATTGAATGATCGAAATAAACGAATTGAGGCAGTTCATTCACGCGCAGCCATGAAATCGAGACATTGTCGCGGTAGCTTGCGCGCACCGGCTCGAGCATATCGGCGTTGGTCCAAATCTGCGAATGGCAGCTCATGCACGTTTCAGTGGGAGGAAGGCCGGCGAATGCGGATTTTTCCACCGACGTATGACAATAGCGGCAGTCGATGCCGAGCTCGCCGACGTGGTGGCGATGGCTGAACGGAACAGGTTGCTGTCTCGAAAGTCCGATGTTGCTGTACCAAGCCGATTCCTCGATCTGATAGAACCCATAGGTCAGGACGCCGATCAGGATCACGATCGCAATGATCGATACCTTCGAGATCAAGTTCGCGCTGCGATGGAAGACCTGGGCCATAGATACGCGATATGTCGCCTAGGCGGCTTGCTCCTTCTTTTCAGTCTTGTGCACCAGCGCCCGCATTTCGACGATCGAAATCATCGGCAGGAACCGGATGAACAGGTAGAACAGCGTAAAGAACAACCCAAACGATCCGGCCAGAATGGCCCAGTCCCATCGCGTGGGATAAAACATGCCCCAGTACGAAGGCGGATATTCGCGATGCAGGCTGACCACGATGATGACGAACCGTTCCAGCCACATCCCAACGTTGATCACGATTGAAACGAAGAACAGCGCCAAAGGATTGCGCCGCACGCTACGGAACCACAGCGCCTGCGGAATCGCGATGTTGCACGCAATCAAGGTCCAATAAACGTATAGATATGGCCCAACCATCCGGTTCATGATCATGTAATGATCGAACGGATTGCCGCTATAGAACGCCATGAACGTTTCCATGATGTAGCCGTAGGCGACGATGACGCCGGTGGCCAACATCACTTTGCCCATGATGTCCAAGTGCTTGATGGTGATCATGCCGTCGAGGCCATAGAACTTGCGCAACGGTATTGCCAGGGTCAACACCATCGCGAAGCCGGAATAAATCGCGCCGGCAACGAAGTACGGCGGGAAGATGGTGCTGTGCCAGCCGGGTACCAGTGCAATCGAAAAGTCGAAGCTCACCACCGTATGCACTGAAACGACCAGAGGCGTAGCGACACCGGCCAGCAGGAGTGACGCGACTTCATAGCGCTTCCAATGGGAAGCGGATCCTCGCCAGCCCATCGAGAAAAAGCCGTAGGTAATCTGCGATATTTTCTTCTTCGCCTTATCGCGCAGCGTAGCCAAGTCCGGCAGAAGCCCGACGTACCAGAAAAGGATCGATACCGTCATGTAGGTGGAAACCGCAAATACGTCCCAGACGAGAGGACTTCGGAACTGCGGCCACAGCCACATCACGTTGGGATAGGGCAGCAGGTAATAGAACAGCCACGGGCGCCCCATGTGCAGCAGCGGGAACATGCCAGCGCAGGCGACGGCGAAAATCGTCATCGCTTCGGCGAAGCGATTGATCGAAGTACGCCACTTCTGGTGCATCAAGAGCAGGAAGGCGGAGATCAGTGTTCCAGCGTGGCCGATTCCGATCCACCACACGAAGTTCGTGATGGCGAAAGCCCAGGCGACCGGGATATTGATGCCCCAGATCCCGACGCCCCGGTAGAACAGGTAGCCCATCGCGATGTTCAGCAGGACGAACAACGCGAACGCGATCGCAAACCCGCCCAACCAGCCCTTGGTCGTGCCTCGAGTCAGCACGATCGAACTGATCTTGTCGGTGACAGTCCCCAGCGTAAAACCCGGCTTGACCAGCGAGTCCTGTCGCTCAGTTACTGTTGTTTGTGATCCTTCAGAATCCACTCAGCGCCCTCAGAAGTCTTCACTGCAGGATGCTTCGAAACATTTTGAAGGGCTTAAACCAGGTCAGCAAAACCAACCGCGCTGCCCCGCGACGGCGGCGATCCGGTCTGAGCAATTCGAGCTGGGGCGCGAAAAAACTCTCTTCACGTCCTCGATTCCGTAAAATTCGGAACACGGGCTCGCTCAGGACCGACAAGCATAAGACTGGAATCGTGCGGATGCAAGCAAAACCAGAAAAAAATGTGATGTAGAAAAATCCGCCACCCACGCTTTGTGACTGACGTCAGTCTCGTTGCGCTCCCCACACAATCGTGGCGCGTTTTCAAGCAAACAGGTTGGACGCAAGGAGATAGGATCCCGAGAGGCAACGACGTTCTGTTCTCCGCCATCAGTCACGTCCCCTGGCGAAAGAAGAATGCGAGGAGAGAGGGCAAAGAAAAGCTTTTAACGAATCGGGTGTGTTTTACTCTGTGCCGCTTCGGCATTGCGATAGCGAATTCATTTCGTCGTGCAGAGGATAGTCAAATCGGGATCGATCAACAGATGCGTCGGACGGAGACGCGACGAAAAGCGGAAGGTCGTCGCGGGTCCCGTTGTCACAACTACGCCCAGGCGCCACGGTGGGCTAGCGGAGCGCGCGGCATAAATCGGAACAGGGGCAGTAAACAGATCATCGACGTCATCCTGCTTCAGAGTCCCAGTGACTACGAATCCCTGCCGCAGCCGGCGCGTTTCGTACTGCAGGGTGTAGTGGGGAATGCCCGTGTTCTTTACCCACTCGCCGAAAAACCAATTCATCGTGTGGTCGCCCTCGAGGTCCATCGACGGCGTCATTTCCTCCTCGACGGCACGCTGAAAGTCAGCGGTCGAAAGCGGCTTGAAACGATACTGGGTCAGAATCGTCTGCAGGAGTTCGCGAAAGCGCGCGTCGGGATCGGGCGAGGACGGGTCGCGCAGCATTTCGCGAATCATGTGCATCACCCAGGCTCCTTTGTCGTAGATGATCGTGTTGTACGCGGCGGGATCCTCCGAAGACGCCAGCCGGTAGCCTAGCGTGAGCGGCCCGGCTTGTTCCACGTCGTGTGTTGAGCGCGGCGCCTGCGCAAGAAGCTCCGAACGGAAGAGCTCGAGCCATGCGTCAAGTCGATGCGCGACCGGCCGGCTGTCGGCGTATAAGAGCGAAAGATAATTCGCCATTCCTTCTTCGATCCAGACGTCCCGGTACGTAGCCGCGGTTGTCACGTTGCCCCACCACTGATGCGCCACCTCGTGAAACGGCATGATTTCGTGAGCCGCTCGTTCGGACAGCTCGGTGATTCCTGCGTGCTGGTCGGGGGGCAGGAATGCATACGTCGAGAGATACACGAGCCCGGGCCATCCTTGGCCAACCGTTCCAGGAATTTGCGAAATCTCCAGGCTGCCAAAAGGAAAAGGCCCATCCATTCGTTCGTAGAAGTGGATGGAATCCAGGATCTGTTGCCCGAGGCTCTTCAACACGGATGCCGGGTCCGGCGGAGGGGGGCTATCAGGAGTCGCCGAAGGAACGGTAGGCACACCGGGCCGAAGCGGCGGTCGAAGTTGCGGCTGCTGTTGCTGAAGACGCGCCAGAATCGCTGTTTCAAGTTCCCGGTTGGCGTAAAGTTGAATGCGCGGCTCGGACGCATTCGCGGTCTCTTCCTTGTATTCGCCGAGATTAAATCCCGCGAAAGCAAACGGCAGTTGCGACACCCAGCGGCCCGATTCGAAATCTCCTTCCACATGCGACTCGACTTCTTTGCCCGTCGCGACCAGCGTGTAGCGTTTTGGCCAGCGAAATGACATGTCAAACAAAGCGAAATTGTCGATGCCCGCCGGGTGCGCGTACCAGGTTTCATGCTCGCCCACGTACTCGACACCATTGCCGGCGTCGCTGATCACGCTGCCGTGATACGACACGGAAAGCCTGATCTGCTGGCCGGCGCCGGCGGGCGCAGGAAGGACGACGAGCATCGTGTCGTTGCCGCGTCTCTGTATCTGGCGCTTGCTGAGGTCTTCGTTCTGAAAATAGACGAGCGCTCCGCTGGCGTCTTTCACGCTCGCGACAGCAAGCCTGCGGGAAAGTTCGAGCGGCACGACGCGGTCGCCGGCGCGCACGGCTTTGATATCCATAATCGTTGTGCCGTCGAGCGAAAGGTCGTCTGCAATTTTCGTATCGATTTTGTAATCGACGGGGACGAACGCGTCGGCGGGGCCTTCTGGCGCGTTCTGCGAGTGAAACGAAGCCCAAACATCGTAGCCGAACAAGCCGCTGGGCAATCGCCGGGGATTGCCGAAAAGAACCTGCTCCTGGCGGCGCTGATCGACAACAAGGTCGATGGTTCCGTGCGTGTCACTCAAAATCCCGGCATAGAAATACGGGCGCGGCGAGGTGGAGAGCCAATCTTCGAGGATGCGCAGCGAGTGCCACGCGTTCGTATTGGCAAAGATAGGATCCCAGTTTTCGGTGAACTGTGCGTCGGTTGCGGGCTTGTCTCCTTCACGGGCCAGTTCCCGCGAGATTTCGTCAGCCGTGTCGTCGTCAAAGCGGAAATACGCACGTGAAAAGGACTGGTCGAGTATCGGAACGCCCGTAAACTCGGCGAGCGAACGCCGTTCGCCCGGATCATGCGGGATAGCGATCGCGTGGCCGCGTCCGGCAAATACGATGCCGGTGATGCGCTCGCCCAACGGTTGGACGAAGGCAATCTGCCCGTCTTCGAGCGTGATACTGAGGACATCGCGGCGCAAACTGAGAAATTTGATGTTGTAGACGCGCGTGGGATCAGGCCGCAGAGCGTTCAGCGCTTGATAGAGAGCGCGCGGATCGGTCGGCAACCCGGACAGCGGGGATGCGGTGCTGGCGGGCATCGTCGCAGCTGGCTGTTGCAGCTGAGAAGCTGGCGAGGTCGACTGCTGTGCCTGGCTTTGTGGCTCCGACGGCGGCGAATGTGGCGGAGCGATTGCGCCGGCCGGAATCGCCGCAGCGCAGAGTGCGGCCGAAAGAATCAGCGCAGCAAGCGAAGGTCTTGCGAAGTACGGCACGTCCCGACTGTACCCCTTAGGACATGGGCCAGCAAGCTAAGCACGGCTGTTCCAGCGGGCTTGCTTAGAATTGATATGTGAGAATCGCCCTCATAGCGGCGCTGGTAGCGGTCGCGGGTGTGTCCGCGTCGGCCGACACGATCGTATTGAAGAACGGGCAGAGGATTTTTGCCTCCAATGTGACCGAAGACGCTCAGTATGTGACTTATGAGACGCCGGCAGGGCGCATGTCCATCCCGAAAGCGCTGGTCGTCAGAGTCGAGCACGATGAGCAGACCTACACTCCGGCGGCAGCTGCGTCACACCTGGGGATTACAACTCCCGCGATTGCGCCTGTTCCTGGCTACGAAGCCATTTCAAAGCTGACGGTGCACGACAATTCCATCGACTATGCATATCTGGCAACACTCGAAACGGCCGCTCGGTCGGGCTCGGCGGAAGCAACCGGGAAGGTTGCGGCGGCGCATTACGTGGCGGCTCAGTTTTTGATCGCGCAGGGAAACATCGATTCGGCCATCGACCAGTACCGGCAGGCACTGGTGTTCGCGCCGGACAACGTAGCGCTGCTGCTGAATCTCGCGTCGCTCGAGCTGCGACAGAGTCAGTTCGAGGCCGCGCTCGAACCCTTGGAGCACGCGCGCGACATTTCGCCCGCGTCAGGACTGCAGGCCGTGATCATCGCCAAACTGATGGGCTGGGCCTATTATGGCTCGAACCAACCCGATGAGGCGATCAAGGAATGGAAGCTCTCCGAGCAACTTCGTCCCGATCCGGAAGTGGAGCAGGCGCTGGCAAAGGCGCAAAAGGATCAGACCGAAGAGGCCGATTACCGTGACGGCAATTCGGAGCATTTCACGCTGAAATATTATGGTGGCGCGGCGCCGGAACTCGCACCGGAAATCCTGCGCACGCTGGAAGATGAGTTCAACGACATTCAATCGCAGCTCGATTACACGCCGACGAACCAGATCAGCGTGATCCTTTATACACAGCAGGCGTTCGAAGACATCACGCGCGCGCCGGGCTGGGTCGATGCTCTCTACGATGGGCGTTTACGGATTCCAGTCCAGGGCTTGAGTTCGGTGACACCGGAACTGGCGCACGTTTTGAAACATGAACTGACGCATGCCTTCATCACGCAGAAATCGGATGGACGCGCGCCCGTTTGGCTGCAAGAGGGAGTTGCGCAATGGATGGAGGGCAAGCGCAGCACGGATGACGCGTCTGCGCTGGTCGACGCAGCCGAGCAAGGAACCGTGCCGAACCTGAAATCGCTTGAGGGATCGTGGATGTCGTTGTCAGGAGATTCCGCGTCGATGGCCTATGCGTGGTCGCTGGCCGTGGTCGAGTCGATTATGCAGAATGGCGGGACGACGGACGTGAGCCGGCTGATCGAGAAAACCGCGACGGCGGTGACTCCGGAGGATGCGGTTCGCGAAGCGCTCCATTGCGACTACAACGACCTGCAGCAGCAAACCGTCGACTACCTGAAGAGCAATTACCTTCGATGAGTTTTCGAGCAGTTTTTGGCGGAGCCGTGATTCTCGTTGGCGCACTTTGCTGTTCATGTGGCAGGAGGATTACGGAAGTTCAGCTGGTGAAGTCGCCAATCACCGTCGGTCCCAAATGGACAGAAATAGCGTTGCCGAACTCCGTGGTCGCCAAATGGGAGGCGCAGATCGTCTATGCAACCTTAGCCAGCGACGCCGATCAGAGTGATCACCCACTCGGGCTCAGGTCAAAAGACGGGGCACTGTTCAGCCCGGAACTCGATCTGATATCTGACAGAAGTGTCAATTACGCGCTGCCCCTTGTGGGCTTTCGATCGGGGAATGATGTCGAAGTGATCTTCGACGGCGGTAACATCCCGAGAGGAACGCATTTTGCGAGATTGCGTATGCGTTCCTCGAAACTTGTCATACTCGGCCCGATAACGTGGTTCTCCTATATGCCTGAGGACACAAAGACGGGCGAGCCCTAGCAAGATATGAGGGTGCCCTAGCAACTTGCAAGCAGGGCCGCGAGGAGGGCGGCGCGTTCGGGGAGCCGGCGGATGACGACGTGCTCGCGAGAGCTGTGCGCGCCGTCGCCGACGGCGCCGAGGCCGTCGAGCGTAGGAATGCCAAGGGCCGAGGTGAAGTTGCCGTCGGATCCGCCGCCAGTGGATGCTTCGCCGACCGAGATTCCCATTTCCTTCATCAGCGACTGCGCGTGTGCGAAGAGCTTTGCGCCCTCTTTTGTGCGTTCGAGCGGCGGGCGATTGATTCCGCCGCGGACTTCAATCCTCGCGCCGCGCAGGATCGGCTTTAGCGAATGCAGCTTGCGGTCGAGCGGCTTCCCATCGGAGAGGCGCGCATAGCGGAGATCGACTTCGGCCCGCGCGTGGTCCGGAACAACGTTCGAAACCGTGCCGCCGCCGATGACGGTGGCTTGCACCGTGATCCCTTTGCGCGGATCGTTCATCTTTATCAGGCGTTCGATTTGAAGCGCGAGTTCGTGTACGGCGTTGAGGCCCGCGCCGGGTTCGATTCCGGCATGGGCCGAACGCCCGGTGACGATGACTTCGGCGCTGCCGACTCCTTTGCGCGCGGTTTTCAGGCGGCCGTCGGCGCCGAGCGCGGGTTCGACGACGAAAACGGCGTCGCTGCGGCGCGCTTCCGCTTCGAAAAGTTTGCGCGACGCTTGGCTGCCGATCTCTTCATCGGAGCACCAGAAGAAGACGAGGCGTTTGCGCGGCACGATTTTCAACGCGCGCAACGCATCCACGGCAAATAGCGCGAGCACAATGCCGGCCTTCATGTCGAATGTGCCGGGGCCCCACGCGCGTCCGCCGGAAACGCGAAACGGCATGGTGGCAAGCGTGCCGAATGGATAGACCGTGTCCATGTGGCCGAGGACCAAAAGCTGCCCCGTCACGGCGGGCAGGCCCGCCGGGCGGCTGTTGTCAAGGGCAACCTCGGCGCGAACCTGATTGCCGCGTTTCGGCTGTTGCAACATGCGCACATGCGCGCCGCGCCCTTGCCATTCAGCTGCGACGATTTCGCCCATACGGTCGACGGCCTCTTTATTGAAGCTGGGCGATTCGCAGCGAACGAATTTTTCGAGCAGCCCGACCATTTGGTTCTGGCGGCCGCGCAGGAAGAGCAGAATTTCTCGAACACTAATGTTTGCTTCCGTCATGGCGCGCGTATGGTAACAGCCACCCCTGCAGCCCAGCAATGCTTCGAGTATTCGATGGACTTCGTCAAAAGGAATTTCGGATTCGCCGGAACTCGTCCAGGTGAGGACTCTCAGATCAGGCAAAGCGGCGAGTCCCAAATGTCCACCCTGGAGATTTTGTCGAAATTCGGGGTGTCGTCTTTCGACCGCCGTTTTCGATTACCTATATAGAAGCACTCTGCCCCGGGGCTTGCGATGCAGTGGTGCATCCGCACATCTGCGTTTCGTCGAGACCCGCTTTGGGCTTTCATCGGCTGGAGGGAGGAAAAAATGAAACGGGGCCTAATGCTGTTGTACGGCGTCGTTTGCTATTTTGTGTTTCTCGCGGTTTTTCTGCGCGCGATCTGGTTCGTGTGGACGATGGATAGCGCGGCTCCGGCAGCGTCATGGTTTCGTGCCGTGCTGATTGACGCCGGCTTGCTTGCCGCGTTCGCGCTTCAGCACAGCGTAATGGCCCGGCAAGGATTCAAGCGTGTGTGGACGCGCGTGATTCCCAAGCCGGTCGAGCGCAGCACCTATGTACTGTTTGCCAGCCTCGTGCTGCTGGCCGCCGTCGAATTCTGGCAACCGCTGCCCGGAACCGCATGGCACGTGCAGTCTCAATCCGCAGTCATCCTATTGAACGCGCTATTCTGGTTCGGTTGGCTTCTCATCCTCGCGTGTACGTTCCTGATCGACCACTTCGACTTGTTCGGCCTGAAGCAGGTCTGGCGCTATTGGCATGGCGTTCCCAGCGAACCGCCGACGTTCAAAACGCCCGGGCCGTATCGCTTTGTGCGCCATCCGCTTTATCTGGGATTTCTGATCGCGTTTTGGAGCGCCCCCGTGATGACGTCGGGGCACTTGTTCTTTGCAGTGATGTGTACGGGGTACATCGTTGTCGCGATTCAGTTCGAGGAGCGCGACTTAGTGAGATTTTATGGCGAGCAGTACAGGATTTATCGCAGTGCCGTTTCGATGCTGGTGCCCTGGCCTTCGAAGAAAAGGCAGCCGGAGTCGATCAGTCAGGTTCGTTGAGAGCCGCACGGAGGCGCGCAATTCGTCGCCTTCCGTTTGCGGTTCCTCAATGCTCGAAGGGTCCCTTCCCTTCTGCCGCCAAGCGCGTTTGAATTAGGAATTTCGAATTTCTTGCTCGGATGATTGTCGGCTGGGCGTTGATCGCTAAAAGCTCGGTCCGCGTAGCCGGGTCCGTCAACGTGTAGCCGGTGCTCCGGCCGCTTCGTGCAGATTCCCCGCCGTTAGGCTTTCGTATAGAATTACTGGACTTGCGCGCGGCTGTAGCGCTGCAGTGTGCACACAAGGGAACCGCATCACGCACAGCAAAAGGCGGGACGATGATCCTCGACGTAAACGCGATCCAGAAGATTTTGCCGCACCGCTATCCTTTTCTGCTGGTAGACGCGATTGAAGACATGGAACTGCGGAAGTGGATCGTGGGAATCAAGAACGTCACGATCAACGAATACTTCTTCCAGGGACATTTCCCCGGCAAGCCGATCATGCCGGGCGTGCTGATCATCGAGTCAATGGCGCAGACGGGCGGATTGTTGCTGTTGCAGGAAGTGCCGGACCGGGAAAAGAAGCTGCTCTATTTCGTGGCAATCGATAACGCGCGTTTCCGACGGCCGGTGGTGCCTGGTGACCAGCTTCGCGTGGAAGTGAAAGTGATCGCGTTCCGTGGCGATTTCTGCAAGCTGGAGGGGCGCGCGTCGGTAAACGGGGAGCCGGCGGCAGAAGCCACGTTGATGTGCAAGATGGTGGACATCGAGGCGCAGACCGCGCCGCAGCAGGTGCCGGTCGGAAAGTCGGAATGAACGGCGCGATGCGAACCTTTGCGTCCCGCCCGAATCAAGAAAGATCCTTCGACTCCGTCCCGCGCCCGCGCTTCACGCGGGAAGAGCGAAAAGCGCGGGACTCCGCTCCGTTCGCCGGCTATGCTCAGGGCAAGCAGGATGACACGCGCGTTGAGTGGCAACTCCGGGTCAGAATGATGGGCGAGCCCAATGAGCGAGATTGACGCGCGGGCGATCGTGGCGCCTTCGGCGCGCATCGGAAGCGGCGTCCGGATCGGGCCGAACGCCGTGGTTGGTGACGAGGTCGAACTGGGCGACGGATGCGTGCTCGACCATCACGCGGCGGTGCACGGGCCGGCGCGGCTGGGCCGAGACAATCATGTTTTCTCATTCGCGGTGGTGGGCGGCGATCCGCAAGACCTGACGTACAAGGGCGAGCGCGTTTCGCTGGAAGCGGGCGACGCAAACGAGTTCCGCGAATTCTGCACGGTGAGCCGAGGCACGGTGAAAGGCGGCGGCGTAACGCGCGTCGGCAGCCATAATTTGATCATGGCATACGCGCATATCGGGCATGATTCGCAGGTGGGCAGCCACACGATTTTCGTGAATGGGGCGACGCTGGCTGGGCACGTGGTGGTGGAAGATTATGCGACGATCGGCAATTTCAGTCCGGTGCATCAATTTTGCCGCGTGGGGAAATACGCGTATGTGGGCGCGCACACGGTGATCACGCAGGATGTGCTGCCGTTCTCGAAGGTGGTTTCGCCACGCGAGACAAAATGCTACGGCGCGAACACGGTCCTACTGGAACGGCAGGGATTTTCGGCGGCGCGCATCCGGCCGATCGAGCAGGCGTACAAGCTGCTGTTGCGGTCGAAGTTGAACACATCGCAGGCCGTGGAACAGATGCGCGAAACCCTCTCGGACTCGGAAGACGTCTTAACCCTTATGAAGTTCATCGAGTCGGCCCAGCGGGGTATTACAAAATAACGGACACGCTGGGATTGCGTTCATGCGATCGAGAGAACGCGCAGGCAGAACTGCTTTTTGGTTTGCGGCCTCCAGTGTCTCTTGAATCCTGGCATGCGAACCGGCAAGGAACGGCTTCCTTGCTGGCGAGGCAGCCGAAAGCTGGTGCCCAGTGCCCGAATCCGTCTTGGCGGCGGTCGATAGCAAAGCAGCGATGCCATGCCAATTCGCAACTCGTGCGTCGGAGCACAAATGGAGGCTGCAAACAAAACAGTTTCTGAATGTTGAAGGCGCCGGATAGCAAGAGAATCGCCCCAGCTCGCAAAACGAAAATCGGAGCGCCGCGGGAGGCTGCAAAGCAAAAAGGTTCGCACACTGCAGGAAGAGAGAATCGTGACGACAGATAATCAGAACGGTAAGCTCCCAACGAATAACGATAAGCATGGAACCGGGTGGGGCCTGATTGCAGGGAACGGGGATTTCCCGTTTCTTGTGCTGGAGGGAGCGCGGCGCCAGGGCATCGAGATGGCTGTGATTGCGATTCACGAAGAGGCGTCGCCGGGACTCGACCGTGCCGCGAAACGCATTCATTGGGTGAGCCTGGGAGAATTGAGCCGCGCCATTTCCCTGCTGCACGAAGAAGGCGTGAAGCATGCGGTGATGGCCGGGCAGGTGAAGCACAACAAGATTTTCAGCTCGATCCGGCCGGACTGGCGGCTGGCGAAGCTGCTACTGTCACTCACGTCAAAAAACACGGATTCCCTGATTGGCGCGGTGGCGCGCGTGCTGCAAGATGAAGGAATCGAGCTCGTGGACTCGACCAAGTTTCTCGGGCCATTGCTTCCTCAGGCCGGCGTGCTGACGCGGCGCGCTCCGAGCGAAGCGGAAGCCTCCGATATCGATTACGGCCACGACATCGCCAGGCAGATTGCGGGGCTCGATTTGGGGCAAACCGTGGTGATCAGCGGGCGCGCGTGCGTGGCGATTGAAGCGATGGAAGGTACCGACGAAACGATCGAGCGAGCCGCCCGAATTACGGACGGTCAGCGGCTGACGATCGTAAAAGTGAGCAAGCCGGCGCAGGATATGCGATTCGACGTTCCCGTGATCGGGCTGAAGACCATCGAAGTGATGCGCCACTCGAACGCGACGGCGCTGGCGATCGATGCGCGGCGCACGCTGCTCTTCGATCGCGCCGACCTGATTCGCATCGCCGACGAAGCGGGCATCGCAATTCAGGCATACGAGCCTGCCGTGACTGCCAACCGGGAGTTTGCAAGCGCGGGGACGGAGAAAAAGAAGTGACGTCGCCCCCAATTCGGGTGGCCGTGGTTGGCACCGGTGAATTCGGCCGCAACCACGTCCGCGTGTGGCGCGAGCTCGAGGGCGCCGACCTGGTTGGCATTGTCGACGCGAATTTCGAGCGCGCTGCGAAGGTGGCCGCCGAATTTGGTACGCGTGTGTTGCCGGATCTGAAGACGTTGGCCGCAGAGCGCGTCCAAGCGGTGAGCGTAGCCGTCCCGACGAAAGAACACGCGCGCGTCGGGTGCGAATTGCTCGCCGCGGGACACGATGTTCTGGTCGAGAAGCCGATGGCTTCGTCGCTCGACGAAGCGGACGCGCTGATCGCCGCAGCCAAACGCGCCGGAAAAATTCTGCAAATCGGGCACGTGGAACGCTTCAATCCCGCCGTTGCAGCGGCGCAACGGATCGTGAAGCATCCGCTCTTTTTCGAGGTGCATCGATTGGGCGTGTTTACGCCGCGCAGCCTGGATATCGACGTGGTGTACGACGTCATGATCCACGATCTGGACATTCTGCTCACGTTTGTCGATGCGGAAATTGTCGACGTGAAAGCCGTCGGAATCCCGGTGATCACGGATAAAGTGGACATCGCGCACGCTCGGCTCGAATTCGACAATGGTACGGTGGCGAATCTGACGGCGAGCCGCGTCTCAACGGAGCGCGTCCGCAAGATGCGCCTCTTCCAGGAGCACGAATACATCTCGATGGATTTTGCCAGGCAGGACGTGTTGCGAGTGCGAGTGCAGGGCGGTGTGGACAAAGCGTCGATTGATGAGTTGCGCGCTCAAAGCGCGACTGACCAGTTGCGCGCTCGAAGCGCGACCGACGAGTTGCGCGCGGGAGGCGCGACGGCGGCCCAGCCGGAGATCGGATTCGAGAAATTGACAACGACGCAGAGGGAACCGCTGAAAGCAGAGCTCGAATCGTTCCTTGAATGCGTTCGCAGCCGCCGTGCGACTGTCGTTGACGGGACCGCCGGTCGCCGCGCATTGGCCGCCGCGGACAGGGTTATGGAAGGCATCCTCGATCACGCCCGGCGCGTCAAAATTGGTGGCACGCTCGACTCGCGTCCTAACGGCATGCGGGAAGCGTCTTTCACTCCCCAGGAAACTCGATGATTTCGCGCACCGTGGTCCCGGTTGACGTACGCCCGCCTTCGCCGGATCAGGTCCGCCAGATCAAGAAGGGCGCTCGACGCACCACCACGTACATGGACGAGCGCACGGTGGTCCCGCCGGAGCTGTCGGAAAACGCAGTTCCGCTCGACGGCAAATCTTCGATTCCCGAACATCTCCCGCTGGGTGTTTTGGTGGATCGCACGCTCGTGCCTCGCGGCATGCCGGCAAAACCTATTGAACGAAGCGAAAACGGCGATGGTCATCATTCGATCGCTGTGCTCGACGAACGTATGGTGGTTCCCGCCTACATTGAGCCGCCAGACGAAAAAGAGCTGACGGAATCGCCGAAGGCTCCTACCCTGACGCCGGAATTGCGCGAGGTGATCGAACCGGACATTTTCATCACGGGCGATCCGAACCTGCTGGTTGCGGCAGACCCGAAACGCGACGTAAAGGCGGACTCGATTGTCCGCGTGATGTCGATCATCATCCACATCGCACTGGTGATTTTCCTGATTTCGATTCCCAAGCTTTTTCCCTATCACGCGCCATCCCAGGCAGACCTGGAGAGGACGAACGAGGCGATGAATTGGATCTACCACGCGCCGCGAATGTCCACGCCCGCGCCTGTCGTGCCGAAGGTTCACATTCCTCGCGCAGTTCTGAAGCAGCTTGCGCCGGTGGAGAAGTCGCCTTACGTCGCGCCGGCTGAGCCTCAGCCAACGCCGGTGAAACCGGAAGCCGCCAAGCCTGCGCCGGAATTGCCCGCGGCTCCGACTCCGCAGATTCCGGTGCATCAGCAGCAACCGCAGTCCATTCCAGCCCCATCGCAGCTCGAGGCGGTTAAGCCGAACATTCCGAAGCCCTCGCAGCGTTTCAATTTCAACATTCCGTCGGCGAATCAATCGCTAAGCGATCAGCTTCAGCATGCGATTCAGAATCGAGGCGAGCAACCGACCTACCGCATGCCGGACGACAGAGGCGGGCTTCCGCGCGGACAGGGAGCGCCAGGCAGCGGTCCCGGAATGCAGGGCGGCGTTTCGATTCTAACGCCGACGAACGGTGTGGATTTCAATCCTTACCTGAACCGCCTGGTCGCCATCGTGCGACGGAACTGGTTCGCCGTGATGCCGGAATCGGCGCTGATGGGCGATCGAGGCGTCGTCTCGATTACGTTTCATATCAACCGCGATGGCAGCATGCCGGGGATCGATCCACTGATGGAGAGGACGTCCGGGAAAGAGCCACTGGACGCCGCCGCAATGTCCGCGATTCGGACGTCAAGCCCGTTCGAGCCGCTTCCGCAGGAATTCAAAGGGCCCGATATCCAACTGCGATTCGTCTTCTTCTATAATCTGCCCGTCGATTTCTCTCATTAGTGCGCGGCAATAGCATTTCGTTCATGGACCGGGCGCAGCAAGCCTGCCACAGCAGGCAAGCCTTCGCGAGGCTCGGGCCAAGGCAGCGCCCCTATGTTGCTGGCGGTGAAGCGTGCCTCCTTCTATAGGGGGCTACGCGAGTGGCGAAGACATCAATGCAGCTCAATCTGAATCGAGCGCAAATCGTTGGCGCACTGCTGCTGGCGGGGATCGTACTGCTGATCCTGCTGGTGCGGTATTGGGGCGTCCTTCGTTGAGTGGCAGCGAGTCACGACAAGCGACCGGCAGCGAATTCGGGCCATTGATTGTCGTATTGGGTCCGACGGCGTCGGGAAAATCCTTACTGGGAATCTCTCTCGCGCAAAGACTTGGCGGCGAAATCCTCGCATGCGACTCGACGCAAATCTACCGGCATTTCGATATTGGGACCGCGAAAGTTCCGGCCTCGGAACAGGGTGGCATTCCGCATCATCTGACCGATCTCCTTGAACCGGATCAGGTGTTTACGGCGGGCGAATATCGCCGGCAGGCGTTAGCGGTGTTGGAAGACCTGCGCCGCCGAGGCAAGGTGCCGGTCATTACAGCCGGAACGGGACTCTACCTGCGCGCGCTGCTCGAAGGATTGGCGGAAGCGCCCACACGTTCGGAGGAGTTACGCGACCGGCTGCGAGAAAGAGTTCGCGAGCGCGGAGCTGAGTACCTTCATCGGATTTTGGCGCGGCTCGATCCGGAAACGGCTGCGCGCATCGCGCCGCGCGATACGCAAAAAGTGATTCGCGCGATCGAGATGCGTATTTTGGCGGGGCGGCCTGTTGGCGAAATCCATCGTGAGGGACGAGAGCCGCTGCAGGGTTACCAAGTCACGAGAATCGGGCTGCTCCCCGACCGTGCCGCGCTCTATGCCCGCATCGACGCTCGCGTGCGATCGATGATCGCGGCGGGATGGGCCGATGAGGTCAAGCGTCTCAGCGCGATGGATACCCCGGGGGATGCGAAACCATTTCAGTTCATCGGCTACTCGGAGCTGCGCGAGCACGTGGAAGGACGGCTGGCGCTCGACCCGGCGATCCAGAAGATTCAGCAGGCCACACGAAACTTCGCCAAGCGCCAAATCACATGGTTTCGCCGCGAACCCGGGGTGAAATGGTTTTCAGGCTTCGGAGACGATCCGAGTGTCGTCTCCGAAGCCCTAGCCCTGCTGAAGCATTCGTGATCAGCCCGGCTGTGCCCTGCCGAATTGTCTTATCGAGTTGGCAACGGAACGCCACCCACCAGCGTCGCTGCCAGCACCAGAACGTCCCGATCGTTCGTTATCGAGAAGCTCTTCACCACCCTCCTCGGGTCGAGAGTGAATTGATACGCGTATAGATTGAACGTGCGATCGTCCTGCGTGCCATCGGAGATGTCGCGGTACGGCATCGCCACGGCAACCAGTTCGCCCGGGAAATTCTGCGGTGTGAACCAATCGCTGAAGCTTTGCGTGAACGTCTTCGTAGTCCCGTCTGCGTAGGTGATGGTCACCGCTTGCGTCTGGCTGCCCTGGACGCCCGTGGCCAACAAGACCAGCGAATTGTAACGGCCTGCCGGGAGCGGCACGGGAGAGCCTGTCGCACTGATAGCGTCCGCCATATTCCCCGGGCCGAATGCGAACTTCACCAGGTCCAGAACGCGAGCGGGACCCAGCGCGTTAGCCGAATATGCGGCGCCGCCGCCGTCGAGCCCTCCCGAAGATGAGAAGGTGCTGCCGTCGAGATAGACGCCGGTTACGTTGAAGGAGGATGCGAGGTTCACGGCGGTGCCGATCCCGACGTGTGCCGCAGCGGCGCTCACCTCCAGCGTGATCGTCGCCGTGGATGTGATGTGTCCCGATTTTCCGGTCACGGTTACGGAGAACGGTCCCGTTTGAGTGGCGGGGAGCGCGGTGAAGTACAGACTCGTTCCGGTCGCGGACTTGTCGGGATTGAAGAACGCAAACACGCCCACCGGCAGTCCGGATACGGAGAAGGAAACCTTCCCGGTGAACCCGTTAATCGGCGTGATCGTGAGCGCGGCGTTCGTGCTTGACGTCTGATTGATGAAGACGCTGCCTGGCGTGGTTATCGAGAATCCGGGCAGCGCGAGGACGATGTACGTCGTGTGGCTGATCGCACCGCTCGTTCCGGTGACGGCGATCAGGAAATTGCCGCCGGGAGTCGCATCCGTAGTCGACACGCTGAGAGTTGCCGATGGACTTGACTGGCTCAGAGTGCTGGTGCTCAGAGTGGCTTTGACTCCCGTAGGGGAGCCGAGCGCCACGGCTGTCAGCGCCACATTGCCGTTGAAACCGTTCGCGGCGCTGAGGCTGATCGTGGAAGTTCCTGTATTGCCCTGCGTGACGTCGAGCGTAGCCGGAGAAGATGAAAGCTCGAAGTTGGGACCGGTTGGCACTGGGCCGAGAAGGTCAAGCAAGCCCTGGCCGTCCGGCGATCCCCAACCTGTCACGAGATCGAACCCCGGAACGTCCGTGAACAGATCGGGGCTGCCTGCATTGAAGTTGTTTCCGACCGTAATGTCGTGAAGCACATTCACGTAATTTGAGGTTTGGCCGACCGTGTAAAGCGTCGGGTTGAGGAATCCGATCAAACTGCCATCGCCCTGCTGATTCGCCAGCGCCAGGAACCCAGCCCAGCGCGGAGCGGAGAGGCTCGTGCCGCCCACCGCCGCAAAGCACCCGCCGTTCGCGCAGAAGATGTTGTCAATGTCAGCCTCTGCTGCGACGTCCGGAATGTTTCGCAGTGTGGTCGAGCCTTGGTTCGTTCCGTTGATAACGGGAACTTGATAGCTCGGAATTGCGAGTCCATTCGTGCTGAATCCGCCGCCGCTTCCGATCCAACCGGTTTCAGACATCCAGGGCCCTCCGGCCCCGTTGGTCGTCAGATCCGTTCCTCCAGCAGCCGTGATAAACGGGTCGTCGGCAGGATAAAAGATGCAGCCGGCAAGGTTGCTGAAGTCGGCGCAATCCGCCGGGTTGCCGTAGTACGCGCCGCTGTCGCCCGAGGCTACGAACAAGTTCTGGCCTTGCGCTGCGAACTCCTGAAAGATCGGTTCGTCAGATGAAGGATCGGCGGGAAGAAACCCGAAGGAGCAACTCAGTGCCTTGGCCACATCGTCGGCGGCCATCTGATTGAACATATCCGTGTCGTCGTTGCCTTCGTAAACGATTACAGCCGAGAGGCCTGGCGCCATCGAGATAGCCTGTTGGATGTCGATCGCTTCCTCGCCATCATCGCATCCTGCGCCGCAGATGCCATTCACGCCATCGAGCAGAACATTCACGATCGGAACGTTCAACGGTTGGCCGACGAGGCTGAAATAATTCTGTACGTCGATGAGGTTGTAGGGCCCAAACTCGAACAGCCCGACCGCTTGCCCTGTTCCTGTGAGCGTGGTCCCGCCGTAATAGGCGGCTCTCATGTCGCTTCCGATGAAAAAGCCGTCAAGCGACCCGGTCGAGTTGCCCCGCGTAATGTTGCCCTGCTTGATGCCGGCCCGCGTAATCGGTTTAGCCGAAGACCGAATCAGATTCATTGGTCGTGGCGGCTCCATATTGTTGAGCCCGTTGATGCCCTGGATCGGCACTTCCGCCGCCACGGAGGGTTCGGTATCAGGCGCATGGAACGTACGGTGCTCCGTCGGATGCTGAAAGTTCTGCATGGTCACATTAAAGGCCTTGTCGATCTGCGCGACCGTTCCAGCCACGTCAACTACCAGCCGGTTCGACGCCGTATTGGTGACCGTCAGTCCGTAGGACTTGGCGAAATCGATTACCTTCTGATAGTCAGCTTCGCTTGGACCGAAGCTATCGGTGAACTGCTGAACGCTGAGAAAATGCCGGTAATCAGGACTGGTGGGATCGTAAAGTTGTTGTAGCAAGCTATTTAGCTGCGCTTGATTCCGCAATGTGAGTGTGAGCGCCAGATGTAACTGCTGCGTGGCGGGCATGCGCCCGATGGCACGCGCCGTACGAGGCGCGGCAAGATGCGTTCGGAGGACGTGCCGGCTTTGCGCTGATGCTGGTCGAGCCGGAAGGACTAGGACAGCGGCGATTAATGCGAAGGTACTTAGGCACAACTGCAGAAAACTACGGAATCTGGCGGCGGATGACCTCATGGCGCTTCTCCTTGGCTGTTGTCAGAAAGGTATGGGGTACACTTCATCTGTGGCCGGTTCGATACACACTGAACCGTCCGTCCCGCGAGAGTACCGAATGAATTCCCTGCCAACCCGTGCGGGAGGCTTTAGCGCCGGGAGCAGACCACACCCATCGCGAGGAAGAACAGCACCTAACCCGGTCGGCTGTCAATACAGGGAGAAGTAATTTTTATGTCATCGGCAATCCCGCTTAAACCACGCTAGTTATGGAGAGTTGTTCCCGAATTCGGGATATTTTCCCGCAATCGTAACGGGGAAGAAACGTTTGATCTGTATGAAAACGGCCCTATAATGGCGAAAGACGATGCTGTTTGAAAATGTTCTGCGCCCTCGATTGCGTACCCGCCGTGAACCGGCCACTGGCACCCTACCTGAATGAAATCTGCGCAACCCCTGAGTAACCGAGAACGAGTATTGCTGGTGGGCGTTGGCCTGAAGAAGCCCACGCACGGAATTCCCGGCCAGTCGAGGACCACGGGTCGCGAGTCGCTTGAAGAACTCGAAGAGCTCGCCATCAGCGCAGGCGCCGATATCTCCGGCACCATGCTGCAGGTGCGTGATGCCCTCGATCCGGCAACACTGGTCGGGAAAGGCAAGCTCGAAGAAATTCGTTCGGAGGCGCACGCTCGGAATGTTCCGCTGGTGGTCGTGGATCACAACCTCACTCCCGTTCAGCTTCGGAACATGGAGAAGGGAATTGGCTGCCGCGTGATCGACCGCACACAGCTCATCCTGGATATTTTTGCCGTCCATGCGCGAACTCGGGAGGGCCAGCTACAAGTGGAGCTGGCGCAGCTCAATTATTTACTTCCGCGGCTCACCGGGCGCGGCGAAGAGCTTTCGCGGCTCGGTGGCGGAATCGGCACGCGAGGTCCCGGCGAACAAAAGCTCGAGACGGACCGGCGACGCATCCGCGCGCGCGTGGCAAAGATCCAACAGGCCATCGAAACAGTACGGCGGCAGCGTGCCACGCGACGAACGGCACGGCAAGCAGTTCCACTGGGGATGGTCGCGCTGGTCGGTTATACGAACGCGGGCAAATCGACGCTGTTCAACGCGCTCACGCACGCGGAAGTCGTGACATCGTCGAAGATGTTCGCAACGCTTGATCCCACAATTCGCTCTGTGCGCTTGCCGTCACACCGGCGCGTCCTGCTTTCCGACACGGTCGGATTCGTGCGCGATCTGCCGCCCGACCTGATTGCGGCCTTTCGCGCGACGCTGGAGGAAGCGCAGGAAGCGGCCCTGATCCTGCATGTCACGGACATTTCGAATCCGCGGCACGCCGAGCAGGATGCGGAGGTCTCGAAAGTGCTCGCCGACTTGGGCGTGCAAGACCGTCCGCGGCTGCACGTGCTGAACAAGATCGACTCCCTGAGTGAAGAAGAAGTGAGCGCGTTGAAGAAAGCGAACGGGCATGGTCATTCCGTGTTCGTGTCTGCACAGACGGGCGAGGGATTGCAAGACCTTCTGCGGAGGATCGACGAGGTCATGCCATTCGATCCGCTGGTGAAATTGCGGCTTTACGTTCCAACTTCCGATGGAAGGACTCTTTCCATTGTTCATGGCAGTGGCCGAGTACTGCATCACCAGATTTCGGACGGTTACTTCGTTCTGGACGCTGAGATTCCGCAGTCGCTGACCCGTCGGCTGGAAGGATTTACCCGAGAGCCGTCGGGCACACCCGCCGGCCCGCCTCGAATGCACGTTTAGCGGCCGGCAACGCCGGAAATGCCGCGATCAACGCACTTTACCGCGCGAGACCGGTCCCAGTAACAGTGGAAAACTCTGTGGAAAACATCACACGCGGTTCCGGGTTCCCCACGAGCACCGTGGCGCGCTCATCGTCTTGCCGACAGGCGCCTCGCCGCTTGTATACTGTTGATACTAAGCTATATAGCTCCAAACGCTTTTGCTGATGCACCGCTCTCGCTTCCGACAGCGTTTGCTCCCGCCGGGATGTTCCGATTTTGCACAGGTTTGCAGCATTCTCTGTACGTAACCTTAGATTTTGCCTGCAGTTGCGTTCTCGCCACCGCAGCCCATTCTTGGGGCACTCTCTTTCAGTCTTCGAGTTTGAAATGCGCGTGCGTAACTCCGCTGTGCGCTGGCGTTGACTCGCCTGATGGTGCAGACTATATTGAGAGTCCGGGAACCGGCCCCTTCAACGAGAGCAGCAATGAATCTTCCGAACAGCTTGACGATCCTGCGGATATTTTTTGTCCCTCTGCTCGTCGTGGTACTGCTGACGCGCCAGCCCAACTGGAACGTCTGGGGAATGCCGATCGATTTCGAAGTGCTGGGCGTAATGATCCTGCTCTTGGCGGCTGCGACCGACGTGATGGATGGTTACCTCGCGCGAACGCGAAAAGAAATTACGACGCTTGGAATCCTTCTCGATCCGATTGCCGACAAGCTGCTGATTTCGGCGGCGTTCATTTCACTGGTCGCCATGGACCTGGTTCCCGCCTGGATGGTGGTGATCATCATCGGACGCGAGTTTGTAGTGACTGGACTGCGCGACATCGCGGCCACCGAGGGCCTCGTGATTCCGGCTTCGGCGCTCGGGAAAACGAAGATGATTTTGCAGGTGCTCGCCGGTTGCATTGTGATCATGGCGGCGAAATATCCGGCGCTCGGGACGCTCGGATACGTCCTGATGTGGCTGGTTGTGCTGAGCGCGATCGGTTCGGCCGTGCACTATTTCCAGATGTTTTGGAGCCAGATCAACTCGCGAGTTCAGCAGCGCCGCAGCCGCGTTACAGTTCAGCCCGCAGAACGAATCCTGGTCGAGCCCAAAGAGAAAACGCAAAATGCTGTCACTCGGTGACCGGCAAAAGAAACTTCTGCTAGAGACCGCGCGACGAGCGATGATTGCGGCAGTGCAAGGCTCCCAGCCGCTCGTGATCCCCCCTGCAGACCCGTCCGATGACGATAGTTTGCGTCGCCCGGGCGGAGCCTTTGTCACCTTGCATCGAGAGTCCCATTTGCGGGGCTGTATCGGACAGCTTCCGGGCGAAGAACCTTTGATCGACGTTGTGGCGCATTGCGCCGGAATGGCTGCACTGGAAGACCCGCGATTTCGGCCCGTCACGCCGGAAGAACTCGCCAGTGTTTATATTGAAATTTCTGTCCTCTCCGTGCCGCACGACGTAGCGCCGCAGGATATCGTCCCCGGAACGCACGGGCTTCTAGTCAGCCGCGCGTCGCAGCGGGGTGTGTTGCTGCCTCAAGTGGCGACCCGGTTTGGATGGAGCGCTTTGCGCTTTTTGGAAGAAACTTGCGTCAAGGCCGGCCTGGAGCCACACGCGTGGAAAGACCCCGAGACGCGCGTCCAGGCATTTACCGCGGAAATATTCAGCGAACGTGATTCTCGCGCTGGCGAACCGCTGAAAGAAAGCTATTCGATTTCGACGTAATCGCCCGAGTACACTTCCTTCAGGGTAAGCGTCAACATGACGGTGGAAGAGTTCGGGCTGGTGCGAAGCACTACGCCCTCCCCTAGCACTTCGCGTGGCGTGTTCGACCAGTCCCACTTTCTGGGCGCGGCGCCGAAACCGAACGTGGGTCCCCAATCGCCAGCGACGTCAAACGCGAATTGGGGCTCCTGAAAAACAAACTCGTGCTGCGTTCCCGTGTAGCGGAACACGCGGAAATAGTCGCCAACGTGCACTCCCTGGCTCGTGCCCAGGTTCACGTACGCCACATCATAGGTCCCCAACTGCTCCTGGAAGTTTTTCCCCATGATGATCATCGCCTTCGCTTTTCCGCTTGGCGGCGCGAACTGATCGAAATTGGCCTCTGATTTCAACGGCGGGGCTGTCCTTTCCGCAAAGGGAAGGATGATATCGCCGCGCTGCAGGTAATTGCAGGAGTGCGAAACCTGCGCGATCGAAACATTGGGCTGGACAACGACGGCTGTTACGCGTCCTTCGTCCGCCCAAACAGTGCCCATCTTGCTGAGGATGCCGTCCTGCCACTTGGTCCATTGGACGTCCGGGACCTCGTCGACCTCGGGACGCACGACGGAAAACTCGTCGCCCACTTTGACGCCCTGGCTCGCGCCGCGATCGATGTACACGTAGTCGCCGTCGCTCCACGTGATGTTATGGTCGGAGCCCTGGCCCGTGATCACGTAACTGTTTCGCGGGACACTCTGGCTCGTCACAATGCCCGAGCAATAGAGGTCGTTCTGGACCATATTTGGCGACTGCTCCTGCGCCACGGCCACAGAGGCTGAGAGTGCTAGAACGAATCCGGCAAAGGCCAATTTCCCGCGCATGGCGTGCTCCTTATCGATGGCTTCCGTTTGGCCCTTCGCGGCGCGGTTGGCGCCGCCGGGCGCGACAAAATCCTGGGTCGGGCGTCTTGCACCGCCTGCCTGGCACTACACGAACAATGTTTTGGCCAGCGGATTCCCCGACCAATTGACCGTAACAAAGGGCCCCCGGAGCGTCAACAAGACGTCTCGGAGGCTTTACACAATCGTGCACCACATGGTAGAAGCCTGAACTTCCCTGTACGAAAGTACAGGAGAACTGTCCTTGAGCAGCGAAGCGGATCTCACTCGCTTTCGCGCATCGAAGTACCTGTGATTGCCGCCAACAAAATCTGCGCCGTCGTCGCCGCGCCGAACACGCGCGGCATGTGGGATCAGCTTGAATTAGTGTTGAAGCGGGCACGCACGAAAACCGGTTTGCCAAGACGCCTGCGAACCTTGCCGCCCCTGATTGAACTGCGCTTGGACTGGCTGAAAGACGATGCCGAGATTGATTGGTTTCTGCGGAAACTTCGAAATACCAAACCAAGTGCAACTCTGATCGCGACGTGCCGCCGGAGAGCCGCTGGGGGCGAGTATCGCGGCTCAATCGCGAAACAATTGCTTCATTTGGCCGAAGCGTTGCGTGCCGGATGCGCCTGGTATGACCTCGAAGTCGAGTCCATTCGCGAATGCTCGCCGGAATTACTGGATGTCCTTGTGGGAGAAGGAAAGCGGCTGGCGTCCGCTCATTTTTTTGGGAGGATGCCGCGCAATTTGGACCGAATCGTTCGAAAGCTAACAGCCACGAGTTCCGACGCGATCAAAATTGCGGCGCAGTGCGACTCGCTGGTGGACGGATTGAAGGTATTGCGCCTCGCGCAGCAGAGGCCGAACGTAGTCGCCGTGCCCATGGGCGAAATCCCGCTTCCGCTGCGGATTCTGTCGGTGCGCGAAGGCAGCGCGATTTCGTATGCACCCGTAGTGAACGCGACAGCTCCGGGTCAAGTCGGTCTCAATGAGATGGAAGACCTCTACCGCGCCGGCCAACTCGATCGAAAGACGCGTGTTTACGGGATTATTGGCGATCCGGTCCGCCATTCGCTCTCGCCGGCGATGCACAACGCGGCCTTTCATGCGCACCGGATGAATGCGGTCTATATTCCATTCCTCGTGCGCAACCTGCGGGATTTCATCGCCGCGATAGAACCGCTGGGCGTGGCGGGGTTCAGCGTTACCCTGCCGCACAAGGAAACCATCCTCCGATATCTGGACCGTTGCGATCCGATTGCGGCGGAAATTGGAGCGGTGAACACGGTCGCGGTGCGAGCAGGCAAGCTCGTTGGGTACAACACGGATCATATCGGCGTCCTTCACGCACTACAGGCGCGAATGCGACTGCGGGGGAGCCGCGTACTCATTGTCGGCGCGGGGGGAGGAGCACGTGCCGCTGCCTTCGCGCTTGCGCGCGCGCGAGCTTCTGTATTCATCACCGCCCGGCGGATGCGTCGCGCGGCTGAACTTGCCGACGCGGTTCATGGCGAGACGATCGAGCAGCGCGACGTGCGCCGTGCGCGTTTCGATGCGATCGTGAACGCGACGCCCGTCGGCATGCATCCATTCGCTCAAGATTCGCCGCTCGACGCGCCCGATTTGAATTGCCGCGTCGTGTTTGACATGATTTATCGCCCGCGCGAAACGCGTTTATTGCAACTTGCCGCCCAGCGCGGGATCGAAACGATTCCAGGAATCGAGATGCTCATCGGGCAAGGACTTGCGCAGTGGGAGATCTGGACCCGCAAGCGCGCGCCTGCGAGCGTGATGCGGCGGGCGGCCATTCGCGCACTCGAATAGGGGAATGGGGCCGGCAGGGCCATCCGTAAGGTTGAACGCCAGAGACGGCAAGGAATGATTCAGCCCGATTTCAAAACATTTTCAAAGCTGGCGCGACAGGGCAATCTCGTGCCCGTATATGACACGTTTACGGCCGACTTGCTAACACCGGTCGGCGCCTACCTGCGCATCGCCCGCGACGCGCGGTATTCGTTCTTGCTTGAAAGCGTGGAGGGCGGTGAAACGATCGCACGCTACACGTTTGCAGGCGCGAATCCCGTCGAAGTATTCCGGGCGCGCGGACGCGAATGCGCGCTCGAATCTCAACCCGTCGCATCGTCTGGGAAAACGCGCCGAGCCGAAGCGAAAGGGCGCTTCCCTGTCTGCGAACGCTTCATCGGGAACCCGATCGAGGAACTGCGGCGCCTTACAGCGCGCTTTCATCCCGTTCGCGTTGCTGGACTGCCCCCTCTGATCTCCGGAGCTATCGGCTATTGCGCATACGACATGGTCCGGCTCGTCGAGCGCATTCCCGCCACTGGCCGCGACGATGTCGGCCTCGACGACTGCGTGATGATGTTTTATCTCGGCCTGCTCGTCTTCGATCACGTGCAGCACCGCGTCTGGATCATTCGCAACGTGTTCACGGAAGAAGACGCTGCAGCGGCAGGACGCGGCGGAGGAAAGAAAACCACGTTGCGCGAAAAATACGACGCGGCGGTCCGCGAAATCAACCGCGCGCGCCGCATGCTCGAACAACCGCTTGAAGAACCTCGCTCTACGCGAAAACCGCCGCGGTTGCGCTTCGGGTCCAACATGACACGTTCGCAATTCATGGCCGATGTGCGGAAAGCGAAGGCGTACATCCGCGCTGGCGACGTTTTTCAGGTAGTGCCAAGTCAGCGATTCTCCTGCGACATCAGCGCCGACCCATTCGAGATTTACCGTGCGCTGCGTGTGGTGAATCCGTCTCCCTACCTGTGTTTCTTGCGTCTCGACGACGTTTCGGTGGTGTGCAGTTCGCCCGAAATGCTGGTCAAAGTACAGGGACGCGACGCGTTCTACAGTCCGATCGCAGGCACAGAGCCGCGCGGACGCGACGAAAAGGAGGACCGAGCTCGTGAAGCCAAGCTGCTCGCCGACCCCAAGGAACGCGCCGAACACATCATGCTCGTCGATCTGGGTCGCAACGACCTGGGCCGCGTGTGCGAGTACGGCAGCGTGAAAGTCGACCGCCTGATGTTCGTCGTGCGCTATTCGCACGTGATGCATCTTGTTTCTACGCTGCGCGGAAAGCTGCGCGAAGGTGTCGATTGCTTTGACGCGCTCATGGCCTGCTTCCCTGCCGGAACGCTTTCCGGAGCCCCGAAAATTCGCGCGATGGAGATCATCGACGAGCTCGAGCCAACGCGTCGCGGCATTTATGCGGGCGCGATTCTGTATCTCGATTTTTCAGGGAATCTCGATTCGTGCATCGCGCTGCGCACGCTCGTCGCGAAGAACGGCCGTGCATATATTCAGGCGGGCGCAGGAATCGTCGCCGACTCAGTTCCCGCGCGCGAGTACCAGGAAAGCGTCAACAAGGCGCGCGCCTTATTCCGGGCGGTCGAAATCGCCCACCGAAAAGAAAACTGAGTCCCGAAAGGAAGTGATCGGGATGCTGTCGAATCGCTCGATACAACGTGCCGCGGTAATTCCCGTACTCGCGTATCCCGACGTGCATCAGGCCGCGGCGTGGCTCTGCGATGCATTCGGATTCACCATCCGCATGCGCATCGGGAATCACCGCGTCCAATTGAACGTTGGCGATGGCGCGGTGACCGTCAGGGAAATGCGCCCGAACGAGGTGAACGCAGCGCTCGGTCTGGGATGTTCGGTCACGGTCCGCATCGAAGACGCTGACACCCATTGCAAGCGGGCGAAGGATCATGGTGCGCTGATCACACAGGAACCGGTGACGCAGCCCTACGGCGAACGGCAGTACAACGCCCGCGATTTCGCGGGCTATTCGTGGACCTTCTCGCAATCCGTTGCAGACGTCCATCCACAGGACTGGGGTGCCACGGCGGAACAGCTGTGAGACTAATTACCTTGTGATGCTAGCCTGAAACGTTTCCATGCCGACGCCTGATATATAGGGACGGAGCGCATGTCTTCAGCAAAGTTCCAGTAGGCAGCTAGATCTTCGGCCGGCCCGGAGCCGAGCGCAGTCCTTCGTGCGAGCGCCTCGCGCGCAGCGGCTTCGGGAGTCCACGAGCCGAGGAAAACTCCTTCGCGAAAATACCGTAGCTGCTGCAGCGTGACATCTGAAGCTCCCGCGTATTTGTCAATCTGCTGAAGAAAGAAATCGTACATCGGCTTCGGAATCCGAAGAGAGTCTGGAACGTCGCGCCGCGTGTACTCATAGATCGTCTTTTGCCGCCATGGATCGAATTTTGTTGTATCGAAGTAATCGGTCGGCTCGAGAAAGATTTGCGACGTCGGCACTACAATTCGGAGCGCTGGCTGGCCCGCGGGGTGCAGCACCCACACGGCCACCGTGTGATTGGGGTACGGCCAAAAGAGTCCAACGGTCCGCACGCCCGCGCGCTCAACGAGGAACGCGTACAGCGCAGAGAGTTCGTCGCATTCCGCCGTGGCGGTGGGCGTGAGTGGCGAGGGTCTCGACATGTCGCGCCACTGCTCCCAAATGCGATCGGAATTCGGAGGCTCATTAGTGATCGACCAGTGTAGGTTCCAGAAGCCCGCGTCTCTGGCGGCCTCGAAAACCAATCGAACCACCACGAAATCCGAGTAATCCACGCTGCCCGCCGGTAGTTTGTGTCGCGACAAAAAGGCCTGAAACGCTCGATGCATGCCGGAGGAATTTTCGAAAAATTGCGCCTTGGCTCGAATGGCGACGACAAGTTGGCCTACGTCGGCGTTTGATGGCGATTTAGTCTTGTCGGCGCGCGCTGGTGCCGAGGCAAATGCGAACAGAAAGCAAACGGCGGCGACTTGGGCGACCGCAATCCGCACACTAGTTTGCGAATATTACTTCAAAGTTGAGATTGCGAGGGAGATACCCGCTAGGGCGTTGTCGAGAACGAAGCGCCGGGCTTGAAGAAGTTCGGGAGAATCGCCAGTTATCCAGCGGTTCTCCCGTCTGAATACGTTGTCAGAGAAGTGGACTATACGCCGGCTGCGCGGCCTGACTGCGCTGCGCGCGGGTTGACGCTCGTTTCGGCGATTTCGGTAAGCTTGGCGTCGGCCGCCTTTTCTTCCATCAGAGTGGATTCGAGCAGTCGCACCGCACCTTCCAGCCGCATTACCCTTGCGAGCGCGACCAGCGAGCCATACATCGCGATTTCGTAGTGCTCCACCGCATTGCCGTTGATGATCAGGGCGGCATCACGAAGCGCCGAAGACTCGATATGGCTCTTCGAGTCCTTGGCGGCATCCATCATCTTCTCGAGGACATCGTTGCCCTTTGAGTCCGCTGTAAGACCCGCTTCCGTGAACACCTGTTCGAGCCGTCGAATATGGCCTCGCGTCTCCTCAAGGTGTTGTTCCAGAGCCGTCTTCAGATCGGGCGAAGTGGCCGCCTCGATCATCGCCGGCAATCCCTTCTTGACGAGCTTTTGCTCGCAATCGTACGCGTAGTACAGTTCGATTTCGAATAGCTCGCGGACATTCTGTATTTTCATTTCTCCACTCCTCTAGACCGCGCTCAAGCAGCGGGTTGATTGTTC
>Ga0335075_10000794_pt1 | contig 53348 bp, 50 predicted proteins | sample Lox_Sample_24_FD_206723 | JGI IMG/M metagenome (GOLD analysis project Ga0335075, IMG submission 206723) | Soil microbial communities from Loxahatchee National Wildlife Refuge, Florida, United States - Lox_Sample_2.4 | ecosystem: Environmental > Terrestrial > Soil > Wetlands | place: USA... | reverse complement strand
CATGTCGAGCGCGGTTACATTGCTGAACATCGCGCCGTTCCAAACGGCCGCGCAGTCTATCAAGTCCTCGGTCATACCGGCGGCCGGTGAGCATGAGCACGTGCTCGGTGTCCGTCATCCGGTCGATGACGTGATCCACGTAGCCGTGGATGACCTCATCGGAACCGATCGAGAGCACGCAGGGCATGCCCGGAGCCGCAATGCCCGAGGTCGTCCCGGGAAGCGGCTCGGTATAAACAATTTCAAAATCGGGCGGTACCCGTTCGATCCCAACCGTGATCCGTACGGACTGCCATCCGGTGAGAGTCGTTTGTGTGCCGCTGGCACCGGGAAGGCTGATCGAAACTTCGTCAGTCATGGCGAGCCCTTCATCTCCTCGAGCAATTTACGCGAGCGCGAACACGGGGCTCGTGTGCACAAGCCTGGTGCCGCTTGGCGTCTGCACCTTCGTGGTTGTGGAGCTGTCTCGGTGCACAGTCGTCTGGACGCTGACGTTCAGGGCTGGCGATGACGGTGCGGCCATCCGCTGCGCGAGCGCGCCTCGCATCGCGGCCTGCCCGGCGCCATCCGCTGGCCGCTCGTCGTAGAGCGAGACAATCGCACCGGCGTCGTAGGCACTCGAGGCGCCGGCGAGCCTCTTCCCTGCAGCCGAGTGGCGCAGCTCATAGTTGTAGAACTGGAGCTGCTCGAGGAGATCGGCCTGGCGCAGGCCTGGGAGCTTATTGCGCAGCGCCCAGGCGTTGAACTGAGCCTGACGGGCCGCATGCCACTGTCCGAGCCCATATGCCGCTCCATGGTCGCCGCTGGCGCGAGGATTGAAATTGCTCTCCGCCCTGATGTTCGCGGCGATGCCGGCCGCCTGGGCTTTCGTCCATCCCTGGCTCTGGAAGAAGGACATGACGTTTTGCCCGCGGTGCGAGCGGTCGTAGATCGAGCCGCCTATCCAATTGCCGAGCCTGGCGAGCGGGTTATTCGGGAAGAGCTTATCGAGCCCCCACCCGAGGCCGGCGCCAGCGGCTACCGCTCCCCCAAACGCGCCGGCGGTTGCCAAGGTCCCAGTTGCTGCCGCCCCGCCGCCGCTCGCCAGCAGCCGGGCCGCGCGCCACGCCAGGAGCGCTTTGCTGGCCTCCCTGATGTAGGCGGTCGTCTTCCAGATGGCGAGCCCGAAACTCACGATCTTGGGCGTGCCCCAGAGCACCCCGACCGCGATCAGCGCGCCCTTCAGGCCGCCGAGCGAGGAGACGACGTTCGTGATGCCGGTCACGAGGCTGAGCATGCCCTTGACGATCGCGAGGACATCATCGAGCACCGTCTTCAGGGTGAGCCCACGGAAGGCATTCCCGAGGCCTTTGACGAAGTCGCCGATGTCGGTGGCAATGAGCGTCCGGTTCGCCTGGATCCAGGTGCCGAACTGCTGGACCAGCGGCGTCACGGCGGGCAGGAGCGCCGCCCCAATCGTGTTCTTGACGCCCTCCATCGAGATATCGAGTCGGTTCCACTGAATCGCCGCGGCGGCGGCCTGCTGCCAATTCATGCTCCCGGCGAGCTTTTGTGCCTGCGCTTCGTACGCTTCGAGGGCCTTTCGGCCTTGCATGAGCACGGGCAGGATCGAGGTGAGGCCGAGTTCCCGGGCGATGGTACGCGCACCGCCGGTATTGCCCTGCTGCTGCCGCTTGTGGATCGCATCCGCCACCTGGCCGAGAGCGTCCATCGCATCAATCGCGCCTGACTTGGTGTTCTTCAGATGGACACCGAGTCCTTGCAAGAGCCCAAATGCCGCCTGATTCCTGCCGAATCGAGCATCCTGCAGCGTGTCAGCGAACGATTGGAACGTCTGTGTCGCCGCTTCGCCGGATATCCCGACGAGGCGCGCAGCATTCTGAAAGTTGTAGAGTTCCTGCGTGTTGACGCCGAGAATTCGCGCCGTCTGCGAGACCTGCAGCCCGAAGCGGGCCCATCCAGCCGTGAGCGCGAAGAGACCCGCGATCGTGCCGCCGCCGACCAGGGCAATCAGGGGAGCGCCGATCTTGGCGAAGGACTCCGCCACGCGTTTCGCTCCGCGCACCAGGCCCTCGAGCTTGTTCTTCACGACCCCGAAGCCGGCAGCGTGGCTGAATGCCTGCACGGATCGCTGTAGGTCCTGAAATGGCCGCGCGATCTGCGTGACGCGCTTATGCAAGTCCTTGATGACCTTCGTCGCGTCGTCGATCGCGCTGATCCTGAGAGAAAGGTTCTTCATGCGACCTGCACCCGCCGTTGTGCCATCGGGAGACCAGCCTCCGGCTGGGTATTCGACTGAGGCGTCAGCAGCCTCTCAAGCTCCTGCCGCGGAATGAGCAGGCGCCGCCCGGAGCGGTTCGACCGGATCTCCCCGGTGGAGAGCCGCAGATACACGGTGGAGAGACCGAGCCCCGTGAGCTTTGCGACCTCGCGCGGGGAAAACGCGAGACGCTGCGCAGGGTCGAATATCTGAGCGCCCATGACACATCCTAGTGCTCATTAGCACTCGCTGGTGCCGCTATAGACGCAATACGGCAGCCTTGCGGATTTGCGCGATGTGATGTTGAACCGTGCGAATCGAGGGCGACTCGGCCCGCCCTACGTCGGTTTCGAGGAGATGCGCGTAGATCCGTTTCGCGGCGCCGCGCGGCGCCCCAGGATGGTCCTCGAGGAGCCGCCCGATGAGCTCGCGTAGGCGTCCGGCCCGGGCGCGTTCGTCCGAATTGTGCTCGGCGAGCGGTTTGGGCTGAGCTGATCGCTCGAGGGCCTCTACACGACCGACCAGGCTGCTTATCACCTGCTCGAGATGTGCGATCCGAGCATCGGCATTGGCGCGCGCGTCCCGCTCGACCGCATGCGGGAGTGCCGCCGACATACGCGCCGGCGAGTCCCCCTCGGAGTGCGGTCCAGCCACTGCAGGTTGCGGCTCGAGTATCACGCAGCCCCGAGCTTTTCAGTGAGTTCTCGGTGCCGAGCCGACCGGGTCGCATGACAGCAGCGCCGACAGGGCGCATTTCGACTCCGGTAGCACCTCGAATCGCCAGGGCACGATGACACCAAAGGGCGCCGCAAGCCGGTTGGTACTGTCTATGGCGATCTCCACCGCAGCGAGGTCGGCGAAGTAGCGCAAGCTGTATTGGGCCTCCCCGAGGCAGAGCAGCATTGCAAAACGACAGCTCGGATGGCAGCCACGCCACAATTCACATAGAGCTCGCAGTCGCGAAGGAAATTCAGCCGGGATCGGCGCCGCGAGCCATTCGCGGCTATTCCAGTCCAGCTCGTAGACGGTGGCCTCGGTGACGGGACGGTCGGTTCCTGAGAGCATGGTGCTCCGGTTCGTCGTCAGGCGGCGGCGGGCTCGGGGGGCGGTCGTTCCAATTGGGGCGCCCCCTCCGGCTCGGCGCATACACCGAAGGCCGCGCAATAATCGATCAGCGCTGCCTTGATTCGCTTGCGCGTGAAATCGGCCACGAGCGCAGGGTCCGACATCGCGGCGAGCTGGATAGCCCATTCAGACGGGAGCGCCAGGAACTTCGTCCGGAGCACTACAGCGCGCTCGAAATTCCTCCGGTACTCGTCCTCGGCCCGCAAGAGCTTTCCGTCTCGCAGGTCCGCGTCAAGTTGCGCCTGCCTTTCCCTCAGGGCCTTGAGCGCCTCGTCCTTCTGGGTGAGCCGAATCCTCGCGGCAACATATCGCCGGCTGAGCTCGGCCTGACTGAGGTTCTCGAGATCGTCATCGGCGGCGGCGCCGGCGACTTTCACCTTCGGAGGGTGCCGGGTGCCACGATGGGTTCCACCCGAGGTTCCACCTCTGCGGGTTCCACCCGGGGTTCCACTTGAGGTTCCATCGGCCGCCGATCCTCTATCGGCGAAGCGGCCGCCGCTGTTTTTCTTCAGCCACGCGCGCGCGGACTCCTCGGTATCCGTAGGCATTCCGCGCCTCTGGTACTTGCGCACCATGGGGCGGGAGATCCCCAGTGCTGTCGCGGTCTGTGAGATGTTCATGGTCCGGAACCTGGAACCCTATTTCGAGATTTGCCGTGTAGCTGCACAAACATCGCGCTGCGCAACTTCGCTCGCTTCAGGAACCCCTGGGAAGGACCCTTTAGGCCCCGCCGGACCGAGGGTCAACGCGCCCTGTCGGATCACTGTTTCCACGCCTCCGATTATAACATCGCGCGCAGCTCGCGGAGCGCTTGCGTTGCTCTATGAGTGCCCGCGAATTCTCTTCAGTTCACTACGGATTGGCCCTGTGCAGTCGCGGTAGCCGTCACCGAGCATTTGGGCACGATCATTTCCGTGCCTTGTGGCCCCAATAGGGATTGCCAGGTATCAGGATGGCCCTGAACCGGTGTAGGCTGAGCGACCATTGATTACCGATGGGCATGCGCTCGAAGGCGGCGACCAGTACGCCACTGTCGAGCAGTCGGGTGTCACGTAGGTGCCGCTGGGACTCAGGTACGAGCCGCTTACGCCGTTCGGGACCGATATCGTGCCGTCCTGGGACTGACCCGGATCCGTGCAGATGGCCGCCGACTTGAACAAGACAATGCCCATGCCGTAGGACGAGCTGGTGCCTATCGTGACCCCCGCCGTCAATGGTGAGGTCGAGTTGTAGACCTGGTACGCCCAAGCAGACGTCAGATTGATGCTGCCGCTGTTCCCGAGCGCGAATCCATTTGTCCACGAAGAAAGTGTTGTGGCTGCGTATACAGTTAGCCCTGTTATCGCAAGGTCGCCTGAATGCGACGGCGTCACTGAATTGGACGCCAGAGCCGTACCGCTCCCCGTGTTGACCGCGGGCATTGTCCCATCAAGCGGGGATGTGGCCGCGACGCCGCTAAACTCCTCGGCAAACAGATAGTACGAAGCTGCGGTCGAGACGGTGACGGTGAAGGTATGCGTACCGGCGGCGGCGTTCGGAACATAGTAGATTCCCAAGGCTTCGCTAGTGGAGGATTCGAAGGCAATTGCGGCCTGAGGTGTTCCGTTGGAGTCGACGACACTGATTGGCGCCTCGGCATCGTTATAGGAAACTTCCAAGACCAGGAGGTCTCCGGCCGCCACGCTGTTCAGCGTGGCCGTAAAGCTCGTCACGCTGTAATGTTGATTGTAGGTGCTCTGCACGAGGGCAGGGACGGCCCCCGCATAAGGCGCAGCGAACGCCAGAAATACAGCGAGCACCATTGCACTCGCGCCGCGCTTAAAAACCTTCATCTGAGAAACTCCGAATAGGTGAATGAGGATCGGTGGATGGATCAGCGGCGCCATCCATGGCTACCGCTCAACTCCCACGGTCACACGCCCGACGCGTTGGTCTCGGTAGGTAGGGAACGGCCGACCCGTCCGCCGCCGCGAGCGTCGCGACGGTGAAGACGCCGTTGCTGGTTTGGCCGGGGATCGTCCCCGCCGGGATGGACAGGGTGTTCCCGACTGCATAACCGCCTCCGCCTTCGCCGGCGACGATGGCAGCCGCGGTAACCACACCGCCGGCGACCCGTGATATTGGCGACAGCGCCGGCGCCGGTGCCGGTGATGTCATTCAGGGGCACGTTGTCGTAGGTGCCGTTGGTGAGCGCGCCGGCTGGCGATGTCGTGACCGTGAGGGTCGCTACCACGCCAGGCGCCTTGCAAACCGTGACATCGCCCGTCGCGGTGACCTTTCCGAGCAGCGTCCCGCGCGGCAGCACCGAGAGCTGCTGAGCGAGCGTGTCGTTCTCGGTGACCAGGTGCTCGAGGCCGGCGATGAGTTGATCCGGCTGGTGACGTCTCGGCGAACGCCTGCGGCTGAAACGGATTGTCGCCGTACTGGGTAGGAATAAGTGACATGTTGAAGTTCCTCTATGTGGGGCGTGCCCGGCCGATCAGTAGGTGACAAGCCCCGGGACGTAGCTGTGTCCCTGGCGATGTTGCTCTACCAGGCCAACGTGGCTCTCACGCCGAGCCGTTATGACGCGCACCGGATTGCTCGGCGCCGGCTCGGGATCCGCGTGAATCGTTCCGTCGCTCCAGCAGTAATCAGACTCTTGGGCTTCTTGCGCCGGTTGAGTTGTTGGTTCAACCATTTCGGGAATCCCAGCCAATTCGCGTGCCTGATCCAAAGCGGCCTGCGCCTGCGAAGTCGTGGGACCGGCAGCGCTACTCTGCGTGCATACCATCTGGACGTTGTCAGCCCAGGGGCCGTCTCGATTGAGAGTTAAGAGCTCCAGACTCCGGATGAGGGTGTCCACCTCTTTGGTGAGCTCCCATCGTTCTGGCGTAGCCGGCGGCATCAAGTTGATGCACGCACGGACGTCTCGGACGGCTGTACTGAACTGCATGGCGAGCTCGCCGACAGTCGGAATCTCTTTCCGCACGCATGCAGCAACGTGCTCGGCGCTGACCTGCTCGTATTTGGCTCTCCTTTCCGTCAGGATGGCGGAGGCCGCTTCGCGCTGCGCCTGCAGGGCCGGAAGAGCGCGCTCGACCGCGGTACGCTCGTCTTTGCGTCGCTCGATCGCGCGCTGCGCAGAAGTAATATGTTTGTCAACTTCGGCCGTGTCTGCCTTCCGGCCGGACAGCAGCGCCTCTTCGAGCAGCTGCGCACGGCGCTCCTCGTATCCCGCGAGGGTCGCTTCCTGGCCGTTCATCTCCTCCAGCCTCTTCCGGAGTTCGGCTTGCTGGTCATCGATCCGCTCGAGCTCGGCGCGGGCTTCGCGCACGGCGCCGGCGGCAATCATCAAAGGCGTAGTCATAGAAACCTCTTGCTATGTGAAGGGGGAAATCAGTCGGGCCTGCCGACGCATTTGAGGTAGGCCTCCGTCATCGCCGCGACTGTGTCGTTTGGGACTGGCTCACTCGAAGACTTCGCCGCGAGCGCATCACGGGCGGCGAGGCGCGCAGCAAGACCGCCCCGGCGGCGCGTGGGCACGGGCAGAGAGCGCAGCGCCTTCATGATGGCGCGAGGCGCGCAGCCCTCTCTCAGTAGGTTGACGGCGAAATCGATTGCGCCGAGCTCGTCAGCCATCAGGAATACCTCCTTCAGCCGTTGGTTTTGTCGCTGCAGCGCTTCACGCTCCAAATCAGCGGCAGTCTTTTGGGGGCACCTCGGCGCACGTGGCTCTGTGAGCCCGGCGGAGGAACGCGAGGCGGACGCAACGGATCTTCCAACCTGTCGCGCTCCTTCCAGCGCCAGCGTTGCATAGCGGCGGGCTATGCCAAGGTACGCGGCGTGGCGGCGCACGCGCTCGGCCTGCTTATGCCGCCCATTGGCGATCAGGCGCCGCTCTTGCTCGCGGGCGCCGAGCATCAGGGGCGCGGAAGCTCACCGTCTGCACGGCAAACCCCTCGCGGCGCGCGCGCTTCAGCAGTGAGAGCAGCCGCACTACCGCCTGCCGGATCGTGGCGCGCGCCAGGTGGGCCTCGTGCATCTTGCCGATGAGCCTCTGCACCTCCTCCGGTCCGACCTGGTGGAGGAGGGACGGCCCGAAGAGCTCCACGGCGTGCGCGAGGCTCGCCTTGTAGCCGCGCTGGCTGCTCTCGCGAAGCAGCGGGAGGTGGATTTCGCAATAGCGGGCCCAGTACGCGGCGAGCTTGATGCTCGGGCCGCTCTGGAGATCGGTCGCCCGCAATCGCATCCAATACTCGTCGAGCACCTTCTCGGCCGCGGCCCGCGAGCGAAACCAGCCGAGCTCCTCCCGACGCTGGCGCCGGCGCGTGCGGCCAGTCTGCGCGTCCGCGATCTCCTCCCTGAATCGCACGGACCACGGCCCACCCGGGCGCCTCTGCTCGAGGCGCCCGCGGTCGATCCGCCGGGCGATCGGTGCGCTCTGGCCGCTCACGCCGTTACGCCCGCCTGCCGTCGCTCTATCAACTTGCGCGCCAGCTCCCGGAGCGCGGCGTCACTCACGCCGCGGACCAGCGCGCGCTCGATCTCCTCAATTTCCGACTTCGGCCAGCGCGACCATCGAGGGCCGCGCCGGATTGGCGGGGGAAACAGTTCTTCCGCGACGTGCTCGTACAGCGTGCTCGGTGACATGGCCAGCCGTCGGGCAGCGGTCTTTGCATCTACCAACATCTTTCTGCTCGCTCCGTATCTGGCCGAGCGATACACCATGGCTCGGCTAGGAGCTAGACAATAGTGTTGGGATGGCCGGGAAGATACGGCGTTCTATACAGAGGGCTATCTCACTCTGGACAGAGCGGCACTATTTATCGGCTCTTCGTGCCGAGCGCACGGTTGACGGCAGATCGGGACCTGCTGAATTTTGCCTCCAGGTACTTTTTCAGCCGCTCCCGGTTGGGCCAGGGCTGCCCGGTGCGAGGATCAATCCCGGCGGCTTCAATCTCCCTCGCGCACGCGCGCCAGTCTCGCCCGTTTTGGGTAACCGCGACCTCATTGGCGCGGTTGCGCGCAGCCCGCGTTTGAGACCGAGCGGCCGCCCGTTTCGCATGGGCCCACTGCTCGGCCTTCAGCCTGTGTAGCGCCAGGATAATGCTCAGAAGGCGCTCACCGGTCATGGGCGGCCTGGTGGCATACCGATCGAAATCCGCCATGGTCAGGCCGTGGCCAGTCTTGAGCGCGTCCATCAACTCGGCCGTCGAGAGCTGATTTGCGGCCATCTCGGCGCTCATCCGAGGCCGCTGCTGCCTTCGGGCCCGGGCAGCGCCCCGTGCCCCAGCCGAAATCCCAGGCGGCAGACACTGTGAGGAGGTCATCGCGCACCTCCGAGCCGCGCATAGAGATCATCTCGAGCTGCGTTGATGCGCGCCATCTGCGCGTGGTCGCCTCCCTTGTCCGGATGATGCCTGCTCGCTAGCTCCCGATACGCGCGGTCGACCTGCTGGAGTGTCGGATTGCTGGTCTCGAGGCCCAGAACCTGCCACGGCTGTTCTGGCGCCGGAAGAGCTACAAAGCCCGTGAAGGCGCGATCTAGGATCGCCGCGCCGCCGTGCCGCTCAATCGAGCGCATGGCCCTCAAGGGTTGCAGCGATCGCCGCAAGGTTATCGGCCACGCGGTCGTATCGGTCCACCGCCATGCATTGCCGCGTATTGCCTTTACCGCGCCAATAGACGGCCGCGCCCGGATCCGCCGCGGCTCGCGCGCGTTGGAATACGGCAGGCCGTCATTTCGGACCGGTACGTTGGTCGAGATGATGACGTTCCAGCTCGGGATGCCCATCCGGCGAAGCTCGCCGAGGACCCGCCGCAGTCCCTCGGCAACTGTCACCTTATCCGACCTCGGGTGTGAGTCGAGCGAGCGGACCTGCTTACTGAAACGTGCCCGTTCACGACGCCGAGCGCGAGGCCAACCATCGGGCCAGTGAAGTGGGAAGGCCTGGGTAGAATCGCTCATGCTGCTGACCTTTCTGCGCGCGCGCCGCGCATCATCGGCGGTGGATCCACCCTGGACTCGAGCGCGGTCATCCAACCCTCTTCGAGCGGGCGAGGTCCCTGATCGAAACCGGCGCGGGCACATCGCGCGCCGCGAGGCGCATCTGCGTGTCGTAGACGGTCGATGTCTCGCCGGGGTACGGATCCCGGAATTTTGGAATGCCAAGCTCCACGCGCTTTGCCTTGAGGCGCTCGAGCTCCTCGCGCTCAGCCTCTTCACGCGCAGCCTTTGCGGCCTTCGGGTCGGGGCCGTTCTGCCGCGGTCGGATCGGGTCGTGCATCCGCTTGAAGCGCAGGCGGACGATCTCCTCGACGAACGCGCGCTGCTGCTGCGCGTCTCCCTTTCCGGCGAGGAACTTCGCCTCGACGATCCGAACGTGGCCGGGAACAACGTCGTTCTCCTGGCTCCGGTATGCGAGCCAGCGGTTGTATGCGACCGAGTCACATCCGCATTCGATCCAGCCGTTCTCGCCCCCTCCCGCCTCTGAGGGGGATTTCGGAAACGCGGGGGGGTAGGGGGGGAATACTCCTGATCCTGATCCTGATCCTGTAGCGAAACGTGCATCCCCCTTCGAAGGGGCTCGGGAGGGGCTTGCAAGGGGCTTCAGGGATGGGACGTCTAGCAGACGGTAAGGCTCGCCATACAGGTTCATAAAGTCCTGAAAAAATGGGGTCTTCCTCGCCTGTTCGAGGAGCCGGATGACGGCGGCGCGACGCTTGTCTTTCGGCGCGAGACGCTCTCCGATCTGCTCACGGGCCATTTTGGGCAGAAAAACGTACTCAGAGGCTGGATCGTAGTGCGCGTATGCCCCTTCGGAGAGGCTTCGAAGGACCTCCAAAGCCCCTTCAATCGTGATATTTCCGACCTCGTGGCAGAGGCCCGGCACATTGAGCAGGTAGAGCCCGATCATGTTCGACATCGAGCAGGTGAAGAGATACGCGCCGATGACCTGGTGATCACGGCCGAGGCGGCGAAGCTCCTTGCCGGTCTCCCCGGTCCAGAACCGCGGCGAGAAGATCGCGTAGTCACGCATGGGCGCACTCTCGCGCGGCGGCTGCAGCGCGGCCTGTTTGCGCGCGAGCTGCGAGGGCGCGGTTCACCTGGTCGAGGTCGAGTCCGAGGATCACTGCGGCCGCTCCCTCAGGCAGACCGGCGTCTATCAACTGGCACGTGATCCGCTGCGTGCCAGCCACATCCTCCGGCGCAAGAAGAATTGCCAGCATGACGGCTTCGAATGCGGCGATCTCCTGCCGGCGCCCAACCGTCTCGAGGTCGGCCCGCGCGAGCCGCGTGAGCTCGCGGACCAATGCGTACGACCGGCCGGCGCTCATGAGGCCCTCCCGCTTGCGCAGACTGCGCTTCGGGCTGCCATGGAGGATCCCTGCAGCCATCTCGGCCATCCCCAAGCCAGCAGCGCGGTAGTCACTGTCTGGTTATGGAGCTCGATGGCGGCGCGATCTGACGGCGGCCGCAGGCGCGCAAAGAGCAGGATGTCAGCCAGAGCGGCGCCGCGTTTTATCCTGAGGCGATGCCATTCCGACGCGTTATCAACGGGCCGATGCGCTATAATTATCTGGTCGCGCTCGTCCGAGCCGGCGTCTTGCAAAGTCGAGTCTGCTGCCTGCGGGGCTGCCACCCCGCAGGCAGTTTCGTATATGGTCATTGTGCGGCCTGCTCGGGCAGCGTGGAGCGGCGGACGATCTCAGAGCCAGGCACGAAGGTGCGCCATCCGTCTTTGATGACGCGGAGCTTCCCCGCCTTGATATCGGCGTAGGTTTTGGCGTCGCTCTGTCGGAGGTAAGCGCTTGCCTCCGGTATTTCATATCGCTGGCAAGGATCTACAGGCGGCAGAAGCTTCTGCCGCTCGCGGCGGGCCAGCCGAGGCGGATTGGGGCTAAGAATGGTGGACATGGGGACGGCCTTCCAAGATGTGTTGGCCGTCGGTGACGGCCCATTCCTGCTCTCGCAGGGCCGCCATAATTCTCTAGCACGCTTTAGATAGTTGTCGCGCGCGAGACCATGTAACGCGTTAGACGGTCGCAACACACAGCGTAGTGCGCGGGCAAGTCCTACCGTGCCTAGTCCGGACGTGGGTATCGCGAGGCGGGCAGCACATATCTCCTCAGCTGCTCTTCCTCGAGCAGCTTGCCGGTCTGCTGTTTCACATGTTCGATACACTGGGGAGCAAAGTCTCTCCAGGTCCAATAGACAGCGTCCCGCTGATACGCCGCGTAGCGCTCAGAGTAGAATTCTCTGGCTGCTTGGTGCACGTTTTGGCCCCACTTGCTGGGGCGGCGGCGCCGAAGTTTGGCTATCCGCCGGAAGCCGTTTTGCTGATCGACAGCTGCCAGCGCTACTGCGAGCCAGTGACTGGCATCGACCAGCGCCGCAATTCCGGCGCTCTGGTCGCGAAAGATCGTCGCATCGTGGCAATAAGCCACTATCAGGTCAATGACCATGGTGAAAGGCGGCTTTTCGCCACGGTCAACCATGTCGTATACGACCGCCACTTTTCCCGCTCCCAACGCCCGTGGACCAATGTTCTCCCGTTCTGATTGGTCGAGCTGGTCGAGATGCGCCGGCGCGCTCAAGACTTCCCGCAGACCCTGTAGGATCCATAATGCTTCATCCAAAACGGGGGTCGACGGCGCCCGACGAGCAGCCTTCTTCACTGCCCGATCTCCTTCACAGAGGCGAGCTTCTCTCGCATAGCACTGGCGATGAATCGGTGATATGCCTTCTCGATCATGGCGAGGCTCGTTCCCGTCTGGTGAGCGACGGTCAGCGGGTCGATCGCGTGCACCTGCAGGAGCTCGCTGATGCGCGCGTGCCGGAACGAATACGCTGAGGCTTCGTTCGGGATGCGATCGTTACCGCGGGCCTCCTGGTTCACCTTGTCGCGAGCGGCGCGAAATTGCTCTGCCCACGCGCCGCGGTCCCATGGGCGCGCGCCGTCCTCGGTGAATATAGGCGCCTTGGGAAGCTTTCCCCTGACCTGCTCGTCGAAGAACTTCACGCCATCGGCTGAGAGCACTACATGCCGGACGCGCAGCTTCGGTGGCCGACCCTTGCGGTGCGCCAGCCGGAGACTCTCGCCGTCGTAATCCGCCACTGTCGCGCTGGCCAGTTCTTTCGGCCTGGCGCCTGTGAGTTCAAGCCCGCGGAAGAGGGCGGCTGCGTGCTCCTCTGCGGCCGCCACGAGCGCCTTGCGCTGCCCGATGGAGAGAAATACCGCTGTCTCGCCTTCATCGTCCATGTCGTCCGAGAGTGGTTTGAGCTTCCAAGCGACAGGGTTGCCGATGTGCCCGAGCTCCACGGCCCGATTGAGACCGGCGACGACGGCCCGCACGAGCCGATTTAGCGAGCGCGGCTTGCGACCGGGACGCAGCCTGTCACGCCATTCCAAAAAGTCGTCCTTCGTCACGCTCTCGAGCGCGAGGCCCGCGAGGACGTCGGAATAGATAGCGAGCTTGAATTGTGACGAGGCTACCTTGGCAGCATCCTGACGGCCGTGGCGTCGCAGATCGGCGAGATAGGCCTCCAGCGCCTCCGTGACGGTCCCGCGCACCGCGCGCCGGACCGCAGCGGCACCCAGCGAAGCGCACCATTCCTCGGCGGCTCGCTTCGCTCCGTCATAGTCATTAGAGCCGATCGTGTCGAGGGCCTTGTAAGTCTTCTGAAAGCGCGCGATCCAGGTATCCGACCCCCTTCGGAATCCCAGGTAGCAGCCCTTCGCAAGGCGGAGCCAATGCGGCTCCCGGCGAATGGGGAGGCGCTCACGGTCCCGCTTGCGGGACAGGTCAGGCATTGCTTAAAAACTCTCGTACGGAACTGTACGGAAATTTTAGCCTAGCGAGGCCTAGACAGCTAGCGAGAAATACACTAGGATTTACGCAGTTTCCAAGATGGCGGTAGAGAGCCCTAGAGTTTATGGCAACCTTGCCAAGGTTGAGGTCGCGAGTTCGAGCCTCGTTTCCCGCTCCAGAATTCCTTAAAATACATTAACTTAAGCGGTAATCCTCTTTCCGCTCAGGGAATTCTCAGAAAGCCTATGACGCGCTTCCAGACCGCCGCGCTCGCGGCCATCGCCGCCTGTTCGCTCACCGCCATCGGCTCGTCCGCCGCCGCGGGGCCGCAGGTCACGCCCGACATGGTGCAGACCGGGACGGACATTGCGAAGAACTGGAAGCAGCCACAGGGGGATTTCGACTACACCCGCACCGAGGTCATGATCCCGATGCGCGACGGGGTCAGGCTCCATACGGTGATCATGGCGCCGAAGGGGGCGAAGCGCCTGCCGATGCTGCTCGAACGGACCCCCTACGACGCCAATTTCTTCTCCAATACCGACAGTCCGCACATGCGGGACGTCGTCTGGTCGGGCGACCGCGACTGGGCCAATGGCCATTACATCCTGGTCTGGCAGGACATCCGCGGCAAGTATGGGTCGAAGGGCGACTATGTCATGACGCGGCCGCCGCGCGGTCCGCTCAACCCGACCAAAACCGACGACACCACCGACGCCTGGGACACGGTCGCCTGGCTGGTCAAGCACGTGCAGGGGACCAACGGCAAGGTCGGCCTCATCGGCTCCTCGTATGACGGCTGGACCGTCGTCATGGCGCTGCTCGACCCGAATCCGGCGGTGAAGGCGGCGGCGCCGGAGAGCCCGATGATCGACGGCTGGATGGGCGATGACTGGTATCACTACGGCGCCTTCCGCGAGATCAACCTCGACTATTTCATCGGCCAGACCAGCAAGACCGGCGCGGGTCAGGAGATTCCGCGCTGGGCCTATGACGACTACGAGAATTACCTCATGGCCGGCAGCGCGGGCGCGCTGGCGGAAAGCGCCGGCTTCGACCAACTGCCCTGGTGGAAGCGCTTTGCCGCCCATCCCGCCTACGACACGTTCTGGCAGGACCAGGCGCTCGACAAGCTGATCACCGTGCACCCGTCGAACGTCCCGACCGTCTGGCTGCAGGGCTTCTGGGACCAGGAGGACATCTACGGCGCCGTCCACAGCTGGGAAGCGTTGAAGGCCGCCGGGCACGAAGCCAACAACCATCTGGTCATCGGCCCCTGGTGGCACAGCCAGATCAACCGCGACGCGTGGGCCCTGGGACCGCTCAAGTGGAACGGCGACACCGCGGCCGACTTTCGCCAACACGTCCTGATTCCGTTCTTCGACATGTATCTTCAGGACGACCACCCGGCGATGACCATGCCGCAGGTGATGGTCTTCAATCCGGCCGAAAAGGACTGGGGCCGGTTCGCCGACTGGCCGGGCGCGAGCGGGCTCACGCCCATCTATCTGCAGAGCGATTTCGCGCTGGCGTTCCACCCGGCCGCCCCGGGCGGGGAGAGCTATGTCTCCGATCCGGCCAAGCCGGTGCCCTACGTCCAGCGGCCGATCTCCCACCTGAACGGAGACAGCTGGCGGACGTGGCTGGTGCAGGACCAGCGCTTCGTCTCCAGCCGCACCGACGTGCTGAGCTACGAGACGCCCGTACTCGATCATGAAGTCCAACTGCAAGGCGCGCCCGTCGCGGACATTTTCGCCAAGACCACCGGGACGGACGGCGACTTCGTCGTGAAGCTGATCGACGTCTATCCGCCGACCTATCCCGAGCAGCCGGAAATGGGCGGCTACGAGCTCCCCATCGCGCTCGACATCTTCCGCGGCCGCTATCGCAAGAGCTTCTCGGATCCGTCACCGATTCCCGCCGGGCAGGTGCAGGAATATAAATTCCGTCTGCCGACGGTGAACTACACCTTCAAGCCGGGTCACCGGATCATGGTGCAGATCCAATCCTCGCTCTACCCGGTCTACGACCGCAATCCGCAGACGTACGTACCCAACATACTGTTCGCCAAGCCATCCGATTACCAACAGGCGACGGTGACCATCATGCACGGTCCCGACGCGCCGAGCGCGGTGTTGCTGCCGGTGGTAGGAAAGCCCTGACTCGCCGTCAGGGTCCGAGCGCCTCGAGGACCTCCGCCAAGGGCTCCGCCCGTGAGAGCACGAGGTCCGCTACCGCTGGAATATCGTTGAGATCGACCACCGGGATTCCCGCGCCGGGGAAGGCGCGGTCACTGGCGATCGCCACGATGCGCCGATCTTCGGGGTGCAGGGGTGCGTTTCCCGCCGCCGCGCGAACGACCTCCAGCTTCGGATGCCGGTCGGTCTTGAAGCCCTCGACCAGGATGAGGTCGCACGGGGAGACTTTCGCGAGCAGCTCGGCCAGGGTTGCCTCGGCGCCGTCACCCACCTCGTGCATCTGCACCCAGCGCCGCGCCGAGGAGACGATCACCTCGCAGGCGCCGGCCTTGCGGTGCTCGTAGGAGTCCTTCCCCGGCTGATCCACGTCGAACTTGTGGTGCGCGTGTTTGAGCGTGGCGACCCGGATCCCGCGCTCCGTGAGCACGGGGATCACTCTCGTGATGAGCGTGGTCTTCCCCGATCCGCTCCATCCCACGATCCCGAGTACGTGCGCGCCGCTCATGGTTTCAGTGCTCACCAGCGATACCAATCCGCCACGAAGCCCGCCGGATACCCCTCGGCCCGCGGCGGCAGCTCGATGAACCCGTCCGTACCCGCCAGGGCGAGGAAATCGCCGGATCCCTTCGTCACGCGGGGCAGGGCGGCGCGGCCGCCCGCGGCGTCATGTTGAATCACCACCGGGACGAAGGAAGTCAGGGTTCCGCCGCGACTGATCGGGGCCCCGAGTGCGATCGGCTCCGCCGCGCCCGCCCGCGCGCCCATCGCGGCGTTCACGGCTGGAACGACATACCGGATCAGACACATCAGCGTCGAGACCGGGTTGCCGGGCAGCCCGAACACCGCCTGCCCCCGAGGGCCGATGCCAAACCACATGGGCATTCCCGGGCGCTGCGCCACCTCGTGAAACACCTCTTCGACACGCAGCGACTTCAGGACTTTCGGCACGAAGTCGAATCTCCCCTTGGACACGCCACCGCTCAGGATCAACACATCGCGCCCGGCCAGATGCAGCGCCAGCCGCTCACGCAGGATCTCCTCGCTGTCAGGGATGTGGTCGTCGCCGATCGTCCGGAAACCGTGCCCGCGCAGCGCCGCCACGACCGCGTGAGCGTTCGAGCGGCGGACCTGGTGCTCCGCAATCGGCCGGCCCGGCTCCACGAGCTCATCACCGGTGGAGACGACCATGACGCTCGGCTGCCGGCTGACGTTGACCGCGGCCAGGCCCGCCGAGGCCGCCACGGCGATTTCCGGCGCGCCCAGGCGCATGCCGGCTCTCAGCATCGGCACGCCCGGCTGGCTGTCGGATCCGCGCTGTTGCACGTTGCGATGAGAGCCGCCCGAAGCGCCGTCCTTGAGGGTAACGATGCCCGCTTCGACGTCGTACTCCTCCAGCGGAATGACGCAGTCCGTGCCGCGCGGCATGATCGCGCCGGTCGTGACCTCGATCGCACGGGAAGCGCCGGAAAGCGTGAGCGCCGGGGTGCCCGCGGCCTGCATCGCCTGGATGGTGAAGCGGCGCACTCCCTGCGCCAGCTCATCGCTGCAGATGGCGATGCCATCCATGCACACCCGATCGAACGGTGGATTGTCCCGTTCCGCGTAGACATCCTGCCGCAGGATGCTGCCCGCGCACTCGCTCAACGGCCGCGACTCGACGGGTGCGGGGGCCAGCCTGGCGTCCATGGCCTCTCGAGCCATCCGGGGGGTGATCGGCCGGCCGTCGGCACGAAGCATTCTATTCCTCAGTTGACGTGGACGAGCACCGGGTCGCTGCGGTACAGACCGGGAAACAGGCCCTTGAGCGCCGTGACCTTGGGCAGGTCGTTGTACATGATGTACGGATTGTCCGGATGCCGCACGAGAAAGTTCTGATGATAGCTCTCGGCGGGGTAGAAGCCCTTATAGGGCTCGATGCGCGTGACGATGGGCGCCGGGAAGACATGGGCCTGGTCCAACTGGGCAATGTAACCCTGCGCCACCGTCCGCTGGGCGGCGTCCAGCGGAAACAGGGCCGAGCGGTACTGGGTGCCTTCGTCCGGCCCCTGGTAGTTGAGCTCGGTCGGATTGTGGGCGACCGAGAAATAGACCTGCAGCAGCCGTCCGTAGCTCACCTGGGTCGGATCGAAAGTGATCTGCACGGATTCCGCGTGTCCGGTGTTTCCGCCGCTGACCGTCTCGTACTGCGCGGTGGCGGCGGAGCCGCCCGAGTAGCCCGAGACCGCCTGTTGTACCCCGCGCACGTGCTCGAACACACCCTGCACGCCCCAGAAGCAGCCGCCGGCAAACACGGCCGTCTCGCTGTGCGCACCCGTCGCGGGCTCGTCCTGCGCCGGGGGCGGGATCCTGACCGGCGGCTCAGCCGATCGCGCGAGGTGTTGCCACATGAGCGCCCCGAGACCGAGTGTCGCAGCCAGAGCGACGATGCGACCCAATGTTTTCATTTCCGACCTCTCGATCAGCCGAAGGTGAATGAATACGCCTGCACGCCGGGATCGAGGAACTCGATCTCGAAGGTCCGGTCGGTGACGGGACCGCTCTGCCGCACCAGCTGATACAGCCGCTGCCCGGTCACCACGCCGCTGCCGTCGGGCGCGACGTCGCTGCCGTGCGAATCGCCCGGAGCGGCCCCGTCCAGGCGAATCAGGAAGTGCACCGGCTTCCCGTCAGCGCCCGGTCCCAACACGAGGTGCAGGTCGCGCGCGTGAAACCGAAAGACGATGCGGCCCGCGGGACGCTGCAGCCGCGCCGACTGCGCGCCGATGCGCCAGTCGCCGGCCAGGCCCCAGTCGTTGAGGCCGAGTGCGGCGGGCACCGTGTAGTCCGCCATCGCATCGTGCACGGCGCCGCCCGCGGAGCTGAAGTTCTCGGCCCGATCGTAGCCGATGTAAGTCTCCGGCGATTGCAGGTCTTTCTCGTCCGCGGCGGCCTGCGCGCCCTGCAGGGGGATGCCCTGCGGCGACAATCCGAGCGCCACCTGCAGCGCCTGCGGATGACCGGCATCGGCGAGCAGCTGCTGTATCGCACGCTCGGTCTCATCGTAACTGCCTTCACCGAAGTGGTGATAACGGATCCGCCCCTGGGCGTCGACGAGATAGTGTGCGGGCCAGTACTCGTTGTTGAGCCCATCCCAGATGGCGTACCTGTTGTCGATCGCGACCGGATACGTGATGCCGAGGTTGGCGACCGCCTGTTTGACGTTGCCCACGTCGCGCTCGAAAGCGAACTCCGGGTCGTGCACCCCGATCACCACCAGGCCATCGTCTTTGTACTTGCTGGCCCACGCCTTGACATAGGGCAGGGTGCGCAGACAGTTGATGCAGGAATACGTCCAGATATCCAGCAGCACGACCTTGCCGCGCAGACCCTGCGCGGTGAGCGGCGGTGAGTTCAGCCACTGCACGGCTCCCGAGAGCGGTGGAATCCGACCTTCCACCGGCAGCTCCAACGCCGGTGTGGGCGGTGCCGCAGCAGCGCCAGCGGCAGCGTCGGTAGAGGTCATCATCACTGTCCTGGCCTTTGCGATGCCTGCACTGCCGCCGTTGATCGCGTGCGAGCGCGGCTGATCCTTCGCCATCATGGCGCGAGACGGCGAGAGTCGATCGACCAGCTGCTGCTCCAGTCCGCCGGTGGCGACCGAAGAAATACGCGCCAGCAGACCCGTATCGAGTCCCATTGCAATCGCGGCGACGCCCGCCAACATGGCCACGCCGATGCCGCGGCGGACCCATTCTCCGGCGCCCAGCGAGCGCTTCATCGCGGCGAAGACGCGGCCGCCGATCAGCAGCGCGACGGCGAGCGAGGTCGCCGCGCCTGCGGCATAGGCCGTCAGCAGGAGCGTCGTGCCGGCATTGGCGCCGTGGATCGCCGCCCCAGCCAGCAGGAGCCCGAGGATCGGACCGGCACAAGGCGCCCAGAGCAGGCCGGTGGCCACGCCGAGCAGGAAGGAGCCGCCGGCGCCAGCCGGCTTCCCTTCGGACTGTGCGAGGTTCGCGAGGCGGTTGCCCGCGCTGACCAGGGGATGCGTCAGGCGCTCCGCCAGGCGCGGCCATATCAGTGTCGCGCCGAACACGGCGAGCAGCACGAGCGCCAGCGCCCGGCCGACCTGATTGGCGTGGACGGCCCAGCCGCCTCCCACCGCGGCGAGGGTCGCCACCGCGGCGAAAGTGACCGCCATGCCGGCGAGCAGAGGCAGGCTGCTGCGCAGGAAGGGCCGGTCGGCGCGTGCGAACACGAACGGCAGGACGGGGAGGATGCAGGGGCTGAGGATGGTCAGCACGCCGCCGAGATAGGCGAGAAGAATGAGCAGCATGAGCGTATTCCTACGGAGCCGCGCCCGGCTTGAACGTCATGGCCAACCCGTTCATGCAGTAGCGCAGGCCGGTCGGCGGGGGGCCGTCGTCGAACACATGGCCGAGATGCCCGCCGCAGCGCCGGCAATGCACTTCGGTGCGCAGCATGAAGAGTGACCGGTCCTCCTGGGTCGAGACCGCATTCGGCAGCGGCGCCCAGAAGCTCGGCCAGCCGGTGTGGCTGTCGAACTTGGTGCGTGAGGAGTAGAGCGGCAGCGCGCAGCCCGCGCAGGAGAAGACGCCGGAGCGATGCTCATCGTTCAAGGGGCTGGTGAATGGGCGCTCGGTGGCGGCCTGGCGCAGCACCGCGTACTGCGCGGGTGTCAACAGCCTGCGCCACTCCGCGTCGGTGTGCGTAACCTCGAACGCCCCCTTGGCAGCCGGCATGGAATTGCCGCCCGTGGCGGCCGCAGCGAAGGGCAATGCGTGCCGGCCCGCGGCGGCAAGCGCCGTCAGACCGGTGGCGGCCGAAAGCAGGAATCGTCTACGGCTCGGCATGGCAGGCTCCTCAGTGACTGCGCGCATGCTGGCACGCGCGGGCTGCCGAATCCTCACGGAGAGTTAAACGTTTCGTGATAACTGGCCCGCGGGCTTGGCCTATCATGACACCGCGTTGCCCCGAGGCAACGCGAGCCCATGGAACAGCAGAAACGCATACTGATCATCGAAGATGACGCCGACATCGCGGAGATGCTCGGCCTGCATCTGCGCGAAGAGCGCTACCAGATCGTCCACAGCGCCCGCGGCGATGACGGCCTGCGGCTGCTGGAGCGCCAGGCCTGGGATGCGCTGATCCTCGATGTGATGCTGCCCGGCGTCGACGGCCTGGAGATCTGCCGGCGCGTGCGCGCGATGCCGCACTACATCCCGATCATCATCATCAGCGCACGCTCCAGCGAGACCCACCGCATCGTCGGCCTCGAGCTCGGCGCCGACGACTATCTGGCGAAGCCTTTTTCCGTGCTGGAGCTGGTGGCGCGGGTGAAGGCGCTGCTGCGGCGTGTCGATGCGCTCGCCAAAGCCGGCCCCGGGCAGGGCGACGGCCACGCCGGCGCGAGCCTGAGCCTGGGCAGGCTGCGCATCGACCCGGTCGCGCGCACCGCCGCGCTCGCGGGCCACGCTCTCGACCTGACACCACGGGAGTTCGACCTGCTGCATTTCTTCGCGCGCCACCCTGGCGAGGTGTTCTCGCGCATGGCGTTGCTCGACGCCGTATGGGGCTACAACCACGAAGGCTACGAGCATACGGTCAACACGCACATCAACCGTCTGCGCGCCAAGATCGAGACCAACCCCGCCGAGCCCGCATGCATCGTCACGGTGTGGGGGCACGGTTACAAATTCCTGCCGCCCGGCGAGGCCCCGTGAGCCTCACCCTGACGCAACGCCTGTCCCTGGTCTTCGCGTTGCTGCTGCTCGCCTGCTGCGGCGTCTCGGCCTGGCTGCAGGTCCGCTCCAGCGACCTGCGCGAGGAGGAAGTCATCCAGGGACTCTCGCGCGGGCTGGCGGCGCATATCGCTCAGAGCACGGAGCTGATGGACGCGGGCGGCCTGAGACCCGATGCGGTGCGCAGCCTCTTCGGTCAGCTGATGGTGGTCAATCCCAGCGTCGAGGTCTATCTGCTCGACGACCAGGGACACATCACCGGGGACGATGCGCCTCCAGGCCACATCAAGCGCGCGCGGGTCGACCTCGCTCCCGTGCGCCGGTTTCTCGCCGGAGCAGCGTTGCCTATCCTCGGTGACGATCCGCGCAGCGCCGATGCCCATAAGGTCTTCAGCGCCGCGCCTCTGGCCGGTGCCGATGGCCGGACCGTCGGCTACATATATGTGATCCTGCTGGGCGAGACGCGCGATACCCTGGCCGCGCGCGCCGCCGCGAGCGCCGTGCTGCGCAACACGCTGCGCTCCATGGCGCTCGTCGCCATCCTGGCCCTCGCCGCGGGTCTGATCGCCTTCCGCTCGATCACCCGCCCGCTGCGGCGGTTGGCCGAGGCGTTGAGCGGCTTCGATCCGAGCGGCGACCCGGCCCGGCAGCCCGCGCTGGCCGGGATCCCGCCACCGCGGGGCGCCGGGGACGCCGCGCCGAAACGCGCCGCGAAGGACGAAATCCAGGTTCTGGAGACCGCCTTCGCCCAGATGGCGGCGCGAATCGGCGAGCAATGGAGCGCGCTGGCGCGCAGCGACCAGCAGCGGCGCGAGCTCGTGGCCAATATCTCGCACGATCTGCGCACCCCGCTCACCTCGCTCCACGGCTATCTCGAGATCCTCGCGCTGAAGGGCGAAGCGCTCAGCGAGAGCGAGCGCCGCCGCTATCTCGGCACCGCGCTGGCACAGAGCGACAAGGTCGGCAGGCTCGCCCAGTCGCTCTTCGAGCTGGCCCGCCTCGAGTACGGCATCGTCGCGCCGCAATGGGAGGACTTCGCGCTCGCCGACCTGATCCAGGACGTGCTGCAGAAGTTCGAGTTGGCGGCGCGCGGCAAGCGGATCGCCCTCGAGGCCAGCGTCCCGCCGCGCCTGCCCAACGTGCATGCAGACCTCGCGATGATCGAGCGCGTCCTCACCAATCTCATCGACAACGCGATCCGGCATACGCCCGAAGGCGGCACTGTGCGGATCGCGGTGGTGCCGCGCGAGGACAGGATCGCAGTCAGCGTGGCGGATACCGGCCCCGGCATTGCCCCGGAATTGCGCGCGGGCCTCTTCGTGCGCGCACTCCATGCCGGCGGGGCGCATCGCGGCGGCCTCGGGCTGGTGCTCGTGCAGCGGATGCTGCAGCTGCAGGGCAGCGAGATCAGGCTGCTGGACGTCGCGGGGATGGGAGCGGTGCTCGAATTCCTGCTGCAGGCCGCCGCTGCGTCGTCGAGATAGGCAGCTCTCTTACAGTCTGCAACATCCGCGGCACTGCGCATTCGTCATTTTGCGGTAACAAATCCGCAACGTGCACGTCCTACGATCGTCCGCCGAACGATAACCAACAAGGGTTCTCCAAGATGACAAGTTTCCGCCATCGGATCCTCGCCCCCGGCATGCTGACCGTCTCTGCCGCCGTCGCCCTGTCGCTCGGGCATGCGGGAGCGGCCCATGCTCAGGCGGTGCCCTTCAGTTTCACCGCGGACGATCTCGTCGTAGCGGTCGAGGGGAACGGCAGCGGCACGGCCGCCACCGCTTCCGGGAACAACGGCGCGGATGCCGGCCTGTATCTCGACAACCAGGCGGCTCCGATGACCCTCGACGAGTTTTCGCTCACCGGCACGACGGGCGCATTGGAGGTGGGATCGCTGATGCTGCCGCAGACGTCCGTCGCCGGCGGCAATTACGCAGTATCGGGCGAATACGGCTCGTCTTCCGAGGCGACTCTGCAGCTGTCGGGCAACGGCCAATATCTCACGATCATGGGCTACGCCGTCAACGCGGAGAGCTACAACTCCAGCTATGACCTCGATGGCGGCGGCACTTCGCTCGCGCAATCGCCGAACTCCACGACCAATCCCGGTAGCATCCCGAACGTCGCACGCGACATCGCTCTGATCAGCGCCAACGGCACGGTCAATTCGACCACCGCGCTAAGCAATGTGTTCAACGCGAACAATCCGCGCAGCGTCTACACGGAGAACGGCACCTCGTTCTATATTTCCGGGCAGGGAAACAAGGACCTCACCGGCGGTGTCTTCTACGTCGCGAATGTGGGTGCCACCACCGCGACGCCGATCACCGGGGCGGATACCAGCAGCAAGAGCAATGGCACCTACAATCAGGATACGCGCGACGTCCAGATCGTGAACGGACAACTGGTCGTGAGCGTGGATTCGAGCGAGGGCACGGCCAGCAAGGGACTGGACATCGACCGTGTCGGTACGCTCGGCAGCCCGGGCAATCTGCCGACCACGAACCTCAACCAGCAGCCGGTCGCACTGAATGGCATCAACGGCGAGGTCACGCTGTCGAACGGCAACGGCAACTCCGTCAATGGGAGCAGCGGCAGCGTCTACCTGAGCCCCGACAACTACTTCTTCGCCAACGCCAGCACGCTCTATATCGCCGATACCGGCGATCCGAAGAACGGCAATCAGGGCACCGGCAGCGGCAGTCTCGGCGACGGCGGCCTGCAGAAATGGACCCTGAACGCCAGCACCGGGATGTGGCAGCTCGACTACACACTGTCGGGCGGCCTCAATCTCGTCTCGAATGCCGACGGCACCGCGACCCACGGGGTGAGCGGACTCTACGGCCTGACGGGGAAGGTCGTCGGCAACCAGGTGGAGCTCTTCGCCACGAGCTACGTGCTCGGGGATACCGATCAGACCTACCTCTACGGCATCACCGACACGCTGTCCGCCAGCATCGCCGCCGAGGCTTCCGGAGAGCAGTTCACGACCCTGGCGGTGGCGCCGGCCGACACCGAGTTCAAGGGCGTCTCGTTCGCGCCGGCCTCCACCGTGCCGCTGCCCCCGAGCCTGTCGCTGATGCTCGGCGGCCTGGCCCTCCTCGGTATCGCGGGAATGCGCAAGTCCGTGAGGGCCTGCTGAGTGCACGCGCAAGGGCCGGCGCGGCAGCCGCGCCGGCCCACTGAGTGACGGCCCCTAGATCGCCGCGCAGACGGACTTCGTCTCCAGATAGTTGTTCAGCACCTCGTGGCCCATCTCCCGGCCCCACCCTGACTGCTTGTAGCCGCCGAACGGCATCGAGGCGTCGAAGATGTTGTAGCAGTTGATCCAGACGGTGCCGGCGCGCAGCTTGTTGGCGATGCGGTGCGCGCGCCGCATGTCACCGGTCCAGATGCCGGCGGCCAGGCCGTACACCGTGTCGTTGGCGCGGCGGATGAGGTCATCGTCGGCTTCCTTGAACGGAGTGACGGTAACGACCGGCCCGAAGATCTCCTCCTGGTAGACACGCATGTTCTCCTGCGTGCCGTCGAGGACCGTCGGCTGCACGAAGTACCCCGAGCTGCCATGGCGATTGCCGCCCGCCACGGTGCGCGCGCCTTCCTCCCTGCCGGACTTGAGGAAACCCGTCACACGCTCGAACTGCACCTTCGACACCAGCGGGCCCATCTGGGTCTCGGGGTCGAGACCGGGGCCGAGCCGGATCTTCTTCGCCGCCTCGCTGACACCCTCGAGCACGCGATCGTAGCGCTTCTCCTGGACGAAGAGGCGCGAGCCGGCGCAGCAGCACTGGCCGTGATTGAAGAAGATCGCACTCGAGGCGCCGGGGATGGCCACATCCAGATCGGCATCGTCGAGCACGATGTTGGGTGACTTGCCGCCCAGCTCGAGCGTGACCTTCTTGAGATCGTTGGCCGCGGCCTTGACGATCAGCTTGCCCACCTCGGTGGAGCCGGTGAAAGCCACCTTGTCGACGTGAGGATGCGCCGCGAGCGGGGCGCCGCAGGTCTCGCCGAATCCAGTGACCACATTGAGCACGCCGGGCGGCAGTCCGGCATCGAGGCACAGCTGTGCCAGGCGCAGCGCCGAGAGCGGTGTCTCCTCGGCGGGCTTCAGCACGACGGTGCAGCCGGCGGTGAGCACCGGCCCGAGCTTCCAGGCCGCCATCAGCAGCGGAAAATTCCACGGGATGATCTGCGCGACGACGCCGATCGGCTCCCGGCGGGTGTAGGCGTGATACTGCGCGCCCGGCGTGTACGGCACCGAAAGCGCGATGGTGTTGCCTTCGATCTTGGTCGCCCATCCGGCCATGTAGTGGAACAGGTCCGCCGCCAGCGGCACGTCGGCGGCGCGCGCCACATTGATGGGCTTGCCGTTGTCGAGCGACTCGAGCTGTGCCAGCTCCTCCAGGTTCTCGAGGATGAGGTCGCCGATCTTCCATAGGATCCTGCCGCGCTGCGAAGGCGACATGTTGGGCCACGGACCGGTGTCGAAGGCCCTGCGCGCGGCGGCGACCGCGCGATCCACATCGGCCTTCTTGCAGTCGGCGACGCGGGCAAGAACTTCCTCGGTCGCGGGATTGAATACTTCGAAGGTCTCACCGTCCTGTGCGCTCTGCCAGCGGCCGTCGATCAACGCCTGACGAGGCTGACCGATGAAAGTCGTGACGCGCGGGCTCAAGGAAGTGATGTCGACAGCTGCGTTCATGGGGAGTCCTCCAGGGGCGCAAGAGGGGGAGGTGCTGTTCTGAGCTACGGTACACCCATTTTGCGGCGAAGGACCCGACGTGTCCTGGGTGACGGCCGGCAGCGTTGGCTTGGCCGTTAGTACTGTGCAGTCCCCGCACACCCTGGTCCATAAGAGGAGCAACAAAAAGGCAAGGCTGCGTCCGGGAACCCGGTCGGCGGCGCGGCACCGTCTCACAGTCTGAGACGTTTGCTTACAGCCGCGCTACCCGGGCTCCCTAGAATGCGGGCCCATGAAACCTCTGATCTGCGCGCTGGCCGCGACCGCCCTGTTGGTTCTACAGACCGGCTGCGCCCAGGAGCCCTCCCGCCACCACGGCCGGCACCCTTCCATCGACCGGCTTGCCGCCGAGCTCGATCTCAACGCGACCCAGAAGACCCAGGTGGCGCAGATTCTCGACGGCGAGCGGGCTCAGCGCGATCAGCTGCGCAGCTCCGGTGCCGGCCGCGATCAGATGCAGGCGCTGCAAAGCGACCTCATCACCAAGCTGAGCGCCGTGCTGACTCCAGATCAGCTGCAGAAGTTCGAACAACTCGAGCAGCAGGGGCGGCACCACCGGCACGGATTCGGCGGCTACGGCGGCTACGGGCAGGGGCCTTAGGTAAGCACCCTCTGCTCGAATGTTGAGCCGATAGCGCTCAAAACTGCGATCATCGCGAGACCGTTGGGGGGACTCGCGGCTCGCGGCAATGAGGTTAGCGATAGGAGTCATCAAAAAAGTCGTGCGCGTCGGGGTGACGCTCATACTGATGCCCATTGGCCTCGCCGTTGCACTCTGGTTGGCTTGGTTCGCGGTCAATATTCCCGACCGGCAACTCACTCCTGCCGCAGCGGCGCTCCTGGCGCCTCCGCCCGACCCGGTGCGGGCCAGCGACAACCTGTCCATCGCGCTAGCAGGGTTCAACGTCCCGTTCAAGGGAGACATGAAATCCTGGGGGTTTGTGACGACCTCCATTTGGTCAACCGCCAAGACGCATGGCGCGGAGATCACCGCGTTGATGGCCCGGAACCAGGAGCTCAATCAGCGGTATCTGGTTCTGCACGGGCTGCACGCCTACTTCGATACGGATCGGCCGGGCCTGTTTCGGCCGTACGGATTCACCACTCTTGACGCTCAGGAATTATTTCTCGCGGAAACGGCAGCGAGACTCCAGGCCGGCACTCCAGCGGAACAGGAAGCGGCTCTGACGGACCTTCAACAGGACATTCTGATGTGGAAGGTTGCCCTCGACGGTTATGGCGCTCTGCTGTCCAAGGTTTTGGCCGCGATATCACTCCACGCAGACTTTCTCCTGCTGGGCGACATGGTGACCGATCCCGACTTTGATCCGGCGCCATTGCGCAGTGATTTGGATCCGCTTCTCGCTCCCTTCGCTCTGCAGGACTGGACGATCGGGCGGGCATATCCCTGGGAAATGCGCGCTGCGGCCCCTGTCTTCGAGGCGGTCGCCCGGGACGATTACTCGTTCCTCGTGCGCAGTCCCCCTCCGGAGCCCTGGCGGCTGCGACTGCAAGACAGAGTATCCGCTCATTTCCTGCAGCTGAACGCGACCGAGAACCTGGAAGCGCTGCGAATGCAGCGGCTCCGCGCGCTTGCCGACGGTGACCCCGACAATTTCATCGAAAGAAGGGATGCATATCGCGCCTGGTCACGGCGTCAATTTGATGCCTTCTCCCACCTGAGCTGGTACAACCCGATGGGAAGAATCTTCGTGGCACTCGAGCCGCCCGATGACGACTACCCTGCGCGGGTGTTCGACGTGGCGGCCTTCCAAAGGCTCGTCTTCCTCGCTTATCAGATCAGGCTACGATGCGTCGGTTCCCAGGACATCGCCTCATTCATGAAGCGACATCCTGAATGGGCGACTCACCCCATCGATGCCAAGGCTTTCTCTTGGGATCCCGGCAACGGTACGCTCGGCGTGTTGCCGGTCGGGCGCGCGTCAACGGAGCGCTTCAGCCTGACCCGGGTCGGCCTTTCTCACTGCCGGCGCAGCTGAAAGCGCCTGCGGAATTCTCTGGGCGCGAGGCCGAAAGTGCTCTCGAATGCGCGCCGAAAGCCATCGGCGCTCGCGAATCCAACCGCCCGCGCGACGCTCTCCAGGGAACGAACCGGACCGAGCAACCGTCGGCGCGCCTCATCGAGTCGCAGACGCTCGACGTAGGCGGCTGGAGGCAGCCCGAAGGTCGCGCGGAATTCCCGGCTGAAGTGACGTGGCCCCCGGCCCACCTGCTCGGCCAGGGCCTCCACGGACAAGTCGGCGTCCAGGTGGCGCAGCATCCATTGGGAGAGGTCGCGGAAGCGGTCGCCCCCCGCCCGGTAGGGCAAAACGCCGGTTACGATGTCGACGCGAGCCTGCGCGTGACTCCAGGCAATCAGGACTCGCGGCCCTTGCCGATCTGCGACTGGCAGTAGTTCTCGATGCCGATGCGCGCGATCAGGTCGAGCTGGGTCTCGAGGAAGTCGATGTGCTCTTCCTCGGATTCGAGGATGTGCTCGAAGATCTCGCGGGAGATGTAGTCCGCCGCCGACTCGCAGTCGGCGATCGCGTTCTTCAGGTTCTCGCGCGCGGCCATCTCGAGTTTCAGGTCGCACTGCAGGCATTCCTTGACGTTCTCGCCGATGAGGAGCTTGCCGAGGTCCTGCAGGTTCGGCAGTCCGTCGAGGAAGAGGATGCGCGCGATCAGCCGATCGGCATGCTTCATCTCATCGATGGACTCCGAGTACTCGGTCTCGCCGAGGCGCTCGAGCCCCCAGTTGCGGAACATGCGCGAATGGAGGAAGTACTGATTGATCGCGGTGAGCTCGTTCTTCAGCACCGCGTTCAGATGCTGCAGGATCTTCGGATTACCCTTCATGCCGAATGCTCCACTCGCGATGAAAGTGGGTGAGCATGGCCGAGGAGGGCTGAGGACGCAACAGCGGGGGAGGCCAGGGAGCACTCCCGAGGGGATGTACTACGCTGCGTTGGAACGTGTGCGTTCGCGGAGGGACTCGTCGACGACGTTGCGTGCGACGTCTTCACAGCGTCCGCAGCACATCCCCACGGGGAAGATGCACTGCACGTCGCTCAGCGACGCCGCTCCGCCGGAAACGGCATCGCGGATCTGGTGGTCGGTCACTGCACAGCAAACGCATACGTACATGGCGAAGGAATGGTAATGGTAAATAAGAATCATTGTCAATAAGACCCCGGGGTCGGTGGGCGGCCTTGCCGGCGCCAAGATTTCTGACTAAAGTCAGAGAATGCAGGATATCGAGCAAATTCGAGCCTTCAACCGTACGGTCACCCGCCGGCTCGGTGTGCTCAACGAGCGTTACCTGGGCCGCAACCGGCCGCTCGTCGAGTCGCGGCTCCTCTATGAGATCGGCACCCGAGGCGCCTCGGTCCGGGAGCTCCGTACACGGCTCGGCCTCGACTCGGGGTTCTCGAGCCGTCTCTTGAGGGCGCTCGAGCGCAAGAAGCTGCTCAAAACCGAGCGGGCAGGCTCGGATGGGCGGGTCAGGGTCGCGCGTCTGACACGGTCCGGCCTCGCGGAGCTCGGGCGCCTCAACTCCCGCGCCGACGATCTCGCGCGCTCCATGCTCGCGCCTCTGAGTGCGGAGCAGGCCCGGCGGCTCGTGGCCGCCATGAGTGAGGTCGATCGCCTGGTGCGCGCCTCGAGCATCGAGTTCGCGCCGGAGGATGCCCGTAGCGCAGACGCGGAGCGGTGCCTGCAACGGTATTACGCCGAGCTGGCAGCCCGATTCCCCGGTGGCTTCGCGCTGCACGCCGACGACGCACCTGACATGGACGAGGTCGCCCCGCCCGGGGGCTGCATGCTGATGGCACGGCTTTTCGGTGAGCCGGTCGGCTGCGGAATGATCCGCGCCCTGGCGCCCGGAGTAGGGGAGCTCAAGCGCATGTGGGTATCACCCGAGGTCCGCGGCCTCGGCGTCGGCCGCCGCCTGCTGGCGGAGCTCGAAGCGGCTGCTCTCGAACGCAAGCTGCGCACGATCCGCCTCGATACCAACGGCTCTCTCGCAGAGGCTCTCAGCCTCTATCGCGCCTCCGGATACCGCGAAATCCCCCGTTACAACGACAATCCCTACGCCCAACACTGGTTCGAGAAGGTATTGAGCTGACCCGGCCTCAGTCTCAGTCTCAGTGGCGCGCCATCCGCTCGAGCCCGATGCTGGTGCGCTCCGCTTCCTCCACCATCTTCCTGCGGACCACCCAGGGACCCAGCACCGGAGGAACCCAGAATGCCGGTACCAGATCGATGCGGACGTCCAGGCAGGTCAATGCCCGATTCGTGGCGCAGGGCCTCACGACCCACAACGCATGACCTCCTTTGAAATCGCCCCCGCGGGCAATCAGTTCCGCATCGAGCGTGCCGCCGTCAGCACCGGTCCTGGCCGTCATGACCTGCTCCTGGTGCATGGTCTTGCAGAAGATCAGCAGGCAGGTGTGAACCGCCGTGTAGAGCCGTACGCGTCCAGGCACTCCGGTCGACTCGACGCGCGCCGCCCGCAGATCGGGGTTGTAGCGCATCATGGCAGGGAAGTCCTGCAGCGCGCGGAATACCGCGGGCGGCGGCGCATCGATGGCGATATGCATGCCGATGTCGAAGGTCGTACCGTTGCGAGCCACCTGCACACTCAGAACCTGTGCCGCATGCGCCTGCATTGCGAACCCCGACAGTGCCACCGCGGCCCAGAAGGGCGATTTCCGGCATCTCTGCACGACCATGTGCAGGCTCTACCGGTCATCGGGCGGCCTGTCAATGCGCACCATCGCCGCAATTGCCAGCCGCCGCAAATCAGTCCAAAATTCGCCCCCGCTCCGAAGCCCGGGCAATCATCCCGCGGCTTCTCGTCCCCCCCAATGGCTAGGTGGCAGAGTGGTCATGCAGCGGCCTGCAAAGCCGTCTACGCCGGTTCGATTCCGACCCTAGCCTGATTTCCCCTGTCCTGCGACGTACCAAGAAGGGTGTTCCGCTACGCGGTAGCCACTGGCCGCGCCCAGCACGACGTTGCGGCGGACCTCAAAGACGCTTTGGCGCCAGTCAAGTCCCGCAACTTTGTTCGGACACGGCGCGATCGATTTGGCCCCGGACACAATGTACGAGCGCATCCGGTCGTCTGGGCGATCGGTCCTCACCGCTCACGCAAAGCGAGTCGCGTAGTCGCCAGGCTCATGCGCCACGGGAGGTCGAGTAGCGCTCGGCAGCAGGCGAGGGCTCCTGCATCCCCTGAAAGCCTGGCTTCCAGAGCATAGATCTCGTGATCGGCGAGGAATTGGCGGAGCACGGTGTAGCGCTGTGCAGAATAGCTCTCCTGAAGCCTTTGTTCGCCTTCGTCCACGAGGTGGGTGCTACGCGAAAGTCACTGAAATTGTGCCGCGCCTGCGCTGATCCTTTCTCGGGCTAATAACGATGTGCACGTCCTGTCCGAGCCGCAAGAGGCAGCACATCAATTTCCACTCAGAGAATGAGCGGAATTGGCGGCGGAGCATCTTCGACAGGTTCGGTTGCGGTATGCCGAGCGTGGTTGCGGCCTGCGTCTGAGTCATACCTCTTTCCGTCAGCAGTTCAGCAATTCTGCTGACGAGCTTCGCCCTTACCAGCATGTTTTCCGGAGTGCGATAGCCGAGGCGAGCGCGAAGGGTGATACTGTCGCGTCGACGACTTTCCCGTTTGACCAGACGACCTCTCATAGTTGGTGCCTACGCTTGTGCAGCTTGCGAGTCTGTCTGCCGCTTCTTCGACCCTTGATGCGTGCCGGTCTGGCCGCTTTCCTCTTGCTGGCGCGACCGTGGGAATCGGCAAGCGCAGAAGACTCTGTCATCTCGTAGAACTCATGCAGCTTGGCCCGGAGCAGTCTCTTTTCTGGAAGATGCGTCTGGTATTGCGCGATGAGAGTGGGTGAAAGCGAACGGCTCAGGGCGTACTCGACGACTTCGTTGTCCTTGCTGGCACAGAGGAGAATACCAATGCTCGGCCCCTCGTGCGCCTTACGGACATTTCGATCGAGGGCCTCGAGGTAGAATTCAAGCTTACCGAGGTGCTCGGGCTCAAAGGGTCCCACTTTCAGCTCGATAGCACAGAGACAGCAAAGGCCGCGGTGAAAGAACAACAAGTCAAGGGAGAAGTCGCGTTTGCCGACTTGCAGCTGATATTCGGAGCCGACAAAACAGAAATCGCGGCCCAGCTCGATGAGGAAGTTCTTCAGCCGGCTGACGAGGCCACGATGCAAATCGCCCTCGGAATGGTCACGCGGTAGATCCAGAAACTCAACGACGTAAGAGTCCTTGAAAATCGTGGCGGCATCCGGGTGGTTCTGCCGTACCGCAGGCGAAACTCTCGGCGGCCCGAGGATGGTGCGCTCGAAGGCGGCGGTCTGCAGCTGGCGTTCCAGCTCTCTTTTGCTCCATTGCTCGCGAATCGCCAGCCGCACGTAGAATTCTCGTTCTTCCGGGCGCTTGGATTCGCCCAGAATGATGAGGTTATGGCTCCACGGCAATTGTCGCACCAGTGGTGCGACTTTTTGGTCACGACGATACGTTTCGTAGAATTGCCGCATCCGGAAGAGATTGGCTCGCGTGAACCCCTTCAGGCCGGGCTGCTGCCGTTGAATGTAGCGAGCCAACTGCTCGACCACACCCTCACCCCAATCCGCGGTTTCAATCTTCCGTGCAATGTACGCGCCCACCCGCCAGTAGAGATCCACGAGCTCGGTGTTGACGGCGGCCAACGCCCGTCCGCGCGAGATCTTGATCATCTCGACGACTTCGGCAAACCCCTCTGCATCGAGGGCGGGCGGCTCGGGATGCTTGCTGCGCAACCTAGACCGCCTCATCGTGGTCTGTCCGCGTGGATGAGAAGCTTTGTTCATCCTCGTTACTCCGAGTCCGACTCGCGCCGAAGAAGCTGGCGCACTGAGCGCATCATTTTACCCGATCTGGCCGCGCCCTCAGTAACTGAGTAATCGTCAAGTGTAGTCTGCCGCGGATTCGAATTGTCCGGCGCAACGTCAGATTCAGCGTCAGAGTTATATGTCATTCGATACGTCCAGAGACAGCGTTGGACATACGAGGATCGACTTGAATTGAATTTGTCGCACCAGTGGTGCGACTTTCTCTCAGGGCGGCATGTGCTTGGAGAGCGCGATGGACGCCAGGTCGATCTCCGTATAGACCTCATCCAAAGCGCAAGCCCCATTCGCAACAGCGATGCCTCTTCGAAGGCGACCTCCAGGTGATCGAGCGATCGGTGGCTGACGCGAATGAAAGCGTTGGCATCGGCCAGGTGTCCCATGATTTGCGAGAAGTCCGGGGCCTTCGGCCCGGCGCGACGACGCCGGACAACAGAGGACACCCGGACCGGGCGGGAACGCATTCTCCGAGTAGAATCGGCACGCCGAGCGGAAGTACCGAAGTACCCATGATCGGCCTCTCATCCAGGCTGGTTGTGGTAGGCGCTCGCTCGTGTTGACGCACGGGCGGGCGCCGCCTTGGACAGCCTCAGGCGCGAGCGGCAGGGGTATGCGGTCGGGGTATCCGGCGAGGAGGGCGGCTAATCCGCTTTCACTTTCAAGAGCTTGGGCCTATCCTTCGATTCCGACCCTATCACTGCACGCCACTGGGCAGATCTCACCCGTTTCGCGGAGCCATCCGTGAGAGCATGCATCAATGCCTTGTGTTTCCTGGCCTGGTGCAGTTGCATGCAGGCGCACGCGAACGTTTGGCAGCCTTCTGCCGGGCACACGCAGATCCCGGTGTGGCCGGGTACGCCACCCCATGACCAGCCCGCGCCAGGACCCGAATACGCCCTCACCGGCCGCAAACTGATCGGCGGCAGACCGGTCACAGCCGTATTCAATGTGACGCGGCCGACGATGACGGTCTATGCCCCGTCTGGGAAGAGCACAGGCGCTGCGGTGGTGGTGTTTCCGGGCGGCGGGTTCGAAGGACTGGCAATCGATCTCGAAGGCACCGACGCTTGCACTTGGCTGACCTCCCTCGGCATCACCTGTGTCCTCTTGAAGTATCGCGTTCCGAGTTCGCCTTACGACTGGCATTGCAAGTGCCGTCCGAACGGCCTCGAGCTATCACTCCCTTCGTTGCAAGATGCGCAGCGCACGATCCGGCTGGTGCGCATGGACGCCGCCAAGTGGCATATCGATCCTCACAAGATCGGTGTACTCGGGTTTTCGGCCGGCGGCTATCTGGTGGCTGAAGTGAGCACAGACTTCAGCCGTCGCGTGTATTCGCCGGTGGACGCGGCCGACGAGGAAAGTGCTCGTCCCGATTTCGCCATGGCCATCTATCCGGGGCATCTCGCCGTCAACAGAAACCTTGCGAGCGATAACGACGCGTTGAACCCCAGTGTTCAAGTCTCACGTGGGTCACCGCCGACCTTTTTGGTACAGGCGGAGGACGATTATGTGGACGGGGTCAAGCAGTCACTGGTTTACTATAGAGCTCTCGCCAAGGCTCGTGTGGCGGCGGAACTGCACCTCTATGCCCAGGGCGGCCATGCGTTTGGGCTCAGGCCGACGAATTCGCCGATCACGCATTGGCCCGCGCTTGCCGACGCGTGGTTACGTAGAATCGGGGTCATCAGGAATTGACGATCGGACCGAGCACCGGGAAGCAGCCACCGAGGGCCTTGCATGCACACCGAGTCTGCAGACGCACCAGAGTCCCCCGAAAAGACCTTAGCACCTGAAAATAACATCCCGGCGCAGGTCGTTGCAGCAGCCATCCTGCTCGCGCTAGGACTCCTTCTCAGGATTACTGAGGACGCCATGACGCACTTCAGGGCGCCAGCTGGTCTACCGTACCCGGTTTGGATCGGGGCCGAAATCGCGAGCGTCATCTTCTATGGTTTGATCATCGCTTTTATCGCCAGGGCGCGCAACTGGGCCCGGATCACACTCCTCGTCACTTTGATATTGACCCCCCCGATCGCGATGGCTCATCTCTCGGCGTTGACTGCAAGCACGTATCTGCTATTGACGACCGCTGTCGTCTACTTGTGCCAGTTCTCCGCCGCTTTTCTCGTGGTCTCTACCCCCGGTTGCGCAGCGTTCGCCCCCTCGGGGCGGCCCGGCGGCCGGAACCAGGACCGACGCCCCACCGTCGCGTGTCTGCTCGCCATGCTCACATCCGGATTGGGACTCCTTTACGTTGGTCGGCCGCGAGCGGCGGTCGTTGTAGCCATGGTTCCGCTCGCTCTCTTTTATCTTGAGCGATTAACGGGGCTGCTGTTCATGCCCTGGGGCCTGGTCACGCTCTATTTGCTCCTGTTCATTCTGTGGCTCGGACTGATCCCATGCTGCGGCCTCCTCGCCAAAAGGAGCGACAAAAGTGCCGACACGGCATCCCCACGATGGTACGTCTACCTGGCTTACTTTGTCGGCTGCCTGACCTTGGTGTTCCTGCTGCTCAGTACCAACGCTCGGCTTGGGGCGAAGATCTACCGTATCCCGTCGAATTCCATGAGCGACACCATTGACAGCGGTGATTTCGTTATGGCCGATACCTGGGCCTATTGGAATCACAGGCCTCAACGCGGGGACGTCATCATTTTTCGGCACCCAAAGAATCCTTCCAAGAGCTACATCAGGCGCATCATCGGGTTACCTGGGGACCATCTCGAGGATCGAGAGGGCCGCATTTATGTCGATGGGACAGTACTGAATGAGCCCTACGTGAAAGCCGGTAATGACATGAATGTCTCGTATCAGAACTGGCTGCGGGTAGTTCCCGCTGATAGTTACTTCGTTCTTGGAGACAACCGGGATGACAGCCTGGACAGCCGGGAATACGGGGCAATACCCGTTGAGTACATATCGGCGAAAGTGCGGAACATCTGCCTCTCAGCTGATCCAAATTCCGGTTTGAGCTTCGCACGCATCGGCTATGTGAAATGAGCGAAGGCCTCAGTGCAGCGTGACCGTAAACACCGTGCCGTAGTTGTTTGGGCCCCCCGATGAGGTCGTCCCATAGAGCTTTCCATCCGTTCCCTGAATGAGACTGGCGGAAGGGGCGGCGCCGTCGGTGGCGCCTCCGGCGAACGAGTAGACGATGGTCTCCACCCCGGCGGGTGTAATCATGAAGACCGTGCCATCGCCGCTGCTTCCTCCCTGGTTCGTCGTCCCGTAGAAATTGCCGTCGCTCGCCTGCAATAGACCGGCCGCCGGATCACTGCCATCGGCCGTTCCGCCCGCGAAGGAGTAAACGACCGTCTCCGTGCCGGTTGACGTGATTTCGAATACTGTGCCGTCCCCGTTGGCACCACCGGTGCTCGTCGTGCCGTAAAAGTTACCGTCGCTACCCTGGATCAGTGGGTTCCCGGGGTTGCCGCCGTCGCTGCCGCCGGTGAAGGTGTACAAGAGGGTCTCCGTCCCGCTCGGCGTGATCTTGAAGACCGTGCCCCTGTTGGCACTGCCACCGCTGTTGGTCGTACCGTAGTAGTTACCGTCGCCGGCCTCGACGAGACCGGCGGTGGGATAGCCGCCGTCACTACTATTGTCGGCGAAGGAGTGCAGCACCGTCGACGATCCGCCCGGCGCGATCTCGAAGACTATGCCGTGCGTGAGGCCGCCACCCCACGTCGTTCCGTAGAGATTCCCGCTGCCATCCTCCACCAGGGCGCAGATCGGATAGGCGCCGTCACCATATTTGATGAACGAGTGCAGAACCGTCTCGGTCCCGTTGGCGGCGAGCTCGAAGGCCGTTCCAAAGCCGCTGCTGCCGCCATCGGTTGTCGTCCCGAAAAAATCGCTGGCCGAGTCTTCGATCAGGCCACCTTGAGGATATTGGCCATCGCCCCCGGAGAATGTGTATAGAACGGTCTCCACACCTGCCGATGTCACCTCGAAGATCGTGCCATCACCGGATGTGCCGCCCGCGTAGGTGACACCGTAGAAATTGCCGTCCGCGCCCTGCAGCAGCCGAGCAAGCGGCTCCGTGCCATCGCTACCGCCCTGAAAGAAGTGGAGTACGGTCGTATTCTTCTGGCACGTGATCGCAACGTTGGTGACGTCGGCTGCCCCCATGATCCCCGTGCCATTGCTTACCGAGCACACCAGGCCGGTCGGCTCGCTCTGGACAGTGACGTCGTAGACGCTTCCGGAAGCAATCGGCGTCGGCATGGTGAAGTGAGTCGCGTTCACCGGTTGGGTGCTTGCATCGGTCCCGTTGTCCAGCAGCACGAGGCCGCCGGCGGTCAATCCACTGATCGTGCCGCCCACCGTATAGCTATTGGAGCTGCAGCTCACCGCCACGGTCGCGCCGCCCAGGCCCATCGTGCCCGAGCCGCCCGAGACCGAGCAGGTGAGACCGGTCGGCTGGGATTGGATGGTGATGGAATAGGGGCTGCCGTAGGCGATCGGCGTCGGCATCATGAATTGCGCCGCGTTCGCCCCGATCGGGGTGGCATCCGTGCCGTTGTCGAGCAGCACCAGCCCACCGCTGGTCAATCCCGTGATCGTGCCGCTGACCGGATAAGTATCCGGAACGCAGGTGACCGCGACAGTTGCGCCCCCCGCGCCCATCGTGCCCGTGCCACCGGTCACCGAGCAGGTGAGAGCAGCCGGCTGGTCCTTGACCGTAACCGCGTATTTCGCGCCGTAGGCAATCGGCGTCGGCATAACGAATTTCGTCGCATTGGCGCTGATCGGGGTGGCATCCGCTCCGTTGTCGAGCAATACCAGGCCATCCGTGGTGAGTCCTGTGATCGTGCCGGTTACCGGATAGGTATTGGCGATACAGGTCACGGCGACATTGGTCACAGCGGCGTTTCCAATCGTGCCGGAGCCGTTGGCGACCGTACACGTTTCACCCGCTGGCTGCGTGGCGATTCCCACGACGTAGTGCGCGCCTGGGGCCAGTGCCGCGGCCAACGTCTGCGTGGTTGCACCGGCGGCTATGCCCAGTGTCCCGCCGTTGACCGAGAGTGCGAGGCCGGAGACGTCGAGATTGTGGATGCTGGCCTGCAGCACGTGGTTCGACGTATTGGCGGCGCCGCCACATGCGGTCAGGCTGAGAAGTGCCGCAATGAGGGCGGCCCCGCCGCCGAAGCGGCCATTGCGCGTCCCGCGCGGAAATAAAAGCATCGCGATTTGTTCGTGGTCCGCACGGATCGTGTGCCGGACGGATCCTATAGTCGGCCGGGGAGCGGCGAGGTGACTTAATCCGCAAGACGAGAATTTCGCTCGCGCCATGCGGCGCGGCGAGCGGTCCTGAAGCGCGGCCGAGTCGCGCGACTAGGCGGGACTGTACGTCAGCCTGACCACGCCCTCATCCACGAGATCGCTGCTCAAGAGGCGGAGCGCCGGCCTCGGACCCGCGAAGAATGGCTTGCCGCGACCCAGCACGACGGGTCGGAGATACAGCCGATACTCATCGATGAGACCCAGGTCAGCCAGGCTTCCTGCCAGAGCGGGTCCGGCAACTGCAATCTCTCCCGCCAGCTGAGCCTTCAATCCACGCATCGTCGCCTCGACATCACTGCCGACGAGCGTCGCGTTGTGCCCGACGGATTTCAGCGTTCGCGATACAACCCACTTCCTCTGGCTCCGCCATACGGCCGCGAACTCGTGGTCCCACGCGTCCCAGCCCGGCTGGTCATCGCCCCAATAGCTCATGACCTCGTACATGACGCGACCGTACACAACGCCCGTCAGGCTGCGCGAGCGCTCCAAGAAATGACGCCCGAGCTCAGGACTCGGCGGTCCCAACGCGAGGTGGTCGACGTAGCCGTCCAGGGACTGCATCATTTCGAAGACGAGCTTTGCCATGGCGCACTCTCCCCCTCATGCTTCGCCCGAGAACTGAGCTACGCAGCCGATGACTTCGATCTGGACGTTCCGGAAGGTCTTTTCGAGCGCCTGCCTCAGGTCGGCGAGGCTGTCTTCCAGATTGCAGAAGAGCTTGCGGGAGTTATAGAAACGCATGATTGCTCTGGCCCGGAGATCGCACCGCACGCCATGCCTCAGCACCGTCGAGCCGAACAGAACGCCCGAGGCATTGAGCAACGGCTTCAGGTTGACAAAGGCTATGCCCTTTTCGGAAAGGGCTCCTGGCATGCAGTGCAGCACATAGTTCATCGCGATCGAATCGAACCGTCTCACGCCCAGCTCGATCGGCCCCAGGGCGTTGGCTCGGTAGACTTCCGGGGCATACCGGGACAGTCTCGTCGCCGTGCGCTCCAGACAATGGGGACTCAGGTCGAGCAGCGCCAGCCTCGGGTGAGAGCCGGGGAGGGGCTTGCGCTCGAGGAAGTAGCCTGTTCCGACGCCGACCTCGAGGTGGTTGGAAGAGAGGTGACGCCCGTAGAGCTCCAGCGTCCGCTGGATCGGGCAACGCCAGACGCGATTGCACGTAAACTCCAGCAGCCGATCGTAATATTTCAGCAACCGATCATCGAATACGACCGGAGCCGTATCGAAGGGCTCTGCCGCCACGGGACTCATGGTTCTATTATCGGCAATCGTCGCCCTCCCTGGCAACCGCCAATGTTGCCCCATACCCATCCGCTGACGCGCTGCCTCGCATTTGAGTAAGCGGCCCCGGAATTACAACGGAGCGAGTGCACTTAACGTCGGAGTCTGACGTCATTAAGACCGTCGTCACACGGCGTTATTTGGCTCCCCGAGCACCGTTTGATGTCATGCGCTACTTGACAATCGGAGCGCTGCGCGTAGACTCCCGCGCCCCAATGTACATCCGATCCAAAAATCGTTCGACGGATTAGTCCATTCGACTCGGAGGGCTGATCCAGGTAGCCCTCCGGGAGCTCTACGAGAGACCCCGGCGGCCCGTGCTGACCGGGGTCTCCTCTTTTCGGCCACCCGATCCTATTGAGATTCGAAGCCCGGCTCGATGAACCGGGCCGATTGAGAACGACATGACAAACGACGACCAAGCCGATCAACGGCGGCCGTTCAACGTCGGGGTATCCTTTAGCCACGACCTGTACGACCTCGGGGAAGCGGTTTTCAAAACTCGCGCGATTCAGGCGTTCGAGAGCGTCGCAACGCGGTATCCCATTCACCGACGCGTACGGTGTGCAGTGCCGCGCCCCCTCGAGGCCGTCTTTGATGACCTTGCCTTGCACGCGGGCCTCGCCGCGCAGCGGCTCGACTCGGGCTCGCTGCTCCTCGACGGCCCTGGTGTATTCGTTCACGCCGAGGGTAAGCGCAAGGCCGACTATTGCTCATGCACGATCAATGTCTGGGCGGATAGCAAGGAGCGCGCGGAACATACTCGCCTGGCAGTTCTGCACGCTGCCGGCGAGCGCACCTTACCGGAGCAGATGTTCGTAGCCGATTGGCATTTCTGCAATTCGAACGGCACGCTCGTCAACTGCCCGTTCGATGAGGTAGCGAAAGAAGCCGTGCTCGATGAGGCATACCCAACGCTGGGTGAACCCGTTCCCGAGTTCGTCCAGCGCTACCTGCGCTCGAGCGAGACGGTACTCATCCTGCAGGGCCCTCCTGGCACCGGCAAGACGCGCCTGGTGCGGTATATCCTGGGTGCCATGTCGCGCCGCAAGGGCGACAGCGCGCAGGTGATGTACACCGCCGACAAGCGGGCGCTCGAGAACGATGAGATTTTCGTTGATTTCATCACCGGGGCGCACGATGCATTCGTGATCGAGGATGCGGATCACATGCTGATGGCTCGCAGCAACGGAAATCAGGATCTGCATCGGTTTCTCGCAATTGCAGATGGTGTCGTGCGGGCGCAGGGCCGAAAGATCATCTTTACGACCAACCTTCCGAACATCCGCGACCTGGATGACGCGCTGTTGCGGCCGGGTCGGTGCTTTGGCGTCGTGCATACGAGACTGCTGAGCGGGGAGGAAGTTTGGCGGCTGGTCGCAACGCTCTGTGGAGGCGACCTGGATAGGCAGAAAGCAGCGCGAGCTGCGATATCAGAGACGGGGACTCGAGCCATCTCGGTAGCCCAGATATATCGCGCGTGCGAGGGAGTAGCCGCGAAGCGAGAAACGCCGCAGCCGGACATTCAAAGCGAAGCCGAACCGGTAAAGCTGGCGCGCGCTTAGAACTGCCCGGCTGCTTTCTCTGCTGGTTTCGGTATCCTGCGCTGCAGGACCTTTAGCGGAATAGCCGCGGCGCGAGGTCCTTCAGGTCGCGGCGCCAGGTCTGCCACTCGTGGGCGGTTCCCTGGCTCTGGAAGTAGACCAGATGCACGCCATGAGCGCGCAGCGCTTTGACGGCGGCAACAATGCCGTCGCGGATCTGCGGCGGCTCGGCGGTGCCGACGCCCATCCATAGCAGCTTCACCTGGTGGTTGAAGCGAGCTGCATTCGTGAAGGTCCCTCCGTAGGCGGTCTTCACATCGAACGGCGCGCCGAGACTGGCAGCGAAGGGTTGGGATGAGTTCGGGTCCTGCAGGATGGGGCCGCTGAGCGAGGCGATGTAGGCGAACATCTGCGGGTGATGCAGAGCGATGTACAACGTTTCCATACCGCCCATGGAGAGTCCCGCCATCGCGCGATGGTCCCGGTCGGGGATCGTACGGTAGGAGGCGTCGATCGTCGGGATGAGATCACGCAGGACCACGGCCTCGAACGCACCGAACGCGTGCCCGACCTCCTTCGCCGGCATGCCGGGACCGAGATGCAGCTCGGGCGTACCGGGCTTATTGCCGTAGCCGCGATCCATGACGACGATCATCGGCTTCGCCTTGCCGGCCGCGATCAGGTTGTCGAGGATGAATTGCGCCTTGCCCTGACGCGTCCAGCCCGTCTCATCCTCGCCGTAACCGTGTTGCAGGATCAGAAGCGGGTAGCGCTCCGTCGGGTGCGCATCGTATCCGGGCGGCGTGTAGACAAACGCGCGCCGCCAGGCTCCAGTGACGCGCGACCAGTACCATTTCTCGCGCACCTCACCGTGCGGGACCGCCTTCAACGCATAGAAGCCGCCCTGCGGATCCGGTACCTCGATCCCGCTGACTTCCTTGCCGTAGCCGAAGTAAGTCTTGCTCGCCGGATCGTTGACCGCGACGCCATCCAGAACGAACCAGTAATAGTGAAATCCCGGGACGACGGGCGGCAGCGTGACCCGCCACACTCCATCCGCGGACTTCGTCATCGGGAAGGGGCCGTGTCCCAGGCCGTCGCCTCCGGCCACCTGGACGCTGCGCGCGTTCGGGGCCGCGAGCTCGAAGCTCACACGGCGGTCCGGGTAGACGCGCGGGCTGGTCGCACCCGGGACATCCGTCGCAGCCGGTGACGACGTGCCAGCTGCCTGTGCCCGGACGAAGCCCGGAGCGAGTGTCAGAGCCAGCGCTGCGAATATCGCGAGGGCCGCCGCACTTCGCCTAAGTGATCGGTTGCATTGCATGGAACGCAGTGTGCCAGCATGCGCCTGAGCCGGCAATGCAGTGCAGTGCCATGGAGTAGTGTCATCGAGCGGCTGATCCGGTGACCAGCCAACAGGGACGCGAAGCCTCGCTCAGTAGCCCGTGGAGCTCAGGGCGTAGCGCACCGCCAGCTGAAGCTGGGTATCCGTGAGGGGAGCGGAGAAGCCGAGCGCCTCGCTCTGCTCATAGGAGGTACTCGTCACACGCACATACTCGAAGGTCGCCGTCCAGCTCTTACCCGAGTCGAATACGTATGCAGCGGTCCACGCATGACCGTTCTGCTCACCGTCGCCATCGAGGGCCGCACCGCGGCTGTCGACGTCGAACTGGTCGAAGCGAATGCTCAGCATGTGATGGCTGCCGAATCGCCGCGAGAGCAGCACGTAGTCCGCGTTGAACGGCCACTCGAGCATCCCGGCGGCCGGCGGGGCGATTTCCGTCCTTCCCTGGATCCATTGCCCGATCAGCGTCCAGCCCGGGCCGTATTCCACCCGCGCCCCAACGGTATTGAACGTCGTATTCCAGGCAAAGACGTGAGAGGCCACGTCTGAAGAGGTCGGGTCGGCGCGATTGTCGTAGTGGAGAGCCGTCACCAGCACGCGTCCCGGAAAGTGCAGCTCCGTGCCGCCGTAGTATCCCGCGCGCCCGTCTATCTCCCGGAACGGCTCCATATAGGCGCCATTCGCGGCCTCGAGCGTGCCCACCCGGCCGAAGACCGAGGTCTGACGGTCGTCGAGTAGGAAGCCGCCGTTGGCCAGCGCCGCCCCGGCGCCTTCGTTCCAGCCGAAGACACCGGCGACGCCGCTGACATCGAACGGCAGTCCGAGGCGCGTCCCGAGCCAATCGACCTTCGCCTCCGCGCCGAGGGTACGCAGCTCCTCCGCGATCCAACTGTTCATGGCGGAGTAGGACAGCGTGTAGGGGGAGGCCCAGCCGCCGGCCCGATTCTCCAGCGACAGGGGCGCGTAGAAGGCCCCGGCCTTGACGCGCAGCCGCAGGTCATCCCGCGGATAGGGGCGATACTCCAGGTACGCCTCGGTCACACCGATGGGATTCGGGTAGGTCTTGCCCCACGCGGAAGCATCGACGTGCACCCGCCACACCTCACCGACCGGCAGATCGAGCGCCAGCCGCACGCGTCCGAGCTGCAGGCCGGACTGATCCTCCCCGAAGCGGACGGGGCTGTAACCGCCGTCGAGCACGGAAGGAGCGGCGTCGGAGGTGACCGCACGGAGATCGAGGTCCAGTTCCCACGCTGCACCGCGTGCCGCGCAGCTCCCCAGCAGCAGCGCGGTGCAGACTGTAAGCCGGAGGGGGGCCGATCTCATCAGTAACTGTCCCATGACGGCGACCCTCCTTCCATGGGCGCGGCCCGGAGCGACTTCGTCAGCTGCAGTGTCAGAGTTGCCCGATCATGAGCATCGACGGAGAGCTCGCGCACGAGCGTCGGCGTCTGCTCGCGCATCCGCGGATGCCATACGGTGATCTCGTAGTCGCCCGGCGGGACCTCCGCCATCCAGTTGCCCTGCGTATCGGTGGTCCCATAGAAGGGCGCATCGGTCACGTCGATGTAGCCGATCATCCAATCGTGGATGTTGCAGCCGAGGATGACGACGCCAGTGCGATCGAAGACCTCGGGTGGGTAGGGCTTGCCGCGATAGAGCGGCAGCTGGAAGCGCTTGGCCGCCGAGAAGGAATAGATCTGATGGCTCACCGAGTCGCTGTTCGGGAACGACACGCTGGAGCCCGCCGGGACCACCAGCACCTCCGGCACGAACATGCGATGCATCTGATCCATGACGGCGTGTATCGGCACGGCGGCAGGCAGGTGCTTTCCCTTGGATTGCACGGTGATGACAGCGTCGGCCAGGGGCTGCCCGTCGGGGAGCTTCACTGCGACTGTCAGCGTCGCCGCTGACGCACCGGGCGTGTGTAACAACACGCCGAGCAGCACCACCAGCGAAAGCCTGGTGATGCGGGCCGTCCGGCTCGAGCGTGCGGAAAGTCTCATTCTTTCGACTGGTAGCTCGCGCCCCGAACCTGCGGCGCCTAGGATTCAGCGGATTGGAGCGGATCCCATGGGCAGTTTCCGCAAACGGCTTCTCGTGCTGATCATCGGTCTGGCGGTTCTGACCCAGACTGTGACGCTATCCGCAGTGCTGGCGAGTACCTCCCGGAACGTGGAGACGCGCGCCGCCGAGCAGCTGAGCGCGGCCGGCTCCATCGTCGACCAACTGATGCGCTTCCGCGCGGGCCAGCTCGCCAACGGCGTCGGCGTGCTCGCGGGGGATTTTGGATTCAAGGAAGCGATCGCGAGCGGTGACAAGCCGACGATGCTCTCCGCGGCCGTCAACAACGTCCGGCGGATCGGTGCCGACCTCGTGCTCCTGTTGGACACACACGGGCGGCTCCTCGCCTCGAATGCCCCGCTCGATGCCCGCGGCAGCGCACCGATCGGCGGCCAGCTGCTCGATGACTCCGGCGGCCGGCGCAACGGCCCGCAGTTCATGGTGCTGGGCCGCCGGACCTATCAGTTCTTCCTCGCCCCGGTCCGCACGCCGGAAACGATCGCGTGGGTCGCCATGGGCTTCGCGGTCGACGATACGCTGGCGCGCAAGATCCGCGATCTCGCCGGAGTGGATGTCACCCTCGCGATCCAGCGCGACGGACACTTTACGACCGTGGCGACGAGCCTGCCGGACGCTGCCCGAGCGGCGTTACGTACCGACGCAGAAGTAGCGACCCCGGCAAAGAGCGGGGCACGCATCGTGCAGCTCGCCGGCGCGGGCTATCTGACCTACGTGCAGCCGATCAACTCGAGCGGCGAGGCTCTGGAAGCCATCCTCCAGAAGCCCATGGTCGCCGTCCTCGCGCCGTATCGGGAGCTGCGCGACTCGCTGCTCATCATCGACACCGTGGCTCTCATGCTTGCGGCGGCGGTCGGCTTGATCCTCGGACGCAGCGCGACGCGTCCCCTCGGGGAGCTGGTCCATGCAGCGGAGCGCATCCAGCAGGGTCGCTACGAAACCGCCGTGACCATAGGCGGTGGCGATGAGTTCCGCAGCCTCGCGACCACTTTCAACACCATGCAGCGGACGATCGCCGACCGCGAGGCCGAGATCACCCGCAGCGCCTTTTACGACTCACTGACGGGGCTGCCCAACCGGACCCTGGTCGAGCGGCGGCTGCAGGAGTTGCTGGCCGGTCCCGCGGCCCGCAATCCTCTCGCCCTGATTCTGATTCAGGTGCGCAGCGTGCGCGAGATCAGCGCGACCTTCGGGCAGACCGTCGGCGATGAGGTGGTGCGGGAGGCAGGGCAGCGCCTGAGCCGCAATGTCGCCGCGGAACACACGCTGGCGCGCCTCGGCGAAAGCCGGTTCCTGGTGATCGCGCCGGGATTCGAGGCGGAGCGCGCCCGGATCTATGTCGATCAGCTGGCGAGCGCGTTGCGCGGCGGATTCCACCTCGCCGGGATGACGCTGGAGCTCGATTTGAGCGCCGGCATATGCGTCTTCCCGGACCACGGGACGAGCGCGGCGCAGCTGCTGCAGCGGGTGCAGATCGCCCTGGAGGATGCAGACGACACGCGCTTGCGTGTTGCCGCCTACGAGCCCGGCCGCGACGAGCAGCATCGCCGCAGGCTGGCGCTGATCGCCGGGCTCAGGACCGCCATCGACCGCGACGAGCTGACGCTCAAGTACCAGCCCAAAGTCGACATGGCGACCCGCACCGTGAAGAGCCTGGAGGCGCTGGTCCGATGGCAGCATGCGAGCCTCGGCGCCGTATCGCCGGGAGAGTTCGTGCCGCTCGCCGAGAGCGCGGGAGCCTCGCGCCTGCTGACCAACTGGGTGCTGGGCGCCGCCGTGCGCCAGCTCGGCGACTGGCACCGCTCCGGCCTCGGCGTGCAGCTCGCCGTGAATCTCTCCGCGCCCGACATCCTCGACCCCGATCTCGGGGACGGCATTCTGCGGCTCCTCGCCGAAGAACGCCTGGACCCCGCGTCCTTGCTCCTGGAGATCACCGAAAGCGCGGTCATGCGCGATCCGGAGCTCGCCGCGCGCCACATGCGGCCGCTGCGGGCAGCCGGGGTGCAGTTCGCCATCGATGACTTCGGCACCGGTCACTCCTCGCTCTCCAAGCTCGGCAAGCTGCCGGTGGATGAGCTCAAGATAGACCGCTCCTTCGTCTCGCAGGCCGTGGCGGGCGGCAGCGCGGCGGCGATCGTTGCCTCCACGATCGATCTCGCCCACGGGATGAACCTGAGCGTCGTCGCCGAGGGAGTGGAGCGCCCCGATGCCTGGAACCTGCTGAAGCGGCTGGGATGCGACTGCGCGCAGGGCTACCTCATCAGCCGGCCGATCGATGCCGCCGACGTACCGGCATTCGTGAGCCGGGCCAACCAGCTCCTGCCGGCGTCCGGCTCCACGGTCATGCAGATCCGTGCGCTCACACAGCTTTCCGGCCGCGGGGAGGACTGATTGAGGTAAAGTGGCCGCATGAGCCAGAAGACCTGGACCGCGGTCGATGAGTACCTGAACGAGCGCATCGTGCGGCCGGACGACGCGCTGGCCGCAGCGCTCGAGGCGAGCCGGGCAGCCGGCCTGCCCGAGATCGCGGTGAGCGCGCCCCAGGGCAAGCTGCTGAGCCTCATGGCGCGCGCCATGGGGGCGAGACGGATCCTCGAGATCGGCACGCTGGGCGGTTACAGCGCCATCTGGATGGCAGGGGCGCTGCCGGCCGACGGCCGGCTCATCAGCCTCGAATACAGCCCCAAGCACGCCGAGGTCGCGCGCAGCAACCTCGCCCGCGCGGGATTGGCGACGGTGTCCGAGGTCCGGGTCGGGCCTGGAGCCGAGCTGCTGCCGACCCTGTCCGCGCCGTTCGATTTCTTCTTCATCGATGCGGACAAGGAAGGCTACCCGGAATATTTCCGCGGGTGTCTGAAGCTGTCGCGGCCCGGAAGCGTCATGGTGTTCGACAACGCCGTGCGCGAGGGCGAAATCATCGACTCGCGGTCTCGCGATTCGGCAGTACAGGCCGTACGTCGACTTTACGACGACATTGCGGCGGAGCCGCGCGTCTCCGCGACCTCCATCCAAACGGTCGGCTCGAAAGGCTATGACGGCTTCTGCATGGCCGTCGTGAACGGCTGACCGCCGGGAACGAAGCTTGCCGATGCAGGGGCACAACATTGCCCCTGCCCATGAACGCACTCAATCCCACCTCTCATACCGCTTCCCGCTGGCGGCCCCGGACCATCGGAGTCATGGGCCGCGTGTTCGATCAGCGCGACGGCCTCGGCCTCTATTGCATCAACCTGGTGCGCAACATGGTGGCGCAGGATGCCCGCAGCCGTTATGTCGTCTGGCTGCGGACGGAGCAGAACAAAGACCTGTTCCGCGACATGCCGAACGTGCAGACCCACGTCCTGCCGGGACGCGGCAATCTCTGGTGGGATCAGGTCACCGTGCCGGCTGCCGCGCGCCGCTTCGGCGTCGATCTCATCTTCAATCCGAAATTCTCGATTCCGCTCGCCACACGGCGGCCGTGCGCGTTCGTGCTGCAGGATTCCGACTGGTACGTCAACCCGCAGAACTATGCGTGGTGGGACAACCTCTACATCCGCGCGCTGCTGCCGATCTACTGCCGCAAGGCGAGCCGCCTGTTCGTCATCTCGCAGTTCACGCTCGACTCGCTGGCGCGCCACGGCGTGGTCCGGCCCGAGAGGGCGGTCGTCATCCATGCCGCCGTCGGACCCAACTTCGCGCCCGCCGCAGATGAGAATGCGCTGCGGGATTTCCGCCTCCAGTACGGTCTGCCGGAATCGTTCATTCTCACCGCGACGCGCGCCTACCATACCGGTCTCGCCGGCTCACCCCCGTACCCCGGCGGCAACAACGAGCGTCTGATCCGGGCATATCGGCGCTATCGCGAGCAGGGGGGACGGTTGCCGCTCGCCGTCGCGGGCAATTGCATCGAGGAGTATCTGCGCGCGCAGGGCTTCACCGACGCCGACCTGAAGGACATCCGTTTCATCGGCTTCGTGCCGAACGCGCAGATGCATCTCGCCTACCAGGCCGCCGAGTTCTTCGTGCTGACCAAGCTCTGCGACAGCTTCGGGCTGCCGATCCTGGAGGCCCTGGCCACCGGCTGTCCGGCGATCGTCCCCAAGACGTGCGCCGGCCCCGAGGTGGCGGGTGCCGCCGCACGCCTCATCGATCCCTACGACGAGGCGGACATCAGTCGCGCGTTGCTGGAGCTCGACGGCTCCGCGGCGCGCCGGGCGGAGCTGCGGCGGCTCGGCCTGGCACGGGCGCAGGGCTTCACGTGGCGGGAGACGGCTCGCCGTACTCTCGCGGTCCTCGATGAGCTCTGTCCGCTGCCCGCAGCGTCGCCGGCGTAGGGCGCATAGCCTCGCAGCTTCCCTCTACCAGATGACGCACCGGTGCGCGTTCACCATCGGGCTGTCCGCGGGAATGTGGAACGCCTGCTGGAACTGCGGCAGGTTGGCGATGGTGCCGTTCACGCGGTAGCGCGGCGGCGCGTGCGGGTCGATCGTGACCAGACGGCGCTCCTCGGCCGGGCGGGTGCTGTCCGCCCAGACGTGCGCGGCACCGATGAAGAACTGCTGGTCCGGCGTGAAGCCATCGATTGTCTTTGCGCGCTTGTAGGCGCTGGAGGCATGGAAGGCGCGCCAGGCGAGCATGAGGCCGCCGAGATCCGCGGTTTCCTCGCCGGTCACGAGCTTGCCCTGCACGTGCAGGTTCCCGTCCACGGTGTAGGTCGAGAACTGATCCGAGATGCAGGTGGTCGCGGCGTGGAAGCGCTTGGCATCCTCCGGCGTCCACCAGTTCTTGAGGTTGCCGTGACCGTCGAACTGCGCGCCGTGGTCATCGAAGCCGTGGGTCATCTCATGGCCCATCACCCAGCCGACGGCACCGTAGTTGACCGCCGCGGGCGCCTTCGGGTCGAAGAAGGGCGGCTGCAGGATGCCGGCCGGGAAGTTGATGTTGTTCATCGGCGGCGCGTAGTAGGCGTTCACTTCCTGCGGTGTCATGAACCACTCGCTCAGGTCCACGGGCTTGCCGATCTTGTTCAATTCCCGCCGCTGCTCGAACTCGTTGGCGCGCATCACGTTGAGCACGTACGGTCCCCGGTCGATGCGCAGAGTCGAATAGTCGCGCCACTTGTCCGGGTAGCCGATCCGCTCCCCCATGAGGTCGAGCTTGGCGACCGCCGCCGCGCGCGTCGCGGGGGTCATCCAGGGGAGCGTCGACAGGTCGTTCTTCAGCGCCGCGCGGACGTTGTGCAGGATCGCGAGCACCTGCGCCTTGGAGGAGGGCGGGAACTCCTTCTCGACATACAGCTTGCCGATCGCGAAGCCGAGCGCATCGTCCTCCGCGCTCACCACCCGCTGCCAGCGGGGCCGCAGCTTCTGCGCCCCGGTCAACACCGACTGCATCCTGAAGTCCTCATCGACGAAGGGCTTCGAGAGATAGGGCGCGAAGGCATCGGCGAGCCGCCAGCGCAGATACACCCGCCACTCATCGAGCGGCACGCTGCGCAGGTCCTTGCCCAGGGCGCCGAAGAACTTCGGCATCGCGAGATTGATGCTCGTCACCTGCGGATAGCCGATCTCGCGGAAGTAATCGCGCCACGAGAAGTTGGGCGTGCTCTCATCCAGCTGCGCCACGTCCATGACATGGTAGATCGCGTGCGGATCGCGCTGCTCGATGCGTGACATCGAGGCCTGGGCGAGCCCGGTCTCGATCCGCATGACGATCGCGGCCTCGCGCGCCGCCAGGTCGCGGCCGTCACCGAGCAGCTGGAACGTCCGCGCCACGTGCGCCACGTATGCGGTGCGGATCTGCTGGAACTTCGGATCCTGCTTCAAGTAGTAGTCCCGGTCGGGCAGCCCGAGGCCGCCCTGGGCGGCGATGCCGATCACCTTGCTCGAGTCCTTGAAGTCCTGCATCTCGCCGATGCCGAACATGGCATCGACGCCGATCATCTGCAGGTGAGCCACCTCCTGCTCCAGGTCCTTGACGGTGCTGACGGCGACGATGCCGTCGAACTCCGGCGACAGCGGGCCGGCGCCGACGCGGTCGATGAGCTTCTCGTCCATGCCGCTGGCGTAGAAGTCACCGACTTTCTGCTGCGTGCTGCCGGGCGCGGCGTGCGCCCGGGCGGCATGCTCGATCAGCCGGCGGATGACCTTCTCGTTGTTGATCTGCAGGATGTTGAACGTCCCCCAGGAGGAGTAGGCGGCGGGGATGGGATTGCGCTTCTGCCAGCCGCCGTTCGCGTACTGGAAGAAGTTCTGCGCCGGGCTCACCTGCCGGTCGAGCCAGCTCGGATGCAGCGCATCTCCGTCCGCCGCGGCGGCGGCGAGTGTGGCCGCCGACAGGCCCAGAAACATCCCCAGAACCGCCAGCCGTTGGTATCGCATACACGCCCTCATCTATTGGGGTGATGCTAGCACAGTCAGGGTCAGGGCCCGAGCAGGCGGGAGGCGCGTGTCAGGGCGGCGCGCAGCCCCGTGGAGGCGATGGCCGCGTCCCCGAGCAGCCGCTCGGCGAGCTCCGCGGCCGGCTGCGGCGGACAGCAGTAGTACCCCTGCCACTGGTCGCAGCCGAGGAGGCGGATGCGCTCCAGCTGCTCTCCGGTCTCCACGCCCTCGGCGACCACCTGCAGCCCGACGCTGTGGGCGAGCGAGACGATGGCGCGAACGATCGATTCGTCGGTCACGCTCGTCGGCAGATCCCGGACGAAGCAACGATCGATCTTCAGCTTGTCGATCGGCAGCCGGCGCAGGTAGGAGAGACTCGAGTAGCCGGTGCCGAAATCGTCGATGGCGATGGTGACGCCCATGGAGCGCAGGAGCTTCAGGGCCGCCGCCGATCTCTCCGGGTCGACCATGAGCGCGCTCTCGGTCAGCTCGATCTCGAGGCTGCGCGGATCGAGCCCCGCGGCATCCACCGCCGAGAGGATCGTGTCCAGGGCATCCGGGCAGCGGAACTGCATCATGGAGAGGTTGACGGCGACCTTGAAGTTGACACCGGACTCGGCGAGCCAGGCGCGCGCCTGACTGCACGCCTCCCTCAGCACCCAGGCATCGAGCGAGACGATGAGCCCGGTCTGCTCGGCGAGCGGAATGAACGAGCTCGGCGCGATGAGTCCCTTCTGCGGGTGGCGCCAGCGCAGCAGCGCCTCGACGGAGAGAATCCTGCCGGTGCGGGTCGAGATCTGCGGTTGATAGTGGACCTCGAACTCGCCCGAGCCGAGCGCGCGCCGCAGGTCGTTCTCGAGCGCGAGCCGCTCGCGCATGGAATCCGACATGATCGGGTCGAAGAAGAGGACCCGGGCGCCGCCCTGGCGCTTGGAGCTGACGAGCGCGGCCTCCGCATGCGCCAGCAGATCATCGCCGCGGCGGGCATCGTCGGGGAATACGCTCACCCCGACACTGGCGCGAACCCGGATCTCCTCGCCATGAATGACGAACGGCTGCTCGAGCGCCGTCAGCATCGCACTCGTGATCGCGTGCGCTTCCATGCGCGCGGTCGGGCTGTCGATGAGCAGTCCGAACGAGTCCCCCCCGACGCGCGCCAGTGTGTGCGGCACCGGTACCGCCGTCTCCAGGCGATGGGCGATCTCGATCAGCACGCCATCGCCGACGCCATGTCCGAGCGAGTGGTTGATGGAGCTGAACCGGTCGAGATCGATCGCCGCCACCGCGATGGTCCGTCCCATCTGGTGCCGGTCGACCAGCGCTCTCGCGAGCCGCTCCTTGAGGAGATTGCGGTTCGGGAGCCCCGTGAGCGAGTCATGGGTGGCGATGTGATGCAGCCGGGCGTGGGCCTCCGCCACGTCGTGGCGGCTGCGGTCGCTGAGCTCCGCCAGCTTGTGTTGGAAAGCGGCGGCCAGCTGCCTGACGATGAGCACGGCCGCGGCGAGCGCGGCAATGGCGACAGCGACGGGGCGTGTGCCGGGGAAAGTCTCGCTGCAACAGCCGGCAGGCGCCCATCGCAGCTCGCCTGGCACGCCGGCGCCGATCCCGAGAATGGCGGTCGCGAGCACGATCGCCAACGCCACTGCCAGGGTCTGCGGCAGCCGGGGCGAGCCGCGCCGGCCGAAGGCGAGCCAGAGAGCGGCCGCGAAGCCGCAGACGGCGAGGAGCAGCCACCCCGCCGCCCACGCATGGGCCGCACCCCACTGCGATGCGCTGCCGGCGAACTGACGGGTCGACCATTGAGTCTCGGCGACGGCCGCCGCGAAGCTGAAGACGCTCCCTGCGCCCGCGGGCAGATCCGGCTCGCGGACGGCGACGAAGAGAAGGACACAGAGTTGGCCAGCGCAGGCGAGGGCGAGCGGCATCAGCCAGCCGGACAACCCGAGCTGCAACCAGCTCCCGGGCACCAGGGCGAGGGACTCGAGGGCGCACGCCGCCCAGAGGCCGAGCCCGAGGGCGAGCGTGTTGCCGGCGATCATGCGCGCCGAGCATCGCGGGCGCGCGCTCGAGACCCATATGACCGAGGACAGGGTGGCATGGCAGGTGAGCACCATGACACCGGTGGCAAGTACGGCGACGATGGGATCGACTGGAAGTCTCACGGCAAAACGTGGCGCGCGTCGGGTAACGGATGGGGACCGGTACCATACGCATGAGGGGTGGGACCGGAAATCGAGGGTTTCCGGTATCAGCCGGGGGGAGACTCCGTATGCCGCCGCTTCAGGGCTCGATGATGCGGTTGCGGATGGCGTAGCGCACGAGCTCGGCGAGCGAGCCGAAGCCGCCCTTGCGCATTATGTTGCCGCGATGGGTCTCGGCGGTCTTGACGGTGATCCCGAGCGCCGCCGCCACTTCCTTGTTGCTCTTGCCTTCGGCGAGCAGCTGCACGATCTCCCGCTCGCGCGCGGAGAGCGCCGCGACGCCCGGCTCGTCGGCCGTGGAGGGATTGCGCAGATAGCCGTCGAGCACCATCCGGCCGAACTTCGGCGTGAAGAAGGATCCATCCTCGAGCAGCGTCTCGAGTGCCGCCATCAGGATGCGGCCGGCATCCGACTTCAGGACATAACCCCGCGCCCCGGCCGCCAGCACCTCACGCA
>Ga0335075_10000793_pt1 | contig 53389 bp, 47 predicted proteins | sample Lox_Sample_24_FD_206723 | JGI IMG/M metagenome (GOLD analysis project Ga0335075, IMG submission 206723) | Soil microbial communities from Loxahatchee National Wildlife Refuge, Florida, United States - Lox_Sample_2.4 | ecosystem: Environmental > Terrestrial > Soil > Wetlands | place: USA... | reverse complement strand
TGGGTCGCCTCCCTGTCGTCGTATCCATCAGCCACGGTTCTGAAGCTCTTCGCAGGACTGTGACGCCCCAGCCAGGACACTCTGGTGTAGCCCACCTGACTAAAACACGGCGTGCCTGCGGCTCCGGCACTGGCACGAGCGCTGACAGGGGAACGACGGGCCCTCGACGCTGGATTGCAGCACGCCATGCTGTCGGCAGGAGGGACTGAAGGTCGCGTGACGGGATCCGCGTCGTGTGGCATGGCGGGTGACGCTGACCCGCCATGCGACAACACTGGGCCTGTCCGGGATGCTAGGCACACGAACCGGTGACCTCGCACCAGAGGCGCAAGATAAGGTCGCCACCGGGCGACAATCAGGAGCCAGGAGAGTGAGCGCGTAGTTGGATCTGTACTACATGCCAGCTTCGGGCTTCATGGCTTGCAGGAAGCCGGGACCGCGGCGTGAGAGGCCTGAGGACTGGCTTGTATGGCACTTCACCCATAAAGACAATCTTGGATCCATCTGCTCCTCGGGTTCCCTTATCCCGTCATCGCGGGTCGCGCCGCGCCGAAGCGTAGCTAATGATGACGTTAAAAAGCGCCGCACATACTGGGTGCGACCCGACGAGGATTATCCCGAAAGCACGGTTCGTGATCACGTGCCGTTCTACATTACCGCCAAGTCGCCGATGCTATACGCGGTAACCAGTCCAGGATCGCAGCCCTATAAGGCATTGAGCCGCGACCTGGTTTTCCTCGGTGTCGTGCTCGCTGACATCATCGAGGCTGGCCTAACGTGGTGCATCAGCGACGGGAATGCATCGTCCGAGTACACAGCCTTCAGCAGGAACCTAGACAATATAGGAAGTTTCGTAGATTTCGATCTGCTATGTCAGAAGATGTGGAATAACACGCCCGATGATCCGTACCGCCAGGGCCGCAGGGCTGCCGAGTGCCTGGTGCTCGGTGAGGTGCCCCTCGATCTGGTGCGGGTCATCGTGACCCGGGACGATGCCGGGCTGCGTCAGCCGCGGCAGCTCTTCGAGACTGTCGGTGGCCCGCGGCAGTATCACGCTATGGATGACATCTTCTACAACTGATTGAGGGTCGGACCATGATCACCCGTGTCCAAGGCGACCTGCTCGCTGCCGATGTCGATGCCCTTGTCAATACCGTCAACTGTGTCGGGGTCATGGGCAAGGGAATCGCGCTTCAGTTCAAGCGCCAGTACCCGGACGTGTTCAAGACCTACGAGCAGGCATGCAAGCGTCATGAAGTAAAGATCGGCGAGATGTTCGTAGTTCCTACGGGGCAGCTCGCCGGTCCCCGGTTCGTCGTTAATTTCCCAACTAAGAAGCACTGGCGATCGCCGTCAAGGCTTGAGTATATCGAGCAGGGCCTAATCAGCTTGCGGGAAACCATCCACCGGCTTGGGATCACGTCCATAGCCCTCCCGCCGCTAGGCGCCGGCAGCGGCGGTCTTGACTGGGCTGTGGTGGAGCCGACGATAGTCCAAGCGCTCGAAGATCTCGATGATATTGACATCAAGCTTTATACGCCTACGCCAGCTAAGCACTCTGTCACCGGGGCGGCTAACGTACGGATGACCTGGGGGCGCGCTGTTCTCATCCACCTCCTGGAGGCCTACGTAGTGCGCAGGGCGGCCGTGGAACCGTGGGAAGACCAATATGGCGCCTCTCACCTCGAGATTCAGAAGCTAATGTACTTCGCCAGTGAAATTGAGCCCCGGCTTCGCCTGGACTTCCAGCCAGGACGATATGGCCCGTACAGCGAGCGGGTCCGTCATCTTGTGCAGGAGATGGAAGGAACGTTCCTCCAGGGTCATGGGGACGGAACGGCTCCTGTCCTGTCGCTCGAGCCCATCGCGCCCACGGATCATGCACGAGAGGAGCTGGCCAGCTACCTGGCGGTCGCGCGCGAGAAGACGGGGCTGAAGCTCGTTGACGACGTTATGGGCGAGGTCGAGGGTTTTGAAGGGCCCTACGGACTTGAGCTGCTGGCAAGTACCCATTGGGTTGTCGTGCACGAGGACGGCATCAATGATGCACCGGATAAGGTCCGCGGGTGGACTCGCCGCAAGGGCAGGATTTTCACAGATGCCCATGTGGAGGCTGCCGTCAAGCACCTCCAGGACGTAGGAGCCGTCTAGAGTCAGCATCAACTATTGCCCATGCACCGGGACCGGCGTCGCGGCGAACTTCCGCGCAGACATCCACCGGAGCTTCGTCGGCCAGCTCCGATTGCGGAGAACGTGGATCCGCCGAACGGGACGCCACTCGCTCATCGAGCACGGCCCGGAGGTTCTCCTTGGACCCGTAGTGGTGGATGACCAGTGAGGCCGAGACCCCGGCCATGGCAGCGATCCGGCGCACTGTCACGTCGGCATAGCCCCGTTCGGCAAACAGCCGCATGGCGGCAATCCGGAATCGCGGCGCTCACCCCCGGCGAGGTAGGCACCCCAGCGCGGCGCTAGCCCGCGCCGGCTCGTCCGCCCTGAGATCACGGCAACCGTGCCCGGGCGGCGGCTAGCTGGGTCTGCCTGCCGTGACCGGTCTGGTAACGCGCTTGCCCGGCCCGCCGGAGCTGTCCGGGGTACCGGCACTTCACCGGTGTGCCGATGGGATTTCGCCGCGGTGGCCTTCCGCGGTCCGGGCTGACCGCTGGTGCGGGCAGCTGGCAGTGCGGCGACCCTGGCCTAGGCGGGGCGGCCGCGCAGGCAGGGTCCAGGTCCCCGTCTCCTGCGGCGGCTTCCGCGTCCCGGCGGGCTGTTGACTTAGGCAAGGCTTGCCTAATAGAACAGGGTCATGGCCTGGCCGCAGCCCCTGACCCGCGCCCGGAGGCTTCAGCCCCCGGTGCCTGCCGGCGAGGCTGGTGTATCCGGATTGCAGGCCTGCCTCACCCGGCTGTCCGCTCCTGATGCGTTTGTCTCCTGGGCAGCGCCCTACCGAGACTTCACGTCCTGCTGGCGGGCGTGCCCGCACCCCGGCTGGCTGCTGTGGGCCGCCGCCCGGCTGTCCTCGACTCCCGGGCAGCGGGAGCAGGTCGTGTGCTGCGCAGCCGCCCTCGCCGAGACGGCGGCCAGGGCGGCCGGGCTTGCTGACCCTGCCGCGCTGGCCGCGATCGCCGCCGCCCGGACGCGGCCGCTGGGGGATGACCGCGCTCAGCTGCTGATTGCCATCCAGGACGCGCTCGGCGTGGCAGCCGAAGCCGGCGCCCTGGCGGCGCTGGAGGAGGCACGAGCCGGCCGGCTGCTTGCGCTCGCTCCACGGCGCCGGCTCTCCTCAGTGGTGGCCAGCCGGGCGCTGGATGCCCGGCTGGCATCTCGCGCGGCTGGCCGGCGCAGGTCGGCAGCGCTGGCGGCGGCCTGGACCGGCCGCTCTGCCGCCGAGGCCAGCTCGGGCTCAGCCAAGCGCTGGGCGGTCACTGCCGGGCGCGCCGGCACGCTGTGCCTGGCCGCGCTATCTCCCGGCCCCCGGCTGAGCGGGCGGGCGGCTGCCGGCTGTGCGGATGCGGTCAGGAGTCACCTGTCCTGCCCTTGTTTTCTGCTGACTGCACCTGCTTCCGGGCCGACCAGCCGCACGGGGGCGGCGGGCAGATGACGGCGCGTGCCGCGGACGGGACCCGGCGGGAGCTGGCGGTCGCCGGCCTGCGCAAGGCGTTCGGGGCGCACCTGGTTCTGGCCGGTGTGGACCTGCAGGTGCCGGCGGGCTCGTTCACCGCGATTCTCGGGCCGTCTGGCAGCGGGAAGACGACGCTGCTGCGGCTGCTGGCAGGGTTTGACCGGGCGGATGCCGGCGAGGTCCGCATCGGCGGCCGCCCGGTGGACAGTGCCGCCGCGCACGTGCCTGCGGAGCGCCGCCGGATCGGCTACGTCCCGCAGGAGGGGGCACTGTTCCCGCACCTGACCGTCGCCGCGAATGTGGCTTTCGGCCTGCGGCAGCGCCGCGGACGCGGCCAGCGGACGGCCCATCTGCTGGACCTGGTCGGCCTGGCGGGCGTGGGCGGCCAGTACCCGCATCAGCTGTCGGGCGGCCAGCAGCAGCGGGTCGCGCTCGCCAGGGCGCTGGCGATCCGGCCCGACGTGGTGCTGCTGGACGAGCCGTTCGCCTCGCTCGATGCGCAGCTGCGCGCCAGTGTCCGCGCTGATGTGCTGCAGATCTGCCGGGCGGCGGGGACGACCGCGGTCCTGGTGACCCACGATCAGGACGAGGCGCTGTCGATGGCAGACCGGGTCGCGGTTCTGCGCGACGGCCGGATCGCCCAGTACGCCACGCCGCGGGAGCTGTACAGGCGGCCGGCCGATCCGGGGCTGGCCCGGTTTGTGGGGGATGCGAATCTGCTGGAGGGCCGCCTCGCGGCAGCGGCAGGAGGAGCGGTCGCGGTGGATACGGTTCTCGGCAGGCTGGCGGTCGAGCCCGCGGCCGGGCTGGGAACCGCCGGGACTGTGACTGTGCTGGTCCGCCCCGAGCAGCTGGATATCGTCCCGGCCGGGCCCGCGGCCCTGACCGGCCGGGTGATGGCGTGTGAGTACTACGGGCACGACGCGGTCGTGCGCATCGAGCCTGACGGGGACCCGGCCGCGGCGCACCTCATTGTCCGCGCCCCCGGCGGTCACCTGCCCGCGCCGGGCTCACCGGTCGCTGTCACTGCCCGCGGGCCGGTGCTGGCGTGGGCCGGGCACCGCAAGTAAGCGGACCCGGGTATCGCCGGGCTCACAGCCCTTGCCCGGCGCGGACTGGTCCCCTCAGCTGATCCGCGCACACGCGGGTCGGATGTCATCCGGTCCCCGGCCCGGGCCAGCCGGCTCGCCGCCCTTGCGTGCTGGCGTGGCCGGCGTCCGGTGGCCGCCCGCACGCCGGGTTCGCAGGTCCCCGGACGTGCGGCTAGGAGCCGGCGGCGCGGGCAGGCAGCCGGTCGAAGTAGCGGCCGAGAAGGTAGCCGGGAACGGCCGCGACGGCGATCATGGCCAGGGCGAACGGGGCGGCCTGCCCGTAGGCGAGGTTCTGCTGGTAGTTCCAGAACTGGGTAGCGAGAGTCTGGACGCCGGTGGGGACCAGGATCAGGGTGGCGGTGAGCTCGGTGACCGCGGACAGGAACACCAGGCAGAAGGAGGCGGCCAGGCCGGGGGTGACCAGCGGCCTGGTGACGCGCCAGAAGACGGCCAGCCGGCGCTGGCCGAGCGAGCGGGCGACGTTCTCCAGTTCGGGCGGGGCCTGGGCAACTGATGCCTTCACGCCGGTGAGGGCGAGCGGGAAGAACATGATCGCGTAGGCGATGACCAGCAGCGGGGCCTGCTGGTACCAGAAGCCTCCGGCGTAGGTTTCGGTGAAGTAGGCCAGCGACAGGGCGATGACCAGGCCGGGCATGGCCAGAACGAGGTAGGTGGAGCGTTCCAGCAGGTGGCGGACCCGGCCCTGGTGGCGCAGGGCGAGGATGGCGACCGGCAGCGCCATGATCGTCGCGAGAGCCGCTGCCGCGGCGCTGTAGGAGAAGGTGTAGCCGCCGGCGGACAGCAGCGAGACGCCGGTGAAGGGGTGGCTGGTACCGCTCACCCACCAGTAGATGGCCGAGCCGGTCGGGACGCCGAGCGCCAGCGTGACGAGCAGGCCGAGGCCGGCCAGGGCGGGGGCGGTCCACCGGCCGAGCGGGCGGCGGGGCGTGATCCGCTGGGCTTGCGGCCCGGTGCGGCTGACCCGACCGCGGCCGCGCATCACTGCCTCGCCGCCCAGTGCTGCCAGGCCGAGGGCGATCAGGACGAGAGACAGGGCGCAGGCGGCGGGAATGTCGAACAGGGCGGAGGTCTCGGTGAAGATCTCGGTGGTGAAGGTCTGGTAGCCGAGGATCTCGAACGCGCCGTACTCGGCGAGCAGGACCAGGGCCACGAGCAGGCAGCCGCCGAGGATGGCGACCCGGGCCTGGCCGACGGTGATGCGCCAGAAGGTGCGGAGCCGGCCGGCGCCGAGGCTGCGGGCGACTTCTTCCTGGCCGGGGTCGGCGTTGCGGAGGCTGGCCGCGACGGGCAGGTAAACGAGCGGATACACCGACAGGGTCATCACCAGCACCGCGCCGCGGAACCCGGCGATCGCGGTGGACAGCGACGCCCAGCCGAAGCTGACCACGAAGTCGGGGATGGCCAGCGGCACCACGATCAGCACTGCCCAGGCCCGCCGGCCGGGCAGGCTGGTGCGCTCGGTCAGCCACGCCGCGCCGGTGCCGATCACGGCGCACAGCAGCGTGACGACGACGGTCAGCCGCACCGTGTTCCACAGCAGCTGCGCGGTCAGCGGGCGGTCGATCAGCCGGGCGATCGCGGCCACGCCGGCGCCGTGCGCCTCGACCAGCAGGAACGTCAGCGGCACGATCAGGGCGGCCGCGACCACGGCGCTGGCTGCTGTCAGCCCGGCACCGCGCGCCGACCGCGGGCCGCCGGGCCAGCGCAGCCGCCGGCCCGCGGGGAGCCCGGCGACCGGGTCCGCCGGGCCAGCCGCCGCCGCAGGCGCGGCGGCCTCCCCGGTCCCGGTCACAGGGGTCACAGCATCCCGGCCTTTCGCAGCAGCGCTATGGCGGTCGCGCCGTCGCCGAGTTCGGGGATGGTGATCGGGCTGGGCTGCAGCTGGGAGAACGGCGTCTCCGGCGCGGCGGTCTGCACCCCGTCGTCGAGGGGGTACTCGAAGCTGATCGAGTGGGCGATGATCTCCTGTCCCTGCTTCGACACGATGAAGGCGAGGAACTTCTGCGCGTCGGCCTTGTTCTTCGACGACTTCAGGATCGCCGCGCCGGACACATCCAGCACGTAGCCGGGGTCATGCGGAGCGAAGTAGGCGATGTCGGAGTGCACGTTGCCGGCGCCGAGCTCGGCGCGCAGCCGGTACCAGTAGTACTGGTTCACCACGCCGAACGCGACCGCGCCGCGGTTGACCTCATCGGCGATGGTCTCGTTGTCGGGATAGACGTGCTGCCCGGCGTTGGCCTTGATGCCTGCCAGCCACTTGGAGGCGGCGGCCTGACCGTAGGTGCGGGCCACCGACGTGACGATCGGCTGGAAGTCGGTCTCGCCGGCGGCGAACGCCAGCTTGCCCGCATACTTCGGGTTCGCCAGCTGCAGCACGGTCGTGGGCAGCTCGGCCTTGCTGATCAGGGCGGGGTTGTAGATCAGGACGCTGACCCGGGCGGACACGCCGACCCAGTCGCCCTGCTGGGAGTTGTACTTTGACGGCGTGTGGGCCAGGGTCGAGGAGTCGACGGGGGCGAGCATGCCCAGGCCCTGCAGGTACTCCAGCACCGGGGAGTTCTCGGTGTAGAAGACGTCGGCGACCGGGTGCGCCTTCTCCGCCAGGATCTCGTCGGCGAAGCTGTCCTCGTCGTTGTAGCGGACGTTGACCTTGATGCCGGTCTTCTTCTCGAACGCGGTCACCAGCGACTGGGTGGTCTGCTCGTGCTGGCCGCTGTAGAGCGTGATCTCGCCCTTGACACCTGAGGCGGAGGCGCTGCCGCATCCGGCGGCCAGGCCCGCGGTCAGCGCCGCGGCGGCGAGGGCGGCGGCGGCCCGCAGCACAGTGCGGCGGCCAGTAGTGCGGCGGGCGGTGATGCTGGCAGGTCTGGTCATCAGTTTGCTGCTCCCGGGCAGATCGCGTTGACGGCGGCCTCGGCTCTGGAGACCTGCAGGGCGGCGGCGGTGCCGGCCGCTCCGGTGCTGGCGGCGTAGGCCTGGTAGGCGCCGGCCAGCCGGGTCACGGCAGTCCGCAGCGGCGTGATGGTGAGCCGGAGCTGGTGCAGCGGCAGTACCTGGGCCTCGGCATAGCCGGCCGGGTCGGCGGTGGGGTCAGGCCCGTCAGACAGCACGTCCGCGACGGCGGTGCACTGCTGGGAGCGGGCACTGCCGTACAGGGCGGTGCCCGAGGAGGTGGCCTGCGCGGAGCTGCATGCCGCCACCGTGGCGGCAGCCAGGCCAGCCAGGGCCAGCAGGCCCAGCTGCCGGGCGGCGGCCCGGCCGGGCCAGGCCTGAACTGTCAGGGACACAGAACTCATCACTCCTTCATCGGCAGACGTTGAGCATCAGCGGGTCAGGTCAGCAGGGTGCGGCCGATCCAGTCGCCCGGCCCGGTAGCGCCGGGCGGGATGGCGAACACGGCGCTGGCAGTGTGGGTCGTGAACTGGTTGAGGGCGTCGAGCTCGGCCAGCCTGGTGAAGAGCGGCAGGAACCCGGTGCGCGGGTCTTTCTGGTAGGCCAGGAACAGCAGCCCGGCGTCGTACTCCAGGGCCTGCCGCCACGGCGGCCAGCGCTCGGTGAACGGCGTAGTTCCGTTGTTGTAGGAGAACGCGCGGCGGATGATCACGGCGCCGCTGTTGGACTGCGGCGCGGCCAGCCGGACGTGCGCATCCAGCGGGATAACCGGCTGGCCGGCGCCGTTGCGCCCGCTCAGGTCCAGGGGCGAGAACTCGCCGCTGGCACCGAGCGGGGCGCCGGACAGCTTGTGCCGGCCGATGACCTGCTCCTGGTCGCCGGGGGGCAGGCGGTCCCAGTGCTCCAGGGTGATGCGGATCCGCCGGTAGACCAGGTAACTGCCGCCGTGCATCCAGGCCGGGCCCTCCGGGCCCGCCCACAGCGTGGCCTGCAGGTCGGCGGGCGGATGCAGGTTGGAGTTCATCGTGCCGTCCTTGAACCCCATCAGGTTGCGCGGCGTACCGCCGGTGTCATCCGGGGAGAACCCCAGCTGGGTCCAGCGCAGGGTGGCCACGTCCGGCGCGATCCGGGCGATCGACCGGACGGCGTGGAAGGCGACCTGAGGGTCGTCGGCGCAGGCCTGCAGGAACACATCGCCGTCGCTCTGCGCGGCGGTTAGCTCATCGCCGGTGAAACGGGGCAGGCTGATCAGCGCCGGCGGCAGCCGGCCGGCGATGCCGAACCGGTCGGTCCCATCGGTGGTGGTGAACAGGGAGCGGCCGAAGCCGATGGTGAGAGTGAGCCGGTTCGGGCCCAGGCCGTAGGCCTCCAGCGAGTCGTCGGTGGTCGAGCCGCCGGTGGTGTCGGCGTAGGCATTGGCTCCGCCGCCGCCGGGCGGAGTGTAGATCGGCACCGTCACCGACTGACCGGCCGCCAGCTCGCCGGCCAGCGCCGTCCAGTCTCGCAGCAGCGTGACCAGGTCGGCGCGGTCGCTGGTGGTCAGGTCGAACGAGGCCAGCACGGTCTGCCGCTGCGTGCTGGTCACAATGCCGCCCTGGTGCGCGCCCCAGAACCCCTCCGCATCGGCGGATGTGTCCGCGGCAGTGCTGCCGATGGCGTTGCCGGCAAAGCCGCCGGCCAGCCCCCCGGCCACCGCGCCGGCGCCGGCCAGCCCGGCACCAGCCAGCAGCCCGCCGCGCAGCAGCGACCGGCGGCTCGGCCTCGGCCGGCTGGCTGGCGGCGAGGCGGCCGACCGGGCGCCGGATAGCCTCGTGTCCGGCCCGGGCCCGGCCGGCGCCTGCCCGCCGCTGCCCGCAGTCACCGGGGTGTCGTCGCGGCCGGCCATCAGTGCAGCAGCTGCAGCACGTTGGTGCCGTCGTTGACGAACAGCACCCCGGTGCCGGCCTGGTTGATGGCCACGTCGAACAGATCCCCGTTGCCCGGTGGCTCCTGGCCGATATCGTCATCGGCGTAGTACTCGCCGGCCTGCCTCCCCGCCGGGGTCACCTCGACGATCTTCCCGTTCGTGGCGTTGGCAGCGATCAGGTCGCCGTCCGGAGCCAGCGCCAGGCCCAGCGGGTTGGCCAGCTGCCCGCCCGAGGTCAGCACACTGCCTGTTCCAGCCGACGACATCCGGGTCAGCGCGTCCGGGATCGCATCGATCGCGTTGGCCGGGTTGCTGGCCACATACAGGGTGCCGTTCGCGCCCAGCGCCAGGCCAGTCGGGCCCTTCACGAACGCCGACGCGTCCGGCCGTTCCGGGAAGCCCGACCCGATGACGGTTTCGGCGGTGACCTTCGGCGGGCTGGCCGCGGTCTGGCTCAGGGACAGCCGCACCACGTCGCCCTTGTCCACATTCACGCTGTCGCTGCTGGAGGCCGTGATGCCGACCAGCGTGTTTGTCACGAACAGGCTCGCGGTGCTGCCGTGATCGGCCACGGCCGCATCCCACGGCCCGTCCAGATACGAACCCGAGATGGTGCCCGCCACCCGGCCCTCCGGCGACAACTCGATCAGGCAGCCTGCGCCCGCAGTGCCGATCTTGCCGTTAGCACTCGGCAGGCTGCCCACGATCACCCAGCCGGTCTTCAGCATCACCATCGCGGTGGTCAGCCCGACCCCGCCGGGGCAGCCGGACAGGTGCTGCGGTATCTGCGCGAACACCGACAGGCTCCCGCCTGGGTGCACGTCCACGATGGTGGTGCCGGTGCCCTGGTTGTTGGAGGCGTTGTTGAAGTTGTCCACCAGCACGTCCCCGGCCCGCACCGACCCGGTGTTCTCGGTCACCGGCCAGATCGCGTACGGGTTGATGTCTCCGTTCACCGGTGTCGTCGATCCCACCAGCGAGACCGTCGTCTTCCCCGCCAGGAACGAGCCGGCAGCGGGTGTCAGTGACGATGACGCCGCCGCGTTCTCCCGCGCGTACACCGAGTTCGCTGACACGCCGGTAACCGTGCCGTTCAGCCCCGCAGGCTTCGATGACCCCCCGCCCGAGCTGCAGCCGGCCACGGCGATGATCGCGATTGCTGCGGCTGCAGCCAGCGGCCAGCCGACCGGCAGGGAGTAAGGCAGGCGGCTCATGCGGATCCTCCCGACTTAGGTTAGCCTTGCCTAACAAAGGTTAGGCTAACCTAACGGACTCTCGCGAGCGCCTGCAATACCGGTTTGCCAGATCGTTACAGGCCAAGACGGCGGCGGGCTCCGCGGCGTGAGGTATCCCGCAGATAGTGCCCGCGCGCACCGCGCGGCACCGATTGCTGAGCGCCCCTTGCTGCGCAGGCCCGCCACGACCTGACATCCGATCGTCCTCGCTTCATCCTGGCTCAGCCAGATGCCCTGATCCGGCCACGATGACAACGTCGGCAGGGCGCGAGACGAGTGCCCCACGGCCGTTGCTCGCCCGATCTTGCGGGCATTGGCGCCGATTACGGGCGGCTGCGCCCGTCGGTGTCGCCCGGCCGGTGCTCTCGACAGCCGATCACCGGCCGGAACTGACCAGCGACACGCCGTTGACTTAGGCAAGGCTAACCTAATCTAATAGGCGGATGGACTTCGAGGCACTACCGGGGCCCTCGCTGCCGGAACTGGCCCGCACTGCCTTGGACCGTGCGGAGACCGCCACCATCACTGTCCCGCGCGGGACCGTCGCAGTAGCCAGGGTCCGTGCCGGGGGCGATGGCAGCCCGGTGCTGCTGGCTTCTGCCGGGTCGCTGCTGGATCACCAGCTGATCGGCCGCCAGGGCACCGTCACTGTCACTGTGCCTGCTGCTGTCCCGTTCCGCGCGGTGCGGCTGACCGGCACCCCAAGGCACGTGGCACGCGATGCCGCCGCCGGGATCACCGCGTGCACGGTGGATCTGGGGGCGGTGGAGCTCAGCGGAAGCAGCACCACCTCCGTCCCGGTCACTGCCTACCGGGCCGCGGCACCCGACCCGCTGTGGCGCATCGCGCCCGGCGTCTTGCATCATCTGGCGCACTACCACGTGCGCGAGCTTGTCAGCTGCGTACGCGCGCACGGCATGACCGAGGCCGACTGGGTTATGCCGCGTGGCCTGGACCGCTACGGTCTGGAACTCGTGGTGCTGACCGCCGGGGGCGCAGCCTCGGCCCGGCTGTCGTTCCCCGACGGCCCGGTCACCTCGCTGCAGGACGTCCCGCCATCGATCCGGATCGCCCTGACCTGCCGCTGCCAGGCCAGGCCGGGCCCCAGGTGCGCCCGCCCGGCTACCAGCTAGCACCGCGTCACAGCCGCTCACGTGGGGTCGGCCCGCCAGGCCGCGTCAGACGCCAGGCTGGCGGGCACGGCCACTGGCTGCCTCGTGCCGGCCGCTGGATTAGGTTAGGCTGCCCTGACTAAGCAGTCATCCCGAGTTCCTGCGGGCGCCCGAGGAGGCCGGGTGAATAAGCCAGGGGATCTCATCGACACCGGGGAGATGTACCTGCGGTGCGTGCTGGAACTGGAGGAGGAGGGGACCCTTCCGCTGCGCGCCAGGCTGGCCGAACGGCTCGGGCACAGCATCCCGACGGTCTCGCAGACCGTGGCGCGGATGGAGCGCTACGGGCTGGTCACTGTGACGCCCGGCGGCAAGCTAGAGCTGACTCCGGCCGGGCGGCTGTCTGCGGTGCGGGTAATGCGCAAGCATCGGATTGCCGAGTGCCTGCTGGCCGACATCCTCAGCATGGACTGGCCCCTGGTGCACGAGGAAGCGTGCCGATGGGAGCATGTGATCAGCGAGGCCGCCGAGCGGCGCGTGCTGGGCATCCTGGGGCATCCGGCCAAGTCACCCTATGGCAACCCGATTCCCGGGCTGGCCGAACTCGGCGTGACCACCCAGCGGGATGCGGATGAGCCGCCAGGGACCCTGCCGCTGGCCGGCGTGCCGCAGGAGCCGTGCAAGGTAGTGGTACATCACATCGCCGAGTCTGCCCAGTCCGACGCCGGCCTGCTGACCCGGCTGAGCCGCGCCGGCATCCGTCCGGGCGCGATCGTATCGGCCAGCCACTGGGGCGACCGGATCCGCGTCGGCGAGGGGTGTGCGCGCGCTGACCTGGACCGGGCGGCGGCGGCCCGCATCTGCGTCACCATGGCCTAGCTGCGGACGGAGCCAGCCAGGGCTGGCTGACCGTCGTGCTCGATCCCGCCTGCTTGCCCGGCGCTCAGTGCCGCTCTGGTCTTGGCTCGTCAGCCCAGGGCGTCGGTGATCCGCTGGTTGGCGGCGGTGGCCTGGCCGTCGATGCAGTTGGCGTAGACGCGCAGCAGGACTGCCAGGCCGTGACCGGCGCGGCGGGCGACCTCGGTGGCGGGGACGCCGGAGCTGAGCCACAGCGATACCGCGGCGTGCCGCAGGTCGTAGGGGCGGCGGGCGAGCGGGGTGGCCTGCTGGGCTGGGGTCAGGGCGGCGCGGCGGGCGCGGTCCCAGACCTCGCCGTAGCCGGTGTCGTTCAGCGGGCCGCCGCGGGCGGTGGCGAACACCCGGCCGCCGGGTGCGGTGCCGTAGCGCTTGATGTGGTTGCGGAGCAGCTCGACCAGGACGGGCGGGATGGGGATGCTGCGGGTGTCGCCGGCGGGCCGGTGCTTGAGGCCGCGTTCCTGGCGGCTAGCGCCGTCGTCGGTCCAGGCGGTTCCGGCGCGGGGGCTGGAGGAGGCCAGGTCGATGCGGCCCCAGCCGGAGTCGGGCAGCACCAGGTCAGGTTCGCGCAGGGCGACGGCTTCGGAGGGGCGCAGCGCGGCGTAGTACAGGCAGCCGAAGAACGCTTCCATGTGCTCTCCGCGCGGCCCCTGGGCGCGGACGGCGTCCAGGAGCAGGGCGACCTGGCCGGGGCTGGCGACCGAGCGGCGGTCGACGGCCTGGGCCACCTCGGCGGCCTTCCACTTGACCCGGGTCAGCGGGCTGGCGGGCAGCAGCCGCCGTTCGACGGCGAAGCCGAGCGCACTGGCCAGCACGGCCCGCTTGCGGCGGGAGGTGGCGGCGGCGGCGGGCATGCCGTCCAGCCGGCGGGCGCAGGCGGTCAGGATGGCACGGATGGTGCCGGGGTCGTCCAGCGCCGCGACCGGGGGCGATGTGCTGGCGGCCCAGTCCAGCGCGCGGGCGACCGGCGCGGGGGCGGGGCGGCCGGGGCTAGCGTGGTTGAACGCATAGCACAGCAGGGCGTGACGCAGCAGTGCGGGCTCGGGCGGCCGGGGACCGGGCTCGGCGAGGGCCAGGGTGATAGTTGTCAGCGCCTCGGCGACCGAGCGGCGGGACTTGGCGGCCAGGTCGGGCCATTTCATCTGGCTGTAGGCGCGGGCGTGCTCGTACCAGGTGACCGAGCCGGGCCGGGCAGCCGCCGCGGCAGCGGCCGGCTGCCCGGTGGCCGGGCTGAATGGCGTGCCGTCGCGGGCGGCCTGCCTGAGCGTTCCCAGGAAGGCGTCGGCGAGAGCCTTGGCCGTGAAGGACTTGCAGTGCTCACGGCCGCCGACGGCCCACCGGACCCGGTACCGGCCGCGGGCGGTGTCGCCGATCTTCCTGATGTCCCAGAACCTGACGTCGTAGCTGGTCATGCGGCGTGCTCCCTCGGGGTGTCTTCCAGGCGGCGTAGCCATTCGGTCAATGCGGCCCGGCGGATCCGCACCGCGCCGCTGGGCAGCTTCACCGCGCGGGGCGCAAGCCCGGCCTGCCGCCAGCGGTAGAACGTGGATCGCGGCACGCGCAGCTCGGTGATGACCTCGTCGATGGTCAGCAGCTCATCGCCGTGGCCCGCCATGCCTGCTTCCTTTCGCTGGCGCCCGGCATTGCGCGGCCCGGCATGGCCGGTGTCCGGGTCGCGCGCTGCCGCTGCGCTGCTGCCGATGCACGCTCGGTCCGGGGCCAGCTGTCAAGCCGGGCGGACGAGCCGTCCGGCTGCGTGCCCGCGGCGGCCCGGTCGCCCGGCCCGACTTGACGGTGCGGCCGGAGCGAAGCGCTGATCGGTGCCGCGGTGGCGCAGGCCGCGCCGCGGCGTGGCGGCAGGCACGAGATCTGGAGGTGGCACCATGACAGCTTTCGGTCAGGGCACGGGCGGCGGGCCGGGGAGGGAACCGGCCGGTGACCCTCAGGACGCGGACCTGCTGTCGCTGGCCGGGCAGCTGCCGCCTGGCGGCGGCCTGTGGCTGCTGGTGACCGAGGTAGGCGGGCTGCCGGGGTCGGTGTTCAGCGCCTACGTCCTGCCGGCGGACGGACGGGTCGGTCGCGGCGGCGACGTCCTGATCCGCCTCGCCCCGGCGGCCACGACCGGCCCCGCGTCTGCCGGAGCGGGCGTCAGCGTGTGGGCGGTCATCAGCGGCCGGCTGGTGCCAGTCGCGGCATGGGACCGGCTCGGCCTGGAAGGGTGGCCGGAGCAGGTCCGGGAGACCGCCGCGTTCGCCATGGACATCGTGACCGAGCTGGAGGAACACGGAGCAGACTTGCGCGCCCGCGACCGCGTCGGCCTGGACGATGCGGCGGCAACCGCGGCGGCTGGCATCCCGTCCGGGCTGACGCGCGGGGCACCGGGCGCCGGGCCGGGCAGCTGATCCAGCGCAACCTTCCCGGCCAGGCAGCCGGCAGCCCGGCTCCCGGCGCAGAGCGGTCACGGCAGGCGAGATCGCCATCAGGCGGCCGTCTCGAGCCGGGCCGCGACCTGGGGACGGCCGGCTTGAGATCTCAGAGCCGGATCCTTGAGTTCGCGCGAACTCCCGGGAGATCCGGGTGCCCGGAAGATCAGCAGGTCCTCGTGCACGATCAGGTGCCACGGCTCGCCCCGGGCGCGGGCCTTGCGGAGGTTGTCGAGCTGGAAGAACGACGGCCGGGCGATCAGGCGGCCGCCGCGCAGCCCGGCGAGCAGCGCGACGTACCGGGCGGCGGGGATCAGGCCGGCGGCCGCGCCGGCGGCCAGCACGGCGGAGGGAAGGTCGACCAGCTCGCCGTGATGGCGCCAGGGCCGGGCGGTGACCACGGCCAGGCCGCCGGGGCGCAGCAGCCCGGCGCAGCCTGCCAGGATCTGGGTGAACCCGGCGAGCAGTTCATCCAAGCCGCGGCTGGCGAGGTTGGCTGGGTCGTGACCGTACCGGTTGTCATACTTGCGGACGCCGCCGCGGCTGCCGCGGCGCTGCTCGGCGGTAACCTGGCCGTGGACGCTGGGCCCGTAGGGCGGTGAGGTGACCACCAGCGCAGCCCGCCCGGCGGTGCCGGGCGGCAGGATTGCGGGCAGGTGGCGGGCGTCACCGCGGATCACCTGGCCGGCGCCAGTCGCGCCCTGGGCGCGGGCGTGAGCGATGTTGGCCGCGGCGATCGTGGCCCAGCGTTCCTCGTACTCGAAGCCGAGGCCGTCGCGGCCCTGGTGGACGGCTTCGACCAGGGTGGTGCCGATGCCGCACATCGGGTCGGCGACCAGATCCCCTGGTTGGGTGTAGCGGGCGATGGCGGTGGCGGCGATCGCCGGCAGCATCTTGGCCGGGTGCGCGGTCGACTCCGGCAGGTACCTGCCGCGCCGCTGGGCGCGGGCATCGCGCTGAGCAGTCGGCCACACCGACAGGCGCAGTTCTGTTTCCCGGAGGGGACAGAGACGCGGGAAAGGCTCGGGCCGGTCGGTTGTCATGAGCGTGCTTCTCCTTGTGACTTGGTGAACACCAGCAGGTCGTCATGCACCTGGGTGGCGCCACGCGCGGCGGAGCCGGTCCCGGATGCGGGGGGAGCGAGGTGATCGCCGTCAATCTCGGCGCGGACCAGGACGATGTGCTGCGCGTAGGCCAGCCCGGTGGCGCGTGCGGCGGCGACAACGGTCCCGGTGGTGCTGGCAAGCGTGCCGCCGGGTGCGGCGGGGCCGGTGATGACCGCCAGCACCCCGCCGGGTCGCAGCACCCGCTCGCACGCGGCGAGCACCAGCCCGGGATCTTCCGCGGGCTCGCCGCCCGGCTCCTGGCCCGCCCAGCCAGCGACGGCCAGCCCGGCCGTCCCTGCGGCCGGGTCGCCGGGCGGAGGGAGCGCGGCCGGCCCGCCTGGCCGGAGCAGGGCAGGAGCAGGCCCGGGGACGAGGATCAGGACACGACGGCCGGCGGCTGCCGCCGCCTCGGAGACCGCCGCCGAGCAGCCGCCAGCGGCAGCGACCAGGTCCCCGGGGGCGGAGAACGCTTCGATGACCCGGCGGGCAGCTGCGGTGGTGGCCGGGCCTTCGCATGGCTGGCCGGTACAGGTGTCGCGGGCGGGCAGGCCGGGCCAGATGCTCAGCGGCACGCCGGGACCTGTCCCGCCGTCTGCGCGGCTCCTCGCCGCCGGCGTGTCCGGGACCGGGCGGGCCGGCTGGCCGTCCCCGGCTGTATTGAAGGGCTGTGTCATGGCGGCTGGGTCCCGCGTGCCGCCGCTTACTGCGCTGACGTTACATAAATCGGGATTCCGTGATTCTTTTTCACTAACCTGAGCCGGAAAAAAACGGACCGCAAGAGTCAGCACGTGCTGTAGGGTCCCGGTGAAGCTGTCATCTGGGCCGCCTAGTTGTCATCCCGGATGTCATCTGTGCAGCTACTTGTCATCTGCTACGCAACGCTGCCGATGGCGGCGTTAATCGGGATGACAGGTGTGTGCGGCCGGGGTCAACATGGCCGGGTGGACCTGGATGCCTTCGTACGGGACGGGTACGTGGCCGTCCGTGGCGCGGTGGACGCCAGCACGGCGGCGGCGGGCCGGGAGCTGATCTGGACGGCGATGCAGCGGCGCGGCGTCCGCCAGGATGACCCCGGTAGCTGGCCCCCGCTCGTGGAGGGCATGGACGCCCTGGAAGGTGAGCCGCTCCTGGCGGCCTATACGGCTCCCGCGCTAGCCGCGGCCTATGACGAGCTGATCGGGCCGGGCCGGTGGGAGCACGCGGTGGGCTCAGTGCGCCCGGCGGAGATCGGGGCGACGGTGGTCGTGCGGTTCCCGGCTGAAGACGAGCGGGCCAACGCCGGGTACCACATCGAGGGCAGCTACGCCCCGCCAGCCGGGAAGCCCGGCAGGTGGTGGGTGAACGTCCGGTCCAGGAACCGCGGGCTGCTGGCGCTGATCCTGTTCACCGATGTCGGCCGCGATGACGCGCCGACCCGGCTGCTGTGCGGCTCGCACCTGGCCGTCCCGCAGTTCCTGGCACCTTACGGCGAGGCGGGCACTGACTCTGACGCCGACTTCTGGCGGCCATCGACACTGTGCATGAACGCAGCGCACGCCACCGGGAGGGCCGGGGACGTTTTCCTATGTCACCCGTTCATGGTGCACACGGCGACCTGGCCGCACCGGGGCGCCGGACCCCGGATGATCGCCCAGCCCGCGGTCAGCGCCCCCGGCGGCTTCGCGCTGGACGGCTCCGATCCCTCGCCGGTGGCCCAGGCCATCGTCAAAGGCCTGGCGATGGCGGACTGAGTCCGACGTCGCAGCGCGCCGCGACAGGCCAAGCCGAGGTCGTTCGAGTCTGGTTGTACTACGCGCGCCGCGAGCGGGTTCCCGCTCAGGCCGGACCGGTCGGCCGACTTAGCTGGCCTGAGGGAAATGACAAGTACCCCGCGCTACGGAGTGGCTCTTGAAGTCTTCCAGATGACAGAAACCCTGCACACAGATGACATCTTCAGTGAACCCCTAAACGTGCAGGGATTCAGTGAAGATGTCGGTCGGACCGCGTACTTGTCGGTTGCACTGTCGGTTCGTGCAGGTAGTTGTCGGTGGCCCCACTCCGACGGTCCGGTCTCGTAACGGGGTGGACCTCAACCAAGGCTGAGGTTGCATACTTGCGCATGGTCCTTACCGATGCGGAGTACGCGCCTACCTGACCGGGGCACTGGGGCGGGCTGGCGACCATCGGGCCGGACGGGGCACCGCAGGTCCACCCCGTGGCCCTCTGGCTGAACGAGGCAGCCGGAACCATCGACATCGGCGGCCCGGAGCTGGCCAGGAGCAGCCAGAAGTTCCGCAATACCAGGCCGACCCGCGAGTCTCCCTAGTCGTGGACGACCAGGCCGCGACACCCAATCCCATCGGCCAGACCGGGCGGGGCATCGAGGTCCGCGGCAAGGCCGAGATCGTGCCGCTTGACCCGCCGCTGGTCTCGGGGTTCAGCAGCGACACTCTCGCATCCGCCCGCACCAGATCATCGCCTGGAACATCGGCGAGTTCGCCCCGTCGCCGGGACGGCTGCCGCACCTGCAGGGCTACCACTCCCGCAACATGTCCGGGTAACTCAAAGGGAAACCGACAACTCCCTGCCTACGAGGGGCCAGCATCTGCACCACCCAACCGACAGGAAGGCTGCGCAGTACCGGCATCTTCACCGGATCCCTACAGCAGGGATGCAAGAAGTCCCGCGAAGATGTCCGTTGGGCCTTCGACGTGTCCATCTCCTGTCCGTTGGGTCCGTCTGCTTGCCCGCTAACGAGGATTTACCGAATGTTCGCGCCTTTCGTCGGCTGCCTGACGAGCGCGGTCCAAGATCGCATTACCCATGAACCTTCCGGCTGCTGTGGTGAGCTTAAAGACGCTGCCCAACGTGCGGCGCGAGCCGCTGCTGGCGCGGTTGCAGCTGACTTGCTGGCGGCTGGCAGTCCGGGCGGGTGTTCCGCTAGCGTCGCGGTCAGGCGCACTGTTCGGGCTGGCCGGCGGCAGCGGGCCAGCACGTGGCGTATGAGAACCGGCCCGAGCTTCCCCTGCTGCTGCTAGCGGACTTCGACCCGCGGCTCAGCAGACATGCAGCCCTCTCGCGGGCTGGCCGCCGTATCGAGCCTCCGGTCTTGCGTTGCCGTGCCCAGGCGGGGCGAGGGAAGATCGCTGCATGAGTCGCCACCGGCTCGATCCGTCACCGGGCACGACTGCAGATGTGTTCTCGCGTGACCTTCCGCCGGTACTGACGGTCGGCCCCGGCGACACTGTCGTGGCGCGCTCGCTGGACGCGGCCGGCAACCTGGCGCCTCGGACGTTCCCCGGCGAAAAGGTGCCGACCATGTTCAGCAAGTGGCGTGGCCACTGCCTGACCGGGCCGATTGCTGTCCGCGGCGCGCGGCCGGGCGACGTGCTTGCCGTCCGGTTCCTCACGCTGCGGCCCGACACCTGGGGCTGGACCACCGCAGCGGGACTCGACACCCCGCTGACCCGGCGGCTCGGCCTGCAGCAGTCCCCGCCTGCACGGCTGCTGTGGCAGATCGACCCGGACGAAGGAACAGCGACCAGCCACCTTGGGCACACAGTACCGATAGCGCCCTTCATCGGCGTGACGGGTGTCGCCTTCGACCAGCCCGGCGAGCACTCCACCATCCCGCCCAGGGCCGTCGGCGGCGGCAACATCGACTGCCGGGAACTGGTCGCCGGATCAGTCCTGTACCTGCCGGTTACCGTGCCCGGCGCGCTGCTGAGCATCGGCGACGGCCACGCCGCCCAGGGCGACGGAGAAGTGGCCGGCACCGCCATCGAGTGCGGCATGACCACCGAGCTCCAGCTCGAACTGGTCGCTCGCCGGCCTGTCCCTGGACTGCACGCCGAGGCTCCGGCCGGCCAGATCACCTTCGGCTTCAGCCCCGACCTCAACGCGGCAACGGGCGACGCCCTCGACGCGATGCTGACCTGGCTGCAGGCCGGCTACGACGTTGACAAGGCAACCGCCCTGGCGCTAGCCAGCCCGGTACTAAACCTGAGGATCACGCAGGTGGCGAACCAGACCTGGGGCGTCCATGCGCTGCTTCCGCCAGCAGCGATCACCTGACAGCCCTCGACGCCCCGCGCGGAACCGCCACCGCTTCGACAGTGACAGCGCCGTGCAGCCCGCAGATGAGCGGTTGGCGGTCGACCATAATCGGCCCCGATCTGCTCGCCCAGCCCGGCACACGGCCGGGCATCTCGCCATCGCCAGGCCACCGCACCGAGTACAGGCACGGGCTGCACGCCTGGATTGCACCGCAGCGAAGCGGAGTTCCGTGAGTTCGGCCTCTGCCGTTCCGCCGCGATAGCAGGCGGCCACAGTCAGCGTCGGGCAGCGAAAGGAGCTGCCCGAACGCCCCCGGTCAATGGGCTGAAGTGAAGCTGATGAAAACCCGTCGCCTATTGCTGCCGTGGGGCTAAATCCTTTCAGCGAACGCACCGCGAGTGTTGACGGCCTCTGCTGTCATCGCGGCTCCCGGCCGCGGCGATGCGGCACGGTGCCCGGTGGAAGTCGCGGCTGCGAAGAGCTTCCCGCATCGGGTTCGGCCCATGAGCTGGCCGTCGGCGATAACAATGACAACGCCCAAGATGCCTGAGCATGACCACGACCAACGGCGAGCATCCCGGCGCCAGCGTAAGCGCGGTGGCCTTCCGATGACGACTGCCGCCTCAAGCTGCGAGGAAATGTCCTCGTGGTTTGCGGGGCACGCGCGGCCCATTAGCACGCGCCTTGTACCTGCGATGTACCTGGCCGGAGGGCGCAGGTCAGCGCCTCAATGGACCTGGCAGTCGCAGCGGCCCGCGCCGGCCGGGCCCGGGCCGGGGCGGACGCCGGTACACGGCAGGTACACGGCAGGTACAGGCCTGCCGGCAGCGGCCGCGCGGCCAGGTACATCGCAGGTACACGCCAGGTAGATCGGGGGTGGCTGGATGGGGCTTCGTTCCCCGTCCGCCTCGATTGCCTGGAGCTTCCGCATGGATGACCACCTCGCCGCCCCGGAACCGTTCGACGCCGCCGAGACCGCATTCCGGCTGCTGTGCTCCGGCCCGCAGCCACTTGCCTTGCACGCCTCCAGGGTCGCGGCCGGCCTGCCGGACCGGCCGGTTCCCCTCGATGAGCTGCGGGTGGTACTGCTGCACCCGGCGACCAGATCCCGTGCCCGCAACCAGGTGTGGGCTGAGCTGGTCCGCCGCGCCCGCACTGGGGATCCGGCCTGGGTGGTCGGCCTGGCCGGCGTCGCCTTGCCCGGCCTGCGCCGCGCGGCCGGCAGCCTGGCCGCCTCCTGGCACGGCGACCGCGCCGACCTGCAGGCCGAGGTCCTGACCGGGTTCCTGGCCGCCGTGCGCGCCCTGGACCCGGCAGATCTGGAGTCGGTGCCGCTGGCGTCCCGGCTGTGCTGGGCGGCGTGGCGCGCGGGCCGGGCCCTGGCCTTTGCGGACGCCGCCTGGTCGGCCCGCCGCCGCGACCTGGACGACCGGGGCGGCGCTCCCGCGCTGCCCTGGGGGCACCCGGACCTGGTGCTCGCCGCAGCCGTCCGGGAGGGGATCCTCACGCCCGCCCAGGCCGCACTGATCGGCCGGAACCGGCTCGAAGGCGTCCCGCTGTCGCAGATCGCCGCCGAGACCGGGATCAGCCATTCCGCCCTGTGCAACCGGCGGAAGAAGGCCGAGAAAGCCATCACCAACGCCATCAGAAACGGATTTTCCGCGGGCTAATTCGCCGGCCCCGGTGAAAAAAGGTACCGGAAACCGGATTTCTGCTGGTGCGGGGTCCCCCGCCCGGGCGCCATTCCCGGGCGGCCGGCCCGCCCGGCGGGGCGCCGCCGCAGCCGCTGACAGCCGCCCCCGTCCCTCGCGAAGGAGGTCAAGTCCCGCGCCCGCCGCGCGGGCCACCCCGCACCCCCGCCAGCCCTCGCTCCCGCAGGAGGCAGCCCGTGAAGCTCCCCCACCGCCCGCCGGCCTGGCTCCGGCCCGTCCCGCGGCCGCCCGGCGGCCATGCCCTCCCGGCGGTCCCGTTCCTCGCCTTGCCGCCGCTGGCGGCGGACTCGATCAGCCAGGTGCTGAACAACACCACGCTGTGGATCATCGGGATCCTGGCCGGCCTGGCGACCCTCATGCTGACGCTGGGCGGGGTCCGCTACCTCATGGCCAACGGCGACCCCGCCGAGGTCGAGAAGGCCAAGACCGCGCTGCGCTCCGCCGCGATCGGCTACGCCCTGGCGATCCTCGCCCCGGTCATCGTGACGGTCCTGAAATCCCTGGTCGGCGGATGAGGCTGCCCCACCCGTCCGCCGGGCACCGCCGGCACCAGCCGGGCCGCATCCGCGCCGCCTTCCTCTCGGTTGCCGTCCTGGCCGTCCTGGCCATGGCCGCGGCCCCGGGGCGCCTGTCGCCAGCCGCCACGCAGGCCCGCCCGCCGTCAGCCACGCCGAGCGCCCGCGCCGCCCTGCTGGCTGACACTGTCCCGGCCCCGCCAGCGGCCCCGGCCAGGCCCGCGACGCCGGCGGCCGAGGCGGTGTCGCTGCCGGCGACGGGCGGCTGCGGGCTGCTGGACGTCGGCTGCTACGTCAGCAACGCGATCACCAGCTGGTTCGCCGGGCTGGTCACCTCCGCGGTCAGCCCGCTGGTGTCGCTGATCGGGCAGACCGCCCTGTCGACCCCGCAGCCGGACTCCATCGCAGCGGTCCGGACCCTGTGGTCCACCGGGCTCGGGATCGCCGACGCCTGCTACGCGCTGCTGGTGCTCATCGGCGGGATCATCGTGATGAGCCACGAGACGCTGCAAACCTCCTATTCGGCCAAGGAGATCGCGCCCAGGATCGTGCTCGGGTTCGCCGGCGCGAACCTGTCGATGGTCGTGATGACCCGCGCGATCGATGTCGCCAATGGCCTGTCCGCCGCCTTCACCGCCGGCGGGGTGAACCCGCAGGCCGCCGCCGCCTCACTGCTGACCACGCTGGGCAACTCTGTCAGCTCCGGCGGGATCTTCCTGGTCCTGCTCGCCCTGGCCGGGGTCGTCCTGGCCCTGGTCCTCGCGGCGGTCTACGTGATCCGGCTGATGGCCGTGGTACTGCTGGCCGCCGCCGCCCCGCTGTGCCTGGCCCTGTACGCCCTGCCGCAGACCGCGTGGGCGGCGCGGTGGTGGTGGCGGGCGCTGACCGCTGCCCTGGCGATCCAGGTGGCCCAGGGGCTGGTGCTGACCGCCGCCGTGCAGGTGTTCTTCTCCCCCGGCTGGCTGCCCGGCGACATCAGCAGCACCCTCGGGCAGACCCTGATCACCTTGTGCCTGCTCTGGATCCTGATGCGCATCCCGTTCTGGGTCGCGCGCCCGGTGCTCTCGCCGTTCGGCCGGTCCCCGCTGCGCCGCGCCGCCCGGTTCGCCGTCACCGCCGCGATCTTCTCCCGCATCGCCCCGCTGCTGCGCCCCGGCTCGCCCCCAGCGTCCGGCCGGGCCGGCAAGAACGGCTCGTCCGGCAGCACCCCGAAAGGAAAAAATCCGTGAGCTACGAAGTCCCCGCCTCCGTGCCCATCCCCGCCGATGTCGAGCGCCCGGACAAGATCGTGGCCGGGCTGACCGCCCGGCAGGCCGCCATCGCCGTCGTCGCCGCCGTGATCCTCTGGGCGGGCTGGCTGGCCTGCCGGCACGTGCTGCCGCTGCCGGCGTTCGCCGCGCTCGCCACCCCGGTCGGCGTGGCCGCTGTCGCACTTGTCTTCGGGGAGCGGGACGGTCTCCCGCTGGACCGGCTCCTGATGGCCGCCTGGCGGCAGCGCCGCGGGCCGCGCCGGCTGGTCACCGCCCCCGAGGGCATCCCGGAGCCACCCGGCTGGGCCTCCGTGCCCGGCCCGCAGTCCCCGCCCCCGGCTGTGCTCGCGCCGCTGTGGCAGCACATCGGACCCGACGGGGTGATCGGCCTGGGCGCCGCCGGCGCCGCAGCGGTCGCTGCGGTGTCAACGGTCAACTTTGCGCTGCGCAGCCCCGACGAGCAGGACGCCCTCGCGGCCGCCTACGGCCGGTGGCTGAACAGCCTGACCGGCCCGGTGCAGATCCTCATCCGGGCCGGGCGGGCCGACCTGTCTGCCGCCGTCGCCGCGCTCCGCCAGGCCGCCCCGGGCCTTCCGCACCCGGCCCTGGAGCAGGCCGCGCTAGAGCATGCAGGATTCCTGGAGAACCTGGCCGCCGAGCGGGACGTTCTAACCCGCCAGGCGCTGCTGATCCTCCGCGAGGCCGGCAACCGCCCCGGCGGCACTGCCGCCGGACGCGCACTCCAGCGGGCCGGGGAAGCCGCCCGGCTGCTGTCCGGCGCCGGCCTGCAGGTCCGGCTGCTGGACGGCGAGCAGGTCACCGCCCTGCTCACCGCCTGCGCCGACCCCGCAGCCCCGCCGCAGCCGACCGGGCGGATGGCCCTGCCGGGCCGGCCAGTCACCAGCGCGGGCAGGCCCGCGTGAGGCCCGGCCGGCCGGGCCGCACCGCCGCGCCACCCGGGCCCGGTGCCCCGGACATGCCCGGCCCGGCGTCGGTCGAGGTCTTTGCCCGGCACCTGCGGACCGGGGACGACTGGTCCGCCACCCTTGCCGTCACCGGCTACCCGGCCGAGGTGGCCGCTGGCTGGCTGGAGCCGCTGCTGTCCTATCCGGGGCGCGTGGATGTCACCCTGCACATCGAGCCGATCCCGGTCGCGGTGGCCGCCGCCCGGCTGCGCCGGCAGCGCGCCCGGCTGGAATCCGGGCGCCGCGCCGGCATCGACCGCGGGCAGCTGGATGATCCGGACGTCGAGTCCGCCGCCGACGATGCCCGGGACCTGGCCTACCGGCTTGCCCGGGGTGAGGGAAAGCTGTTCCGTCTCGGCCTGTATCTCACCATCCACGCCGGCAGCGAGGAGGAACTGGCCGCTGAGGTCGCCGCGGTGCGGGCGCTGGCCGCCTCGCTGCTGCTGGTCACCGTCCCGGCCACCTTCCGGTCGCTGCAGGGCTGGGCCACGACCCTGCCGGCCGGGACCGACCAGCTGCTGCTGCGCCGCGCCATGGACACCGCAGCGCTTGCCGCCTCCTTTCCCTTCACCAGCCCCGACCTGCCCCGCGACCCCGCCGACCCGCAGGCGCTGCCCGGTGTCCTGTACGGAGTCAACACCTCCGGGCCGGGGCTGGTCGCCTGGGACCGGTGGGCGGCCGATAACCATAACTCGGTCACCCTCGCCGCAAGCGGTGCCGGGAAGTCCTACCTCGCCAAGCTGGAAATCCTCCGGTCCCTGTACGAGGGGACCGAGTGCTGGGTCATCGACCCCGAAGACGAGTACGGGCGCCTGTGCGCCGCCACCGGCGGCGCCCATGTCCGCCTCGGCGCGCCCGGCGTCCACCTCAACCCGTTCGACCTGCCCGCCGCCGGACGCGCCGGCGCCGACACCCTGACCCGCCGCGCCCTGTTCATCCACACCCTCATCGCGGTCCTGTGCGGCGGGCAGCTGTCCCCGGCCGAGCAGGCGGCGCTGGACAAGGCGATCATGACCGCCTACCAGCAGGCCGGGATCACCGCCGACCCGCGCACCTGGGCGCGGCCCGCCCCCCTGCTGGCCGCCGTGGCGGCCGCGCTGCGCGCCGAGAAAACCCAGGCCGCCACCCCGCTGGCCGACCGGCTCGTCCCGTTCACCGAGGGCAGCCACTCCGGCCTGCTCTCCGCTTCGACCACCACCCGGCCTGAAGGGCACCTGGTGGTCTTCTCGCTGCGCGACGTCCCCGACGAGCTGCGCCCGGCCGCGACCCTGCTCGCCCTGGACACCACGTGGCGGGCGGTGTCCGATCCAGCCCGGCGCCGGCGGCGGCTGATCACCGTGGACGAGGCGTGGCTGCTGATGCGCGACCCCGAGGGCGCCCGGTTCCTGTTCCGGCTGGCCAAGTCGGCCCGCAAGGCCTGGGCCGGGCTCGCGGCGGTCACCCAGGACGCCGAGGACGTGCTGTCCACCGACCTGGGCCGGGCCGTCGTCGCCAACTCCGCCACCCAGATCCTGCTCCGCCAGGCACCCCAGGCGATCAGCAAGGTCGCCGGCGAGTTCCGGCTATCAGCCGGGGAGCGGCAGCTGCTGCTGGCGGCCCGCCGGGGCGAGGGGCTGCTGGCGGCCGGGCCGTCGTCCCGGGTGTCGTTCCAGGCAATCGCCTCCCCCGCCGAGCACTTCCTGTGCACGAGCGACCCCGCCGAGATCGCCCGGATGCAGGCCGGCCAGCCTGCCGCCTCCGGCCTGGCCCGGCCCGGCGCAGACGGCGGGGAGGACCAGGAGGACCTGCTGCCATGACAGCCAGCCTTCTCGCTGCCGGTCGCGGCCCGTCGCCGGCTCCGCCCGGCGGCCCGGCCGGCCGCTACCTTGTCAGCCCCGGCGGCTACACCGGGCACCTCGCGCAGCTGCTTGTCCACGTCCTGCTGCACTACGGCCCGGCCGCCGGACCGCTGCTCGCCGTCGCTGTCACCGCCATCGTGGCAGGCCGGGCCTGGCTGCGCCGCCGGCAGCACGCCACGTTCACCGAAGCAGCCCGGCAGGTCACCATCCTGGCCCCGCCCCAGGTATCGCCCGACGGCGCGGCGGTGCTGTGGGGCCACCTGACCGGGCTGCTGCGCCCCGCCCGGGCCCGGCGGTGGCACGGGCAGCCGCACCTGGGCTGGGAGTACACCTGGTCCGGCGGCGACGCCGCCGGGATGAGCATCCGCCTGTGGGTGCCCGGCACCATCCCGCCCGGCCTGACCGAGCGCGCCGTCGAGGCGGCCTGGCCCGGCGCGCACACGCTCACCGCCCCGGCCTGCCCGCCGCTGCCGCCCGGCGTCGCCGTCGCCGGGGGCACGCTGCGGCTGGCCCGGCCCGACATCCTGCCGCTGTCGCCCGGCCATGACCCGGACGCGCCGCTGCGAGCCATGGCCGGCGCCGCGGCCAGCCTGGCCGCCGGCGAGCACGCGGTCCTGCAGGTCCTGGCCCGGCCGGTGACCGGGGCCCGGCTACGCCAGGCCCGCCGGGCCGTCCGCCGCCAGCGCTCCGGGCAGCCCGCCGGGATTGCCGCCCGGCTGCTGGATGCGGCCAGCCCCGGCCACGGACCAAGCCGCAGCCGGGCCCCCGGCCGCACGGACCCCGACCTTGCCGCCGAGATCCGCGAGAGTGCCTCCAAGCTCACCGGACCGCAATGGGAAACCCTCATCTGCTACGCCACCGCCAGCACGGCCACCTGCGCGGCCGCCGGCGGCACCGGTCACCGGGAACGGCGGGCCGCAGCTGCGCAGCAGGCCGCCCGGCTGCGCGGCCTGGCCCATGCCCTGGCCTCGTGTGCCGCCCTGTACTCGGGGCGGAACTGGCTGGCCCGCCGCCGGCTGCGCCATCCCGCGGCCGCCATCGCCGCCCGCCGGCTGACCCGCGGCGACCTGCTGTCGGTTCCGGAACTCGCGGCGATCGCCCGGCTGCCCGCCGACCCGGCGCTGCCCGGGCTCGCCCGCGCCGGTGCACGCGCAGTCCCGCCACCGCCCGCCATCCCCGTCCCCGGCCCGCACGTCCGCCCCCTTGGCGTGTCCGACGCCGGGGCGCCCCGCCTGGTCGGCCTGGCCGTTGCCGACGCGCGGCACCATCTGCGGATCTGCGGGCCGACCGGCACCGGCAAGACCACGCTGATCGCCGGGCAGATCCTCGCCGACGCCCAGGCCCGCCGGGGGGTGGTGTTCATCGACCCCAAGGGCGACGCCGTCCTCGACGTGATCGCCCGCCTCCCCGAAGCGTCCGCGGGCAACGTGGTGCTGTTCGACCCAGGCGACCGGCAGCCGCCGCCGTGCCTGAACGTGCTCCAGGGCGACGGCAGCGGGACCGATACCGACATGATCGTCGACAACGTCACCGGCATCTTCCGGCGGATCTTCGCCGGATTCTGGGGACCGAGGACAGACGACATCTTCCGCGCCGCCTGCCTGACCCTTCTCGGCTCGGTACCCGCAGGGTCCGGGCTGGTCACCCTGGCCGACATCCCCCCGCTGCTCGGCGACGACGCCGTCCGCAGGCGCCTCGCCTCCAGCGTCCGCGACCAGGTCCTGCGCGACTTCTGGGGGTGGTATGAGGAACTGTCCCCCGCCTCCCGCGCCGCGGCGGTCGGCCCGCTGATGAACAAGCTCCGCGCGTTCCTGCTCCGCCGCTTCGCCCGCGCCGCGATCGCGGCCGGCCCGTCCACCTTCGACATGACCCGCGTCCTCGACGCAGGCGGGCTGTGCCTGGCCCGGCTGCCCAAGGGCATCCTCGGCGAGGAGACCGCGCAGCTCGTCGGGTCGTTCATCGTCGCCCGAACCTGGCAGGCCGCCGCCCGCCGGGCCCGGCTGCCCGAGCACGCCCGCGCCGACGCCGGCCTGTACATCGACGAAGCGCAGAACTTTCTCAACCTGCCCTACCCGCTGGAAGACATGCTCGCCGAAGCCCGCGCCTACCGGCTCGCGGTCACCATGGCCCACCAGAACCTCGCCCAGCTGCCCCCGGACCTGCGCCAGGGCATCTCCGCCAACGCCCGCTCCCAGGTCATCTTCGCGGTGTCTCCGGAGGATGCCGCCGACCTGGAACGGCACACCGCCCCAGTGCTGGGCGCCCACGACCTGTCCCACCTCGGTGCCTGGCAGGCAGCTGCCCGGCTGGTGGCCGGCAACGCCGAGACCCCCGCCTTCACGTTCAGGACCCGCCCGCTGCCACCACCGATCCCGGGCCGGGCACGGCTGGTCCGCGCCGCGTCCCGCGCCGCCCACAGCGCCGCAGGCGCGCCCGGAACGGCCCCGTCGCCGGCGGCCGCCGGCGCCGACCCCCGGCTGCGCCGCCCCTGACCCAGCCGTCTCGCCCGAAGGAGACCACCCCGTGCCTGCCTACAACAACCGGCCCGGCCGCCCCCGCTCCGCCGGGAGGCTGGCCCGCGGCCCGCAGCTTGCCGCCGAGCTGGCCGCCCGGCTCACCGCCCGCGACCGGTGGCTGCTGCGCATGCTGCACGAGCACCGCGTCCTGACCACCGGCCACATCACCCAGCTCGCCTTCGGCACCACCCGCGCGGCCACCGCCCGGATGACCGTCCTGTACCAGTGCCGGGCCGTCGACCGGTTCCGCCCCCTCGCCCCGGCCGGGTCCGCGCCGCTGCACTTCATCCTCGACGAGGCCGGCGCGCTGCTCCTGGCGGCCGAGGACGGCATCACTCCCGCGGATCTCGGCTACCGCCGCGACCGGTCCATGGCGATCGCCCTGTCGCCCCGCCTCGCCCACGACACCGGCGCCAGCGGGATCTTCACCGCGCTGGCCGCCGCCGCCCGCGCCAGCGGCAGCGGCAGCGCGCAGGCCTTGGAGCGCTGGTGGGGTGAGCGGCGCTGCGCAGCCACCTGGGGTGATCACGCCCGGCCCGACGGGTACGGCCGCTGGACCGAGCGCCTCCCCGGCCGGCCGGCCGCCACTGTCGACTTCTTCCTCGAGTACGACACCGGCACCGAGCCGCTGAGCCGGGTGACCGGCAAGCTCGCCGGGTACGCCGCCCTCGCCGCCCGCACCGGCATCACCACCCCGGTCCTGTTCTATCTGAGCAGCCCCGGCCGCGAGACCGCGCTGCACGCCCGCCTGGCCGGCCCGCCGCCTCCCGGCATCCCGGGCGCCGCCTCCGCCGCGCAGATCCCCGGCGTCCCGGTCGCGACTACTGCCCCGGGCACCAGCCCCCAGGGGCCGGCCGGGGCCGCCTGGCTGCGCGCCGGCGCCCCCGGCCCGCGGCTGCGCCTCGCCCAGCTTGCCCCGCCCGGAACCGCTCCGGCCGGCTGCCCGGGCAGCGAGGAACCGGACAGCCCGCCTGGTGCCCTGCCCTGGCACCCGCCATCCCCTGCCCCGCCCGCCTGGAACGCCGTCGCCGGCCAGGCCCGCTCCGGCCATGACGACGATGACTAGCCGTGCCACCCGCGCCGCCGCGCTGCTAGCCGCCGCCGGGCTGGCCTGCGGCGGCTGCTCCCTGCTCCCGCAGGCAGCCGGGCCGGCGGAGCCGGCCAGCACGTCCGGGCGCCCCGCTGCTACCGCCAGTCCCCAGCCGGCCGCGGCGCCGCTGGCCTCGCTGCTGCCGTTCCCCCTCGCCCGGCTGCAGGACGGCGCCCGCCTGGCCGGACAGTTCACCGCCGACTGGGACTCCTGGTCCTGGAAGCAGTCTCCCGCCGCATGGCTGGCCGCGCTGAAGCCAGTGGCCGCCGCCTCGCTGGAACCTGCCCTCGCCCGGGCGGCGGGCGACCGTGGCGTCCTCGCCCGGCGCGCAGCCGCCCGCCAGACCGCCCGCGCCACCGTGACCGGGCTGGTGATCCGGGACCTCACTCGCGGGTCGGTCACCGTCACCGTCACCGTGACCCAGGTCATCGCCGGCATCAGCGGCACCAGCCGGTCCTCGGCCGGCTGGGCCGTCACCCTCGTCCCCGCAGGCTCCGGGTGGCTGGTGTGGGACATCGAGCCCGCGACCGCGGGCAACTCCTGAAAGGGCACCCCTGATGCCTTACCCGGCCGCCGAGCGCGGCTCGGCCTCCGTCACCCTTGCGATCGTCGCCGCGCTGCTGTTACTGCTCCTCGCCGTCATCGCCGGCGCCATCGGCGGGATCAGCGGGCAGGACGCCGCCGCCTGCACCTCCCAGCCTGCCGGCAGCAGCGCCGCCGCCGCCATCCCAGCGAATTACCTCACGGACTTCAAAGCGGCGGGAACCAGGTACGGCATCCCGTGGACCGTCCTGGCCGCCATCGGGGAGGTCGAAAGCGGGTTCGGCGCTGACGACGGGCCGTCCACCGCCGGGGCCCTCGGCCCAATGCAATTCGAGGCGTCAGCCTGGGCGCTGTACGGCGACGGCGGGAACATCATGGACCCGGCCGACGCCATCCCCGCCGCCGCCCGGCTCCTGGTCGCTAGCGGCGCGCCCGGCAACCTTCAGCAGGCCCTTCTCGCCTACAACCACTCCGCGTCCTACGTCCAGCTCGTCTTGTCCCAGGCTGCCCGCTACACCGCCGGCGGCACTCAGGCACTCTCGGCCGCCGGCAGCCCCATCTGTCAGCGGGCCGCCCTCGGCCCGCTGCCTGCCGGCACCGCCGGGAAGATCCTGGCCTACGCCGAAGCTCAGATCGGCAAGCCCTATCAGTGGGGCGCTACCGGCCCGGACGCGTTCGACTGCTCCGGCCTGGCCATGATGGCCTACCGCGCCGCCGGCATCACCATCCCGCGCACCAGCCAGGCCCAGTGGGCCTACGGCACCCAGATCCCCGCCAGCCAGGTCCAGCCCGGCGACCTGGTCTTCTTCGCCGGAGCCGACGGTACTCCGGCCGCCCCGGGCCACGTCGGCATCGTGCTCGACCCCGCTGCCCGCACCATGATCAACGCCTACGCCACCGGCTACCCCGTGGAAGAAGACACCTACGGGCTCCCGGGCTCCAAGGGAGGCCTGTGGCCCGTGGTGGGCTTCACCCGCCCGCTGTAGGTTCTCATCACAGATGACGCTTTCTCACAAGGTTTGACGGCTTTCTGGCGCTTGCGTCATTTTGGTGAGAATCCGGTCGGCGTGGCTGTGCGCTCGCGTGCCGTGCCGGTGACACTATCATTCCGTGTCCTTGAGCGAGGCGTCTCGGGCTGGCCGCATCGGCGTCAGGTATCGCAGGGATGACGGCCAGTTCGCCGACATGACCCTGGACCAGCTTGCGGTCGATGATGTGGTTGCCGGGCTCCCGGTGCGGGAGTCACGCTCGTACAAGGGTCGGCTCCATTATTCGGGCTGGTACTGGTCCTCGACGCTGTCGAGGCTGGTGGTCTACGAGAGCCGCCTGGAACTTGCCAGGATCATGCTGGCGGACTTCGACCCGTTGGTGAGGGAGATCGCCGCGCAGCCACGAGCCCGCCGCACCCGGACCAGCCGCCACGGCCGTGCAGCAGGCCGTCCCGCTGTTCCGCGCCCTGGCCGAGCCCACCCGGCTGGCCATCCTGCTCACCCTCCAAGACGGCGAGCAGCACATCACCGACCTGGCCGCCCAGCTCGGCGGCACCCAGACCGCCATCTCCTCCCACATCACTGTCCTTAAAGACTGCGGCCTGATCACCGGCCGCGCCCAGGGCCGCTCGGTCTACTACCGCCTTACCCAGCCACGTGGCCTCACCGCGCTGCTGGAAGCCGCCGAGCAGTTGAAATACCGCCCGGGCGGCCTGCTGCCCTGCGGTGATGGAGGACTTTACCGGCTGCGGCCGTATCGCCAGGCCGTCAGGGGCATGAAGACCGCGATGAGCGCGGCGCACCACAGCAGCGTGGTGACGACCGGGTGCTGCAGCGGCAAAGGTGCGGAAGCGGTGACGGCACCCGGGTCGCCGAGCAGGCCGCGTAGTGCGGACACCAGCGCGCTAATGGGGTTCCAGTCCGCGATGACGCGCAGCCAGGCGGGCATGCCCGCGGGTGATACGAAGGTGTTGGCGAGCATGGACACGGGGAAGGTGAGCGGGACCAGCGCGTCGGCGGTCGTGGGGTTCTTGACCAGCAGCCCGAGGTAGGCCCCCAGCCAGGCGAGGGCATAGCGGAACAGCACCAGCAGCCCGAAGGCAGCAGCCGCGCGGGCCGACCCGGCGTCGGCCCGCCAGCCCACGATCAGCCCGACCGCGGCCATGCCGAGGATGGATAGCAGCCCCGTGGCCAGGTCCGCCAGGGTCCGGCCGAACGGGACGGCCAGGCGCGCCATCGGCATCGAGCGGAACCGGTCCATGATTCCCCTCGCCGCGTCGTCGGCGACCGCGAGCGCCAGCGTGCCCATGGCGCTGACCTGGGACATGGCGAACAGTCCTGGCATGAGGTAGGAGCGGTAGCTGCCGCCGCCTGGCACCTGGATGGCGCTGCCGAAGACATAGCCGAACAGCACGACCATGACGACCGGGAAGATCAGGTTGGAAGCGATTTCCAGCGGGTTGTGCTTCAGGTGCAGCAGGTCACGGCGGAAGATGGTAAGCCCGTCCCAGACGGGCCACCACCGGCTGCCGGGCGTGTCCGGCGTGAACGCGGTCATCTTGAGGCTCTTGTTCCTGGGGTTTCTGCCTCGCCGGCCGTCCCGGGCCTGCCGGTGAGCCGGAGGAACACGTCGTCGAGGGTGGCGCGGCGCACGGTCAGGTCCTGCACCGCGACGCCGGCGCCGTCAAGCTCGCGGACCGCGGCGGCCAGGCCGGCGAAGCCGCCGCGCACCGGGGCGCTGACCGTCCGCTGCAGGCGGTCCACCGCGGGCACCGTCGCGGTGACCCGCTGCAGGCAGGCAGCCACGGCGGCGATGTCGCGGTCACGGGCCACGGTCACCTCTACCTGTTCGCCGCCGATCCCGGACTTCAGCTCACCCGGAGTGCCCTCGGCGATCACCCGGCCGTGGTCGATCACCACGACGCGGTCAGCGAGATGGTCGGCCTCGTCCAGGTACTGGGTGGTGAGCAGCACCGTGGTGCCGTCCGCGGCCAGCTCCCTGACGCTGTCCCACATCTCGCTCCGGCCGCGCGGGTCCAGCCCGGTGGTCGGCTCGTCCAGGAACAGCACCCGCGGCGCCACGATCAGGCTGGAGGCCAGGTCCAGCCGCCGGCGCATGCCGCCAGAGTAAGTGCTCACCAGCCGGCCAGCCGCCCCGGACAGACCGAACCGGTCCAGCAGGTCATCGGCCCACTTCCGTGCCTGCCTGCCCGGCAGGTGGCTCAGCGCGCAGAAGATGCGCAGGTTCTCCCGGCCTGTCAGCCTCTCGTCCACGGCGGCGAACTGCCCCGCCATCGCCACGATGCGGCGCACCCGGGACGCCTGCGCCACGACGTCGAATCCCGCCACCGTGGCCCGGCCGCCGTCCGGCCGGGTGAGCGTGGCCAGGACCCGGACCACCGTGGTCTTGCCCGCTCCGTTCGGCCCGAGCAGGCCGGTCACGCTGCCCCGGGGGACCTCCAGGTCGAGCCCGTCCAGTGCCGTCGTGCCGCCGAAGCGCTTGCGCAGCCCCTCAGCGACCACGATGGCACCGGAACCCGGCCAGGTGGCCGCATGCGCGAGATCACCAGCCCGCCTCATGATGCCTGCTACCGCTGGCCGCTGGCGGCGACGCCGCCGAGGTCATCGCGAATCGCCGCAGCTAGCGCCTCGTCGCGCAGCAGCCGTTCCACCAGCGCCTGCAGCACGTCCTGCGTGGTGACCCTCGCCCGGCCGAACTCGACCGCGGTCTCCCCGCACCACGCCTTCAGCCGGGCATGCTGGGACGGCGACAGGTCGACCGTCGCGCGCACCGGCTTGGCGGCCAGCTTCCGCAGGGCCGACCCCTCCGGCGCGTTCCGCTCCTCCGCGACCCGCCCCGCCTTCGACCTCAGCTTCGCGGCCCGGTCCTCGCCCGCACTCATCACGAACCTCCCAGTCCCTGGTGACCGCCGTGCGCCACCTGTTGCATCGGCTGCGCCAGCTTATCAGTAACTCAGTAGATCATCAAATACTGAGTTACTGATAACAGGCATGGGCCCCGGAAGACGGAAGCGATACCCGGACCCGCGGTCCCCGGCGCCCGACCGGGGCTGCTGCCGAAGCTCACGGACAGGAGCATCAAGCCGATAGCGATGATCACAGCACCGAGGAAAATGACAATCCGGTGAGAAGAACCCTGCCGACACGCTGTTGAGAAACCCCGCAGACCCGCAGCTCAGCCTGACCACGGTCGGCAACAGAGGTGAGAACCTACACCCGCCGGCATGACCCAGGCGGCAGGGCTGGCAAGCACCCGGAAGCCGGCAGGGCCTTGCCCGGACCCGCTCCCGGAAGATGGCACGTGGCGTGGTCCAGCACCTGCAACCCGATTCGGTGACCCGTAGCTACCGCTCGCAGCTACCGAGCGTTCCAGGCCCCCGTGGCGCTTGCGGATGACAATGGCCGCGAGGGCGTCAGTTCCAGCAAGGGGGCGATCGCCTCGTCCAGGGCGCTGCGGCGGCCGGCATCCCGTTCGGAGCGCAGGGTCTCGATCCGGGTCTGGGCCAGGGTGTGCTCCATCCACAGGGCCTGGCGGACCGACGGGTCGGCTGGGACCCTGCGTACTCGGGGGTGCCGTGCAGGGTGATGGCGCCGCCGTCGCGACGGGACACCTGGGCACGTCTCGATGACCGGCTGTTACGCGTCGTTCGCTGTGAGCGCCTGACGCCACTCGCAGCGGACGTCAGTCGCTGGCACGCCCGTCCGCTCGCGTCTTCGGCGGCGCCCACGCTGACGCCGGAAGGCTCTCTCCGTTTGCAGCTTCAGCCGTAGCGCGGCACTGTTGGCCTGTGTCACGGATGGTGACGGGCAGGGCGGTGGGGGGATCCGCTGATGCTGTTCGCATGAGCTGACCGCGGTTGTTGGTGACCGCGCTTAGGTGCCGGATCCGCGAGGGATGTTGGCGAGTTACGACCGCGGTCGGCCTGGGGATTCGCTTCATTAACTGATATCATTTTGATAGGTGATCGGGAAGCCGACGCCACACCGACAGGAAGTTCCCGAATGAACGCATCCAATGACAACACCAGTGCCCTGCGCACCGGCCTGCGGCGCGCGTTCCCGCCATGGGAGTACCGGCACCTCCGGGCCTGGGCCGCCGCCCGCATCGGCGGCAGTGTCATCGCGGCCGTCTGTGGCGTACTTACGCTCTCCTTCGGCGGCTCCGATGGGACAACATACGGGTGGGCAGCGCTCTTCCTGGCAGGCGCGGCGCTGGCATTTGCCGGCGGCTACTGGGAGCTGACCATCGCCCGCTCCGCATCTGCCCGCACCTGAGCCAGCGCTACCGGGCGGCAGATCGCCGTTTCGGGGCTCTCCAGGGTGCGGCGGGCAGGGCCGCACCGCACACTGCCTGGCGCAAAGCGCAGGTCCGGGCCGGGACTTCCGGGCTTGGACAGCGCGCGGGATACCCGCATCTGCCGTAACCGGCCCGGGCTCGCCGACTGCAGTCCGCGGCGGCTCGTTATCAGTCACCGGGCGTCCCTTCCTCGGGCTTGGCCGGGGCCTGACTCGCGGATGGCTCCGGTCTGCCGGGCGATCGCCGCGGCAGACTCCCCGGCTCGCATCCGCTCGATGATCGAGGTCACCGCAGCGGATTCCGGGTCAGTGCCGGGCAGGGCCATGGCGGAGGCGACCGCTTCGCGCATCGCGGTGCGCTCAGCGAGGACCGCCTCGGCGATCAGCCCGATGTGCCGGTGCGCATCCTTCGGGTACGGCGTGTAGCCGGGGTTGCCCGCGTTGCGGGCCTCGGCGGTGTCGAAGGCGCGGTTGGCCTGGTTCATCAGGCGGGAGCGGGGCGTGCCGTCCTCGTGGGCCAGCTCTGCCAGCGGCACGGTCACCACCTGACCCGCCATCATGGAGATGACCGGGTTGCCTTCGAGCCTCTCGCGGCGGCCCGGTAGTCGCGGGATTCAATGACGGACATCGCTGTGCGGTCAGGTGCCGGCCCGGTGGCCGGTGCCCGTGCGGGCAGCGGGAGCGGGATGGTGCCGTGCTTGCGGGTGCGGACCTCGGTCAGCTGGCCGGTGACATGTTCCCAGCCGGCGGGACGGCCGACCGCCAGCAGGACATCGCCTGCCGCCACGATATCCCCGACGGACAGTGACCGGAGCCTGCGCCCGTAGTAGGCGCGGGCCAGTTCTGCCCCGGCGGCGTCGCCAGGGTGGTCGTTGAAGATCGCGAACGCGTCCTCGGCGATCTCCTCCGCCGACCGCCCGGGGCTGGCCTGGTAGGCGAAGACGCGGACGACGGGGTCGCCGGGATGGTAGCCGCCCAGCATGGCGGTATGCCGCCCCTGTTCATCGGAGGCGACGTTGTGCCAGATGGTGACCGTGATCCCGGCCGGTCCCGGCTGCGGCCCGCCCGCCGGGGCTGGCAGCCGGGGTGCGGGCGCGCCGCCGGCGTCGCACGCCGGGCTGCCGTCCGGAGGCACCTCGTTCTCGGGGTAGGTGAGCTTGAACCTGTAGCCGCGGCTGCCGGGCGCGTAGTGGATCAGCAGGTGCGCGTTACCGTCCGGGACGGGGTAGTCGGCGAGCGTGCCCGGCCCGGCCCCGGCCTGCGCGGCTCGCGCTGCCTTCAGCAGTTCGCTGGCGTCTGCGCTAGTCATGCCGACGGTCGAGGTGAGGTAGCCCAGGACGGTGCGTGCGTTTCCGCCAGGCCACGGCTCGATGTCTTCTTGCGGGGTGATTGTTCTCGTGGTGACTCCGGTCAGCATCGGGGATCGCCTCCATCGGGGCTATGCAGGTTGCTGGTTGCAGTTGCCCCCCAGGGGCGTTGGGCGCGTGCCCCGGGGATCGGCACGGGCGGGTAAGCAGGCACGCCCGCGAAGGCTGACGCCCGGGACCCAGGGCCGCAGCGTGAACCGCTGCTGCGGCTTGCCAGCGGCAGCCGGGGCAGCGCGCTGTCGCCGCCCGGGCTGTCATCTGGGGTTGTCACGCGGCACCCGCCAGGTCGGTGCCATCCTGCTTCGTGCTGTCCGTTTTGTCCGTGCCGTCTGTGGTTGGGGTGGAGGCTTCGGCCGGCTGGGCTGCCCGGCGGAACTTGCGCGGCTTCTCGGTCGCCACCTCGGCTTCGCCGAGCTTGACCAGGGTGTCCAGGGCGTTGGCGATAGCCCCGGAGCTGTGCCCGAGCACCTTGTGGATGTCGTGCGGGGTGAACTCGGTGCCGGGATGGGCGGCCAGGTGAGCCAGGACCTTGTCGCGCAGCCCGCCGGGACGGACGACCGGGGCCTTCCGGCCGCCGATCGCAGCCTTCAGCTCCCGCCGCGCCTGGGCGGCCTGGTCGGCGATCTCGTCCAGGCCCGCCAGCACCGTCTTCAGGTCCGCGCTCGCGGTCAGGTCCAGCTCGCCGGCGGCGGCCTTGATCTGGTCGAGGTGCTCGGTCAGTTTCGTGACGAGGGCGGGGTCCGGCTTGCCGGCGGCCTCGCTGTCGGCGTCCGCCGGGGTGTCCTGGTCGTCGTCCGGGTCGCTTCCCGGCGCGGCCCTGTTGTCCTGCTCGGCCGCGACGGCATCGCCTGCAGGAGCGTCGTGCGACGTGGGCTCGGCCGTTTCCGGGCCGGGCGTCGCGGGATGGTCGGTCCCGGCAGTGCCGTCCGGCCGGGTATCGCCGGCTGTCTCGTCTTCGGCCTCGCCGTCGGGCGGGTTGCCGTCGGGGTTCTCGCCGGGCTGGCCGGCCTGTCCGGTTTGGGGGTCTGGAGCCCGGCTGGCGGTGTCCGGCGCGGGGCCGGTGAGCGTCCAGGTGTCGGGGATGCCGGGCCTGGTGCCCTTGATGCGGGTGGTGGTGCCGGCCTGCTCCATCTCCAGGAGAGCGGCCCGGGCGGCGGGCTTGCCGGTCCCGGCGGCGTCCGCGATGACCGCGACGGTGCTGCCGGGATTGGCCGCCAGCGCGGCGTGAACGGCCGCTGCGGGGCTGTCGGCGGCGGCTGGTGTGCCGGGTGCCGGTGCGGGGTCCGGGGCGGCGTGGGCGGCGCTGGGGGCGGTGCCGGGGCTGGTCTTCGTGTGTGCCATTTCGTGGCTCCTTTTCATTTCCGGCGGCATTCCGATTTGCCTGCGTCCGGTTATTTCTGGACGACAATCGCTCTGCGTCGGATATGAAGTCAAGCAGCTCCGCAGATATTTTCCGCTCCCGGCACCCGGACAGTGAACTTCCTGGCCGGACGAGGACAAATAACGCAGCGCCTGAACCTCGCCGTACCTGCCTTTACCTGGCGCTTAGCCAAATGACGGCATGACTGCAGCCGCGCGGGAAGGATGCAGCGGGACCGCTGGAAGCACGTCGCTCGGTTTATACCCACGCCCGCATCTCTCTTTTTAGGCGGTCTTTCTCTGCCGCGATTCCGCTTCTGAGCGTGGGCTATTTTCCGCCGGTTCTCGCGATTGAGGTCGGTCCGCCGGTCCGGTCCTACTTCTGCCACCGGGCAGTCACGGGCGGCCTGTTCGGTTTCCTGCCAGAAGCTGGTGAGGGCGCCACACGGCTGGCGGGGGTCTAGCCGGCGTCGCGGCCGGGTTCCTCTGCTTTGCCGGGGGGCGGGACCTCGGTCAGCCGGCGGCCCGCCTGCAGGATCAGCAGGGCCGCGGAGCTGGTGCGGTAGGCGTCGAAGAAACCGCGGCAGATCGCCGGCCCGTAGCCGGGGAAGTCGCCGTAGGTCAGCGTGCCGTGGCAGACCACGTAGGAGCCGGCGTCCAGGGCCTGCCGGATGAACCCGGCGGTCCGCTCGGGGCCGAGGTGCATCGGGTCGCCGGAGCGCAGGATGCAGGTCTGGCACCGCTCGGACAGCAGCCTGCTCAGCCCGGTGGCGGGGTCGGAGATGTCCTGTCGCTGCCAGCCGGGGGCGGGCTCGCCGTCCCAGGGCTCGGGGCCGTCCTCGTCCTCGGTCTCGTCCCCGGTGCCGGTTGCCAGGCGGCGGGCGAGACGGGCAGCCTCCAGCCAGAATTCCTGGCGGGCGGCACCGACGTTGGCATCGGCGGCCTGGTCCGCCGCGGGGTCGCCGTCGGGCAGCTGGAGGTCGGCGGCCAGGCTGGCGCGGTCGCAGTCCCAGCAGGCGGTCAGGTCGGGGATTTCGTACAGGCCGGTGACTGCCGGGTCGCCGCTGGCGATGCCGTCCGGCAGGTCCTGGCAGGCCTCCCGGGTCGTGGTGCCGGTGTCGCAGGCCTGCCGGTTCACCGCAGCCCGGCCGTGCCGGCGGCCGAGGTCCGCGGCCTGGCGCAGCGCGGCCTCCAGGGCCGCGGGCTGCAGGGAAGGAGCGCTCGCCGGCCCGGCTTCCTTCCCGGCTTCGGGGGTAGGGGCGATGAGGCGGACCCGGTCCCCGTCGTTCAGCAGCATGGACAGCGTGCTGCCGCTGTCCCAGCGGACGTCGAGCTGGCCGGGCTTCGGCTGGTAGCGGGTGACGGTTCCCTCGTCGCCGGGCCGGAGCCTGGTGTGCGGGTCGCCGGTTTCCGCAAGGGCGATGCGGTCGCCGGGCCGGTAGGGATCGCGGACGCCGGCGACCTCGCAGACCCGGGTGAACCCGATGCGCAGCTCGGCGCTGGGCGGGCGGGTGCCCAGGCGCTCGCCGGTCGCAGCATCGGTCACCACGGCCCCGGAGGTCTCGATGACCAGGTACGGGCCGGTTCGGTCGATGATCCCGATCACTCGGGCACCGGGGTAGGTGACCGTGGCCTCCGGGTCGTCGTCATCCCATTCGGTGATGTCCGCCGCCTTGCCCGCCAGGGCTTGCGCGTCGGCGATCGTGAAGTGGTTCAGCTTGTATGAGGTCACCGGGGTCTGCTCCCTTCGCTTAGTCTTCCCGGTGGGGGTCGTGGTGTCCGGGCCTTTCGCCTGCGAGGGTTCGTGCCTTCATTCCGGGTGCCGGGAGGGGGCGAGTGGAGGCGGTGCCGGTCGTGGCGGCCCAGCTCCTTTTCGCGGGGTCGGCACGGGGCGGGAGGGCTTCTCCTGCCCCGGGGGGTCAGGCGGTGAGGGCGCGGGCGGCGGCGCGGGCGATGGCGTCGATGGCGGCGGCGGGGCTGGCGGCCTCGGTGACCTGGCAGTCGGTGTACGTACAGACGCGGGCGTAGCCCTCGGGGGTGAGGATGATGACACCGCAGCCGGCGCGGTGCAGGCGGGTGATGCGCTGCTGGACGCCGGCGGGCTCGCCGGGGGCTACGAACATGGCGTCGGTGACGATGACCAGCAGCCGGGCGGTGCCGGGGCTGGCGAGGCCGAGCGCGCCGTCGAGGGCGTCGATCGCGCGGCAGGCGCTCTCGGTGCTGGCGGTGGCGGTGAAGTCGGTGACCTGGGCCGGTGTCTGGCCGGGGCGGGTCAGGGCGTGGACGCCCGTGCCGAACAGCACGCTGGCTGTCACGGCGGAGGGCAGGTGCCCGGCGGCGCGGGCGAGGATCCAGGCGGCGGAGGCGACCGGGCCGGCGAAGGCGCCCATGGAGCCGGAGATGTCGCAGGCGATCCCTGCTCGTAGCGGCGGGGCGGGGACCCGGCGGCTGCGGGTGCGGGTGAAGGGCTCGGCGGTCGGGAGTGCCCCGGCGGCGCGCTGGGCCTGGCCGGCCAGGGCCTTGCCCATTCTGAGGCGGCCGGGCGGGATCTTGGAGGTGACGGTGATGGTGGCGCGCTGGCCGGCGGTGGCCTCGCGCAGCGCGCGGGTGAGGCGGCGGGCGGCGGCGGCCTCGTCGTCTCGTGGGTCGCGGGTGCCGGTGACCGCACGGGGGCGGGCGCGGTGGCCGAAGACCTCGCGGGCGGCCCGCTCGGCGCTGCCGCGCATGGCCTTCTCGTGCTCGCGCTTTTCGGCGGCGGCGGGCGGGAATGGGGGCGGCGGCGGGGCGAAGTCGGCGGCGACCGCCTCGGCGATTTTCCTGATGGCGCGGGCGAGGGCACGGGCGAGTTCGGAGGGGATCGTGACGGTCGGGGGGGCGGGCGGGGCGGCGTCGGGGTCGAGGCCGAGGACGCGGCACCAGCGGCGGGCGAGGGCGGTCCTGGTGCGCAGGTCGTCGTCGTCGGCAGCGTGGAACTCGCGCCAGGTGGCCCGCAGCCGGCCGAGCACCTCGGTGCCGATCGCTTCCTCGACCCTGGCGGCGACAGGGTCTGTCTCGGCGGGCTCGAGGATACCGGCGTCGCCCCGGGCCAGCAGGAGGGCGGCGGCGCTGCCGGCCTCGCGGGGGCTGGCGGGCTCGGCGCCGGCGGCGGTGAAGTCAGCGAGGACCAGCCTGGTGGCGCTGGCCCGCAGCCAGCGGCGGTCGGCTGGCCGGCGGCCGGCCTGACGGTGCTCGATGCGGGACTCCTCGAGCTGGCGGGCGGCCTGGCACCAGTTCGCGCGCTTCTCTCCGGGGAGGCGGACCCGGGTGTGGGCGGCGTGGGCGCACTCGTGGATCAGGGCGCCCCAGGTGACGGGGTAGCGGTCGCGGTCGGCGGGGCTGGCGGGGTTGCAGTCGCCGGGGTCGGGTTCCAGCAGGTCGCCGTCGACCTCGATGACGGGGATGTCGCGCAGGTAGCAGGCGGGGCTGCCGAGGCCGGCGCCGGGGGTGCAGGCGACCGGGACCGGGCGGCCGGCGATGGCGGGGACCTCGGCGGTCATGGCGGCTGAGAGGGTTTTCCAGTCGCCGGCGGGGGCGGCGAGCCAGACGGGAGCGGGAGCGGCGGGGGTTGTGGCGCTGGCGGACATGGCGGGCGGTCCTTTCCGGGAGCCGGGGGGCGGGGGTTAGAGCTGGCGGCCGAGAGCGAGGGGGGCGATCGTCTTGCGGCCGAATGCTTTGGCGATGGCGTCGGCGACGGCGTCGGCGTCTTCGCCGGGGGCGATTCCGGCCAGGTTGGCGATGGCGGCGGTCTCGCCGAGGATGCCGGCGACCCTGGCGTAGGCGAGCAGCTCGCGCAGCTGGGGTGCCCAGCCGATCTCGCCGGCGGCCTGCCGGGCGCCCAGGTCGCGGGCGGCGCGGATGGCGCGCGGGTCGATCTTGAGGGCGTGGGCGAGGTCGTAGTCGGTGGAGACCCTGACCTGGACCGAGAACCTGCTGGACAGGGCCTCGGTGAGGATCGCGCCGTGGACTCCCGGGTTGTGGCCGGCGCAGATGTAGAAGCCGCCGGCGGCGGTGATGGTCTCGCCTTTGTGGGCCTTGACGGTGATCTCGCGGCGGCCGTCCATCGCGGGGTAGGCGACCGCCAGCACCGCAGGGGAGATAAGCGTAGCGTCGTCGACGAACAGCACCCTCCCCTCCTGCATGGCCCGGACCAGCGGCCCGTAGACGAAGGTGAAGGTGCCGTCGGGGTTCTGGGTGTACTCGCCGATCAGGTCAGCGGCAGTCGTGTCACCATCGCCGGAGACCGTGATCAGGTCGGGGAAAGCCGCCTCGATTAGCGAGGTCTTCCCGGTGCCGGGCGGCCCGTACAGCAGGGCCGGCACGCCAGCGGCGCGCAGCTTGCGCAGGGCCTCGACGTCGGGCATGTCGGCCAGGGACCTCGGCTGGTAGACCTGCCCGTTCGGGCGGGTGACCGGGCCGGCCGAAGCCGGCGGGGGGGTAACGGCCGGCCTCGAGTCCGGTGAGAGAGCCGGCGCGGCGCGGCCGGCCGGCGCCGGGGCGGGGGCCGGCCTGGGCGGAAGGGGCGCCTTCGGTGCGATGGCGGCTGCTGCAGCGGCGGTGGCCGGGCTGGCCTGGTAGCGGGCCGGCTTGCCGGGCACCAGGTCGGCCTCGGCCCGGTCGGCGAGGGTGGCCAGCGCGTTGCCGACCGCGCCGGCCGACCGGTCCAGGGCCCTGGCGATCTCGCCGGTCTTGCACGGCCCAGGGTGGCTGGTGAGGTACTCGGCTACCTGCCGGCGCAGCTGGCCGTTGCCGAGCCGGCCCTTCGGGGCGGCGGGGGTAGTCATCTGGATTGCCTCCGTGAATGCGGTGCGGAATAGGGCCGGCATTGGCGTGCGCACGCTTTTCGCCAGTACCCAGAATTCTAAATCGACCAGGGAATTTTTTTTCCCCTCCCGCTATTTCCGGGTACGCATCGACGTTATCTCGCCTTTTTCGCGGGAGTCAACGCCCTTCGGCCTCGAAATCCGGGGAATTTCGGCGGGTATTCGGCGCCTTTGGTCACGGACAGCCACGGCTGCCTTTACCGTCCGCGACCGCGCTTTTTTCCGGGGCCATTCGGCCGCCTTTCGCCCCGCGCTTTCCCATCCAGCCTTTAGCCGCCCGCGCGGCCCGCCTGCCTGGCCGGGCGACCTCGCAGGCACCTCGCGGCCAGGCCCGGGGCCAGCGGACCAAGATCATCTGGAGCGGGCTTATACACGCACCGAAACGCCTGCCACAGCAAAAACACATACAAGGGCATCATTTGCCTGGCGCGCCGATTACTATTGTTTTACGAGCTGTGCGCGTATAAGTCTGGGAGTTCACTCGAAGGTTTATTCCGGGCACTGCCTGCGCATTCCCGGCGGTCGGGGGTTCCGGTGTCGGCAGGTATCCCTAAAGGATTACGGAATAGCTGGCCGTGCGGAATGGCCGCCGTCGTTGCAGGGAACCGATGTACCTGAGCATTCGGCACCGTACTTGAGCGCTAAATGAGCGGCGGGCGGAGGACATGGGCGCTGGCTGCCTCACGGTCACCGGCCGTCACGACGCGGAGCGCACGGCTGGCGTGTGCCACACCATCCTGACCAGCCTGTCCGCGGATGACCAGTCGAACCGGCGCGGGCACGGGAGCCGGGGTGTCGCTAAGACTGCTGCCACCAGGTACACGCCATTGCGTTAAGCCGGGTCAACTCAATTGGGCGAGCCGGGCCGGATGCGGCGCGGCTGGCCGCAGCGGGTCACGGTGTGCCAGCACCGGTCGGCTGACGCGGTCCAGGCGGAGCCCCCGGTGACCGCCCCGAGCAGCCGGAACACCTGGGCATCGCCTGCGGGGCCGTTGCGCCAGCCGTAGCCGTACCACTCGGCCAGGTCCGGACGGTGCTGCGGGTCGGAATGCGGGACGGCGAAGCCGCCGGGTCCTGCCTCGTCTCGCGCGACGACATCGGCGGCGCCTCGCAGGGCAAGGTCGACGAAGTCGCGCCGCCCTGCGGCTGTGCCGACGGCCGCGAGGGCAAAGGCGATGCCGAGGGTGCCGTGCGCGATGCGGTGGGAACGCGGGGGCTGGGCCGGACCGCCCGGGTGACCCCGCAAGGCGTCGGGTCGGCGGCGGCGAGGTACGGCTCCGCCGCGAGGACGGCCAGCTCGACATCGCCGGCGTGCAGCGCGCCCAGCGCCAGGCTCTCCGCCGCTCTGCCTCTCGGCACCGCCGGGACGGCGGCGTCGCTGGCGTTCATGCCCCCACGACACCACACCGGCTGTCCTCCGACAAACGAATCCGGATCAATACCCGGCCGCGCATGAGCGGTCGCCGCGGCGGCCGTGCTGTTCGAGTCCGTCAGGCCGCTGCCCGGCCCGGCCGGCGGGCACGTTCCGACCGATGATGGGGATCGTGACTATCCTGCCGGGTCTGCGCTTGCGGCGGCCAGCTCTCGGTAGCGAGCACCGTGATGGCGGACCGCGCTGTTCGGGATTCTGGTTTGGCTGCTGCCCGGCATCGGTCGGGCTGGCGGACTCCGGTTACTGCCGGGCGTGGTTCAGTCTGCTGGCTCTTGCGTGACTTGGCCCGAGGCGGTGCAGGCTGCCGCTGGGTCGTGGCCGGCGGGGTGCAGGCCGGCTTGCTCGAGGACCTCGCCGGGCACACCGAAGTCCAGGAACGCTTCGTAGCTGATTCCGTGCAGCTGTGAATAGGTGCGTGCGTAGGTGATGAAGCTGGCGCGCAGGGCGTCTTCGGGTGAGGCCTGCTGCCCGGGCAGGCCTCGGGTTTGCAGGTCGCGCTTGTCCTGCAGAAGGCGCAGCCGCCGGGCCGACGACAGTCCGGGGACGGCCAGGCGCTGATCGACTTTTGCCAGCTCGCCTGCGACGGTGCGGGTGCTCTTGCGGGGCGCGGGCGGCGTGCCGGCGAGCAGGTCGAGGTAGGCGGTGACGGCGCGGCTGGCGCGCATTCGTGTCCCGCGATCGGTAGTGGCATGACGGTCTGGGGCGGCTGTCTGGCCCGGCGCGGCCTGCGCCGCATCGGCACCGGGCCGTTCGCTGCCGGCGGCGATGTTGCTTTCGCCGGCTCCAGTCTGGGTGCCTGCGCCGCCAGCGGGCTGGCCGCCAGTGTCTGCGGCAGGTGGCAGGTGGTCAGGCTGGCTGCCGGGGCCGGGCTCAGCTACGGTTGGTTCGCCTGGATCATTGCCGGGCGGGTGTGGCATTTCGGCAGGGTCGTTGCGCACTGTGGTGCCGGGCTGGCCATCGGCGCCGGGATCGGCATCGCCGTGGCGCGGGCTCCCGGTCTGGCCGGCGGAGCTGGCCGGTCGAGGGCCGGGCTCTTGTTCCTGGCGCTGGCTGCGGCGGGCAATGCTGGCAGGGGTGGGCGTGGCGGGCTGGCGGCGGTCGCGCCGTTCGGCGGTGGTCGTGGCGCCCCAGATGCCCAGCAGGGTCGGATCGGCGAGCGCGTATGCCAGGCATCGTTGCTGGACGGGACAGCCGCGGCAGACGGCTCTGGCCGCCTCGACTTGCGGGCCGGCGGCGGCGGTAGTGTCCCAGGCCAGGTCGGGGTGGTCGCGACACGCGGCGTACTGCGACTGTGGCGGCGCCGTCACTGACCCGGGTGCGGGGACTGCTGACAAGCGCCGGCCAGCAGTTCCCGGCGGCCGGCCGACGGGAGCTTTGCCGAGTCCTTGCCTGCTCATGGGCGCCCTCCGCTTAGTGTGGTCCTCCAGATCGGCATCGGCGCGCATCCCGGTGCGGCCTGTGGCGGGTGGGTCTGCAGTGGCTCAAGCCCGTATTTGCCACAGTCTCTCCGCCAGATAAAGGCCTGGTCACGGGCATTGGCACAACCCGGTCACGATAGGCTCAGCAGCCGGTCCATGCTTGCTGACCATGAGCGGAACACTCACGACGACGGCTGCATGGCCCTCTCGGGCTTCCCTCGGCCCGTGTTCGTGGCTCTCCGGTCGTGAGCGGACGCCGCCCGTTGCTGACCTGGCCGGTACTTCACGGCAGGGTCGCCGGTGGCGCAGGATGTGGCTGGCGCTGGATCGGGCCGCGCCGGCGGAAGGCACGCCAGGCAGCGAACGGCCGGCGAACGAAAAGGGAATCGGCCGTAAAGCAAGCTGCGTTGAACTGGTGTGCGGGCGCCCTGACTCCCCCGAGCAGGGCGCCTGGCAGGTACCAGTGGTTAGTCAGGCCGCCTTGGGCTGTACGGCTGACTGAGGCGGCCGATAGGAGCCGTTCCCTGCAGCGGGCGCTTGCAGTGAGCGTTGCTAGCCGATGTGGTGCAGACGCTCTGAGTGACGGGGCGGCCATTGTCCTGGTCACTGTCCCGGTCTCTTGTTTCCCGGCGGGGATTGCGTACTGTCACCCGGCGTTCGGCGTTCCGGGGTGCTGACGCGTTGGGCGGTGCCGCTCCGGCTAGTAGCCCGCTGAGCTGACTGCGGATGAGCGCCGTGCGCCGTGCTTTGCCGCGACGGTCTCGGAGTCAAAGATCCAGGCCAGCTGGCTTTCGAACTCATGCCGCTAGACAGCTTGCGAGGTGCGGCCCGCTTGGGGCAGTGGCAGCAGGCCGCAGCAAACGGGGGCGCCAGGCCGCCGGCACGTAGCGTGCGCCCGGTCAGCGACTGCCGCGGGGCTCGTGTTCGGCGCCCTGTCGTGTCTTCTCCTTCTCCTTCTCCTGGGCTGGCTGGCGGGCGCTGCGCTGCGGCGCGGGAACACCGAGCAGCGTGGCAGCGAGGGTTCTGGTTTGCGGGCCGGGCGTGACTCCCAGGTCGCGCAGTCGCGATTCGAGCAAGCTGAGGGTGCGGCGGACGGCGTCCAGCCGTCCGGCGGCTGCTTGCAGCCGCATGATCTTCTGGTAGGCGAACTCGTTGTAGGGGTCGTGGCTCACCGCGGTTTCCAGGGCGGCCAGGGCCCGGTCGGGGTCGCGGGGGGCGAGGATCTCGGCGATGCGTGTCCAGGTGTCCAGCGCGCGGCGGCGGGCGGCCTCGGCGTACGGCTCGGCCCACTGCCAGCCGGTGGCGTCGGCCAGGGGTCCCCGGTACAGGCGCGCGGCGTCCTGGCAGGCGGCGAGGCAGGCGTCGTCGTCGGCAGCGTTGCGGGCTGTCTCGAGGGCGTTCTGGAACTGGGTGATGTCGGTGCTGACAAGCCCGGGGTCGAGTCGGTACCGGTCGGCGGTCAGGATGATGAACATCGGCTCGGTCAGGCCGGTGGCCTCGCGGAGCAGGGCGCGGGACCGGCGCAGCGCGATGGCGCGCTGGGTCGTTCCGTGGCCGGGCGGTGCCTCGGGCCACAGGGCCTCGCTGATCATCTCGCCGGTGGCACCGTCGGGGTGCAGGGCCAGGAAGGCCAGCAGTTCGCGGGCTTTGCGCAGGCCGCCGGTGATCTCCCGGCCGCGGGCGGTGATCTGAGGCGGGCCGAGCACGTTGACCTGCACGATCCGGGGGGCACGGGGGCTGTCGACGGCGGGCGGCAGGTCGTCACGGCGGGCACCGGGTGCATGGTTCTGGGGGGCGGGCTGGGCTGCCGGGTTCTGGCGTCCGCTGGCTGGCTGCGGGTGCGGTGCTGCCTGCCCGTCGTCGTGCTCGGCGGGGCCGGGGGATCGTGCCGGGTCGCCGGTGCCGCCGCCGGGCGGCGGGCTGGCGGGCTCGTCATCGCTGGCGGTGTCGAGGACTGACAGGATCGCCTGGGTGTCGGCTGCGGCGAGGTGAAACAGGGTGAGGCCGTCCAGGCCGGGGGCGGGCGGCGTGGTCGCTGTGACGGTACTGTCGGCGGCGACCGTGCAGGTCACGCCGTGCGGCCAGGTTCCGAGCAGGATCGCGGTGATGCCGGCCTGGCGGCCGAGCTGCAGGATCGCGGCCAGCCTCTCGCTGGTGCGCGGGGCGGGCGCGGCGATGAGGGCGGCGTTGCCGACCGGACTGCCGGGGTCGCCGTCGCTGGCGCCGCTCGTGATCCGCGCGCGGGTGAGAAGGGCTGCCTCGAGCTGGTCCAGCGCCGTCTCCAGCGTAGCGGTGACGGTCAGGCCCGCCCGGCTGCCAGCCGTCGCCTTGGTGTCGCTGTAGCCGGGTATCAGTGCCGTGGCGTCGGCGGCGGGGATGATCACCTGTGCTGGCACGGCGACGCTGCTTGGGGCATGGGTGAGGAGAGTGAGCAGCATCGCGCGTGCCGCGGCGGTGGCGCCGGGCCCGGTCAGGCCCAGGCCGCCGAGCGCGGCGAGGTCGGCGGTTTCCTCGCGGTCGTCGCGCAGCCCGACCGGGATGACACCGGGCTCGTGCGCCTTCCCGGGCAGCGGGCTGACAGAGGCGGCCTCCGGCCGGGGCTGCGGCGCGGCTGGCGGGGACGCGGGGCCGGCGGCGATGGCATGTCCGCCGGGTTGGCCGGGCTCGAAGGTGCGGTGCGCGGCAGGCGGTTGTGCTGCCCGGTGCAGGACACCGATCACCGGCGGCGGCTTCGGCAGTGGCCGCAGGTCGGCGGTCATGATCCGGGGAGGCTGATAGCGGCGGCGTCGCCGGAGGCTGGCGCGGGCCAGGGCGACGGCGACTGCGGCAGCCAGGCTCGCGCCGGCCAGGCCGCCCCAGGGGAGGGCGATCCCGTGCCCGGGTGCCTGCCCGGCGCGGGGGTGAGGGCTGGGGGCCGGGCTCTGGTGCAGCCGGGCGTTCGGCTCTGGTTTCGCGGGCCGCGGCCGGGCCGGCGAGGGGCTGGCGGGCGGGCGGGGAGCTGGAGGGTGACCGCTGTGGTTCACTGCGGCTGGCGCGGGGAGGCGGAGGCGCCAGCCCGGCTGGATGAGGCTGGGCAGGACCAGCCGCTCGCCGTCGGGCTGGAGGATGCCGGCGTTGAGGTCGTAGATCTGGTGCCATTTCTCTCCGTTGCCCAGGTGTGTCAGCGCGATGTCCCACAGGTTGTCCCCTGGCCGGACCGTGTACAGGATGTACGTCTCGCTCGCCGGCTGCTCCTGACCTGTCTGCAGGGCGATGTCGAGCCGGAGGATCCTGCCGATGGCCCATCCGGGCATGATCCGGGTACCTGCGGGCACCGGGCCTGAGCCTGCCGCGGTGCTGCCCGGCAGGACCGCTGCCCGGGTCTGCAGGACCGGGCCGCGCTTAATCCCGGCAAGGCGCGGTGGTGGTGCGGCGGCCCTCTGTGTGACGGCGGCCAGCCGCGGCACGGCAGGGATGGTGAGTGCCGTGCCGGTACCGCGCACCGCGGCGAGCAGTCCGAGCAGGACCCCGCCGACCAGGATGGTGGCCACCGCGCGGGGCGGGCTGACCGCGGCGGCGCGCTCGCGCAGCCAGGCCGCGCCTGGCCGTCCGGCGGGACTGCGGGCCAGGCCGGAGAGCTGCCGCGCCCACCAGACGGCCTCGAGGATGACCTCGGTGACGAAGACTAGCCAGATCATCCAGCCGGCGCAGGTGACCAGGGCGAGGATGAACCGGGCGGATTCCTGCCCGGCGATACCGGCTCTGAGGGTGGTCAGGGTGGGCACGTGGCGGGGCAGCGGCCAGCCGGCGACGTGCCACATCAGCCACGGCGTCCCGGCGGTCAGCGCGGCCAAAACGGCGGCCGCGGCCAGCCCGCCAGCGGCCGAGGCGGCGGCGTGGCGGCCGGAGCGGCTCACGGCCCCGCTCCCTCGGGGGCGGTGACGCCGGTCTCGGCAGTGGCGGTCGCCGCTCCGGTAACGCCGATCGACGGGATGCCGAACAGGCGCAGGAACTGGGTGGTGCTGACCGCTGACACCTGCACGGTGACCGTGTCGCCGGCCACGGTGACCGCCGCGGTATCCCCGCCGCCGGCGGCGGCCACGTACGCCCGGGCGGCGGCGGCCGCGGCGGCCGGGTCGAGGGTCACCTGGCCGGTGGCGCGGAAGTCGGCCAGGTTGATCTGCTCCGCGCCGGCGCGGGCGGCTTCCTGCGCCTCGTCGATCGCGGTGGTCTTGGCGGCCAGTGCGTTCCCGCCGTCGTACACCAGGCCGGCGAACACCAGGAAGGCGGCCATGATGATGACGACGAACGCGGTGACCTGACCCTGCTCCCGCCCGCCGGCTGCCCGCCGTGCGATCCGGGCCGCGAGCGTCGGCAGGCCGCGCGAACGGGCGGTCATGGCCCGCCGCCGGAGCTGGTGCCGGTACCGGTACCGGTGGCGGTGATTGCGCGGTAGGTGTCGATGGCGCTGGCGAACGAGGCGGTGAGGGTCTGGCTGCCGGGGACGCGTAGTAGCCACAGGTCGCTCATGGCGGCGGTGCAGGTGATGGTGGCGCGGACGGTGCCGCCGGGCCGGAATCCGGCCAGGCTGACGGTCACGGTGAAGTGCTGGCAGGCCAGGCCGCGGCCGGTCAGGGCAGTGGCGGCGGCCTGCTGTGCCCGGGCCTGGGCGGCAGCCGGGCCGGAGGCGATGGACGCGGCGCGGGCGGCCTGGTGCGCGGCGTCCGCGATCACGGCGCGTGCCTCGGTGAGCCGGCCGAGGAACACCATGAACAGCAGCATGATGACCAGCAGCGGCGTGAGGATCGCGATCTCCGCCGCGGCCGATCCTTCCTGCCCGCGCAGCAGCCGGCGCCAGCCGTGGCGCCGTGGGGCGGGTGCCGACGCGGGTAGCGGCCGAGCCGTGGTCATGATGGCTCGAACTCCTCGACCGGGCCGCTCACCCTCGCCTGGACGTGCATCCGCACGCCGGGGATGAGTGTCTCAGCGGCACCGGACACGGTGACGGTCACCTGGGTGGCGGTGCGGGTAACGGCGACTGACGGGCTGGCCAGGCTGCCGCCGAGCTGGGCCAGGACTGTGTCGGCCTGCGCCTGGCCGGCGGCGGCGCTGCTGTCCTGCACGCGCGCGGCGGCGAGTGCCTGGGTGGCGGCGGCCTGGGCGACGTGCTCGGCCTGCTCGGCGAGCGCGAACTGGATCACCAGGAGCACCAGGAGCAGCAGCAGCGGGGTGACGATGACGATCTCGGCGGCGCCGGCGCCGCGCTGCGCCCAGCCCGCCGGGCCACGGCGGGGGCTATGGCGCGCGCAGGCGCTCCGTTGCGGCGTGCTGGCCGGCTGCATCGGCGGCTGGTTCAGACGTTGAGTGAGCTGGCCAGGCCGGTGACCTTGGCGACGATGATCGCGATCACCGCGAGCGCCAGCGCGGCCAGCAGCGAGGTGACGATGACGGTCTCGGTGGTGTAGCCGGAGTCGTCGCGCAGCCGGGCCGCGGCCGCGCTGGCCGCCCGGGCGGTCCAGGCGGTGATCCGGGCGAGGGTCCGGCGGGCCGGAGCGGGGGGGTGCAGGCGCATCGGGGTTCCTTCCGTGCAGATGGCAGCTGGCGTTGCGTCTTACAGGCCGGTGAGGACGTGGGCGAGGGCGGGGTAGGCGAGGAAGATCAGGAACCCGACGGCGAGCAGCACGACGGGCAGGCTCATCCGCTCGGTGGCGGAGCTGGCGCGGGCCTCGGCTTCGGCGAGCTGCCGGGCGCGCAGCGCGGCAGCCTTGGCGGCCAGCGACTCGCGGATGCGGGCGCCTTCGGTCCCGGCGAGCTGCACTGAGGCGGCCAGCTCGGCCAGGTCGGCGACGCCGATCTCGGCACCGAGCGCGGCCAGCGCCTGCCAGGGCGGGGTCCGGGCAGCGGCGGAGGCGGCCAGCGCGCGGCGGATCTGGGTGAAGGTCCAGCCGTCGCCGTCGGCGGCGGCGTCGGCGAGGGCCTGGTCGATCCCGGCGCCGCCGGCCAGGGCGATGGTGGCGAGGTCCAGGAACGCGGACAGGGCGTGGCGGGCGTCGGCGCGGCGGCGGGCGGCCTCGGTCTTCACGGCGGCGTCGGGGGCGAGGAACCCGGCCGCGGCGAGCAGGAGCCCGGCCCACACCGGGACCAGTACCGGCACGCCGATCCCGGCGAGCAGGAACACCGCGGAGACCAGCGGGGCGATCAGCAGCCCGGCCGCAGCAGTTGTGGCTTTCTCGGCCAGGTGCCGCTCAGGGCTGCGGCCGAGGACAGCCAGGTCGGCTCGAACCCCCGCGGTGGGCAGGCCAAGGCTGGCGAGCAGCCCGGCGGCGGGCCGGCCGGCGCGGGCGGCCCAGCCGCCGGCCTCGGCCGGGATGACCGGGTCAGGCGGGGCCGGCTGCGCGTAGAGGGCGGCGAGGACGCGGGCCAGCGGCGGCCGGACGGGCCGCAGCCCGGTGGCGATCAGCCAGATTCCGGCGCCGCATCCGGCACCCAGCAGGAGGATTAGCCACAGCGCCATGTCAGGTCTCCGTCCGCGCAGCGCGCCCGGTACTCCTGACCGCGGCGACGGCAGCGGGCTGCGCAGTGGTTTCGTGCCGGACAGGGGGCGAGGATGCGGGCAGGCTGGGAATGGCGGGCCATCCGCTGCAGCAGCACGAACCCGGCGGCGAACACGCCGCCGACGGCCAGCAGCACCAGCTGCCCGGCCGCGCTGTCATACGGCGACAGGTAGCCACGGTTCAGCAGGATCAGCCCGGCGGCCATGACCCCGGTGACGGTAGTGATGATCCGCACGCTGGTGCGCAGCGACGCGCGGCCGGCGTCGACCCGCTGCCGCATGGTGGCCTGGGCGCGGGCGGAGGCGGCCAGCGAGCCCAGCAGCTCGCC
>Ga0335075_10000791_pt1 | contig 53486 bp, 40 predicted proteins | sample Lox_Sample_24_FD_206723 | JGI IMG/M metagenome (GOLD analysis project Ga0335075, IMG submission 206723) | Soil microbial communities from Loxahatchee National Wildlife Refuge, Florida, United States - Lox_Sample_2.4 | ecosystem: Environmental > Terrestrial > Soil > Wetlands | place: USA... | reverse complement strand
TGTTCGGGTTGTGGCAGTTCAGACAGGTGGCGCTTGCGGGCGGGACTTTGTCGTCGGCCATGATAGGTCGCGGGTAATCGTGGAGGATCACCATGAAGAGCTGCTTTGTCCCGTTTACCTTGGCATGCACGAATCCCGGAAAGCCCGCAGCAATGTGGCATTGCGTACAGGCCACGCCGGAGTGCGGGGAGACATGATAAGCGGACCACTCGGGAGTCATAACATGGCAGGCCTGGCCGCAGAAGTTGGGGGTGTCCATATAGGCGACGCCGCGATAGCTTGCAGTGCCCAGGATTACGAAGTTGATGAAAGTGGCTATGACGACAAAGTCGATGCCATGACGAAAGGCCGACGAACGGAGATCGACCTCGGGATAGATCGAGGGCACCTGGCCGATCGCTTTGAGACGACGGCGCTGTGAGAAAATTCCGAACGGAATGAGAATCAGACCAAGAACAAAGAGTCCGGGCAAAATCAGATCGACAATGATGCCCAAGTACGGATTTTCCGAGCCGCCATGGCCGAAGAATTCAACGACCCAGAAGCCGATCAGGATGAGAGCGGACGCTGTGGTAAGCGCCCCGCCAATCAAGCTGATGCGGTTGTTTCCGTAGAAGAAAAAGGGCCGCAGCCAATCCTTCTTAAATTGTTCGAGGTCCGCCATCTTAAACCTCTTGCCCTATTTCTTCTTCTGCAGGGTGCGGATATATGCAATCACATCTTTAATTTGGGCGTCGCTGAGTTTGCCTTTGTAAGCCGGCATTTTCCCTTTGCCGTTCTCGGTTGCAGCAATCAGGTCAGCGTCTGATTTCTTGACCAGATCCGGGGACATAAACGAAACAGCCTTCATGGCCTTGCCCGCGGGGGTATTGCCGGTGCCGTCGGCCGCATGGCACATCTGGCACTTTGCTTTGTACGTATCCGCCCCGGTCTGGGCGAATGCTGATGTCACCATGAAAGTGGCCGTCGATCCGAGCAGGGCCAGTTTGAACATGTTCTTCACTGAGCGATCTCCTTTAGAAGTTTTTGCGTCAACATACTACCGCGAATTCAAAACTCATAATGCATGCTGATGGTATAAACATTTCCCCTGAAACTCCTCGGCAAAGTCGGCCCAATGGGCGTGCCTTCGCCGTATCCGTAGTAATTCCAGTTTCCCTTCCAAATCCATCCGGGATGAACAGTCCACGCGACATTTGCATAAGGTGACTGATATTGCGACTGCAGGGAACCGGGAACCTGAAGCGGGTTAATCGTCGCTGCTGTTCCATTCACAGCAGTCATTCTGTATCCCAGCCCGGAAGTGAGCTGCTTGATGGGCATAAAAATAAATCCGAACGACCCATATTGCGTAGGAGAATCGTAATATCCGTTTGTGAAGTAAGGCGTACCGTTTGCGATGCAGGCAGGCGATAGAGTCGGTACGGCTCCTTCTGGAGCCGGCGTGGACGCATAGCATTCATCCGTCTGTGAGAATATGTCGATGTAGCCGTAGGCCAGCTCGACTCCGTAATGTTCGTTCGGAGTCAGATCGGCTCCTGCGGCAAAGGCGCGACTGTGATCCAGATGATTTACATAGGTCACATTGTTGCGCCGTTCCAGGTCATTGAAGACGCCGAAGATGGTCGCCCAGCTTTTGGGCTGGTATGTAGTCAGCAGCTGATAGCGCTGGAGTTGGCGCGGGCTAATCTGTGTATAGGCATTGTCCGCATAGGCGATCTCAATATTTCCGTTGATCTTCCAGTTGTGAGATGGCCGCAGATCCACGCCGAGCAGGCCGCCCTGCGTATGGATGGGAATCACGTCGGTATCCGGTCGCCGGTCGACGATGTCGCGATAGCTATAGCGATAACCGAGGGAAAAGCTGGCCCGCGGCAATGCCTGCCATCTGGCCACCAGCGTATTCATCTCGGTTTTCTGGCCAAGGAACCAGGCGTCGCTGGTGACCGCCGGCGTGCCGGTGGTGGAAGGCGGCAGCAGCATGGACGTGCCGGTATAGGTAATTTGGTTATAGGTGTCGATGCCAGGCTGACGGAAATCCCAGAAATCATACTGCTCAGACAGGGCAAATCTAGGCGCGATCTGCCACACGATTCCGTAATCGGCGCTCACATTCACCCGCTGCGCCCTGGCGTTGCCGGTTACAGTGAACACACGTTCACCGCCCCGGGAACTGTAGCCATTAAAAAATTCATTCAAGGACGGAAGATTCAGATTTGCGCCGGTATAACGGATGCGGCCGTTCATCTGAATATTAGTGATATTGGAGCTCTGGAACCGAAACTCTTCGGTTGGGAACAGCGTCCGCGTTGGCTGAGAACGGGAGTACTGCAGATAGCCATTGCAGGTCGCATTCGCCGTCGCCGGCGTGGTTGTGCTGTCTACAATAGGGGCGGCATGATTCCCGCAACTGGGCAAGGAGACATTGTCGAAGCCGAGGGTAACCGGCACTCCGTTGCTCAGTTGCAGATTCAGGCCTGTCAAGTCCCAGTCCGTATTTCCCTTGTAGTGCGTGATGACTTCCTCCAAGGTCAGTGTCGTTTTGGTGAAGAGCTTCCAGTTCACGCCGCCTGTCCAGGTATCCGTGCTGTTTCGCCAGTTCTGCAGCAGCAGAGCTTCTGTGCCTTCGTGGATGGAACTATAAGTTGGCCCCTCCATAACGTTTTGCGCATACCCAGCGTGGAAGCTGACTTTGGAGATTGGAAACAGTGTCAGGTCGGTATCGGTCATCCGCCGCACCGTATTAAAGAGATGGGGCGAGTTATATACCTGCGGGAAGGTGTAACCATTGGAAGTGACTCCAGCGGGCACGAGTGGGTTGGCGAGTAGGTTGTAGTCAAAGTACTGGCGGTCGCGCCGGAAGAGCCCATGAAAGTCATAGAGGTTTGCTTTGGACATTTGAAGGAAGGTGAAGTTGTCCGGGTCGCCGCCATAGCCGGCGCTGCTCGTCGAGAGGGTATCGAAAAGCGGGAATTTGGTCTTTCCGACAGCGTGCATTTCCAGAGACTGATTGAGAATGCGCGGTCCGCTCTGCAGATTCACCAGAGTGTCGTATATGGAGTCACTGCCGGAATAGTCCGCAATGTGGCCGCCCAAGTCATACGACTGATGAATCGCAAATCCACCCTGAATGGTTCCCTTGGCGGGCGTTGCATCCTGCGCGGCGGCGTTTGCCGAGATGAGTAAGGCAGCAAGCCCAATGCCGGCGATCCGCATGACGGAAGCGCAAACCGGAATTCTAACGAGGGTCTGGTTTGAGAAATTGCGCGTCATGATTCCTCCGCCCCCTTACTTGAAGAAAATGTCGCTTGCGTTTGAGCCGTGAATCTGCGTGTGGCAGATAGTGCATGCCTGGTATTGCGCAGCCTGGTTATGGAACGAGGGCGCGCCCGGCGCCGTGAAGTTCATCGAGGCCGAATGGCACTGCAGACAGAGTGTGTTCACATTGCTCACCTTCAGCATGCGTGGATTCGGTGAGCCGTGCGGCGAATGGCAGAAAGTGCAGCCTTCCGTCTTAAGTACCGGGTGTTCGTAGACGAACGGCCCCGCCGTCTCCGTGTGGCACTTGGTGCAGATCAGGTTCTGGTCTGCGGTGGACTGAAGTTGGTTGCTCTGGAACGAACCATGCGGATCGTGGCAATCCGTGCACTTGAGCTGGCCCTCTTCCACGGGATGATGGAAGGGCTGGGAGAACGCTAACTTGACATCAGCATGGCAGTTTTCGCAGAGCTGCGGCTGCGCCACCTTGAGCAGGTCCGCCTCACTCTTGAATTTGTGAATACTGTGACAGCTCAGGCAGTCTACGCCCGCCATGCCATGCGAAGAGCGCTCGAAATTCGGATGCGCCGCCGCATGACAGGTAAGGCACCGGACATCGATCTGCGCAGAGGTCATTTTTGTGAAGCGGAAGACCACCTTGGTGGGATCGCCGCCGCTGTCAACGTGTGCCTTGCCCGGGCCGTGGCAGCTCTCGCAGGTAACCCCCTTGCCGCCGTGCATCAGTGCAAGACGGGAATGCGGATTGGCGGCAAAGTTCGTGGCCTCATCCGCGTGGCAGGTCGCGCAGGTATCGGAGCCGACGTAATCGGCGGGGTTGTTTGCACTTTGCTGAGCAAGCGCGGCAGCCGACTGCCCGTCTTCGCCGGCAGCGCGCACCATCCCAGCTTTCCAGAGGCCCGGGAACAACGCAATCATCGCTACGGATAAAAGCAAGCGCTTCATTCAGCCCCCATGCGGAAAAGGTTCAGAAAGTTTCTTTACCTGCCAGTTCCTCATCTGGCGCTTAAAACTCCCAAAGTCGGGTTGAGCTTAAAACTGCTCGCGCGTATTTTGATGTGATAAATGTCACAAGCCAATAACATTTACCCAAAATCGGCCTACTAATCAACACAGCCCGAATGCATGCTTTGGGACGAGGGCGCAACAGGTCTGCGACTACCAGACGAAGATCCGTGCCCCGTCACCCGATTGACGAATTCGTCCTGTCAAAACCGACCCACTCCGTGTTGCGCCGCCGCTAATATGCGCAGCGGCGGGAAGCGCAGGCTCCAACCCAGCCAGTTCTTCGACATCCCTGGCATTGTTCCGATTCATGATCGCGGCAGCAGCTTCGACCTTGTCAGCAGGGCCAGTCGCGAGGATGAGCGCCCCACCCTTCTGCACTCCCTGGATGTAAACCTCTGCTTCTTCTTCCGTCGCGCCGATCTCCCGAAGTTCACGGCACAGAAAGGCCATGAAGTCCGTATGCGGCGTGCTCAGAAGCCCCCTGACCGGAAGATCGAGCGGGTCAACAAGAACCTGTATCTCGCCTGAAGGAACTCCAGCAGCCTTAAGCTCGCACGCCACCTGATTTGCCAAGGTCTGATCCTCGAATAGTCCAACTACTGTTCTCGTCATACCTGTTCCTCCATTCCGCGCCCCTTATCCACAAACAAGGTACAGGTGAACTTTAGCTCCATATGTATGACTGGGATGTGACATATGTCACTCGACAGCGTGACGACGGACACAGCACTGTTTCGCCAGCCCGCGCGACACTGACAGCTTGGAGGTTGCCATGAGTGAGAAAATCGCCAGCCACGCTGAGTATCGGGATTTTGCCACACCGAATGTAATTCTTTTGGCTACCGACCTCGAAGACGATATCGATTATCTGTTGACGCACGCGGTGGCCCAGGCTCGCTCCTGCAGTTCAACATTAGTGCTGGCTCACGCTCTTCCGCCCACGGAGTGTCTTGAGCTCAACTCGAGAGCGTTGTTGCCGGCAGATGCTTTCGAATGTGAGCAGGAGGCTAAGCGCAAACTCACGAATATTGCTGGATTTATACGAAGGATGGGCGTTTCATGTAAGACGCTGCTTCGAGAGGGATTCCCTGCAGATGTTATCCCGGCGATGGTGCATGAAACAGGGGCAACCCGCGTGATTGTGGGAACGCACGGACGCCGCCATCTGAAGAAGATGCTTCTCGGTTCTGTGGCGTACGAGATTCTGCGCAATGTTGACGTTCCCATCTGCACCATCGGTCCGCATGTATCGTGCAAGTCGCCGGTTGGAGTTCCGAAAAGAATTCTTCATCCTGTATCGCTTAACAAAGAGTATGAGCACAGTGCCCGTTGTGCGCTTGAGATCGCACAGTTCTATGGGGCAGACATCACCCTTCTGCACGTGCTCGCTCGTGACATGCAGCGGGAAGCCAACACAGACCAAATCGCTGCCTGGACACGCGCGGAGTTGGAAAGATTGATTCCGGACGAGGCGCCCCTCTGGGTCACCACGTCAGTGGAAGTGGAAAGAGGTGCAGTAGCCGTGCAGATCCTGAACGCGGCCGACGAAATGAACGCCGATCTTATCGTGCTTGGTGTCAATCCTGGCTTCTCATTCTGGCCAATCCGCGAGAACAACACCGCATATGAAATTATCCTTCGGGCCAAGTGCCCAGTGCTTACAGTTCGGCGGCCGGCGTCAGCACGAAGTGCGGCAGAACAGTACGAGAACGGGCGCGCGGTTCCCGCAGGTCATTGCTGAGAAGGCAGCAAGGTTTTGCCATGCCACTCTTGGATCTTGAAACTCGCGAAATCAACCACCACGACGAGACACGGGCTGAGCTTCGTCCGCTTTCGCTTATCGACAGCGCACTGAGCCAATTCCAAAATATCGCCCATGAGGTCAAACATCCGGGCGGTTCGGTGATTTTTCGGGAGGGCGACCCTGCAATGGGCGTTTATCTGGTTTGTATGGGTCAGGTGAAACTGATTGCAGAATCGACCGATCAGCGCAGGATGATTTTAAAAATTGCCCGGCCAGGAGACCTGCTGGGATTGAGCGCGACGCTCAATGATCTGCCTTATGAAGTCACCGCAGAAACGCTCATGCCCTGCAGCTTTAAGCACATCGACGAGGCGGCTTTCCTGAACTTTGTCAGAAGCTCAGCGGAAGCCGGGTACACTACCGCGCGGTTGCTCGCAAAGGAGCATCATGAGATATATCTCGGCGCTCGTCGGCTCGCCCTGGCACCATCGGCATCTGCGCGCCTTGCCCATGTTCTCATCGGATTTCTGCGGTCGGAAAACACCCGGGATTCGGCCCACTCGTTTCTCCTCTTGCTGACGCACTCCGAACTCGCGAACCTGGCGGGCATGTCGCGAGAGACGGTGACGCGCCTTCTCAACCAGTTTGAACGCGACAGGATTATCGCTAGAAATAATTCCATCATTACTGTTATTGACCTATCACAGCTGGAGCAACTCGCGAACTGACGCACGACTGCCGTCTCGCTGGAAAGTGCGAGCACAAGCAGGTTGGTGATCTGCATCACATATGCTTCACTGGTTTTAGCTAAGATAGCAGTCACTATGACTGTGCTGTTACTGCACAGAATACAGTTTTCCTTCACGGTCACCTATCACTATCTATTCCCGCAACTGACGATGGGGCTGGCATTGCTCATTGTCGTGCTGAAAACCATTACACACAAAAGGGGATCTACCCAACACCGCTTCCATCTTCAACGAATGCCGCGAACGATATTACGGGGGCAAAGGCATTATCCAGCTCCTATGCCACGCATATGGGCCTCATCTGGTGGTCATTCGGTATGCTGCCTGCCCTCGGATACTTCACGGTAATCGCAGCTACTGGGATCCTAAGAGATGTGATCTGCATCACAATCCTGCGTGCTCTACGACACAGCATCGGGCGAAATGATACGAGAGACTGGCTGAGAACACGAGGAAGCCTGCGATGCAGACAATGATCGAAGACCAATTCCAGAAATGCGTTCTGGCTGCGCCTGACCACATTTTGGTTGCGACCGACCTGACCGATCTCGAGTACCTAGTGCCTCACGCCATTGCACAGGCCCGGGCTTGCGGTGCCCAGGTGACCTTCATTCATGCCATTTCGCCGGGCCGCGTTGCCCGGGCTGATAGCAAGGCGTTTTCTTATAGGGCTGTGTCTTCTATTGACCCCGCCAAGGTCGTTCGTGACGCCCGCCTTACGCTGCTCGGCGTTGAGCGGCAGGTTGAAGCCGACGGGATTACCTGCGAGATGCGGGTTCGCCATGGCAATGCAAGTGAGGTAATTCGGCGGGAACTCAGCCACACGGGCGCTACGCGTCTGATCGTTGGTACGCACGGGCGTGGAGAGTTTGGGCATCTGACGCTGGGCCCTGTCACGCACCAGTTGCTCACCTCGATCGACATTCCTGTCTTTGTAGCCGGACCCCACACACATGGAACATCCGGGCAAGCGACTCCGCGAAGGCTTCTTCACCCCGTTTCCCTGATGGGGGATTACCAGGACAGCGTTCAGCTGGCGCTCAACGTTGCTCAGACCTGTCGGGCTGAGCTCACGCTGCTGCATGTGATCCATCCGGACATCCTGGACGGCATGAACCCGGAGCGAATTCTCGAATGGGCGGGCAACGCGTTGCGGGCGCTAGCTCCGTCGCCAGACGATCTTGTGCCACGTGTAAACACTCTGGTGACTTGCGGCGAGGTGGCCGAAGAAATTCTGAAGACGGCGAAGCAGATTCATGCTGACTGGATTGTACTGGGTGCGGAAGGCGGTTATCGCGCATGGCCGTTCCATGAATGCGGCGCGTACAGGGTGCTGGCCGCGTCCGCTTGCCCAGTACTCACCTGTCCGAACGTGCAGCACTATGAGATCGACGGGCCCGAAAAGCGGCATTTCGCCTCCGTGACGGAATTGCACCAGCAGGATTCAATCGCTGATCAAAGATCGCGCAGGTTTGCCCGCATCTCGTAGATCTCGCGTTTCGGCTTGGTCAAGAGAGGGGGTCGCATGTTTCTATCAACGAAAATTCGGGCCGCTGTTCTTACCATCCATGGCTTCCTCGCGCTGAGCCTCGGTCTGGCATTCTTCTATCTGCGCGCCACGATGACGAATATGTTCTTTGAGGCATTTGCCGTCATAGGTGCGCTCATGCTCTCTGCCGCCGCGTTGATTCTGGCTGCAATCACAGATTGGTTTGCGGCGTTCACCTCGGGCATGAAGAGTATTCACCGCATCACTTTTTATCTGCTCGCAGGGATCGCGTTTGCCCTTGCCGGGATATTCGTTGGCTCTTATCCAACTGTCTATCTGCAGTGGCTGGTGGTCTTCGCAGCGCTCCATGCGCTGGCATTCGGCATCTCCGCTCTGGTGTTCGCGTTGAACGCCAGGCACGATCGCTTTTCGCGCAGATCGATGTGGCTATTTGGAACGATCTCGGTCCTGTTTTCAGGTATAATGGCCGGCTGGATCAAGTATCTGGATGACCGCACGGCGATTACCCTGCTTGGCTTATATCTATGCTTCGTAGGCCTTAAAATGCTCTACTTAGCGTGGAACTCCTGCCATCAGACAATTGAGATCCCAGAGATCATGATCAACGAATGGCTGGCACCTGATAACTTGCGATCACATCGGTAGGCGTCATCTTGAGTGGGATGTGTCAGGCTGGCGAATCATCGCCCGAGCGGTGGCGCACTTGATATTGTTTTATCCAGATCAAGGTTTAGCTCAAGAACATTGACGCGTGGCTCCCCCAGAAATCCAAATTGTCGTGGCTCGATGTGTTTTGCAACCAGCTGCTGGATTTCCGCAATTGGAACCCCGCGTGCCTTTGCAATTCGCGGAACCTGGAAAGCCGCTGCCGCAGGCGTAATATCCGGGTCGAGACCGGAGGCAGACGTTGTCACCAGATCAATCGGAACGGGAACGCCTGGATTTTCCTTTTGCAGTTCCGCGACATCACTCTCAACCCGATCGATGTACTTCTTATTCGTAGGACCGTAGTTGGAGCCACCAGAGGATGATGCATCGTACCCATTTGTTCCTGCCGCGGACGGACGGCTGTAAAAATAACCTGGATCGGTAAAAGGCTGACCAAGGATTCGCGATCCTATCGCTACTCCGTTTTTTGTCACGAGTTGTCCGTTTGCCTTGTAGTGGAAAAATGTTTGTGCGAGACCGGTCATCAAGAGGGGATAACAAATACCCAGAAGAATCGCGGTGACGAATGTATAGAGAAATGAAGTGATTAGATTTTTGCGCATGACATTCGCTCCTATACCAGATGAATCGCAGTGATGACAACATCGATTATCTTGATCCCCAGGAAGGGCAAGACAACGCCACCCACTCCGTAAATCCACAGATTGCGTTGCAGAAGAGCGGACGCCGGCATCGCCCGGTAGTTCACTCCGCGCAACGCAAGAGGGATGAGGGCAATGATGATCAACGCGTTAAAAATAACCGCCGAGAGGATGGCAGACTGAGGATTCCGCAGGTGCATGACATTCAGGACGTTCAGCACAGGGAAGGCTCCGGCGAACATGGCGGGAATGATGGCAAAGTATTTCGCCACATCATTCGCAATTGAGAAGGTAGTCAGAGCGCCTCTCGTCATCAATAACTGCTTGCCGATTTCCACAATCTCAATCAGTTTTGTGGGGTTTGAATCCAAGTCCACCATGTTTCCAGCTTCTTTCGCCGCCTGAGTGCCGGTATTCATGGCGACTCCAACGTCGGCCTGGGCGAGCGCGGGAGCGTCATTAGTGCCGTCCCCGGTCATAGCGACCAGCTTTCCCTGCGCCTGCTCGTGCTTAATGAGGTCCATTTTGTCCTTCGGCTTTGCTTCCGCGAGGAAGTCATCCACTCCGGCTTCGCGTGCAATGGCCGCGGCGGTCAAAGGGTTGTCGCCGGTGATCATGATGGTGCGGATACCCATTGTCCGCAGTTGCGCAAACCGTTCCCGCATGCCTCCCTTCACAATATCTTTCAGGTGGATAACGCCCAGCACCTGCTGATCCCGAGCAACTACCAAGGGAGTGCCTCCGGCGCGCGCAATCGTCTCAACTGCTTGATGTGTTTCTTTTGGCACGTGTCCGCCGCGTTCTTCAACAAATCGTGCGATGGCGTCGGCCGCTCCCTTGCGAATAGCGCTTCCTCCGACATCAACACCCGACATACGCGTTGTTGCGCTAAATGGAACAAATTCAACATTCATTTCTTCCAGTTCCCGGCCGCGCAGACCATAACGCTCTTTCGCAAGGACTACTATCGAACGACCTTCCGGAGTTTCGTCGGGCAGCGAGGACAATTGAGCTGCATCCGCCAGTTCGTTATCGCTGACGCCGGGCGCGGCAATAAACTCCGTTGCCTGACGATTACCGAAAGTTATGGTCCCGGTCTTATCCAGAAGAAGAGTATTCACATCTCCGGCGGCCTCCACCGCGCGTCCGCTCATTGCGAGCACATTGTGCTGCACCAGGCGGTCCATGCCGGCAATGCCAATGGCGGAGAGCAGAGCACCGATGGTGGTTGGAATGAGACAGACCAGCAATGAGACCAAAACGAAGACGGTCTGCGGCGCGCCGGAGTAGATCGCAAAGGGCTGCAAAGTGACTACGGCCAACAGAAAAATAATCGTAAGGCCGGCGAGCAGAATGTTTAATGCAATCTCGTTCGGAGTTTTTTGCCGTTCCGCTCCTTCGACTAGCGCAATCATTCTGTCCAGGAAGGTCTCGCCGGGATTCGACGTGATCCTCACCTTGAGGTGGTCGGAGAGGACCTTGGTTCCTCCGGTAACGGCGGAGCGGTCTCCCCCCGATTCGCGGATCACCGGCGCCGACTCCCCGGTGATGGCCGATTCATCAACGGAAGCGACTCCGTCTATGATTTCTCCATCACCAGGAATAAGTTCTCCTGCGACGACCATCACAATGTCGCCAACATGCAATTGTGAACTCGAAACTTCGTCACTTTGCCCGTTGTGGAGGAGGCGATGAGCCATCGTTTCCGACTTGGCACGGCGCAGCGCGTCTGCTTGAGATTTGCCCCGTCCCTCCGCCATGGCCTCCGCGAAGTTTGCAAAGACAACTGTGAACCAGAGCCACAATGTGATCTGGAGATCGAATCGAAAGGAGGCGTGGTGTGTGTTCCGGAAGAGCAGCAGCGTGGTAATCACGCTTCCGACCTCCACAACGAACATAACCGGATTCCGCATCATTGTGAGCGGGTTAAGTTTCTTGAACGCATCCAGCAGTGCCTGACGCGCGATCTTGCCGTCCCACATGGGTTTATGGCTTTTCCCGGGGCGGCGACTGGTGGACTGTAGAACTTTTGTATTCTGGGTAATTGGTAAAGTGGCCATGGAAATTCCCTCAAAACACCTTTCCGGCGTGCAGCAATAAGTGCTCAAGAATGGGACCCAGGCTCAGAGCCGGGAAGAAGGTCAATGCGCCGACAATGAGGACCACACTGATCAGTAAGGTGCTGAAGAGCGGCGTCGTTACAGGAAATGTTCCGGAGGAAGGCGGAATGAGCTTTTTGGTTGCCAGACTTCCCGCCAAGGCCAGCATCGGCACAATCATCAGAAAGCGCCCGATCAAACAGGCCGCGCCAATCGTGAGATTGTAAAAATGCGTGTTGGCATTCAATCCCGCAAATGCCGAGCCATTATTCCCGGTCGCAGACGTATAGGCGTAGATCATCTCCGTGAGCCCATGAGGCCCGGCGTTATTCAGGCTGCTCAACCCGGACGGAGACAGAGAGGCAATACTGGTGAAGACAAGGATCGATAACGGGAAGATCAGCACATACAGCATCGCCATCTTCACGTCATAGGATTCGATCTTCTTTCCCAGGTATTCCGGCGTTCGTCCAACCATCAGGCCGGCAATAAAGACGGTAAGCACGACCATCATCAGCATGCCGTACATGCCCGCGCCTACTCCGCCGAACACTATCTCGCCCAGCATGATGTTCACGAGCGGCACCATTCCGCCGAGAGGCATGAACGAATCGTGCATGGAGTTGACGGCGCCGCAACTGGCGTCAGTGGTGATAGTGGCGAACAATGCCGAGTTGGCGATACCGAAGCGAACCTCTTTGCCTTCCATATTGCCGCCCGCCTGCATGGCGGTGGCGTGCTGGTTGACTCCGTGCAGCAAGGGATTCGGCTGTGCTTCGGCCCAGTATGCGACGGTAACGCCGGCAAAAAATAGAACGGCCATGGCTGCAAACACGGCCCATCCGTGCCGGGGAGATTTCGTGATTCGGCCCAGGGTTACTGTAAGTCCAGCTGGAATGGCAAAGATAGAAAGCATTTCAAGGAGGTTGGAAAATGGCGTCGGATTCTCAAAAGGATGAGCGCTGTTTGCATTGAAGAATCCACCGCCATTGGTGCCGAGCATCTTGATGGCTTCCTGCGATGCGACCGGCCCCTGGGCAATCGTCTGGTCTGTGATCGTTTGCGTTGTCTGCCTGCCGTTGCTGTCAGTGCTTGTAATTTTTTGTGGATTGAGAATTCTTACGGTGTCATAGGGTCTGAAGTTTTGAACCACACCTTGTGAAACTAATGCCAATCCATAGACGATGCAAATCGGGAGAAGAATCCGCAGAGTTGCCCGCGTCAAGTCCACCCAGAAGTTTCCAAGAGTGCCGCTTTCTTTTCGCGCTATACCGCGAATCAGAACGATGGCCAGCGCCATACCGATCGCCGCAGACCAGAAATTGTGCGTGGTCAGGCCAGCCATCTGGGTGAGGTAACTCATCGTGGATTCCGGCGTATAGGACTGCCAATTCGTATTGGTGGTAAACGAGGCAGCAGTGTTAAAGGCCAGATCCGGGCCAACAGCTCCCAGATGTTGTGGGTTCAACGGCAGGTAGAACTGGAGCCGTTCAATGCCATACGTCAGCAACATTGTTGCAGCGCTGAATAACAACATGGCAACGGAATACTCGGTCCACCGCATTTCGTGGGATTGATCCACACCAGTAATACGGTAGAGCAGTCGTTCTATGGGATCGAAGAGCTGATCCGCGAAGGTTCGTTCTTTCTCAAACACCCGCGTCATATAAACGCCGAGCGGTTTGGTAATTACCAGTAAGATTCCGAAGAAAACCGCAATCTGCAGCCATCCATTGGGTGTCATCAGAATTTCTCCGGGCGCAAAAGCGCATAGATCAGGTACACGAATAAAAACAAAGTGACCGCAAGCAGTAGGTCCGTATCGATGGTCATAGTCTTACCTCAGTCGTTCGCATGCGTAGGTATAGGCAATTGCAATTACAAAAAATGCTATTGTGGCCAGAATCATCAAGATGTCCCACATGGTCTTTCTCCTTCAAGAATCAATTTCTGCATGCTTCTCGTTAGAAGCTGAAGCCGGCTTCGATCATGCCGCGCGCCTGAGCGGCATTTCGACCTAGCACTCCGAACGCATCACCCAGTCTGGGATTGATAGCTTGCGTGAAAGAAACATCTCCGCGCATGAAAAATGCTTTCTTCTGGAAAGCGGGGGTCACAGTGATGGACCAGGCGCTGCTGCCCGGACCATAAAGGAGGTTAACGGCTCCATCCATGGGGTTTCCGGTGCTGTCGATATATTCCGCACGTTCGGCCAGCGAGACGTGCGAAGTAAAAGTGTAGTTTCCGAGGATTGCTCCGCCGAGCGTGGCCGTGGCACGCCCGACACCCAGGCGGGCGTTCTGGGGCACATACGTGTATTGCAGATATGGCTCAATCATCCATCGCTTTGCGGTGTGGGTATAGCTGAGATCATAGATATCGCTGTTGTTCTGATAGAGGGGTGTGGCCATATTTGAATAAGCGGTTTGCCCACAATTGCCGCCGGCTACAAACTCCACGCTGTTCGTTGAATTGATCGCATCCGTCAAGGCTCCGGAAAGCCAGTTATATCGGTCGGAATAGAAACCATCCCCCCAAACCAAGGAGCCGCTAAGTCGGCCTTTGGTGTAATTCACCTGCACGCCGCGATTGATGGCGTTTTCCTGGTTCCACAAAAGCCCCCGTTCGATATTAAGGTTCTCGAAAGTAAACGTGTCCTCGGCGCCGATCAACGTAGGCAATTTCCCGATGAGAAAAGAGAAGTTACCCTTTGGAGCAATCTTTAAGTAGGCTTGCGGCAACGGGCCGAAAAAATCGCTGACAGTATTGCGGGTAGAAAGAGACGGGGTGCCCAACACCGGAATGTTATATACACCCGCTTCCAAGAAATACTGGACGAGACCGTTTGCTTTTTGAATAAGAATTTGTGCATTGCTCACATCCGCGCGTGCTGCCTTATCACCGGGGTTCGGATACCCCTGCCAGGAGCCGAAACCGCTGAGCACTCCAGCGACATTGAGTTTCCCGAGCGGTCCCGCATCGAATGTTTTGGGGGAGGCAGTGCTGGGAAGACCTGCCATCGTTGGCACGGGGAGAGGTGCGTTTGAACTTGTTTGTGAATGGACAACCGTAGGCAGGACGAGACTGAGGCCGGCTATCGTAATTCGTGAGATATTGCTCTTGTTGCGGGTTGTCCCTGGATGGTACGACAAGCGCGTTACATTTGAGGCATGTCCGCGTTTGCTGGACAGCTCTCGGCCGAAGCCGATGAAGCAATAGACCAAAATCAGAACACTGATAAAAATGATGACGCTAAAAACACCGAGTGCAAACATTGGAAAGTCGCCACGATTCGACTGTCCCTAGTCCACCTGATTCGGCATAAGAAGTCCGTATGAAAGTCATAAGAAGTTCATAAGAAAAAGACCTAATCTACGATTCCCGGTCTGGTTGGAAGCGATAGCCGACCCACGGCTCATTTACGATATATCTCGGTTCAGGCTCAGGTTCGATTTTCCTGCGGAGCTGCGCCACAAGCACGCGCAGAGACTCAGGCTGCTCTGCCGCATGAGGCCCCCATATCGCCGTAAGCAGCGTTCGATGAGTCAGTACGCGCCCAGGCCGCTGCGCCATGTAGAAAAGGAGATCGAACTCCTTTGGAGACAGGCGCACTTCTCGTCGACAGACTTCGACCCTGTGTTTTTTGCTGTCGATACGAAAGTCGCCTACCTCAAAAGGGGCGTCTTCCATATCGGTTGAGGCCGACCGTTGCCTGCGCATGTGAGCCCGCACACGGGCAAGCAGTTCCTGGATGCTGAAGGGTTTTGTCACATAATCATCCGCGCCGGCATCAAGAGCTTTGATCTTTGAGTCCTCCTGATCCCGAACAGAAAGCACGAGAATCGGAACATCGGAATGAGTGCGGATTTCGGCGCACAAAGCCACGCCATCCATGCGCGGCATTGTTAAATCTGTAATCACCATGTCGGGAGACCACACGGCCATCATTTCGAGAGCGGCAACTCCATCCTGGGCAACCTGTACTTCGTATCCATTCGATGCAAGAGAGGACCGTAAAACCCGAGTGATTTGCGGCTCGTCATCTACGACCAGAATTTTCCTGAATCCATCGTCTTGCATGGAGCACCTCATTCCTGCGTGATGATATGAACATCGACAAAGAGAGCATTCCAGTCACTGCTCCGGCGTTTCGATACAAAAGACGAATTGTCCGCTTCAGAAGGCATTTGTCTTTATAATGACGCTGTGAATCGGCGATGGGTGCTGCAATTTTTCCGTTACGGGTTGGTCACAACCGTGGTCGGGTGCATAGTCATCGTCTACTCTCGGCTGATCCACGTCAATCCAACCACTGCCGCTCTCACATTTTTACTCGGAATTCTTTTCATAGCCAATCGCCTCGGACTCCGGTACTCGGTCTATATGTCGGTGCTTGCGGCCTTGGCCTTCAACCTGTTTTTCCTTCCACCCATCGGAACACTGACCATCGCTGACAGCCAGAACTGGGTGGCGCTTTTCGCATTTCTTATCGCGGGAGTTTTAGCCAGCCATCTGTCGGAACGCGTGCGGCGTGAAGCTCGGGAAGCAGATCATAGAAGACGTGAGGTTGAACGGCTTTACGACTTTAGCCAGCAGTTGCTTATGTCCGATCGAGTCAGCGATCTTCTAAATACCATACCCGGTCACATTACTTCTTCTTTTCATAATGAAGCCGTCAGTATCTATCTCCGTGAAGGAGACAGGGTTTATAGGTCACCGTCGGATGCCAGAGGCATTTCTAAGGAAGAATTACGTGAAATCACAGATCGAAGGGAAACACGCTGCGATCCGGAAAGAAATCTCTGTATTGCTCCGCTCCTGCTCGGGCTTCGCTCCGTCGGAGCTATCGGAATAGTCGGAAATCTTCCCACAAGAGAAACCATTGACGCATTGGGCAGTCTAATTGCACTTGCTGTAGAACGGAGCATTACGGCCGAGCGACTGGCGCGCACAGAGGCTGTGCAGGAAAGCGAGAGATTGCGAACCGCGCTCCTCGATTCTGTAACTCATGAACTGCGAACGCCCTTAACGTCCATCACGGGCGCGATTACGAGCCTGAGATCGGGGATGATCAAGGATACCGGCACAAGAGAAGAAATGCTGGCCGTGATCGAAGAGGAAAGCCTGCGCCTGAACCACCTGATCGGTCAGGCAGTCGAAATGGCGCAGTTAGACGCGCAGCATGTGCACTTAAATCTCGAATCCCGAAAGATAGAAGATGCGATTCAGGAGGCAATCACAGAGTGTCAAACGTTATTGGAAGAGCATCCTGTAGAAATGCATATATCTGCCGCACTCCCGGCAGTGCGCATGGACATAAATTGGATTCGCAAGGTGCTTCGCCACCTGCTCGAAAATGCAACCAAATATTCGGATGCTGGCAAGCCGATTTTAATCAGTGCTGAGCTAAAAGACTCCTTTGTAGTGACCAGTGTTGCCGACCGCGGCGCCGGAATCAGCGATCTTGACAAGTCGCTGATATTCGATAAATTTTACCGAGGGCAAAGCCAACGCTATCGTGTGCAGGGGACCGGCATGGGCCTGGCCATTGTGAAGGCCATTGTGGAGGCCCACGAGGGCAAAGTGGATGTAACCAGCCAGCTTGGCCTCGGCTCAGTATTTTCATTTACATTGCCATTGGCATAAGATTGCGATCGCAAACTAGTTCATGGCACCATCGACAAGCAGGTTGGTAGCCATTTTTTTCTGTCGCGGATTCGCTCAAACTCGTTCCAAGGGCGGCAGGAAAATCTGCGAAGGGAATCGACTAGCCGCGCACTGGAGAGGCAGTCCCTTCCCTGCGTATTTGTGATTCGAAATGCGGAAAGCCTGAGCCCGCGCCAATCGGCGCGGGCTCAGCGTGAAGCAGGTTGATGAGTTTTACCCCTGCTAAAAATCGTAGCGCAGGGAGAATTGCATACGGCGCGGTGTTGTGAGCAGAACGCTCGCGACACCCAGATTCCCGCCCGTCAGACCCGAGCCTATGCTCTCAGGATCGAAACGCACCGTGTTGGTCACGTTATAGACCTCCCAGGCGAACTTGAGCGCTCCATAGTCGGCTTTATGCGATATATGCCAGGACTTGGCTAAACCTGAGTCGATGTCGAAGTAACCATCGCCACGGAAGTTGTTGCGTTCCCCAGCCTCACCAGGATACGGAAGGCGCTCCGGTGAACCGGTGTCTATCCCGGAATTGATCGCCGCAGCATTGTCAAAGAACTGTGGGTTGCCGTTCTGATCAAAGTGGCGGCGCATTTTGATCTTCTGGGTGGTTACACCGAAGCTTTCGATCTGCCAGTTCGTGGTCCACCCCGGTTCAGTCAGGGAGAAGGGCAGACCGCTCGTGGCGCGGGCTATTCCGGAGGACTGCCAGCCTCCGATCAACGCATTCACCAAGCCGTTAGAACCACCGAGGAAATGCTGACCGCGTCCGAAGGGCAGTTGATAGACCCAATCACCCGTCAACAGGTGCGTGGTGTCGAAGTCGGACGGTCCACGATTGAGGTATGGTCTCCAGGTATTCAAGATTTCGCTCTCAGAGCCGGCTATGCTGGGATTTGCGGTACCTGGACCTGAAAACTCAGAAGTGCGCTCCGCGTCAGAGCCCATATCGATCGACCTTGAGTAGGTATAACTGATATCGGCCTGCAAGCCGTGACTACTGGGATGTCGCAGCGTGATTTGTGCCGCGTTGTAATAGCTCATGCCGATTGTTGACTGAGCATAAAGCGAAGAGAATTGCTGCTGCCAGAACTTGGACTGATAATTGGCGGGGCAGGCGTAGACGCAGTAGAAGTCGATATCGGACAAGGCAGTTGTGGCGCCGAGATTGGAGCGGTACGGGGCCCATTCATCTGTGTAGATGGCCTGGGTCGCGCTCTCGCCAGGGTAGTCAGTTCCCGCCATGAAGGGGAAAACGTCCTCAAAATACGGGATGGGAGATACAGTGGCGTTAGGATTCCCGCCATTCAGATCCACCAAATGAGAAAGGGCGCTCCCTGCGGCGTAGTAATCTCCTCCGCCCTGGGGATCAACGTAATCCACCGGTTCCGCCAAATCCAGCTGCTGCAAGAGATGGCGGCCCATGCGCCCGACATAATCTGTCTCCAAAGTGAACCCACCCGGAATCTGCCGTTGTATGGATAAATCGAAGGCTTCAGAGTAAGGTGTTTTCAATTTGCTATTAAGTCCCCAGGTAATGGCGAAACCGTCGGCAGGTCCAGCGGGAGGAGCATAGGGGTAAACAGCGGTCGCAGGAGGCGTTCCGTTACTGAACGGCAAAGTATGACGGTCTGTATACCGGGGCGATGTTTCATAGCCCATGACTCCCGCGGGGTTGGTGATCGAACTGCTGATTCCAAAAGAGCCGTTCTGGTCGAAGTTGTTCACTAGGCCTTCGCCGTAGTGATCGTAATAAATGCCGGCACCCACGCGGATCGAGGTCTTGGCATCGGGAGAATAGGCGATGGCGACGCGAGGAGCGACGTTGTTTTTAGATTTGGGCCAATAGCCTGGCTTGCCGTAATACGGCCCATTGGGAGAGAATTCAAGATTCGGTTCATAGATCTGGCCCTGGAGGGCCGCGGCCTCACGCTGCTTATACCATGCATCGGTGTCGATGGTGGGCGCGACCTGCTGGCCGTGAGTTTCCCAAGGCGTCTGAAGGAGTGTGTGCCGTATACCGAAGGTAACACTAAGGTTGGGCATAGGACGCCAGGTGTCCTGAACGTAGTATTCATACTCATTGGTCTTGAAAGCCCGATTCAAGGGGGTCCCGTCGGCGAGCAGGGTTCCCGAAGTGGGGCTGGTAACCTGGTAGTTATAGAGATTGGTCACAGAAGGAACGGTTCCAACCAGGTTGGCATAGGCAATCAAGTACGAATTGGCAAATCCGGCATCCACGGGATCCATACCCAATGTCGACGGATCCGGCGGGTTGCCGCCTAGCCAATAGGGATTGGTGCTGGCGCCGCTGAAGGAAGTAAGGTCCGATGTGCGATTCTGGTGGATAAGTCGCCAATTCACACCGAATTGGATATCGTGCTTACCCTTGTTCCAATTGAAATTATCAATGATGTTATTGACCGGGACGCTTACGATCGTCGTGCGCGTCTCAGCCGTCGGCGATGATATAAAGCGGAAGTCCACATAGTCGCCCGAGCCGATCCCTCTGTCGCTATAACCCTGGCGAATATAGCCGTAGCGAATATCGTTGACCAGATTTGGAGAGATCGTCCAAGTATCTCCAAAGGTCATACCCTTGGTGTTGTCCTCGAGCACATCCTGCGGTCCCTGACCGGGAAACTGTTCTGTGTCGTCGGTGATGTCCTTTTGAAGGTTGCCGCGTGCAAAGATATGATTGCTGTCCGAAGGCGAGTAATCGAGTCTGACAATCGTAGTGTTCAATCGTTTCGGATTTGGCGAAGAGAATGAGTATGAACCGGTGTTCAGTCCATCCCCTTCCGTCGTGCCGTTAGCGGCCGGCATGGAATTGAAGTATGCGAGCGCGTTCGGGTTAGGTCCCGGGCCCGCAGGGTAGGCGGCAGTGTAGCAAACCTGGCAGCCCGCATCCAGCGCAGCGACCTGCGCGACGGTCAGGCTCTGGTTTTCGATCGCTCCGGACGCGCTGTCTCCCTGGTAGGTGAGAATGCCCGCCTGATAGCTCGCGGTAGGGACCGTCTGCGTCACTTGAGCATTTTCTGCCTGACGCTGGCCCTCGTAGTTGGCAAAGAAGAAGAGCTTATTTTTGAAGATCGGCCCACCCACGGCCACACCGAAGATGTTGCGAATGAGCTTGCCTGGGATGTTCGGAAGACCGCTGCTGAGTTCGGCCTGCTTGTTAAACCAGTCGTTGGCTACGGTAAAGGTCGGACGGTAATATTCGTAGGCCGCACCGTGGAACTGGTTCGTTCCCGATTTAGTAACCATGCTGACCTGCGCGCCGGAGGAACGGCCAGCGTCGGAATTGGCGTTCCCTGTAGTAACGCGGAACTCTTCGATCGAATCTTGAGTTTCGCGCAGAACCCCGGTGAACGCGAATCCGTTCGTCTGGTCGTTGTCATCCACGCCGTCAAGGGTAATGTTGCCCTGGTCGGACCGGCCGCCGTTGACGGCGCCGCTGCGGCTGTCCTGCATCGCAGGATCGGACGGTTGAGGCAGGAAGAAGACGCCCGGCTGCAAGGAGAGCAGATCAGGAACGTTGCGTGTTTCACTGGGAAGCGCCTGAATCATGGTATTGTTCATGGAGTTGCCCAGCGAGGCGTCTGTGGTGTTGAGGGTCTGCGCCTCGGCGGAGACGTTGACCACTTGGCTCGAAGCCTGGACGGTCAGAGAAAAATCGACGGTCGCTGGCTGGTTCACGAGCAATTCAGCGGTTTTAATCTGTTGACCGAATCCGGGCGCAGTGACGGTAATGGTGTACTTGGCGGGACGAATCTGGATGAAGCTGTAATCGCCGCTTGGCCCTGAGGTTGCCGTATATTTCTGGCCGATCGATGCAGCAGTAAGGGTGATGGTGGCTCCTGGAACGACTGCACCGCTTGGATCTTTAATGGTGCCTCGGAGCGAGGTTGTCGCATTTTGTGAAAATCCGCTAGGAACAAACGCCATCAGGAAAAACAGTACTGCTATGTAACAACGACGTCTCATCACTACTTCCTCCAAAGATTTACTACGGAGATGCCATGGTGTGTGCGTGCCACACGCTTCGTCTAAGTTTTGTAGCGGAGCCGAGGTTCTGGCCGAATCGGCTGGGTTAGTGGGTAATTGTGTGCCAGATTGTTAACGATTGCAAGAAAATATTTCCTAAAATGAACGACATTACGGTTTTTCGGAAGGAAAAATACAAAAAAATGTCCGGCATTTTGCTAGATCTATTCCACGGATAATTTTTTTTTATAGAGCACTGTCAGAAGCGAGAACGGTCATCAAAAATATTCGCGTCGACTGCAGCCACATTCACCGCATCCGGTAAATTGTGCGCCGGGTGTGGATTGACTTGCTGATTCAGTCCCACCTCGCGGCCGTAATAATGCCCGCCACGGCGGCGCGCAACACGGTAGACAGAACCTTGAGGAACAGGCGATAGTGCTTGTTATTGCAGTGCAGGCCAATCAATGCGATGAACGAGTACCGGAATACCTTTTCTCCGAGCATTCCCTTATATTCAGGAGCACATTCACCAGCCGCAGCCGGTAGCATTCCGCAGGGGCGCACCAGCGATCTACTCTAACTGCATAGGCCTGACTGCAGAGGAGGCAGATCACGCATGAGCGTATACAATCCAGTTCGCGCACCGCGCGGCAGCACACGGACGGCCCAGGGATGGATTCAGGAAGCTGCCAAACGCATGCTTATGAACAATCTGGACCCTGAGGTTGCGGAAAAGCCTGAGGAGCTGATCGTCTATGGAGGGCGCGGCAAGGCGGCGCGCAGCTGGGACGCATACCACACCATCGTCCACACGCTCGACCGTCTGAAGAATGACGAAACGCTGCTGGTGCAATCCGGAAAGGCAGTCGCCGTCCTTGAAACTCAACCTCTCGCCCCGAGAGTGATAATCGCCAACTCGAATCTGGTTCCTCACTGGGCCACTTGGGATGAGTTTGACCGGCTGGATCGCGCGGGCCTGATGATGTATGGGCAGATGACCGCCGGATCCTGGATCTATATTGGGACGCAAGGCATTCTTCAGGGCACCTACGAGACGTTCCTCGGCGTCGCGCAGAAATACTTCCATGGCTCGCTCAAGGGGACGATCACGCTCACAGCCGGACTGGGCGGGATGGGCGGCGCACAGCCGCTCGCGGTCAAGCTTGCGGGCGGAGTGAGCATCTGTATCGAAGCGGATGAGACTCGCATTGCCCGCCGCATGGCCACGCGCTATCTCGACGAGGCGGCGACTTCACTGGAGGACGCGATTGCCCGCGCAGTTTCAGCGCGCAACGAGGGCCGCGCTGTATCGATCGGCCTGCTGGGAAATGCCGCCGCCATTCTGCCTCAAGTGGTGAGCAGCGGATTTGTGCCTGACATCGTTACCGACCAGACCAGTGCCCATGATCCGCTCTATGGGTATTGGCCTGTGTCCGTTGCGGACGAGGATTTGGTACTGCGGCGCACGCGCGATCCGGAGCGATACCTTCAGCGGGTGCGCGCCGATATGGGCAGGCACGTGGAGGCGATTCTCGAATTGCAACGGCGCGGCGCAATCTGCTTCGACTATGGCAACAACCTGCGCGCGCAGGCGAAAATCGCCGGCGTCGCAGACGCCTTTGACTACCCCGGCTTTGTTCCCGCATTCATTCGCGACTCTTTTTGCGAGGGACGAGGGCCGTTTCGATGGGTTGCGCTCTCGGGTGATCCGGCCGACATTGCGGCCACCGACGCTGCACTACTTGACTTGTTTCCAGAGGACTCGCGGCTAAGCCAGTGGCTCCCGTGGGCGGGCAAGCACGTTGCATTTCAGGGACTTCCAGCGCGCATTTGCTGGCTTGGTTACCGCGAGCGCGATCGCGCAGGCCTGCTGTTCAACCAAATGGTAAGGGACGGCCGGCTGAAGGCGCCGATCGTGATTGGGCGCGACCATCTGGATGCAGGCTCTGTCGCGAGCCCTTATCGCGAGACTGAGGCTATGCTGGATGGTTCGGACACGGTGTCGGATTGGGCGCTGCTCAATTTCGCAATTGGGATTGCCAGCGGAGCCGGATGGATGAGCTTTCATCATGGAGGAGGCGTGGGCATGGGATATAGTCAGCACGCGGGCCTGGTGGCCGTGGCCGATGGAAGCGAGGAGGCCGACCGGAGACTGCGACTCTGCCTCACCAACGATCCTGCGATGGGCGTGATTCGCCATGCCGATGCCGGGTATGAAAAGGCCTGCAAAATCGCGGCACAACGCGGTCTCGATATGCCGAGTCTTGATGCGTCCGGCGGTGAGAAAAAATGAGCCAGCTGCTTCTTACTGGCATCTCTCAGCTCGTGACTCCGGATGGCCCGGGGCCGAAGCGAGGCGCTGCGATGAAGCATTTGCGCATCGTGCCGCAGGCGGCGATGGCGATCGAAGAGGGCCGCATTGCTTGGCTCGGACCGGATCGGGAATGGAGGGGCGATGCTGCGGAAACGGTGGACCTCGGAGGCCGCGCGGTTGTCCCCGGCCTGATCGACCCGCACACGCACGCCATATGGGCGGGCGATCGGCTCGCTGATTTTGAAGCACGCAGCGCTGGCGCGACCTATGAGCAGATCCTTTCCGCCGGCGGAGGCATCTGGCACACCATCCGTGAGACCTCCGGCAAGAGTTCGGCGGAGATGGCGACGATTGCGCTGCCGCGCATTCAAGCGCTCGCGCGTTCGGGCGCTACGACGATCGAGGTGAAGTCCGGATACGGATACACTCCCGAGGCAGAGATTCGCATGCTGGAGGCAGTCCGGTTATTGCAGACACAGACGCAGGCCCGGCTTGTTCCATCGCTGTTGATTCACATCTGCCCGGAGGAGGACGCCGCGCGCCAGGACTATCGAGAGATAGTCTGCCGAGAGCTGATTCCAACGGTGGCGCAGCGGGGTCTCGCATTGGCTGTCGACATCTTTGTCGAGCGCCATGCCTGGAGCGCGGAGGATGCGGCGGTAATTCTTACGTGCGCGCGCGCTCACGGCTTCGGTATCAAGCTGCATACGGAACAGTTCCAGCGCGTGGGCGGCCTTGAGCTTGGTATAAAACTGAAAGCGTTGAGCGTCGACCATCTCGAGATTTGCTCTCCGGCGCAATATCCTCTGCTCGGAAAGTCCAATACCATGGCGACGATTCTTCCCGGAGTAAGTCTCCATCTCGGACTTCCTGCCGCACCGGGCCGCGCCCTCATCGACGCCGGCGCGGCGGTGGCGATCGGCACCGACCTTAATCCTGGTTCTAGCCCGCTGTTTTCCACCGCGGCGGCGATGGGGCTGGGAGTGCGGCTGAACGGATTCACGGCCGCCGAGGCATTGAACGCATCCACTGTCAACGCCGCTGCCGCTCTCGGGCTTCGGAATGCCGGGCGCCTGGATGTGGGCATGCCCGCGGACCTGCTGGTGCTGTCATCGGCCGACTGGAGAGATCTTCTTTATACACTCGGAGAGACCATGGTCAGCGAGGTATGGATCGCAGGACGGAGGCAAGCGCTATGAGCATCTCCTATCAGCCCGATCTTCTCCTTGTCGATGGTAGCTTCCGCAGCGGCTATACCCTTGAAGTTGCACCGGATGGGACCATCGCCTCCGTGGGTCCCGCGTATCAGGCAGACAAAGCCTCCACTGTTCATCGCATGAGGGGCCGAGCGCTTCTGCCCGGCATGATCGACATTCATTCGCACTCCTTCCAGCGCGCTCTTCGAGGCAAGGCGGAGTCGCGACGCAAGAGTGGCCCTGATTTCTGGTCGTGGCGCAATATGATGTATCGCTGCGCGCTGGCGCTGACCCCGGAAGAAATCTACGACGTTGCCCGCATGGCTTTTCTGGAGATGGCGCTCGCGGGAATCACGGCTGTGGGCGAGTTCCACTATCTGCATCGCACTCCGGCGGGCGCAACGTATGACGACCCAAACCTGCTGGCCAAGCATGTGATCCGCGCCGCCGAGAGTGTGGGCATACGCATCGTTCTGCTCCGCTGCGCCTATGTGCGGGCCGGCTTCGAGCTTCCCGCCAACCCTGGACAGATTCGTTTTCTTGAACCTTCCGCAGACGCGTTTCTGCGCGATTCTGAGACGCTCAGAAACGAGATCGCCGCCATGCCCGCGACGGTAAGCTTCGGCGTGGCCCCGCATAGTCTGCGCGCTGTTCCACGCGAGTATCTACAGGCCGTCACAACGTGGACCCAGGGCCACGGGCTGCCGCTGCATATGCACGTTGCCGAACAGCCCGCTGAGATCAAGGCATGCGTGGCGGAATATAGCGTTACCCCCTTCGAGTTTCTCGACCAGCTTGGCATGCTCACTCCTGATTTCACTGCGATCCACGCGATACATTTGCGGCCCGGGGAAATTGAGCGCATGTCTCGCGGGAAGATCACGGTAGGAGCATGTCCCACAACGGAGCGCAATCTCGGCGATGGCATTTTGTGCGCGGACAAGCTGATTGACGCAGGCATTTCTATCGCGTTCGGAACCGATAGCCATACACAGACCGACGCGCTTGAAAACGCCCGCGAACTCGAGTCAAACCTGCGCCTGCAGCAATTGCAGCGCGCGGTCCTCGACGGCAAACACGGTGAGCCGTTGCCTGCTCTTCTCTTCGACTTCGCCACGCAGCACGGCGCGAGAGCGCTTCATCTGAAAACAGGATCGCTGCAGCCCGGCAAGCCCGCGGATTTCTTCACCGTGGATCTCTCGGATTGTTCGATTGCCGGAAGCCTGCCCGAAGAATTGCTGACGAATATGGTCTTCAGCATGTCGCAGCGCGCGGTGCGCGACGTTGCCATTGCCGGGAGAATGATCCTCGATGGTGGACGGCATGCCTTGCAGGATGAAATCGTGCAAGCATTCCACAAGACACAGCTACGATTGGGCAGTGAGCTATGATCTCTGCGCGGTCCGTCCTTGAGGAACTGGTTGCAATTCCCAGCGTCTCTGGCCAAAGCAATCAACCGATCATTGCATGGATCCAGAAATTCCTTGAGCCGCTTGGCTGGCATCACCGCCTTTTCAGCTATCGGGACGCGGCTGGCGTTGAAAAGATGAATCTCGTTGTTTCGCCGCAGCCACTCGGACTGTCGACGATCACGGCAGAGTTGGCCATCGTCTGCCACACGGACACAGTTCCGTTCAATGCAGCGTCCTGGCCGGATGCGCTTCATCTTCGCGAACAGGGGAGCATGCTCCATGGCTGCGGCGCCTGCGATGTGAAAGGGTTTCTAGCCTGCATACTGGCGGCGGTGTCTGAGTTGGATACGATGCGGCTGACGCTCCCGCTCTGCCTGGTCTTTACGTCGGACGAGGAGGTCGGGTGCCGGGGAGCGCGCTTTCTCGTGGAACAACGCGCGCTGCAGGTGCGATACGCCATTGTCGGGGAGCCGACTTCGCTGGTTCCGGCGCGGGCGGGGAAGGGCTATTGCCTGGCGAACATCCACGTGAAAGGAAAGGCCGCGCACAGTGCGTTCCCGGAGGCTGGATATTCGGCGATCTTTGCCGCGGCGCGGCTCCTTTGCGAGGTTGAAACGCTGGCGCAAAGGTTGATGCAGGACCGCAACGAAGCATTTCTTCCGCCATGGACAACGCTGAACGTAGGCGAGATTCGTGGCGGCACGGCGAAGAACATCATCCCCGCAGATTGTTCATTCCTGCTTGAGTGGAGACCGATTCCGGGACAAAGGCCAGAGCTTGTTCTCGAACAATTGCAGGAGATCATCGGTTGGCTCGCAGCAGACGGACTTGAAGCACAAATCGAGGTGCTGCGAATTGACGCAGGGTTTGAAACCAGCGTGGACAGCGCAGTCATTCAATCTGTTCTCCGGAAGCCCGGTGCGCCGACCCAAACCATCTCCTTTGGCACGGAAGCGCCCTGGCTTGCCCGGATGGGCGCGGAGACGGTCGTGATCGGACCGGGGTCGATGCTGACAGCGCACAGTCAGCGCGAGTGTGTGCCCGCTGCTGAACTTGAAGACTGTGTACATCTGCTGCGCACCGCCATCGAGCGTCTGTGCGGGTGATGGTGGCGTAGCTTCACCGATGAAGCAACGGACCGAAGGTTCAACCCTCGGTCCGCAGTCAGAAACGAAGAAATGAGAGCAGGAACTATTTCAACTGGTCATAATTCAGAATCGCGTTGAAGACCAGCGCGTAGCTCCCAATGGTCTCGCCGCGATAGACCGGGTTGATACCGAACAGAAGTACATTTCCCGTGCCCACGTGCGCGTCGACAACCGCCGCGTGCTCTGCCACGGGCGTTGGGTTGTCGAGCAATCCGGAAAGAAGGAGCTGCTTGCTGCCGGCGAAGCGCAGCAGCACATCGGGGCGCATCGCAACCGGGATGAGGAAGGGATTGTTGCGCGCCTGGTCCTCATTGAGCGGCACAGGCTGCCAGGGCTTCACGTTCGGCAATGCAGGCGGTGTCAGCGGCTTGCGGTCTTCTGGCGAATCCACATCGTCCGGACCGCCGCGTCCCGTGACCCGATGCGTGTTCTTTACGGTAGGCAGATGGTATCCACCGGCAACCAGGTTGCTGACATTGAAGGCCATGCCCGACTCACTGTAGACAGGAAGACGGTCTCCATAACCATACGTGACGGGGTCTTTTCCGGGCGCCAGGACCACCGCGCCGAGAATGCTGCCGACAACGCGAGCGTCGCCGATCGGCGCAACGGAGACGCCGGGGGCGAGCCCGATGTCGATGGCGAATCTCGCTGTATCTTCAGCGGTGATAAGCAGGCCGCCCGCTTGAACAAAGTTGTGCAGATGTTCAACTCCTGCATAGCCGAGGCCCGGGCGCATGTCCGGTGTGGAATCGACTCGGCCAAGATTTGGAGTAAGCGCAGTTTTTTCCCAGGGGAGCGGATTGCCCGTCATCGGCAACCCCGAAATGATAAGCGATGTGGAGGAGCGCTCACCCATGGGCGCAAAGATGATCACGTCGTATTTCGATCGCAGATCCGCTTCCCTGCTCACTGTCTGCGTGCTGATGTAGCTGTATGGAATCCCGAGAAAATCGAAGGCCTCGCGCCACCAGCCTTCGGTTTGCGTAGAGAGCCAGGTGTGCATGAAGGCGATCCGCGGCAGAGAGTGGACGGCATGCATGTGCGCTGAGGGCATCGCATCCAGTTGCACGGCGCGAAGATCAAGCTTGCGCAGGGCGGCGGTCATCTTGTCCGCATCGGCGCCCTCAATCAGCAGCGAACCAGCGGCGAAGTGATGACCGCCGGTATAGGTGGCCTCATCGAGCACATGTAGCTGCGCTCCAGGAAGCGCGTATGCGAGGGCGAGCAGGCCGATCTGGGCGGTGTTGTCGACAGCATAGATGTTCCCCGAGCCGGAAACGGGCGACTCACCACTGTTCACCAGGTCTTTGACCTGCTCCATCTTCGCCGAGAGGATCGAGGTGTCTGTGACCCGCGTGACGTCCGCGTTGAAAAGCTCGCTGAAACACCAGCCGGTGTCGTCGTAAGGCGTCTTCTGCGGATCGGCTGGCGCCCAGTACTGTCGATCGAGCAAAGCATCAGCAACGCGCGAGAAGGGCTGGTCCATACGGATGAGATAGGAACCGGCCGGGAAGGTCTCCGGCTTCAACGCACCGTTGTCCGCGCCACTGCTGGATTTGCTTTCACCAGCGTCCGCTTTCGTCGCGTCCTCTCCCTCAGCCGCGGCGCGGGCACTGGCGCTTACGTTGGCAGTGACGGGCTCAGTAAGGCGAGATATTTCGACGTGCTGCAACTGAAGAACGCGCAGCAACTGCAGCTGCCGGTTGCGATACGCGGGATCGGCGGCAAAGACGTATGCGGCGGGCCCGGCATTTTCCGGTTTCTCAATCGATCGTTTGGATTTCACATAGTAGTCGCTGAGAAAATGGTCGCTGTTTTGGGCAAAGTAGGAAAGCGTAGAGAGTAGTGCGCTCTCCTCGTAGTTATTGTTGTCCCGCTGGGACCAGAGGACACTGGGCAGCGGCGGATTCTGCTTATACCAGGTCCTGGCATACTCAGCCGGAGACAAGATGCGGCGTTCCGTATCCGCTCCTCCGTTGCCGAAGGTTTCGTAGAGGCGGCTGATGCCGTTGTGCAGGCCCGCCAGAAACATCAGATAACCCGGACTCCAGGTATCGAAATCGCCATGCGTGAATACGCCCGGCATTCCGAAGTTCTGCATCGCGGCGACGTTGTTCCAGCCGAGCGCAGCCCATTCATCGGCCAGCATCGGATCAATCCAAGCGTTGTAGGGGCCATCGCCCACCGTGTTGTCATAGAGAAACGGCACCGACTCGTGCAGGTCGTGCAGGACTTGCGCGTGGAACCGCAGATACGTATCGAGCACGTTGCGCGTCAGGTCGAGCGTCATGGCCATGGCGTCGCGGTTGTTGTCATGCGCGACGTAGTGACCCCAGTAGAGGAGATGGGGCCAGTTTTCTCCGGGGTGCGCGAGGTGCCACTTATACAGGTCCACCATGCGGTCGCGTCCGTCCACCTCGACCACTGGCGTGATCAGCACCACCACATGCTGGCGAATGTACCGGATGTAGGGAGAGTTATCGACGGCGAGCCGGTATGCAAGTTCCATGAGAGCAGTCGGCGCGCCGGTCTCAGTCGAGTGAATGGTACCGGTGATGTAGTAGACGGGGAACGATTGCGTGATGATCTGTGCGGCCTTTGCATCGGTCATACCGGGAGTGCGCGGGTCAGCCAGCTGCGCCAGCCGCGCGTTATTTGCATCGAGTTGGTTCAGCAGCGATGCGTCGGCAATGGCAACTGCGATTCTCTCGCGACCCTCCTCACTGTGGCCGATGGTAAACACGCGCACGCGCGGCGTACTCGACTGCAACAGGCGGAAGTATTTATACACATCCTCCGCATAGGGCAGGATGCCGGGAGCGCCGGCGACATTGCCGAGAACAGCGGCGGGAGTCGGCACTGTATTCGATGCGGGCAGGTAGTCGGTGAGAGGCGAATTGAAGAACGGCTCGGTGGTGTACTTGGTGATGCCTTCTGTGTACTTCGTATCCACAGGCTGATGCGGGTCGCGGGCAAACTGGGTATCCAGTGCCGCCGGCACCTGTGCACTCATTACGCTGAAGCTGGACAAAAGCAATGCGGAAAAAAAGAAGAAGCGTCGTGTCATAAAAAGCTCCACATTTCGAAGTGAACGGTCCTGGTCGTGTTCTGCGGCTGTCACAGCGCTACATCGCTTTCGCCGCAGGCGCCGCAGCTTTTGTAGCGGGGGTGAAATTCAGATATTTATCGTACCAGTCAAACCAGCGTTGGTAGCGATCGCGAATGAAGCTAGGCCGCGTGAATCCATGAAACTGGCCCGGATAGACGATGAGCTCAGCGGGCGTGCCGATGTCGCGGAGTGCCTGATACATCTGCTCTCCCCCGACCAGCGGAACATTGAAGTCAAGGGTGCCGCCCATGAACATGGTGGGGGTCTTGATTCTCTCCACATGAAAGAATGGATAGGAGAGCTTCATCCAGAGGTCGGGATTTTTCCAAGGCTCTCCCAGCTCATCGTTGTATTGCAAGACATACTCATCCACGCCATACATGCCGAAGAGATTGCCGGTTCCAGCCCCGCTGGATGCAGCCTTAAACCGCGTTGTGCTGGCGATCATGTAGTCCGTCAGGATGCCTCCGTAGCTCCAGCCGCCAACCACGAGCTTATCCGGGTCGATATTCCCGGTGGCGACTGCGGCATCGACCGCAGCGAGCAGGTCGATGACCTCTTTGTCGCCCCAGTCCGCATTGATCGCTCGGCTGTAGGCGAGTCCTCTGCCGGTAGAGCCGCGATAATTTACGTTGAGCACCGCAAAGCCGTGCCCGGCGAAGAGCTGGCGCTCAACGTTGAATGCGTGCGCATCCTGTGAGGTAGGGCCGCCGTGGATGAAAAGGAGCATCGGCACTTTGGTGCCGGCCTTGTAGCCGACCGGCATGGTGAGCAGACCGTGGACGTCGTTACCGTCCTTCGTCTTAGCCGAGATGTCCTGCGCGGGCGCCAGCTCGAGTGTGGCCAGTAACGCGTCATTGTGGCGCGTGAGCCTGCGCAGGCTGCCGTCTTCGAGGGCGTAGAGCTCTGGAGTCTCATCGTCGGTCGACCACTCCACTATGGTGTGGCCGGCGCGCGCGGTGACCCTGCTGGCAACACCGTTGCCGGTGGTAATGCGCTGCGGCACGCCACCCGCAAGCGGCACTTTCACGACATACTGGTTTCGGTCATCGCTCACGGTGGCCAGCAAGGCGGACCCATCGGCGGTATAAACAGGCGGGCCAACAGCGCGGTCGAGCGAGGTGGCAAGCAACTGCGGCGAGCCGCCTTCGGCAGATACCACGGCAAGCTGATACTGGTTGTAGATCGAGTATCCGGGAATCCGGGCCTGACGGTAGGCGATGCGCTTGCCGTCTGGGCTCCAGGCCAGGGGCCCGCTGTCCGGGCCGCGAAACGTTGTCAGCTTGCGCGGCGCACTTCCGGGTGTCGCGTCCACGACAAAAACATCCGGGTTGTCTACGCGGTCCGGGTCGGGAAGGCTCTGGTTGCTAACATACGCAATAAGCTTGCCGTCGGGCGACCATTCAGCATCGCGCTCCTCATGCGTTTTATCGTTGGTCAACTTGGTGAGCTTTTTAGTGGCTAAATCGAAGAGATAGAGCTGATCTCGTTTGTCCGTCAGATACCCCTGAACATCTTCTTTGAAGTGGAAGCGATCGATGACGATGGGCTCGGGAGGCCTGGGCTTGCCCGCATTTTTGGCCTCGTCTTCATCCGGCTCATCCTTGGGGCGCAGCGTAAGCAGCAGCTGTTTAGAATCGGGCGACCAGCGGAAGTCGGATAATTCTTCCTTCACGTTCGTCAGTTGGTGCGCTTCGCCGCCTCGCCGGTCGAGTACCCATACCTGCGTGCCCTTCGCTTCGCCGGCGCGGCCGGACAGAAACGCCAGCCAACGGCCGTCCGGGCTCCAGCGCGGATTGCTTGCCGAATCAGGACCGTAGGTGAGCTGCACATGCTCTGTGCCATCCCAGCTCACCATCCACAGGTCATTCTCGCTCTTGTCCGTTTTTACGTCGATGTGGGCAACTGAGTAGGCAATCCACTTGCCACCGGGTGAAATGACAGGATCGCTGACACGTTGCAATCTGGCAAGGTCATCCAGCGACATGGGATGCTTTGCCGTCTGCTGTGCGAGCGCCGCAAAACACAGCACGGGCACAAGAACGAATAGAGTAACGGAGAGAAGCCTCGGCATGGCGGCAATTGTAGCATTGGCCATTTTCTGCAACAGAGGCGAGCGAGGTCATCGGATTTTGTTTGCGCAAGACGCGACACCGTGCGCCACGGTAAGAGCACAATAGATCAATTGCATGGGCCAATCGGAGAGACGACGATTTCGCTTGACCGGTATCATAACCTTTGAATTTAATTGAGCCGTCAATTCAAACAATAAATCGCAACCAATTTCAGGATCCAAATGCGACAATGCCAGGCGATCCGGGCTATGATGCGCAGACGCTGCATGCTCTTGCCAAATACTTCCAGTCTTTTTCCTCGCCGGTGAAACCATGACGCTGCGCATTGCAAAGATTCTGCTGATCGCTTCCGTCGCATTTTTCTATACGCTTATCGTCTTCAACAACTGCACCGACTATGGCTCAAACTATCAGTTGGTTCATCATGTTCTGTTGATGGATACTACCTTCCCGGGCAATCACGGAATGTGGCGGGCAATCCATCCCATTTGGATACAGAAGATGTTCTACGACGGCATCATTGTATGGGAGGCATTGACGATGGTGCTCTGCTGGGCAGCAAGCATACGGATGCTTCAGGCATTGAACCTGCCCCCCCAGGGCTTTCACATGGCAAAACGTGTTGCGATTGTTGGCTTGGTTGTCGGACTGCTGATGTGGCTGGGGGCATTTCTCAGTGTTGGCGCAGAATGGTTCCTCATGTGGCAGTCGCGCGAATGGAATGGTCAGGAGGCTGCCTTCCGGATGTTCGCGGTTATTGGCTTGGTATTGCTGCTTGTTGCACTCCCCGAACAAGAGAAGCAGCCATAGACTGCAACGATTCTGGCGGCGAGGCCCGCATGGATTGGCTCGGCAGCTTCAGAAAACTCCTTTCGAACCCTGCTGCTCCTCCACCGCCTCACGTGCCGGGCAAAGAAAGCAACGGTCAGCGGCGCGATATCATCGCAAAGATCATTCAATTCGGAATTCCCCGAACTGACACGGCACGGCATGAGTATCTTCCGGGCGCGCAAGTCGACGCCCTCGCGAATTCGGTAGCAACCATGCGCAAAAAGCGCAGATAGCGGAACACCTCGAATGAAATGACAGGAGATGGGATGAAGCAACACTCGTGGCGATCCGAGCACTATAAGAATGGACGATTTTTTAATCCAGATATTCCTCCCCAGCGCTTTTCTCAACTCCTAAAGTGGGTCACACACCGCAAAGCAGGCTTCTGGAGGAAGTTCATCCCTTCCACTCCAGGCCCCAGACCACCCGAGCGGATCGGCGGCAGCGACCTCCGCGCGACCTTTATCAATCACGCCACCTTCCTTCTGCAGACCGAGGGCCTCAATTTTCTCACCGACCCTGTGTGGTCAGAGCGCGTGAGTCCTGTTTCCTTCGCGGGACCGAGGCGGCACCGGGCTCCCGGCATCCTGTTCAAGGACCTGCCCTCCACCGACGCCATCCTGCTCACGCATAACCATTACGACCATCTCGACATTCCCACGCTCAAGATGCTGGTTAAGCGAGATCCCTCGGCAATCTTCTGCCCGCTGGGCTTGGCACAGATGCTTACGAAGATCGGCTTCAAAGACATCTACGAACTGGACTGGTGGCAGCACGTGGATTGGCGCGGATTGAAGATCCACTGCGTGCCGGCGCAGCACTTCTCGGCACGCGGACCCTTCGATCGCGACCGAACCCTATGGTGCGGATGGACCGTGAAAACATCTGCGGGAGCGATCTACTTTGCCGGAGACACCGGATTCGGGTCACTCTTCGAAGAGATCGCGCGCGAGTTCCAGAATATCCGCGTGGCTCTGCTTCCTGTCGGAGCCTATGAGCCGGAGTGGTTTATGGGAACCATCCACATGACGCCGGAGCAGGCCGTCTCCGCGCACGCGATCCTCGGCGCTTCGGTCAGCATCGCAATGCACTTCGGAACCTTCTCGCTGGCCGATGATGGGGAAACCGACCCGGTAGACAGGCTTCGTAGAGCACTGATCGACTCCGTTCACTCGAACTCCTTCTGGATCCCCGCGGAAGGCGAGGGGTACGACATTCCCGCAACGAAGCTCAATGGATTTCCGACAACGGCTCGGCTGGAGCTATGATCGGTTCCGGCTTGACTGCATATTCATTCAGCAGGACCGCAACCAGTACCGCCGTCGGGACGGCAACCATGGCTCCAATGACCCCCGCCAGTGCTGAGCCGAGCAGCAGAGCAATGATAACTGCGAGCCCTGCGAGATCAACGCTGGTGCGCATAATGCGAGGCGTAAGGTATGAGGTTTCCACCTGCGCGTATATGGCATAAAAAATAAGCACGCCAGCGACGCGCCCCCAGGAGTCGATCGCGGCAACCAGGACGGCCAGTGCTACAGAAACCATCGCTCCGACCACAGGGATAATATTGAAAAGGCCCATGAGCACGCCAAGCGCATATGCATATCTAACATGCAACGCCAAAAAAACAATCGTGCTCGATACGCCAAGTATCAGCATGAGGATTCCCTGCCCCAGCAGCCATTTGCCCATGCGGACCTCTGCGCGCGCCATGGTGGTGTCAAGACGCTGCCGCTTGTCGACTGGGAAAAAAGAGAGTATCCAAAAATATGCGGTCTCGCCTTCGAGCATGAAATATACGGTGAGGATGATGCCGGCAATAATGTCAAATACGGTCCGCGCCCAGTCGGTGATGGAAAAAAGAACATAGGTCGCCAGGTTTGAGGCAAAGTCCTGCAGCTTGCCGTTGAGCGCGGCTACATCGACACGCTGAGAAAAGGGCAGTTTGCGAATACGGTCCAGGAGCTGCGGACCACGCGTTGGCATCTCCTTGCCGAACTCGCGAAGATCATGGACCACCGGTGGCAACGCAACCGCAGAGAACAGGCCGATTGCAGCTGCGAGCAGAAGAAACAAAATAAAAATCGCGGAGCCGCGGCCCGGGTTCCACTTTCCAATGCGAAGCTTCATGACGCCGCGCAGCACGGGCATGAACACCACGGCAAACAACGCGCTTACATAAATGAGTACGAGTTCGCGGCGCACCTTCCAGGCCACGTAAAGCGCCAGTGCTACGCCAAAAGCAAAGAGGATGTCGCCATGACGGCGATTTGGCCTATTGGCGGTCCTGATTTGCCCTGGAGAGTCCAGGACGGGAATATCGCTCATCGTATCGGAACACCTTCTCTTGCGGCTTCGAACGCGCAGCCCTTCCCAATGCTTTCGAGAGCACGGCTCACGACTGCCTGCGGAGTAAGTCCGGCAGTCTCGATGGTGAGATGCGCATCACGGTAATAAGGAAGGCGCGCCTGGAATCGCCGCATCAGACCCTCGCGGTCGGCAAGAACCGGTCTCTCCGCCGCTGCGGGCTGCGCAAGGCAGCGGGCCACCAGAACATCCAGCGGCGCATCAAGAAAAAGCACGCAGGTTCGGTTGAGCCCGGCCAGATGCTCCCGCGTGGCCTCGGATTCTATCGCGCCTCCGCCCAGCGCCAGGACTAGGCTTTCACGGAAAGTGTGCTCGCGGATGGCCTCTACTTCTAGCGCTCGAAAGGCAGCCTCGCCTTGCTGCGCGAAGATCTGGGTAACGGTCATTCCGGTGCGGGACTCAATCACGTTGTCGACATCGAGGAAGTCCCACCCGAGGCTCTGCGCCAGCATTGTCCCAATGGTGGATTTGCCCGCGCCCATGAAGCCAATGAGCACGACTCGCCGGATTGTGCGCGGGAGAGACATGGTTTCCTGCATTATAAGGATTGCACCATAGCCAGCGCATTTTTATGGAGGCTACAGGCGATGGTGCCATTCTGGTGAGCGTGCCGACCTGGATTCTCCGTCAACGAAGCGCCGGTAGGTTACTTTTGATGCGGCTTCGCAAGCGCCGTCGATTCGCGAATGATCAACTCCGGCTGCATGACGGTTTCTGAGATGGATTCAAATTCCGGATTGGCAATCATATTGAGGAGCATTTGTGCGCCCTTGCTTCCCATATCCCGCAGAGGCTGGCGCACAGTGGTCAGGCTGGGCCGCTGATAGGCGGCGCTGAGAATATCGTCAAAGCCGACGACCGAGATATCTTCGGGTACCCGCAGCCCGGCATCATAAATTGCGCGAATCACTCCGATGGCCGCGATGTCGTTGAAGCAGAAGATTGCGGTAAAATCCCGGTGGCTCTCAAGCAGAGCTTTCATCGGAAGGTAGCCAAATTCCGGTGAGTTGTTATCAGCTCCAAGCTGCAAACACAGCTCCGGCCGCACAGCAATCTTCAAGCGCTTTGCGGTTTCAAGAATTCCGGCCCAACGATGCTCTGTGTCAGGGATGATCTCTGGGCCTTTCATAAAGGCTATCCTGCGATGCCCGAGTTGGTGAAGATGCATAAGGGCAAGCTCAGCGGCCTTGCAATGATCGAGAACGATGTCGCTCACGCCCGCGGTATTGATGTGAGCGGAGACGGAAACAACAGGCAGCGGAGTTCGTACCGTAGCCGGGGTGTTCAGCAACAATAGGCCATCTACGGCGCGATCCATCAGCAGGCGCGGATACTGCTGCATAAGCTCAGGGTCCCAGTAATGGTTGGCGGTGAAATAAAAATAATGGGAGCGCAGCAGAGCCTCCTCCACGCCGCGCATCACCAACGTAAAGTATCCTTCGCTGAGATCGGGCGCGATCACGCCGATGGACATGCTGCGGCTGCGTCGAAGGGAACGGGCAAAGTAATTTGGACGGTAATGGAACTTGCGTGCAGCCGCGAAGACCCGCTCACGCGTGCGCTGCGGTATGGATTTTGCAGCAGGCGAATCATTCAATACAAGCGAAATCGTCGTTTGCGAGAGGTGCAGAAGCTGCGAAAGCTGCTTGAGGTTAATTGGACCACCTTCTGGTGGCTTGGTCTTGCTCATAGGCGATGTTGTAACACGTTCCTTCTATGGATTGAACCATTCATTTTGCAACGAGCCGCCTGCTCAGGCGAATTCCAGAAGAGGACTTCACAGCACTCCAGTCTCACGATACTCGCCCATCACGTCTTTGAGCGCGCCCGCGACCTCGCCGACGGTTGCATAGGCGCGCACGCAGTCGAGGATGAACGGCATAGTGTTGTCTGCGGAAATTCGGCTGCCACCGGCCTGCGGCTCGCCTTCCGCAGCCCGGCGCAGCGCAGACAGAGCGCGCTCCACAGACTCATTCGACCGGGTCGCGCGCAACCTGCGAAGCTTTCGCGTCTGCGCCTCGCGAATTGACTCGTCGATGTAGAGAATGGCGGGAGGTTGCTCCTCGATGATGTACTCATTGACGCCCACGATGATCTTCTCGCCGGCCTCAACTGCGCGCTGGTACACATAGCTGGCCTCGGCAATTTCTTTTTGCGGAAAGCCCTGCTCGATGGCTCGTACCATTCCGCCCATGCCGTCGAGTTTGTCGAAGTAGGCAAGCGCGCGTTGCTCCATGTCGAGAGTCAAGCGCTCGACGAAGTAGGACCCGCCGAGCGGATCAGCAACATCCGCCACTCCTGATTCGTATGCAAGAATCTGCTGGGTGCGCAGCGCGATGCGCGCGGCATCCTCTGTGGGCAGGGCCAGCGCCTCGTCAAAGCCGTCCGTATGCAGCGACTGCGTCCCGCCCAGCACCCCGGCAAGCGCCTGCAGAGCCACGCGGGCAATATTGTTCTTCGGCTGCTGCGCAGTCAGCGAAACTCCAGCGGTCTGGGTGTGAAAGCGCATCCAGGTTGACCGCGGATTCTTCGCGCCGAAGCGGCCCGTCATCAATCTGTACCAGAGCTTACGAGCCGCGCGGAACTTCGAAATCTCCTCAAAAAAATCGTTGTGCGAGTTAAAAAAGAAGCTGAGGCGCGGCGCGAAATCATCAATGTTGAGTCCCCGGCGAAGCGCCCACTCGACGTATTCCACGCCGTCGTAGACCGTGAATGCCAGTTCCTGGAGCGCGGTCGAGCCGGCCTCGCGAATGTGGTAGCCGGAGATCGAAATAGGGTTGAAGCGTGGTGTATAGCGCGAGCCAAACTCAAAGGTGTCGACAACCAGACGCATAGACGGCGCGGGCGGGTAGAGATACTCCTTCTGCGCAATGTACTCCTTAAGAATGTCGTTCTGCAGCGTGCCCGAGAGACGCGTCCAGTCCGCTCCCTGCTTCTCTGCGGCGACAAGATACATAGCCCACAAAATGCCGGCGGATGAATTGATAGTCATGGAGGTAGTGATCTTCTCAAGGTCAATGCCGGCGAAGAGAATCTCCATGTCTTCCAGTGAATCGATGGCTACACCGCACTTGCCAACTTCGCCCTCGCTCTCTGGATCATCCGAGTCGCAGCCCATGAGCGTGGGCAGATCGAACGCTACGGACAGCCCCCCGCCGCCGTTCTCGAGCAGGTATTTATAACGGACATTGGTTTCCTCCGGGCTGGCAAAACCGGAGAACTGGCGCATCGTCCAGAGCTTGCCGCGATAGCCCGAGGCATGAATGCCGCGCGTATAAGGTTGCTGGCCCGGCTCGCCCAGATTGTCCGCGGGCCAGTCTTCAGGGAGATCGGCCGGTGTATATAGGCGATCGACCGTCTGGCCGGAGATCGTGGTAAAGCTAGCTGCTCCACTCTCATCGAGGTTGATGCCGGAGGCCTGCCCGATAGGGCATTCCGGAGCTTTCGCGAGTGCAGGAGCCAACACTTCCCTGCTCCAGCGCTGCTCTTCCTCAGTGGGATGCCGTTTCGGGATGGAATCGCCGCTGTTCATAAAACTTCCCAGCATAGCTGCGCAACGGCGGAGTGAGCAAGTTTGCCGCTAGGTCAATACGACGGACTCAATGCCGAGATGCTGATTGATCAGCCGGGCCACGAGCGGCTTCAGGATAAGCGAGTCTTTTGGATAAATAAAGTCAGCACGCTCCTCAGACCAGTCAAGTTTGAAGCTGGTGGACAGCGCGGAGATCCATATCTGCCGCACGGGGGCATTGGGAGTGATGACGAACTTGGCCGGCGGCTCCTCAAAAACAACGTTGAGAACGCCGTTCTGTTCTTCCACTTCAAAATCGCCCGTTTCTTCGGCGTGGATCAGGCTCTTCTTTAGAGATTCGATGGCCTGGTCCGCATTGCGGCGAAAGGTAAGTTCATCGATCATGCTTCAAGTGTAGCAACGTCGGCTTCTGGCTATTTGGGCGCCACATGGGCCATGAAGGATCTCCTGAACACGGCAACTGCGGAAACTGAGCCGGAGCTGCACGCAAAACTAAGCAGGGGAGGCAGGTAGGCACTCAATCTGGGCTGGCTGACCGGGCTTTTGTCGCTTTCACTTCGCCCGGCCCAGCTTTCTTAAAGCGATATTAATGGACACGATTCCCAAGGTAGAGTTCTAAAACGGAATATCGTCATCCGTAATTTCGGTGGATTGCACCAGGTCGTCGGCAGGACCGGAACTGCGCTGATCGTAGGACGTGCTGCTGCTGCGGTTGTAGCTGCCGCCGCCTTCGCTCTCACCACGGCCTGAGAGCAGCGAGATATCGTTGACGATGATCTCGGTCCGATATTTCTTCTCGCCGGAGGTCTTGTCATCCCACGAGCGGGTCTGAATCTTGCCCTCGACATACAGCTTGGAACCCTTTTTCACATAATCACGGATGATCTCCGCCGTGCGCTGGAAGGCCACAAGGTTGTGCCATTCCGTACGATCAGTCCAGTTGCCTGCCTGATCCTTGGTTCGGTCGGTGGTCGCCAGACTGAAGTTTGCAACCATGGTTCCACCGGGAGTTGCGCGAATTTCCGGGTCTTTGCCCACGTTGCCGAGAAGGATAACTTTATTGACGCTCTTTGCCATGGGTACGGTGCTCCATTGAGTGATCTGAGAAGGATAACAGGGACTTTGTGTCGCGTGATATCGGGTTCAGCGGCGGTACGGATTCTCTTGCTGCGGAAGCGGCAATGCGACGGTTTCGGAACCATTTGGCCACGCCTAGCGCGAGTGTCATCAATCCAAAGGGCAGGCACGCCAGGGCAACCATCAGGAAAATCCAACCCGCGTTGGTATGCGGACCCTGGATGCCGATACCTCCGAAAACAGTCGAGGTTAACAGCGCCGAAAGCAGGCCCGCGGCCAGCGTCGATACACCTGCGAGCAGGAGTTGCCGGGTACCGTCGTCGGGCTGAGTGGATGCCATTGGAGTCACCGTGCTCCCGCGTGTAGCATGGCAAACACCACCACGCCGGTCACCGATACGTAGAGCCAGATGGGTAGCGTAAAGCGCGCGATCTTCTTATGCTGCGGAAAGCGCCCCGTAAGCGAGAAGAAAAAGGTGATTAGCACCATGGGCAAGGCAATCGTACACAGCACTATGTGGCTGATGAGAATCGAAAAATAAACCGCGCGGATCGGCCCGTGGCCCTGATAAAGCGTATCTCCGTGCAGCGCGTGGTTGACGATGTAGCTTACGAGGAAGATCGACGAAAAGACAAAGGCGGCAATCATTGCGCGGCGATGCGCATTGATGTTGCGGCGTGTAATAAAGAAATACCCCACAAGCAGACAGATGGCAGCCATGCCGTTTGTCAGCGCGTCAATCGAAGGCAGAAACAGCAGACGCGTGGCGAAGGCCTGGGGCGCCGTGTGCACATAGATCAGCCAGAAGAGGAACAGGGTCGCCGCTAGGCTCAATGCGATGATGGCGGCGATCATGTTCTTGCTTGATTCAGGCGCAGTGCGCGCGACGGACATCTCTTTACCTTCCCTTGGCGTTTAGCATGAGAACGGTGAGCAGCGCGGGCAAATAGATCACGCTCACCTTGAGCAGATCGCGAGCATACCTCTTTGACTCAATTGTGGAGCGAGCGCGGGTGATGCGCCCAAACCGGATCGTGTATCCCAGATATACCAGGCCCAGAGCCCCTGCGGTCACTCCGTAATACATTCCGGCGATGTGCAGATAAACGGGCAACAGACTGATCGGAATCATAAGGATGGCATAGGTCAGCGCCTCAAGCACCGTGGACCAGCCGTCAGGTTGAACGACAGGCAGCATTCGGATACCGGCCCGTCCATAGTCTTCGCGATACAGCCATGAAATCGCCATGAAATGAGGAAATTGCCAGACAAAAAGAATGGCGAAGAGAGCGACCGCCGGCCACTCAATGCGCCCACGAACGGCTGTCCAGCCTAGCAGTGGACCCATGGCTCCGGGAAAGGCTCCTATGAATGTCGCCAGGCTGGTACGCCGCTTGAGCGGCGTGTAGATGGCTACATACGTGAAGGCGGTGATGAGGGCAAGCGTTCCCGTGATCAGGTTAGTGGAGTGAACCAGCCAGACAGCGCCGATTATGATGGCGCCCAGCCCCAGTAGAATCCCGTGAACCAGGCTCATGCGTCCAGCGGCCATGGGCCGGTTGGCGGTGCGAATCATTTTGGCGTCGAGCTTGCGCTCCAGGCATTCATTCAGCGCAGCCGAGCCTGCAGAAACCATTCCAATGCCAACCAGCGCCTCAAGCAGGCCCGGCTGTACGCTGCTGATTCCGGACTGTATCGATCCCAGATAAAAGCCGGCCCACGCCGTTAGCATCACCATCGCCGTAACGCGGTCCTTGAAGAGTTCGCGATAGTCGGCGACACGGGACGCCATCGCTCCGGCGCGCGACACGTGGGTGTGAGCGTTTTCGTGAGCGTCCGGCGTTCTGGCTGGCAAAGCTTCAGCGGCAGGCAGAACGGTACTGGTGGATGCAGGTGTCATTATGAGTGGAACTACTTATGATACAGCGATCCCTTCTAAGGTTTCTTATAAACCACCGGATTGAGCGAAGGATCGTTATACATTTTGAGCTGGCGGTAGAGCTTGAAGCGGCGCTGGCCGTGGATGATCTGCTCCCACAATCTGTCCAGGCATTCGATCAGGTCGGCGCGTTGCTCTTCCAGCATTTGCAGACGTTCTTTGTTCTTCCGCACATGCCCCGGCGAGGCGTCGATCCGCTCGACCTCCTCGTTCGTATGAAAGATCTTAAGGGCAAGGATGGAGAGCCGGTCCAGAATCAGGCCCGGGGTCTCAGAGTGCAGCGGAGCTACCGGCGCCGGCAGTCCATGCGGGTGGAGAGCTTCGAGCAACAGCGCATCGCACCGCTCCATCAGATCGTTGCGACGCTGGTTCACGCGGTCGATGGCCCGTTTGACCATTGCAATCTCTCGATGGACCGCGTACGGCGAGCGGGCCTCATCTTCCAGATGCCACAGTTCGAAGTTTGCCTGGTGCAGCACACGGAGCGTCCGGATAAAATCCTCAACGGATGCATCGCGGGCCGCCACCTGCGGGGACAGATGGTGCCACTCCGCCGTCGTCAGGTCGTGGAGGGCCGCAATTGCGTGAGCGTCAATAAGGGACGCGAGCGGGATACCGGGCGTCTGGTTCATGCGTCTTCCTTCAATTATGGCATTTATAGGATCGCAGGATTCCCCGGGGCGGCGCGCCGCACAGGATATTCTTGAAGAGTGCCGGGGTGGCCCTCTGGCTTAGTTTGCAACCGCATGGAACGAAAGGAAGCCGCTTTGCCCGCCACATCACAGTTTCCGCACCGGCGCTACAATCCGCTGCGCCGCCAGTGGGTGCTGGTTTCTCCGCACCGTACGCAGCGCCCGTGGCAGGGCGAGGTAAACCCTTCCTCGCGACCTACAGGTCTGCATTACGATCCTGATTGCTATCTGTGCCCAGGCAACCAGCGCGCCGGCGACCATCGCACACCTGTTTATGAAAGCGTATACATCTTCGACAACGATTACGCCGCGCTGCTGCCGAACTCGCCCGCTCCTGCGCCGGACGACTCACCCCTGCTGAAGTCCGAACGTGAGCGCGGACGCTGCAAGGTCATCTGCTTCCATCCCGACCATAGCCTGACCCTGCCGCGCATGGAGCTGGCCGACATTCGCAAGGTGGTGGATGCATGGACGGAGCAATACGAAGAGCTCAGCCGTCAGCCGGAGCTGCGGTACGTACAGATCTTCGAAAACCGCGGGACCATGATGGGCGCCAGCAATCCCCACCCGCACTGCCAGATCTGGGCCACCGAACACATTCCCGACGAGCCTGCGCAGGAGACCGAATCGCTGAAGTCATACTTCACAGAGAACCAGCGGTGCATGCTTTGCGATTACCTCGGCCTGGAGGCAAAAGAAGGAACACGGGTGATCTGCGAAAACAAGGATTTCCTGGCCGTTGTGCCATGGTGGGCGGTGTGGCCGTTTGAGACGCTGGTGCTCGCGAAGCGTCACGTCGGTTCGTTGCCACTGTTCAGCGACCGCGAAAAGACTTCACTCGCGGATATTTTGAAGCAGACAACCACCCGCTACGACAATCTCTTCGAGACCAGCTTCCCCTACACGATGGGATTTCACCAGACCCCCGCCGATGGTGAAAACCATGAAGAGTGGCACTTCCACGCGCACTTTTATCCGCCCCTGCTCCGCTCAGCCACAGTGCGCAAGTTCATGGTGGGTTTTGAGCTGCTCGGGATGCCGCAGCGTGATATCACCGCCGAGGACGCAGCCGAGCGGCTTCGGGCAGTTTCGGCAAAGCATTTCTTGTCGAAGCAAGCATAGGGCAAGGTGAACGTCGCAGCCCTCGATGGCTGCATCCTCTCGTCAATCGTACCGCTCGTAGACAATCTGCCTTTTCTGCAAGCCCTGCTCGATCAGCCGCTTGCGGTTGGCCGAAACCATCGCATTCAGCCCGCAGATATAGGCATGAAGATCAAAGGCCGCGGGCTCCTCAGTCGTGGATGCAGTCGCGGGGAGACCTGAGCCGACGCGATTCCTCAAGAGGTCAGCAACGTGGTCCTGAACATAACCACGCAATCCCTCCCATCCTTCGTGCGGACGGCTCAGACTGGGGAGGTAATGAAAGTTGGAATGCTCCGCGGCCAGCTTCTCAAAATAATCCCGGTAATACAGCTCCGTCTCATAGCGCGTTCCAAAAACCAGCCAGATCGAGCGGCCCCGGCTGCGGTCTTCGCCCGATTCTGGAAAGAGGTATTGGATAAACCCGCGCATGGGAGCAATGCCCGTACCCGTTGCAATCAAAATGCTGTCAGTAAGCGGTTCGCGCAGCGTGAATGTACCGTATGGACCGTGGAACTGCACATCCTGGCCCAGCTCCATTTCGCAGAGCTTGTTGGAAAAAAATCCGCCTTCCACACGGTTCAGGCAGAGGTCGAAGCGATTCGCCGCAGAAGCAGACGCCACGGAATACGCCCGCATCTGATGCTTGCCCTTCAAGTCCTCGGCTACGAAAGAAACAAATTGGCCGGGCAAGAAATCGAACGACGCAAGTTCAGGGATCGAGAACTCGAAATGAAAGCTCTGCGTGCGCTCCGACAATAAGAGCTTTTTCTCCAGACGCGCTGTGTAAAGCGGACGATCCAATGCTCGATGTTCCCTTTCCGACATCGTATGAACCAGTCTATCGGCTCAGCCGAAACCATTCTCCGCATCAAAAGAACGCTGCAAAACCACTAGCGGGTCATCGCGTAATGCACCTGTTCTTCGATCGCGGCGATTTGCATGGGAGCGCGATGCGCGCGCGCAAGCGCTGCATTCACATGACCCAGCTCAGTGGTCTTGTATAACTCCCAGTCGTGAATCTTCGCCTGCGCCGCCTTGCTCATCTCATGGAAGATAACCACCGCCTGCGAGGGAGCCGTACGGTCACCGCTCTCGACCACGCTGAGAGCCATTCCGAGCCCCGCGTTCGCCTGAGCCAGTCCGTGCTCTTCGCCCTTCTCATCCGCGTCACCGCCCTTGATCTCCTGCAGCTTTTCCAGAGCGTGGTCGATCGCCTGCGTCAGGTACGCCGGATTGCTTCCCCCGCTGGCCTCCAGCTTTTTCAACTGGCTTTCCACGCCCGCAATCTCGGCCATGGCCTTGCGGCTCGACAATGTCTGTTCGTAGATGGAGCTGGCCAAGGAATATTGCTGCTCAAGAACCTGCTGCGTGGCGGACGAGCGCGGGTCCATCGTCACCTGCAGGGGGCGCTCCATCGTCTTGCCATCCACCGTCAGGCGCACCGTATAAGTTCCCGGAGGCACGCGCGGCCCCGGCGGAATGCTGGTCGAATCGTCATCGTCGCCTGCCACGCCCGCGCCGGAGCCACCTGCCGCCAAGTCCCAGACAAAACGATGCTCCCCCGCGCCTGTTTCAAGAATCTGTGGTTTCGGAAACCACCGCTCCGCGATCGGCAGCAGCGGACGCTTGATGCTCTGCTTGTCCTCACTGGAGTAGTGGCGTATCACTCGGCCCTGCGCACCCAGAACCTGTAGAGTGACTTTGGTCGCGCCGCCATGCAGGTAGTAGTCGACTATCGCGCCATCTGGCGGGTTGTTCGCCTGCGGCTCCTCCGGCGGCAACGGCGTGCCCAGGAACTCGTCGTTGTCTACGCGCATTGCGGCAGGAGGCGCATAGAGATACACCTGAGCCTGTTGCGCGGCAGCCGCCTGGCGCAACGGAGCAATATCGTCGAGCACAAAGAACGACCGCCCGTGCGTCGCAACAATCAGGTCGCTGCCGTGCACATCCATATCGCGCACCGAGCTGACCGGCAGGTTCAGCTGCAGAGGCTGCCAGTCATCGCCGCCATTGAAGGAAACATAAATACCGAACTCCGTTCCCGCATACAGCAGATTCTTCTCCACCGGGTCTTCACGCACGGCGCGAAGAAAGTAGTTCGATGGAATGCCGTTGACCGCGAGCTTCCACGTCTTGCCAAAGTCATGCGTGATGTAGAGATAAGGCTTCTGGTCATCCAGCCGATGCCGATCCACCGCGGCATACGCTGTCCCGGCGTCGAAGTGCGAAGCCTCAATCAGCGAAATCTTGCTCCACGCCGAGAGTCCGGGCGGGGTTACATCGTGCCAGCTCTTGCCGCCGTCCGTCGTGATGTCGATGTGTCCCGTGTCGGTGCCCGCCCATATCTGGTCGGCGTTCAGAGGCGATGGCGCAATGGTGTAAACAACGCCATAACCGCGCTCTTCCGCGTTCTCCACCGTCGTGGGCCCCGCTTTGCTCGCTCCCGGCACAGTGCCCGTGAGGTCCGGGCTGATCTGCTGCCAATGCAGGCCGCCGTCCGCAGTCTTCATCACATATTGTGTGCCGAGATAGAGCGAACTTTTGTCAGCGGGAGAAAACACCAGCACTGGAGTCCAGGGATCGCGATACCGCCGCTCATTGATCGGCAGATCAAAACCGCCCAAAGGCCACGGCGTAATGTTCTGGCTGAAAGAGGTACGCCGGTTGAAGCGCAGCACCGCACCATAGGTGTCACTCAGGTAAATAATGTCTTCGTCTTTTGGATCGATTGCGATATACCCCGCCTCGCTTCCGCCCGGCAAAAACCAGTCGCGCGTGTCGATCTTCCCGTGATCTGAACGGCTGTACACAGCAATGGATCCGCTATCCTGCTGCGCCCCATAAATCGCATAAGGGAATCTATGGTCCGTCGTGACGTGGTACATCTGCGCCGTGGGCTGGTTGTACCAGGTGGTCCACGTCTTGCCGTGGTCCAGGCTGATCGTCGCCCCCTGGTCCACGCCCAGCACCAGATGGTTCGAGTTCTTCGGGTCCACCCATATCTGGTGGTAGTCGTCGCCGCCCGGAGCTCCGCGCACAATCTGGATCGTCTTGCCGCCATCCTCCGTCCGGTACAGCGCGACGTTCGGAATATAGAGAACATCGGGATTCGACGGATCAATCGCCAGCGCGCTGAAATACCAGGCGCGACTGGTCAGGCGCGGGTCCGTGCTCATCAGCTTCCACGAATCGCCGCCATCATCGGACCGGTACAGTCCGGAGTGGCCGGTGCAATCGATCGTCACATACACGCGACGGCCTTCAGAGCCCACAGCAATGCCCGTGCGTCCCCACTTACCTTCCGGCAGCCCATGTCCGGCGATCTCCGCCCAGTGCGCGCCGCCGTCCGTCGAACGGTAGAGGCCATCACCCGGTCCCTCCAGCGGAGGATACATGCTCCATGTAGAGCGGTGCGCATTCCACGTAGTGGCAAACAAGATCTGAGGAGCCCTCGAAGCCATCGCCAAATCAGCAATGCCCACATCCGGACCCTTATCCAGCGCCCGCTGCCAATGGTCTCCGCCATCGGTGGACTTGTACACTCCACGCTCATCGTTCGGCCCATATGCATGCCCCAGCACTCCCACATATACGGTTTGCGCATCCTGCGGGTCCACCAGAATGCGGCTGATCTGCCGCGAATCATCGAGGCCAATATGCTTCCACGTGGCGCCTCCGTCGTCGCTGCGATACATCCCATCGCCCGAAGCCAGGTCCGACCGAATGTCTGACTCACCCGTGCCTGCATAAACCACCTTTGGGTCAGAGGGAGCCACGGCCAACGCGCCAATCGAAGCCACCGGCTCGCGATCGAAGACCGGCTCCCATACCGTGCCTGCATCGGTCGTCTTCCACACGCCGCCATCCACGCCGCCAAAGAAGAACGTGCCATTGCTGCCCGGCACGCCGCTCACAGCAACCACGCGCCCGGCGCGGAACGGCCCTACCAGCCGCCAGCGCAGTCCGTTGAACAGTTCGGGTGAAAGTGCCTGCGCTGCCAACATCGTCGGCACGCAAACAAGAGCAACCATCAGAAGCGGAAGAAAGCGCAAACGGCTCGGCAGCACGGAAAACGGATTGTTCATGGTTGATTCGATTGTGAAGCCAAATCACTACGCAGGCAAGATTGCCCGCGGCAATCTCTGGTCAAGAGGCAGAAAATCAGCGATGCTCAAAAGATGAATGACCTCCTCCAGCGCTGGCAATGTTTTCTCGTTCTCCTTGCCGGGCCATTTCTTATGACCGTGATCAGCACCGCCCAGACTCCTGACACGGCCGCACTGCGCGGCACAGTCATCGGCCCCGACGACGCGCCACTGTCCGGCGCAAACCTCGTGATTGAGGACGCCCATCATCGCGCGCTACGTACTCTACTAACGAACGCGCAGGGCCGCTTCGATGCCGAGGGGCTTCCCATCACTGGCCGGCTTGAACTACACGCCACCTATCCCGGCTTTGCTCCAGCTACCTCCAGAGCAATCACGCTCGCCGCAGGCTCTACTGCAAGCCTCAAGCTGCGCATGGAGATTCAGGCCGCGCACGCCGTGGTACACGTCACGGGAGACGCCGGAACGGTTCGCACCGATCAACCGCAACTCGGAGATCGCCTCACGAGCGACCAGATGCAGAGCATGCCGTTGCTCAACCGCCGCATCACCTGGCTCCCGCTGCTGAATGCGGCGAACCGCGCCGCCATCAATCAAGGCGACATCTTCATGAACCAGGACTTGTTCACTGCTAATGGCACCGGACGTCGCCAGACCTGGTTTGAGGTAGACGGCGCCAACGGGAACGACATGTGGGGCCGCCAGACCATCTTTACCAATGTAACCCTCGATGCAATCGCCGAGATGACCGTGCTCGACAACGCCTTCGCCGCAGACTACGGCTTCGGCGAGGGCGCGGTGGTCAATATCGTCACGCGCAGCGGCGGCGACCACTATCACGGCGATGTGCTTGGACTGTGGCGCCCCTCCGCTCCCGAAGCGAAACTCTCCGGCTTCTCCGCAACCAACGCCACCAGCGGCAACGACATCACAAATGACACCCTTGCGCAAGGCACCACCACAGTGTCAGGCCCGCTTGCCCCCGGCTCGCGCACCTACTTCCTCGCCTCCGCCGAGTACAGCTATCAGGACCGAGCCTCTCCGGTAATATCGCCCATCGAACCCGGAAACTACATCGGCCACTACCGCGACTGGGTTGGCTCATTGCGGCTCGACCGCTCCCTGAGCGCCAGCCAGCGGGTATTTCTGCGCGGATCCGCCGACAGCTTCTTCGACACCAACCCCAACGGCATCGTCGGCGGAAACACTCTGCCCAGCGTGGCCCGCGTCTTCCGCCGCCGAACCTACACCGCCGAACTGGGAGACACGCTCGTGCTCAACAGCTCGCTGGTCAATGATGCGCGTCTCCAGTTTCAGCTCGCCTCTCCCATCACGCAGTTTTCACCTGTCATCTACGGCACCCAATACTCCGTGCCCATCTCCTCCGGAGGCACCTTTACCTCCGGAACCTCGCAGGCCGCGCTTCTGCTCAACCGGCAATTCGAGGCCGTCGATACATTCACCAAAACATGGGGCCGCAACGCAATCGATGTCGGCTTTGACGTAATCCACGCCCGCAGCGGAGGCAACAGCAAAGAATTCGGAGGCCCCATCTACGACGGCCAGCTTGTGTACAAGGCCTGCACCGGAACAACCGCCTACTGCGAGAGCCAGGTATACCTCGGCAACATCGCCAACGTACAGAGCTACACCCAAAGCTATGGAAATGCCGATTACGTCGTCGACGACACTCTGGCCGCGGTCTTCGCGCAGGACGATGCCCACATCACTCCCGATTTCACCATGAACCTCGGGCTGCGCTACGAGCTGCAAACCTTTACCGACGCCCGCGCAAACCTCGCGCCTAGAATCGGTTTCGCCTATAACCTTGATGGCCACGGCGTTACCGCGATACGCGGCGGATTCGGCATTTATGATGCGCAGATTGTCGACAACTCCGAGGCCAATTACGCGCTGACCGGGCCGACCGGAGTCTTCAACTACACCGCCGCGCCCGGACAGGCAGGCTTTCCCGCCAGCGTCGCCGACGTGCCTCTTCCTGCATTCCCTCCAGGAGCGGCAGTCCCGCTGCGCAGTCTCTACCTGCGCCCCGGACGCGCCGGCTACTATAACCAGTTCTTCCCCACCAACACACTGGTCGGCTATCCCAACGCTCTCAAAAACCCCTACAACGAGCAGTGGACGCTCGGCCTCGGCAGGCAGCTCGCCTCAACCTGGGTGCTCGGCGTGGATTATCTCGGCTCGCACACCCTCAAGATCGTGCGCCCCCTCGACGTAGACGCGCCGTCCTCCTTCATCCGCACCCAACCCGGACAGGTCCGCACGGCGCAGGCTGCCAATTGCACGCGGCCCTATTGGATTGCATGGTTCGCGGACCACAATGCTACCTGCAATCCCTCCAGCAGCACCGGCCCCGAGCCGCCCTATAGCGTCATCCAGAGCGACGTGAACGACGGCGTCGCCTATTACCAGGCGCTCGACGTCAACCTAAGCCACCACTCCGTCAACGGCTCCACGCTGCTCGCCAGCTATACCTACTCACACGCCATCGATACGGTCGATCCGGACGTTCCCAGCCAGAACCCCAATGATCCCCTCATGACCGGAGCCGCCGAGCGGGGCAATGCCATATTCGATCAGCGCCACCGCATCGTCCTGAGCGGCGTATACGCTGCGCCATTCGGATTCACGACAGGGGGCATCGCCACCCTCGCCAGCGGCCTTCCCTACAACGTAGTAACCGGCGTGACCAACAGTGGAGACACCGGCGCAACCACCGACCGTCCTGTCATCAACGGAGCCATCATCGGCCGCAACACAGGACGCGGCACCGCCACCTACGATCTCTCACCCTTCATCGGCAAGCGCATCGCCCTCGGAACCGATCGCGTCCACGCCAACCTGCGCGCCGAAGCATTCAACTTGCTCAACCATCGCAACGTCGTCGGCTTCAGCGGAACCTATGGCAACGGAGCCTCGCCTGGAGTAGGCTTTGGCGCGCCGCTCGCCGGTGTCACCAACCAGCTCCCGGCGCGCGAGCTGCAGTTTTCCGCCCAGATCCAGTTCTGACCACCAGCGGTACAATTTCCGGTGCATGAAAACGCCGCCCCAAGCGGCCTGTAAAGGGAAGATAAGTCACTTGATGAAGAAAAAATGTTCCACATACCTCCTGCTCTTTGCCGCCGCTCTCACCGGGACACTCCTGCAGTCCGCCGCCTGCTTCGCCGCCCAAAGCCCCATGCCCGATATGCACTGGCGCATGATCGGCCCCTTCCGCGGAGGCCGCACCCGCGCCGCTACGGGCGTTCCCGATCAGCCGAATGTCTTTTATGTAGGACAAGTGGACGGCGGCGTCTGGAGATCCACCGACTACGGCCGCACATGGAACCCGATCTTTGACCATGAAGACACGCAATCGATTGGAGCCATCGCTGTCGCGCCTTCCGACAGCAAAATTGTTTATGTCGCCAGCGGCGAGGGGCTGCACCGTCCCGATCTCTCTGTAGGCGACGGTATCTACCGTTCAGACGACGCTGGAAAGACCTGGACCCACCTCGGCCTCCGCGAAAGCCAGCAAATCACCGCGATCGCGATTGATCCCAGCAATCCCAACCGCCTCTTCGCCGCGGTCCTCGGCCACCCTTACGGACCCAACCCCGAGCGCGGCATCTTCCGCTCCGAAGACGGCGGCAAGACCTGGACCAGGGTTCTTTACAAGGACGAAAACACCGGCGGCTCCGACGTCGTCATCGATCCAAAGGATCCGCAGATCATTTACGCGTCACTCTGGAACGACCGCCTTGGTCCCTGGGAAGATGGCAACCAATACTCGACCACCGAAGGCGGCCTCTTCAAATCCACCGACGGCGGCAACACCTGGAAGCAGCTCAAGACCGGCCTGCCCGATGATCTCGTGCAGATCAATGTCGCCATCGCTGCCAGTGATCCGCAGCGCCTCTACGCCACTATCTCCACGAAAACCGAAGGTGCCTACGCCTCCGGCAAAGGCCTCGGCGTCTATCGCTCCGACGATGCAGGCGCGACCTGGCGCAAAATCACCGACGACCCGCGTCCCGCCATGAAGATCGGCGGCGGCGACCTGCCCGTGCCCGTCGTCGATCCCCAGAACCCCGACATTGTCTACAGCACCAGTATCGTCACCTGTCGCTCCACCGACGGCGGCAAAACATGGATCAGCCTGCGCGGCGCGCCCGGCGGCGACGACTACCAGAACATGTGGATCAACCCGCGCAACCCGCAAATCCTGCTGCTGGTCAGCGATCAGGGAGCAATCGTCAGCGTAAACGGCGGCGAAACCTGGAGTTCCTGGTATAACCAACCCACCGCGCAGCTCTATCACGTCGCCGCGACCAACACCTTTCCCTATCAGGTCTGCGCAGGCCAGCAGGAAAGCGGCTCCGTCTGCATCTCCAGCCGCGGCAACGACGGTGAAATCACCTTCCGCGACTGGCACCCCGTCGGCATCATCGAGTACGGCTACGCCGCGCCCGATCCGCTGCACCCGTCCATCGTCTACGGAGCCGGACGCACCGAAGTCTCGCGTTACGACAGCATCACCGGCCAGGTGCAGAATGTAACCCCGCTGCCCATGCACAAGCATGGCTTCCGCGCCGACCGCACCGAGCCCATCCTCTTCTCGCCCGTCGATCCCCACACGCTCTACTACGCCGCCAATCACCTCTTCAAAACCACGGATTACGGTAACACCTGGCAGATCATAAGCCCCGATCTCAGCCAGCCGTCGACGGGCCAGCCAGCAACAGTGCCCGCGCTCACGCCCGAGCAGCAGGCGCAACGCCGCGGCGTCATCTACTCAGTCGCAGCCTCCTACAAAACCACCCAAACCATCTGGGCCGGAACCGACGACGGCCTGGTCTGGATCACGCACGACGGCGGCGCGCACTGGACCAACATTACCCCGCCCGGCATCTCTCCATGGAGCAAGATCGCGCAGATCGACGCCTCGCGCTTCGACGACAACACCGCCTATGTCGCCGTAAACCGCCAGCGCATCGACGATCTTCGCCCCTACGCCTACCGCACGCACGACGGCGGCAAAACCTGGCAGCAGATCAGCGCCGGGCTTCCCGACAACGCACCCGTCAACGCCGTCCGCGCTGATCCTGAACAGCCCGGCTTGCTCTACGCCGCCACCGAGCACGCTGTATGGGTCTCCTTCGATGACGGAGATCACTGGCGCCCGCTCCAGTACA